>Ga0233416_10000735_pt1 | contig 10128 bp, 4 predicted proteins | sample Sediment_Towuti__2_FD_188638 | JGI IMG/M metagenome (GOLD analysis project Ga0233416, IMG submission 188638) | Sediment microbial communities from Lake Towuti, South Sulawesi, Indonesia - Sediment_Towuti_2014_0_MG | ecosystem: Environmental > Aquatic > Freshwater > Lake > Sediment | place... | reverse complement strand
CGCTCGGGCGCAAACCACAAGTTTCGTTAACGGCCGGGCGGGCTGCGAGTTGACCTTCCTTGCGCGTTCATCCTGCGGCTGCTTGGGTGAGAAAGCCTGAACGACGCGAGCCAGGAACGCCTCGTGGTCCCACGTGTAGCGTAAGCGCGACAGCCCCATTCGAACTACCACTAGATCCCGACTCTCGATCACGGAGACGAGCTGTCCTTCGTGCCCCGCCAGGTGGAACGCATCGGGGGGCAGCTCGTGTGGCGTAGCAGGCACGCTGGCGAAAGGCTCGGGTACCTTGAGCCATAGGTGCGCACCGAAATCGCGACGCTCGCACTGCGGGGTCGGCACGCGCATGTATCGCACCCAGCCCTCCGGCACCAGCCGCTCGCCGCGCCATACGCCGTCCTGCAGCAGGAACTGGCCGACGGTGGCCCACTCACGCGGCGTGGCGTGCATGAAAGAGGACAGGACAGGTGTGCCCGCAGCGTCCGGCTCCAGAACCGCGTGCCGCAGTCCGATGCGATCGAACAGCGACCGGCGCAAGAATCCCGAAACGTCTCGCGCGTCGACGACCTCGCGCAACGCGCGCGCGAGGGCGTTGGTCGTGCCGTTTGCGTAACGCCAGCTCGCTCCAGGCAGGGCGCGCAGCGGTTTGTTCACCGCAAATCCCGCCGCATCGCCGGTCGCCAGCAGCATCAGCATCACGTCCGACAGCGGATCGTCGTAACTCTCGTCGAACGCCAGCCCATCCGTCATGCGCAGCAGCTGGTCGAGCGTAAGTTCGGAGCGCCGGTCCCCAGGCTGCCGCCACTCGGGAACCAGGCTGCGCGATTCGAGGGAGATCCGTCCGTTTCCAACCAGCATGCCGGTTAGCAGCGCCGCGACCGTCTTGGTCATGGACCAGCCGGGTAGAGGCGTGTCCGGGGTGAAGCCCGCGGCGTAGCGCTCGGCAACGATCCTTCCCCGGTGCACGACGACGACTGCCCGGGTGCGTCGCAGCCGCTCGGGTTGCGGCTCGCCGAAGGCCCAGTCCACCGCTGCCTCCAACGCCTGCCGATCCACATCGTCCTCCGGCGGACCCACCGGAAGAGGAAGCGGCGTGGCGTCATCCGCGACAGGCGCGCGGGTCTCGGAAGGCTGAGAGATCTGCATTCCGATCGCAAGCGTGCAGCCGAGAGCGGGCCGGAACTGTGCCTCCCGGCGCGCGAAGCCGAGGAAAGTTGCCGAAGTCCGCTGGCGCGTGCGATCCGCTTCGACCTGCACGAGCCGCAACAAGGCTGTGTTGTCGGCCAGGATGTCTTCCGCGATCACGCTCGCGGGCTCGCGGCCCGATACGAAGACCCCGGAGCACAGCATCTTTGCCGCGTAGGCGGAGCCGATAGGAGCCAGCCGCGCCAGCATCCAGCCGCCGTAGGCGAGGCACGCGGCGAGCGCGACGGCCAGCAACAGAGCCGAGCGGCGAAGAAGGCGTGACACGGGTCAGAATCCTGGTTCTCGGAGCACGCGATCTTGTCCGATTCTCAAACCCCTGGCAACCTCCCGCCGCAAGTATCATCGCTATGGCAGCAACTACAGTATGAACCGCGGAGGACGCGGAGGACGCCGAGGCGGACGACTGGGATCGTGGCTTAGCGTTCACGCGCGAGCGCTGCAATGTGGACTGTACCGGTCGAATCCAGAGCACACGCTCGCTCTCCGCTGCGGGACAGCGCTGGCGTCAGGAATGCTGCGGAATCGGCTGTTGCAGTCCACTAGCTGTGCAGCACAACCCTGTTTTTCCCTGCGTCCTCCGCGGTTCTTCTTTACTATCTAACGATCAGCGGCACGCCATGCAGCTCTCCGAGTTGGCCGAAACCTCCCGCCGCGTGGCGGACACCTCGCGGCGACGCGAAAAGGTCGCCGCGCTCGCGGCTTGCCTGCGCCGGCTCGCGCCGGAGGAAATCGCGATCGGCGCAGCCTATCTGTCGGGAGAGACGCCTCAGAAGCTGGGCGTGGGCCCGGCCACCCTCTTTCAACTGCGCTCCGAGCCGGCGCCGCACCCGGCGCTGACGCTCGCGGAAGTGGACAGCGCTCTCGAGCGCGTCAGTGGCGTGTCCGGGTCGGGATCGGCCCTCGAACGCCGCCGGCTCCTGACCGAGCTTCTGGCTCGCGCGACGCGAGAGGAGCAGTCGTTCCTCGTCCGCTTGCTCGTCGGCGAGTTGCGCCAGGGAGCGCTCGAGGGCCTGATGCTGGAAGCGGTGGCGCAGGCTGCTGAGGTCCCGGTGGCGGATGTCAGGCGCGCCTTCATGGTCTGCGGCCGGATGGCAGAGGTCGCGAGAGCCGCGATCACGCAAGGCCGCACAGGGCTTCAGCGCTTCTCGCTCACGCTATTCCGTCCACTCCTGCCCATGCTGGCGCAGCCGGCGGACGATGTGGCGCAGGCGCTGGGTCAGCTCGGCACGGCTGCCTTGGAATGGAAGCTCGACGGCGCCCGCGTGCAGGTCCACAAGTCGAACGGGGAAGTGCGCGTGTTCACGCGCAACCTGAACGATGTGACCCCCGCGGTGCCGGAGGTGGTCGAGGCGGTGCGCGGCGCGTCTGCCCGCACGCTCATCCTCGATGGGGAGGCCATCGCGCTTACCCCTGACGGCTTGCCTCAGCCGTTCCAGGTGACGATGCGCCGCTTCGGCCGCAAGCTCGACATCGACGAGGTCCGCGCCCAGCTGCCCCTGTCGGTGTATTTCTTCGACGTGTTGCACCTCGATGGCCAGGACCTCTTGGAGCGACCCGCGTCGCAGCGGGCCGAGGCGCTGCGCGGAGCGCTGGCTTCGGGCCTGCTGGTGCCGCGTCTGGTGACGGCGGACGCGACCGCTGCCCAGGCGTTCTTCGATGCAGCGATCCGTCGCGGCCACGAGGGCGTCATGGCCAAGTCGCTGACCTCGGTTTACGAGGCCGGCAGCCGGGGCAGCAGCTGGCTCAAGATCAAGCAGGCCCACACCCTGGACCTGGTCATCCTGGCCGCAGAGTGGGGACATGGCCGGCGCAGGGGCTGGTTGTCCAATTTGCACCTCGGGGCGCGCGACCCGGCCACCGGCGGGTTCGTCATGCTCGGCAAGACATTCAAGGGACTGACCGACGGGATGCTGGCCTGGCAGACCGAAAAGCTGCTGGCGCTGGAGGTCGCGCGCGATGCCTACACGGTCTACGTCCGTCCCGAGATCGTGGTAGAGGTTGCCGTCAACGAGATCCAGGCGAGCCCGCACTACCCGGCTGGGATGGCGTTGCGCTTCGCCCGGGTAAAGGGCTATCGCGCCGACAAGAAGCCCGCAGAGGTCGATACCGTCGAGACGGTGCGGCTCCTGTTCGAGCGCCGTGCGGGGCCGCCGCAGAAGACCGGTCCAGAGCCCATTTGATCCAACAGAAAAGATGAAACCGCAGAGGGCGCAGAGGGACGCGGAGCAAATCGTGATGTTATCTCTACCCGCAGGCTCGGTCGTGCTTGGCAACTCGTGGCACGGCGCGTTGCAGCACAGAGCTCCGTTGTCTTTTCCTCTCCGTCCTCCGCGTCCTCCGCGGTTCAGTGTTTTGACCGAAGTCGAGCGCGGGCGGCGCGGCCTGCGCGAGGATCGTGCATTGCTGTAAGGTATCGCATCGCGTTCGCGCGCCACTCGGGGGCAGCGGGCGTTCTAACGAAGGAGGCCACCATGCAGAAACTGCTCGTACCCATCGACGGTTCGGATTATTCCGACGCCGCGGTGCGCGAGGTGATCAAGCGGGCACAAACCGCGGGCGGGATCGAACTGCACCTACTCAACGTACAACCGCGCATCTTTGCCGAAGAGACCCTCGTGTACATGCCCGCAGACCGCATCGACACTTACTACTACGACCAGGGCAGCAAGGCGCTCGCGTCGGCCGAGAGGCTGCTGAAGGAAGCGGGGGTCGCGTTCACATCGCACCGAGCCGTCGGGCCGGTCGCCGAGACCATCGTCGAGAAGGCGCGGGATCTCGGCTGCGACGGGATCGTGATGGGCACGCAGGGCCGCGGCAAGATCCTGGGCACGCTGCTTGGCTCCGTGTCGTTGAAAGTCCTGCAGCTCTCAGAAGTTCCGGTGACGCTCCTGCGAAGTGACCGAAGAGCGTGACAGGAGAGCGTGACAGAAAAAGCGTGACAGGAAAATCGTGACAGAGAAGCGTAACAGAAGACCGTGACAGGAAGGCGTGACAAAAGGGCGTGACAGGGAAGCGTGACAGATAAAGCGTGACAAAGAAAGCGTGACCGAAAAGCGCGACCCATAGGTCGCGCGACTGAAATCTCGGACGCGGGGCACGCGGTATGGAACATTACGGGCGAAGCCGGTTTGTGCAGCCTCGCGAACGCATCACCGCCTGCTGCGAAGGGCATGCTGGAAGCGTCACACTCCCTTGTTACGTTTCTCTATTACGCTTCACTGTCACGCCTTTCTGTCACGCTTCACCTGTCACGCTTCTCTGTCACGCTTCCCTGTCACGCTTCTCTGTCACGCTTCCCTGTCACGCTTCTCTGTCACGCTTCATCTCCTACGCCGCTTCCTTCACGCTCGGCAGCCCCGCCAGCGCCATCGCAAGCTCGCGCTCGTCGTAGTCCTGGTCGACGAGCTTGTCCGAGAAGTAATCCGAGTAGGCCTGCATGTCGAAGTGGCCGTGACCGCACAGGTTGAACAGGATGGTGCGGCCCACGCCCTCTTCCTTGCACCGCAGGGCTTCGTCGATCGCGCCCTTGAGCGCGTGGTTGGCCTCCGGCGCCGGCACGATGCCTTCGTGGCGCGCGAAGAAGATGCCGGCCTCGAAACAGGCCTTCTGGTGATACGCCTTGGCTTCGATCAGGCCCAGCTCCTTGATGTGAGAAACGAGCGGGGCCATTCCGTGGTAGCGCAACCCGCCGGCATGGAAGCCGGGCGGGACGAAGATCGAGCCGAGCGTGTGCATCTTGACCAGCGGCGTGAGATGCCCGGTGTCGCCGAAGTCGTAGGCGTACTTCCCGCGGGTCAGGCTGGGGCAGGCGGCCGGCTCGATCGCGATGATGCGCACTTTCTTGCCGCCGCGCAGTTGCGCGCCGAGAAAGGGGAACACGATGCCCGAGAAATTGGATCCGCCCCCGGTGCAACCGATGATGATGTCCGGATAGTCGTTCGCCATCTCCATCTGCTTCATGGCTTCCTGGCCCACCACCGTCTGGTGCAGGAGCACGTGGTTGAGCACCGAGCCCAGTGCGTACTTGGTGTCCGGATCCTTTGCGGCGACTTCTACGGCTTCGGAGATCGCGATGCCGAGGCTGCCGGTGCTGTTGGGCGTGGCGCCGAGGATCTTGCGTCCGACCTCGGTCTCCATCGACGGGCTGGGGATGCAGCGCGCCCCGTAGGTTTCCATGAGCGCGCGCCGATAGGGCTTCTGCTCGTAGGAGACCTTGACCATGAACACCTGGATCTCCAAACCGAACATCGCGCCGGCCATCGCCAGGGCGGAGCCCCACTGTCCGGCGCCGGTTTCGGTCGCGATGCGCTTGACACCCGCATCCTTGTTGTAGAAGGCCTGCGCCAGCGCCGTGTTGGGCTTGTGGCTCCCGGCCGGGCTCACACCTTCGTACTTGTAGTAAATGCGCGCCGGGGTCTGCAGCGCCTTCTCGAGGCGGCGTGCCCGAAATAGCGGGCTGGGACGCCACTGCTTGTAGATCTCGCGTACCGGGCCGGGGATCTCGACCTCACGCTCGGTGGTGACCTCCTGCATGATCAGCGCCATCGGGAACAGCGGCGCAAGGTCGTCCGGCCCCAGCGGCTTGAGCGTGCCGGGGTGCAGCACGGGGGGCGGCGGCTTCGGGAGGTCCGCCATGAGGTTGTACCAGTACTTGGGGATCTGGCTCTCTTCGAGCTGGAACTTGACGTTGTCGGCCATGAGGGTCTCCCGATTTCTTGTCGTCGCATGCACCGGCCGCAGTGGCCGGTTCTCGTCCCGGGCTTGCCGGGAAATCGATTATAGGCGTGAAGAGTGAAGAGTGAAGGGTGAAGAGTGAACCCCCTCACCCCGACCCTCTCCCCCGGTAACGGGGAGAGGGAGAACTTTCGCTCTTCACTCTTCACCGACTCGTTACCCTTCCCTCTTCCCTCTTCCCCCTTCCCCGTTCAGCGCGCCACCGCCGGGCGGGTTCCGCGCGTGGGTGCCACCCACGCCTTGAAACGCTCCAGGTACACGTAGATGACGGGCGTGATGTAGAGCGTGAGAAGCTGCGAGATGAGCAGCCCGCCCACGACCGCCAGCCCGAGCGGGCGGCGCGCCTGCGCTCCCGCGCCCCACCCCAGCGCGATCGGAAGGGTGCCCATGAGCGCGGCCAGCGTGGTCATCATGATCGGCCGGAAGCGGATCAGCGCCGCCTGGTAGATCGCTTCCGCAGGGCCGATACCTTCGTGGCGCTGCGCCTCTATCGCGAAGTCGATCATCATGATCGCGTTCTTCTTCACGATGCCGATCAGCATCAGCAGGCCCACCCAGCCGTACAGATCCAGCTCGGGCCGGAAGATCAGCAGTGTGAGCAGCGCACCGAGCACCGCAGAGGGCAGCCCAGACAGGATCGTCAGCGGATGGACCAGGCTTTCGTAAAGGATGCCGAGAATGAGATAGATCACGAATACGGCCATCAACAGCAGTAGCGGCATTCCGACCAGCGAGGATTGGAAGGCCTGGGCCTGGCCCTGGTAACTGGTGGTCAACGTAGCCGGGGTGCGCAACTCCGCCAGCGCGGCGTTGACGCGGTTCACGGCGTCGCCCAGCGCCGTGCCGGGAGCCAGGTTGAAGGAGATGTTCACGGCGGGCAGCTGGCCGGCATGATTGATCGACAGCGGGCCGATCGAGGTCTTGATGCGGGCCACAGAGCCCAGCGGCACGAGGTTTTCGTTCGAGCCGCGGATGTACAGCACCGACAGGGTGGAGTCATCGCGCTGATACCGCGGCTCCACCTCCAGGATCACGGCGTATTCGTTGCTGGGAGTATAGATCGTGGAGACCTCGCGCGACCCGAAGGCGTTGAACAGCGCGTTTTCGATCTGCACGGGCGTGACGCCCAGCGCCGAGGCCTTGTCGCGATCGATGTGGATGTCGATCTGGGTGTTCTTGATCTGAAGATCGCTGTTGACGTCCAGGAAGCCAGCGATCTCGTGTATGCGCTGCTCGACCCTAGGCGCCCACTCGTACAGCTCGTCCAGGTCGGCACTCTGCAGCGTGAACTGGAACTGGCTCTTGGTGATCACACCGCCGAGCCGGATGGTGGGAAGGTTCTGCAGGAACACCTTCAGTCCCGGGATGTCGGCGAGCGTGGGGCGCAGCTTGTCCATCAGCTCGTTCGCGCCAGGCCGCTCGCTGCGCGCCTTGAGCATGATGACTACGCGCCCGAGATTCATCTGCTGACTCGCTCCGCCCACGCCGATGAAGGACATGGTGGACGTGACGTACGGGTTCTCGCGGATCCGCGCCACGACCCGCTGCTGCTGTTCGTACATCGCGTCGAAGGAGATGTCCTGCGGGCCCTCGGTGAAGGCGAACAGCGACCCCACGTCCTCGGCGGGAAGAAAGCCCTTCGGGATCGTGACGCCGAGGTAGACCGCCAGCCCGCTGCTCGCCAGGAAGATCGCGATGGTCACGCGGGGGAACCCGAGCGTGGTTTTGAGGGTACGGTCATAGAGCCCGCGCATGGCCGCGAACGCCTGCTCGCTGGCGCGGTACAGCATGCCATGGCGCTGGTCGCGCTCGGGCCGCAGCCAGCGGCCGCACAGCATCGGCGTCAGGGTGAGCGACACGAAACCCGAGATCAAGATCGCGGCCATGATCGTGACCGCGAACTCGTGCAGGAGCCGGCCGATCACCCCGCTCATGAACAGCACCGGAATGAACACGACCGCCAGCGAAATCGTCATGGACAAGATGGTGAAGGCGACTTCCTTGGAGCCGTCCAGCGTCGCCTGCAAAGGGGTCTTGCCCATCTCCAGATGGCGGGCGATGTTCTCAAGCATGACGATGGCGTCGTCCACCACGAAGCCCACGCACAGGGTAAGGGCCATGAGCGAGAGGGTGTCGAGGCTGTAGCCCAGCAGGTACATCACCGAGAAGGTTCCGATGATGGACATGGGCAGAGCGGCGGCCGGGATGATGGTGGCGGAGATGTTGCGCAGGAAAAGGAAGATCACCATCACTACCAGTGCGAGCGCGAGCACTAGAGTGAACTGCACGTCGTGTACCGAGTCGCGGATGTCCTGCGAACGGTCGTACAGCACCTGTACATCGATGCCGGGCGGGATCTGGGCGCGGAACTGCGGGAGGAGCTTGCGGATCTCGTCCACCACCTGCACGGTGTTGGTGCCGGGCTGGCGCTGGATGGCCAGCACGATGCCGCGCTTTTCGTTGTACCAAGCGGCTACCCGGTTGTTCTGGACGCTGTCTATGGCTTCGCCTACGTCCTTGACGCGCACGGGCGCGCCGTTGCGATACGCGACGATCACCTCGCGAAAGCCGGCCGCGTCCTGAAGCTGAGCATTGGTCATCACCGCGGCGGCGCGATGCGGGCCCTGCAGGGTCCCCGTCGGCAGGTTGGGGTTGTGCTGCGCGAGCGCACGCTCCACCTCGTCGATCCCGATACCGCGGGCGGCCAGCGCCTTGGGGTCGACCTGCACGCGTACGGCGTAGGCCTGCGAGCCGAAAATCTGGACCTGGGCTACCCCGCTGACCATGGAGATGCGCTGCGCCATCAGGGTGTCTGCGTACTCGTTCACCCGGTACAGCGGCAAGGTGTCCGAGGTGACCGCGAGGTAAAACACCGGCATGTCCGCGGGGTTCACCTTGCGGTAGGAGGGCGGCACCGTCATGTCCGAGGGCAGCTGCCGGCGCGCCAAAGAGATCGCGGTCTGCACGTCCTGGGCGGCAGCGTCGATGTCGCGGTCCAGGGCAAACTGCAGCGTGACCTGGGTGGTGCCCTGGGTGCTGGAGGAGGTCATCTGCTCCAGGCCGGCGATCGTGGAGAACTGCTTTTCCAACGGGGTGGCCACCGCCGCGGCCATGGTCTCGGGGCTTGCGCCGGGCAGCTCGGCGCGCACCTGGATCGTGGGGAAGTCGACGTTGGGCAGTTGCGCGACCGGGAGCTGGTGGTAGGCGATCGCGCCGAACGTGAGGATGCCGACCATGACCAGAAGGGTCATCACCGGGCGGCGGACGAAGATCTCCGAGAGGTTCATGAGGCCCTTGGGCGCGCTAACCCGCTAGTGCGAAACCGCAGAGACGCAGAGAGTGCAGAGGAGAAGACTCCTCCACCGCGAAGGACGCGAAGAAACGCGAAGGGTAGCTGGCGAGTCTCGGTGAGTCACAAGTAGTTTCCCGGCGTCCTGGCGCCCTGGCGGTTCAATCAGATCGTTTCAGTTTCTCTGCGCTCTCTGCGCCTCGGCGGTTGATCGCCTTAGCCCGGCTTGGGCGCGACCTTGCCGCCGGGGACCATGCGCAACTGGCCGGAAGTCACCACCGTTTCGCCGGCTTCCAGCCCCTGGGCGATCACCGCGCGCTCGCCTTCGGTGCGCGCGACCACGACGCTGCGCAGCTCCGCCGTGTTGTCCGGCTTGACGACGTAGACATACTGACCCTTCGGGCCGTTCTGCACGGCCTGAGCGGGAACCACGATGACGTTTGGCTGTTCCTGCAAAGTCAGGCGCGCGGTGACGAACTGACCCGGCCATAGTCGCCGGTCGTTGTTGGCGAACGTGGCGCCGAGCTTGATGGTGCCCGTCTGCGGGTCCACTGCGTTGTCGATGAAGGTGAGCCGTCCGACCGCCTCAGCGCCTTCCGCGCCTTGCGGCGCGGCGCGCACCTGAAGCGAGCCTTTGGCGCTGAATGCACGGATCTCGTCCAGATAGTGGTCGGGCACCGCGAAACTGACGTAGATCGGCGCGATCTGGTTGATGACCACCAGCGCCGTCGTGTCGTTCGCCTTCACGTTGTTTCCGACCGGCAGATTGACTTTGCCGGTGCGTCCGCTGATGGGGGAGTGCATGCGGGTATAGGAAAGCTGTACACGCGCAGTCTCGACCGCGGCGTGGTCGGCCGCGACCGTAGCCTCCGCCGCCTCCCGGCTGGTCTTTGCCTGCGTGT
>Ga0233416_10000734_pt1 | contig 10134 bp, 9 predicted proteins | sample Sediment_Towuti__2_FD_188638 | JGI IMG/M metagenome (GOLD analysis project Ga0233416, IMG submission 188638) | Sediment microbial communities from Lake Towuti, South Sulawesi, Indonesia - Sediment_Towuti_2014_0_MG | ecosystem: Environmental > Aquatic > Freshwater > Lake > Sediment | place... | reverse complement strand
AAACACCTAATGCTGAGAAGGGTGCTAGTGGTGGAAGACGATGTGCCGCTTCGAGAGGCCATCTGTGACACACTGGCGCTTAGCGGTTATGGCGCCATCGCTGCCGCCGATGGGGTGGAAGCGCTGGAAGCCTTGAAGGTCAATGTTATTGACCTCGTTATAAGCGATGTCCACATGGAGCGGCTGGACGGTTACGGACTTCTGAACCGCGTCAAGGCCCTTGAGCCGGATTTACCGTTGCTGTTGATAACGGCCTATGGGACCATCCCCGGCGCTGTGCAAGCCCTGCGAGAGGGCGCTGCCGATTACTTGGAAAAACCCTTCGAAGCGGGGGTTTTAATCAGCAAGGTAAGTCAACTTCTACCCGAACGTGTTTCAGTGAATGGAACCATCGCTGTAGATCGGAAGACACAGGAAGTCCTGGCACTCGCCAAGAAGGTGGCGGGTACTGAGGCGACAGTGCTCATCACTGGGGAGAGCGGCACGGGCAAAGAGGTCCTGTTCCGGTATATCCATGCCCATTCGCCGCGCCAAGCAGGGCCGGCGATGGCCATAAATTGTGCCGCCATCCCCGAGAACATGCTGGAGGCAATTTTATTTGGATATGAAAAGGGGGCCTTCACCGGGGCCTACAAGCCGAGTCCTGGAAAATTCGAGCAGGCGCAGGGGGGGACCCTGCTATTGGACGAAGTGTCCGAGATGAGTCTCGCGCTCCAGGCCAAATTGCTGCGGGTGTTGCAAGAGAAGGAAGTGGAACGGCTTGGCGGACGCCATGTGATCCCGTTGGATGTGCGAGTTGTCGCCACCTCCAATCGGGACATTCGGGCAGAGGTGGCGGCGGGAGGTTTTCGCGAGGACCTTTTTTACCGTCTTAATGTCTTCCCCATCTACATGCCACCTCTCAGGGAGCGCTGGGAGGACATTGTGCCGCTCGCGGAATTTTTGCTTGCGCGGGCGGCGCGCGCCAATGGAATGAGAGTGCCTCATCTGACGGAAGACGCCCGGACGAAACTATTAGAGTACCACTGGCCGGGCAACGTGCGCGAATTGGACAACGTGGTGCAACGGTCTTTGATTGTCAAAACGGGGGAAAGCATCAGCGTGCGAGACCTGCGTTTCGAACCCGTGCATGCTAAACCACGGCGAGAAGAGGGGCGGGGTTTTGCCGTAATGAACGCGCCAGAGGGCGTCGACCCTGGGGGTATTGATAAGGATCTTAAGGACCACGAACGCCATCTGATCCTGGGCGCCTTGTCGGATGGGGGCGGGAGCCGCGCCTATGCGGCCAGGAAACTCGGGATCAGCCCGCGCACCTTGCGTTACAAGATCGCCCGCATGCGCGAAGCCGGCTATGAGATACCAGGAGGGTAAATAAGAGGATGAACGATATCAACGTAAATTCCGTTTTGATGCAGATGCGCGCCTTGGCTGTGCAGGCGCAGGGGCTACCGAGACCGGCTGAGACGCCAACGGCGAATTTTTCCTCGCTGATGAAAACGGCCCTGGATCAGGTAAATGCCATGCAACAAAACGCCGCCACCATGGCGGAGGCCTTTGAGCGGGGCAGCAAGGAGGTGGATGTTGCCCAGGTGATGGTTTCCATGCAAAAGGCCAATATTGCCTTTCAGGCGACAACTCAAGTGCGCAACCGGCTGATCTCCGCCTACCAGGAGATCATGAACATGCCGGTGTGAGGATGTCTACAACGAACTTCGTTGATGAAGCCACAGGGGGTTGTTTGAGTCTTGTCGTGACCGTCTGCCGCAGGAGTGTGTAGCGTACAGGGAGATATTTACAGCATGTCACGGCAAGACTCCAACAACTGCAGTCATCCCAAAAGACCTGAAGACACATGGCCGAATCGACGAGTCTAGTACCCGTTAACCTAACTAATGGAGTGCTTCGCCAAATTGGTTTGCTGGTCGGCATCGCCGCCAGCGTAGCTGTGGGTGTCGCAGTGGTCCTGTGGTCGCAGACTCCGAATTACAGTCTTCTTTACGCCAATCTCTCCGATCTTGACGTGGGTGAGGTCATAGAGACCTTGCAAGGCTCGGAGATCCCCTTCCGTGTGGATCACCAAACGGGCGCGGTCCTGGTGCCCTCCGATAAGGTCTACGAAGCCCGCATCAAGCTCGCGGCAGCAGGGCTTCCGAAGACGGCCAGTACCGGCTTCGAACTCTTGGAAAAAGAACCGGTTTTCGGCACCAGTCAATTCATAGAGCAGGCCCGGTATCAGCGCGCCCTCGAAGGAGAATTGGCGCGCTCCATCGCGACGTTAAGCAACGTGCGGGGAGCGCGGGTCCATCTGGCGATCCCGAAACAATCGGTGTTCGCCCGGGACAAAAAGGAGCCCAGTGCCTCGGTGCTGGTCGATCTCTATCCAGGGCGGGTTTTGGAAGAGGGGCAGGTAGCAGCCATTGTTCATCTGGTGGCCGCGAGTGTCCCCAATCTTTCCATGTCGGGGGTCACAGTGGTGGATCAACAAGGGCGTTTGCTGACCCAAAAAGACGGCTCCGAAGGCATCGCAGAAACCACACGGCGCTTTGATCACGTGAAACGTGTAGAGCAATCCTATATCGATCGCATCAAGGATATTCTTGGTCCTTTTGTGGGGCCCGAGGGGGTCAAGGCGCAGGTGACGGCGGACCTGGATTTTACCCAGACCGAACAGACCAGCGAGAGTTTCAACCCCGATTTGCCTGCCGTGCGCAGCGAGCAGATCAGCGAAGAAGAGAAGACCGGGTCTGTGGATGGCGGGGTGCCGGGAGCCTTGTCCAATCAACCGCCGGGACCAGCGACCGCGCCCGAAACAGCGGTTGCGCAGCCAGCCCAGGGCGCAGTAGCGCAATCGACGTCACCGCGCAACGCCCGTAAGCAAGAAACCCGCAATTACGAATTGGATAAGACCATCAGCCATTCGCGGATGGCGGTGGGTTCCCTCCGCCGGTTGTCTGTGGCAGTGGTAGTCAATAACCGGGTGACGGTGGATGAGGAGGGCAAAGAAACCAGGACCGCATTTTCGACCGATGAACTGTCGCGGATGACGACCTTGGTCAAAGAGGCTGTCGGCTTTAATCCTGCTCGCGGTGATACGGTGAACGTCATCAATGCTGATTTCAACATGCCACCGCCTCCGGAGCCGCTCCCCGATCAGCCCATTTGGCAGAAGCCTTGGTTTTGGGACGTAGTAAAGCAGGTACTTGGGGCCGGATTTGCCTTGTTCATAGCCTTGGGGGTCTTGCGTCCAGCCTTGCGGGGTCTGGTGAAAAAGGAAGTGCCCGAAACGCCAAAATTACAGGCGCCAGCGGTGGGGACGGCACTGCCGCCCGCGACAAGTGCTACAGAGGCACAGTCTCTGCCCTCGCAGAGAGCAGCTAGAGCAGCTGAGGAGCGTACCCCCTTGGATCTATTGACGGCAATCCCCGAGATCGGCGACCTCCAGGCGGTCAAAGTTTACGCCAAACAGGAGCCCAAGGTCACGGCGCAAGTGATTAAGGGCTGGCTGGAGAGCGATTAATGGCGGAGCAAGTTGCAGACCGCCCTCAAGGCGCGGAGCGGGTCGCCGTGCTGTTGATGGCCCTTGGCGAGGAGGCCGCCGCCGAGATCCTGCGGCATTTAGGCCCGAAGGAAGTCCAGGCCATCGGCGTGGCGATGGCGAGCCTGAAAAAGGTCTCGAAGATGGCTGTGGAAAATACCCTCAATGACTTTATCAGAGATGTCAGGAACGAAACCGCATTGACCATCGGCGCCGATGACTACATCCGCAGTGTACTGGTGAACGCTTTGGGAGAAGAGAAGGCCGGGGGGATGATCGATCGGATCCTGCTTGGCGGAAACACCAAGGGTCTCGAGGCTCTGAAGTGGATGGATGCCCGCGCCGTCGTGGAACTGATCCGTTATGAGCATCCCCAGATCATCGCGATTGTGCTCTCATACCTCGATAGCGATCAGGCAGCAGAGGTGCTGGCCGAGTTCCCAGAACGCCAACGCGCCGATATTCTTCTCCGCGTCGCCACCCTCGATGGTGTTCAGCCCGCGGCGCTTCAGGAATTGAACGAGATCTTGGAGAAGCAACTGCGAGGGGGCACCACCGGGCAATCCTCGAACATCGGAGGCGTGAAGGCCGCCGCTAATATCCTCAACTTTGTCGACAGCAGCATCGAATCGGCCGTTATGGAGCAGCTCAAGTCCTCAGACGCCGAACTTGCCCAGCAGATCGAGGACCTCATGTTCGTGTTCGACAACCTGGTGGACGTGGACGACCGGGGGATCCAGACCTTGTTGAGGGAGATCACCACCGACAACCTGGTGTTGGCCCTCAAGGCGGCAGATGAGCCGCTCAAACAGAAGTTCTTCAAAAATATGTCCCAGCGCGCCGCCGAGATGCTGCGTGACGATCTGGAAAACCGGGGACCGGTGCGGCTCAGCGAGGTGGAAGCTGCACAAAAGGAAATCATGACGGCAGCGAGACGGCTTGCCAACGCCGGGCAGATTGTCCTGGGCGGCGCTGGCGGAGAGAAGATGGTTTAATATGCCCCCTAAGCACTCCCGTATCCTTTCCCAAGCGGCCATTGAACACTACAAGCCGTGGGAATTGCCTGGCGTCCACGGGACTATTGTGGATAACGACGACAACGGCCGCCCCCCGGTTCCACCGACTGCCCAGGATATTGCAGAGATCCATCAGGGGGCCTACGAAGAAGGATTTGCCCTGGGAAGAAAGGAGGGACGGCTCCAGGGACAGAAGGACATGCGCGAGGAACTGAACAGACGGCAAGCTGAAATAGACGCGCAACTCAACGGCCTCAAGGAACAGACACAACGGCTAGAGGACCTCTTCGATCTCCTGGCAGAACCGGTCAAGCGCCTTGATGAAGCGATGGAATGCTCAATCGCGGATCTGGCCATACTGATTTCACGCCATATTGTCCGTAGAGAGCTTAGAACTCATCAGGGGCAGGTCGTCGCTGTGGTGCGCGAGGCTTTGTCACGCCTTCCGCTCGCATCCCGCCATCCCAGAATTCATCTTCATCCAGAAGACGTGGAGCTTGTGCGCTCTGCCCTGGGACTGGGAGAGGAAGAGAAGGCCTGGAGGCTCGAAGCAGACCCTTTAATCAGCCGCGGCGGATGTCTTGTGGAGACAGAGACCTCTTTCATCGACGCCACTGTCGAGGCACGGCTCAATGCCCTGAGCGCCAAGATGCTTGGAGGTGAGCGTGCCAGTGACAGGGTGTGAGACCGGAAGTGCGGCACTAACTATGGCCGATCGGAACGCCCTCTGGCGTCAGTCTTTGCAACCTTACTTCGACCGACTCGCAGAGCCGCCGCGGCTGATTGTAGAAGGCAAGCTCACCCGCATGGTGGGGTTGACCCTGGAAGCTGTGGGTTGCGAGGCCGCCGTGGGTGACGTGTGCCGTGTGGTACCCCTTGGCGGGCAGCCCGTGGAGGCCGAAGTGGTGGGATTTTCCGGGAACAAGCTGTTTCTCATGCCCACTGGATTTCCCCGTGGCTTGGCTCCCAATGCCCGGGTTATCCCCCAAGGGCAAGCGGGGGAAGTGGCAGTCGGGGAACGGCTTTTGGGAAGGGTGATCGACGGAGCTGGACAGCCGCTGGATGGGCAAGGACCTTTGCGCACCGAAGCCAGGGTTCCCTTGCATGGGACTCCCATCAATCCCCTCAATCGGCAGCCCATATCCGAGCCTTTGGACGTGGGTGTGCGCGCCATCAACGCCCTTTTGACAGTAGGTTCCGGACAGCGCCTTGGCCTGTTCGCCCCCGCGGGTGTTGGCAAGAGCTCACTTCTCGGGATGATGACCCGCTTCACCAATGCCGATGTGATCGTAGTTGGGCTCATCGGCGAGCGTGGCAGGGAGGTCAAGGAGTTCATAGACCATACCCTGGGAAAGGAGGGGATAGCGCGCGCGGTGGTAGTCGCGACGCCGGCAGATAATCCGCCACTTATGCGGCTTCATGGCGCGGCGTTGGCTACCAGTATCGCCGAATATTTCCGCGACCAGGGGAAACATGTGCTCTTGCTGATGGATTCTCTGACGCGCTTTGCTCAGGCTCAGCGCGAAATCGCACTGGCCATTGGCGAGCCGCCCGCGACGCGAGGGTTCCCGCCCTCGGTATTCGCGCGCCTGCCGGAACTTGTGGAGCGGGCGGGGCCAGGAGCACAAGGCTGTGGTTCAATTACCGCCTTTTACACTGTCCTCACCGAAGCCGACGATCCCAACGACCCCGTGGCCGAGTGCGCAAGAGCCATTCTGGACGGCCATATTGTCCTTTCTCGCCGCCTTGCAGAATCAGCTCACTTTCCAGCCATCGACATCGAAGCCTCCATCAGCCGTGCCATGAACCAGGTGACATCTCGGGAACACCAGCGTTGGGCGCGTGCTTTCCGGCAGTCGTATTCCTTGTACGAGCAAAACAGTGACCTTTTGAGCGTCGGCGCGTACAAGAGCGGGACAAACCCTACCCTCGACAAGGCCATTGCTATCCACCCCCGGCTCATTGAGCTTCTATGCCAGGACATAATGGAAAAGCACTCCATAGAAGAATCGTTGCAACTACTGAAATTGTTGATGGAAGGGAGCCCATGACCCGCTCGAAGCGCATTCAATCTATTGCGAGACTGGCTCAGGCGGATGAACGGGAGGCTGCGGCGCGCTTGGCCAAGACCGCCGGCGAGGTTACTGAATACGAGAAAAAACTCGAAGAGCTTAAAACCAGCCGGCAGGAATATGCCCGACAATGGCAAATCCAAGATACCTCCATGGGTGCCGCCCAGATGAAGGGCCTTTGGGTTTTTATCAAGCGGCTTGATGAAGTCATCGCCAACTTGGAGACCCAGATCGAGAGAAAGCGTCATGCAAGTGAACGGGATCGAGATGATTGGCTTGTGACGCGCAATAAGGTGCGTGCGCTTGACAATATTGTGCAGCAGCACCGGCGATTGGAGGCGCGGGTGGAATTGAGAAAGGAGCAAAGGGAAGTGGATGATCGAGCCCCAGGCTGTTCACCATCGCACGAGCCATAAAGTCCATGTGGCGCAGCGGTTGCTTTCTTCTTTGACAACCTGCAAAGAGGAGAGATCGATGATTGAAACTGTGCCACAGGTGACTGTTTCTCTGGCGGAATCCGCTGATTGGATGGACGAGGTCTCGTCACAGAGAGATGCCTTGTCTCCCCTGGGATCGCGCGATTTCAGCGAGATCTTGCCAGAATACTTTGAAGCTGAAGAAATAGCCCGGATTGAGGAAGAAGAAGCGCAATCTGTCTTGGCCATGCTCCTGTCACCGCCTTATCAAGAAGCCGGCAATAAGTTGCCGCCCGACTTGCCCCCCAAGACCAGTGATGAGAAGAAAGCAGGCGCCGAGGATTCCCCCCAAATCATGACGCTTCTGGCCGAACTGGCGGCTGCCCAACAGTTTGCCAGGGTTAATCCAGAAGACGCAGCCGCGTTGAGAGCCAAAACAGATTTGGCAGATATCAAGGCACTGCCCGAGGCGGTTGTGATACCGGGAGTGGAAATGGATTTGACCGATGCCAAGCTGTTGCCGGAAACATCCGTCGCAACAGATGCAGACTTATCCAGTGCTGGGCAATTGTCCATAGCGATCGACCAGAGTGAGGCTGGTCCCAACGCGGGGGGTAAAGCGGACCCCATACCAATGCCCGGTTACTCTACGGAACCACATGGGGGCGAGGAATTGATGAACTCTCAGGAACACACTCCTTCCGTTGGAAGGACCTATGAACTAACTGGGGGCCCTTGGCTAGGGTTCCAAAAATTAGAAGGAGCGCCGTCATTGATTGGCCAGGCACCAGGCTTAAGTCCACTTCAGTCCATAGCATCCCAACAAATAGTACCGACTATCTTCAGGATAGAGATGCCTATCCACGATGAAAAATGGGGGCAGATCTTTGTATCACGGGTCGCCTGGCAGATAGCCGAAAACATTCAGGAGGCCCAGATCCACGTAAATCCACCGGAACTCGGTCCTGTCGAGGTGAGTGTTCGGGTCAGTGAAGACCAAGCCACTGTGCATTTCCACACCCAACACGGCCACGCACGAGAAACCATTGAAAGGGCGATCCCCGAATTACGGGAAGTTCTGTCCCAGTCGGGGCTTCACTTAGCGGATGCCAATGTCTCCCAGGGGTCATCTGGGTATGAACGGGAGCATACGGGGCGATTGGCGCCGCCGATGTCCGAGGTTTCAGGTGATGGCATAACGAAGCACGAGGAGTTCGCGCCATTATCAGAAACTCATCAGCAGGCAGGGCTGATCGACGCCTACGTTTAAGAAAAAGTCATCCTGGATGTTTCAGAGTCGGTAAACAATAAAGAGTGATTTTCGTTTCTCTCCATGTTCAATGTCCCATGATTCAAAAACGAGGATCATGCCGGCACTACCCCGGCGTCGCAGGAGGTTCTGCCTTATTCAGAGCTTCCTTAATTCCTATTAGAAGCTAAGCAGCCGGCTTCGGCTATTGAACTGAGTTTTTAGAAATTCCATCTGATCTGCCAGGATTCGGCGGTTGGATAAAGCCAAAAACTCCGCCCAATTGGGTACATAGGGGACAGCCAGGAGGGACATACGGGCCTCTTCGGGCGTACGACTCCCTTTGCGGGTGTTGCAGGTCTTGCACGCGGCCACCACATTGGACCACCGGTCCTTGCCGCCCCGGGAGATGGGGATCACATGATCCCGGGTAAGTTGGGAATCAGGGAACTCCTGGCCGCAAAACATGCAGAGGTTCCCGTCCCGGAAAAAAAGCTCCCGGTTATTGAGTGGTGGGATACCGCGTTTGATGTTCTTACCCGCCCGCGTTCGCTTAACAGCGATAATGGAATTGACGGTGACGGAGGACCGTTCTCCGGTGAGCCGCGAGATCCCGCCCCAGAAGGTGAAGACACTATCGCCCGCCGTCCAGGCCACCATGTTCCTGCTGTATAGACAGACCGCGTCCTCCCATGGTATCCAGCGAATGGGCGAACCTGTAATATCCAGTCGTAGTATCAAAGGTGGCATGGCCGATTGCGCTAACAAATGCTGATTAGACCAATCCGCGCGACGGATTTCCAATGCAGCCATTTTGTATGCGAAAAGGATTATAAAATCAAGAGCGTATGATCGAACGACTCCTTAAAATCATGGCCTGCCTGCGCGACCCTGAGCAGGGGTGTCCCTGGGATCGGCAGCAAAGTCTTCAAACCATTGTCCCCCATACCCTGGAAGAAGCCTATGAGGTGGCCGAGGCCATTGAGCGCGGGCGGATGGACGAGCTTCGGGAGGAACTGGGCGATCTCCTGTTTCAAGTGGTCTTCTACGCCCAGTTGGCGAAGGAGTCGGGTGATTTTGAGTTCAAGGACATTGTGGAGGGAATCGCGGAGAAGCTCATTCGGCGGCATCCCCACGTCTTCGGAGATGCGCGGATTGAGGACGCCGAGGCACAGGCGACGGCTTGGGAACTCCAAAAAGAAAAGGAGCGCCAAGTCAAGGCATCGAAGGAGCCGGTGAGCCTCCTCGATGGCATCACCAGAGCGCTGCCCGCCCTTACCCGCGCGTACAAGCTCCAACAGCGTGCCGCCCGTGTAGGCTTCGATTGGAGCGTCATCGAAGCCGTTATCGCGCGAATCGAAGAGGAACTCGGTGAAGTGCGCCTAGCCCTGAATGAACAGAATGACAGACAGCACCTCCAGGATGAGGTGGGAGACCTCCTGTTTACCTGCGTCAATCTTTCCCGATTCGCCCAGATCGACCCGGAAACCGCCCTCAGACGCGCGAATGCCAAGTTCGAACGACGTTTCCGTTTCATTGAGTCCGCCCTTGCTAGACAAGGACGCACCCCGGGGCAAGCAAGTCTGGAGGAGATGGACCGGTTATGGGAGGAGGCGAAACGCCAGGAAACTGCGCCATGAGAACGAGCCACACATCGAGGGCGACATCCGTAGCAAGCTTAGAGAGCTCTACATAAGGCATTACTTCCCGAGGTGCAGGGGTGAGGGCTTGATTTTCGGCGAGAGGCCAGAGCCCAATCGCCGAGCGTCTTAGCTGGGCGGCTGATAACAAAACTTTGGCCGAACGTGCAGTCCGAGGATGGACTTTTGCCAGGGTTTCTTAGTTG
>Ga0233416_10000732_pt1 | contig 10140 bp, 7 predicted proteins | sample Sediment_Towuti__2_FD_188638 | JGI IMG/M metagenome (GOLD analysis project Ga0233416, IMG submission 188638) | Sediment microbial communities from Lake Towuti, South Sulawesi, Indonesia - Sediment_Towuti_2014_0_MG | ecosystem: Environmental > Aquatic > Freshwater > Lake > Sediment | place... | reverse complement strand
CAGGGCCTTCGCGTACGGATGCTGCGGGTCCTCGATGACCTCCTTCGAGGGGCCCTCTTCGACGATGCGCCCCAGGTACATCACGGCGATGCGGTCCGCGAAGTGCGCGGCGGTGGACAGGTCGTGCGTGATCATGATCACGCCCATGTCGTTCTCGCGCCGCAGCTTGTCCAGCAACGTGAGGATGCCCGCCCGCACGGATACATCCAGCATCGAGACCGGCTCGTCCGCGACGAGGAGCTCGGGCTCGAGCACGAGGCTCGCCGCGACCGAGACCCGTTGACGCTGACCGCCCGAGAGTTCGTGTGGGTACCGGTCGGCGAACAGCTCCGGGGGCGTGAGCTCGGCACGTTCGAGAGCGTCGACCACCCGCCGGCGCCGCGCCTCGCGATCGCCATGCCCGCCGTGGATCAGGAGCGGCTCCTCCACCACCTGGCTCACACGGAACCGGGGGTCGAGCGATTCGTAGGGGTCCTGGTAGATCATCTGCATCGTCCGACGGACCGGGCGGAGCTCCCGCTGCGGCGTGTGCGTGATGTCGCGGCCGTTCAACGTGATGGTGCCGGCGGCGGGATCGATCAACCGGACGATCGCCTTGGCCGTCGTGGTCTTGCCGCAACCCGACTCCCCGACGAGCGCGAGCATCTCGCCCCGGTCGAGCGAGAGCGTCACGCCGTCTACGGCGCGAACGACCTTGCGCGGCTCCCGCTTCAGGGCGCCGACGATGCCCCGGCGGACGGGATACGTGGCGAACAGGCCGGAGACCTCGAGCAGCCGGGCCCCGTCCGAGGCGGGTCGCACCGCCCCGGCACCATCAGCCTCGCGTGGGTGGGCCTGCATGGCCTCACCCACCTCCGCGCCCGGCACCGACCCACTCGTCGTTCAGGTGGCACCCCGCGAGGCGCTCGTCCCCGAGCGACGTGAGCTCGGGGTGCTCGACGCGGCATCGATCGAACACCCGGTCGCATCGCGGGTGGAACGGACAGCCGACGATCTCGCGGTCCAGCCGCGGCGGGGTTCCCGGGATCGAGACGACCTCCTCCTCACCATGCAGGCTGGGTGTCGCGGCGAACAGCAGCCGCGTGTACGGGTGGCGCGGCGAGTGGAACAGGGCGTCCATCGGCCCGGTCTCGACGATCTCGCCCGCGTACATGACCGCGGCTCGCTCGCACACCTGGGCGACCACGGGGAGGTCGTGCGTCACGAGCACCAGGGCGAGGTCGAGGTCCCGTGCGAGGGCGACGAGCAGCTCGAGGATCTGCGCCTGGACCATCACGTCGAGGGCCGTGGTCGGCTCGTCCGCGAGCAGCACCTTCGGCTCGCACGCGAGGGCCATCGCGAGCGCCGCGCGCTGCCGCATCCCGCCGGAGAACTCGTGGGGGTACCGAGAGCCGGCGGCCGCCGGGATCCCGACCATCTCCAGGAGCTCGCCGGCTCGCCGGCTCGCCTCGGAGCCCTCCGCGACTTCGTGCAACTGCATGGGCTCGACGATCTGCGCCTCGACGGTCTTCACCGGGTTCAGCGCGTTCATCGCGCCCTGGAAGACCATCGAGATGCTCCTCCACCGATACAGCTGCATCGCCTCCTCCGACCCGGTGAGGATGCTCTCCCCCTCGAAGCACACCTCGCCGGCGACGGTCGCCGAGGGGGGGAGCAGACCCAGGAGCGAGAGGACGATCGTGGTCTTGCCGCAGCCCGATTCCCCCACCAGCCCGACCCGTTCTCCGGCGTCGAGGTCGAGGCTCACTCCCCGGACGGCGTGGAGCTGTTCGCCCTCGGGCAGGTCGAACCACACGTTCAGGTCGCGGACCTCGAGGAGGCTCATCCGGACTCCTGCTCCGCGTCGGGGAGCGGGCGGATCCGGAAGGTCCGAGGCGACAGGTAGGAGACGTTCAGCCGCGGGTTCAGGGCGTCCTCGATCGCCCGCCCGAACCAGAAGCAGCCCATGATCACGAACGCCACGCACAGTCCCGCGGGGATGACGGCCCACCAGGCCCCGGCGGAGATCGCGGTGCGCAGGAACGCGAACTCGATGATGCTCCCCCACGTGATGGCCGTGGGATCGCCGAGTCCGAGGAAGGTGAGCGCCGTCTCATCGAAGATCGCGACCGCGACCGTCAGGACCACGGTCGCGACCAGGAGCGGGCCGATCTGCGGCAGGACGTGTCGGAAGATGATCCTGCTGTCGCTCGCTCCGAGCGAACGCGCCCGCATGACGTACACGCGCTCGCGCCCGCTCTTCACCTGCGCCCGGACGATCCGCGCCGTGGTCGTCCAGAGCAGGAGCGCGATGACGAAGATGAGGTGGGACAGGCTCGCGCCCCAGACGGCCGCGACGATGATCGCGAGCGGCAGGTCGGGGATGACCAGGAAGTAGTCGGTGATCCGCATCAGGATGTTGTCCGACCGACCGCCGAAGTAACCGGCGATGATGCCGATCCCGCCGCCGATCAGCATCGCCACCAGCGTCGCGGCGAACCCGACGACGAGCGAGATGCGGCCGCCCTGGATCAGCAGGGACACCATGTCGATCCCGCCGTCGTCCAGACCGAGGGGATGCTCCCAGGACGGAGGCTCGTAGGGCGGACCGACCGGCGTGTGGACGTCGTACGGCATGATCCACGGCGCGAGGATGGCGATCGTGATGAAGAACAGCAGGACGGCCAGTCCGACCTTCGCCTGGAAGCTCTTCGACACCACGAGCCACAGCCAGCTCCTTCGGAGCCGGCCCCGGCCCCGACGGGGCTGCGGCTCCTGCAGCTTCGCGCTCTCCTCGCCGAGATCGGCTCGCATGCCCATGGCTACTCCGTGATCCTCGGGTCGAGCCTGAAGTAGAGGAGATCGGCCAGGAGGTTGAAGAACACGACCGAGATCGTGAGCACCAAGAACGCGCCCTGCAGCATCGGGTAGTCGCGTTCGGTGACGGCCTGATACACGGCGTTGCCGATCCCCGGCCACGAGAACACGGTCTCGATCAGGATCGCGCCGGCGACGATGTAGCCGAGCGAGAGAGCGATCAGCGTGGTGGTCGGGAGCAGAGCGTTGCGGAACGCGTGCCGCACGACGATCCTGCGCTGCGGCACGCCCTTCGCGCGAGCGGTCAGCACGTAGTCCTCGCCGAGGGTCTCCAGCATCGCCGAGCGCACGATCAGCGTGTACTCGCCGTACAGCGTGAGCGCGAACACGAGCGAGGGGAGCGCCATGTGCCGCATGACATCGACGAAGTGCTCCCACGGGGTCGGATCGATCAGGAACGGGTCCGTCATGCCGTGGCTTGGGAACCACGCCGACATGTAGATCAGCACCACGAGCGCCAGCCATTGCGTGGGGAACGAGTAGAAGGCGATCGCGAGGTTGGTGCTCACGTGATCGGACGTGTTTCCACGGCGCCAGGCCGACAGTACGCCGGTCACGATCCCGATCACGATCGCCATCACGGTCCCCAGCGTGGCCATCGGGATCGTGTTGAGGAGTGCCTCTCTGAGGTTGCTCCACACGGGCTGCTGGTTGCTGAAGGAGACGCCCATGTTGCCGCGCGACAACTCTCGCAGGTAGATGAGGTACTGCTCCCACAAGGGCTTGTCGAGGCCGAACTGCACCTCGAGGGAATGCCGGAACTCCTCCGACGCCCTGGGAACGCGCGAGAGGTTGCGGACCGCATCCCCGGGCAGCACCCGGAACAGGAAGAAGTTGATCGTGATCGCCACGAACACGGTGATGATGGCGAACGCCACGCGCTTGATCACATAGTCGGCGCGGCGCACGTCACATCCCGCCCTGACAACCGGCCCCTACGCCTGATGGACCAAGCTGAGGCTCTGCGTCGAGAAGTTGTTGAAGATCCCCTGGATCGTCGGAACGAAGCCCGTCCACTTCGGAGACCAGGCATCCAGCCGCGTGTCGTACGTGAGGATGACGTACGGCCGATCCTTGAACGCTAGCTGCTGCATCTCATAGACGATCTGCTGACGCTCGGTCGGGTCGACCGCCGACTTCTGCTCCTTGTACAGCTTGTCGTACTCCTCGGTGCAGTATCCGGTGTCGTTCCAGTTCCCCCACTGATCGCAGGTCAGGACCGCGAGGATGAAGTCGGGGTCGGCGGCCGGGAACCAGTCCCACATCGCGAGATCGAAGATGTAGTGGCCGCGGTCGTACATCGCGTTCCAGGCGGCGTTCGTGTCGAGCCTCTTCTGGATGAGGGTGATGCCGATCTCTTTGAAGCTCTGTTGCATGATGCGGAACGCTCGATCGCCCGCCCCCGCCTCGTCCAGGGGGAACACGACCTCGTACTCCATGGGGCGGCCCTCGGCCACCCGGATCCCGTCGGAGCCCCGCGTGTACCCGAGTGAGTCCAGGATCTCGTTCGCCTTGGCGAGGTCGTAGGGCAGCGGCTGAACGCTCGGATCGTGCCAGTCCACCCCGCCGGCGTTGTTACCCTCCGGCACGATCGTCGAGCCCGGCGAGGCGTATCCGAGCCAGGCGGTCTCGACGATCGCGTCCCGGTCGATCGCGTACTCCATCGCCTCCCGCACCTGCGGGTCGAGCAGCTCAGGCCGCTGCTGCCCCTCCGGGTCCAGGTTGAAGATGAGGTCGCGGAGCGAGAGCCCCAGACCCTTGTAGACCTCCATCCCGGCCGACTCGAGCGTCTCGACGCTCGTCGGGGGGATCTCGTTGATCGCGTCGAGCTGGTCGGTCTTCAGCGCCGTGATCATCGCGTCCTCGTCCCTGAAGAACTGGAGCCCGAAGCCGTCGACGTACGGCTTGGTCCCGTAGTAGGTCGGGTTCCGCTCGAAGAGCGCGATGTCGTTCTTCTTGTACTCGGTGAGGATGAACGGTCCTCCGCCCACGAGCGGCTCCCCGCCCTCGGGCTCGTTCGGGAACGCGCGGATCGCCTTGCCGTCACCCGTCGCGTACTGCTCCCAAACCTGCGGCGGCAGGATCATGGTCATGCCCAGGTCGAACAGCGCCGTGCCGGACGGCTGCTCGTAGGTCGCGACCACCGTGTTGTCGTCGGTCGCCTCGATCGTGTCGAGGAAGGTGACGCTGCCCGCCCAGGCGCCCGTCGGCCCCTTCTCGTACTGCTTGATCATGTTGAACGTCCACGCCACGTCCTCGGCGGTGAGCGGCTCACCGTCGGACCACGTCGCGTTCGGCACGGTCTTGAACGTGACGGTGAGGCCGTCGGTCGACTGCTCCCACTCCTGGGCGAAACCCCCCATGTAGTCGTACGAGGAGGTGGTGGTGTCGTACTGGAGCAGGCTCGGGTAGATGTACATCCAGACCGAGTAGTCGTCCTGGTTGAATCCCACGAAGGGGTTGAGCGAGGTGAGGCCCGAGCTCGTGCCGAGCCGCAGGACGCCTCCCTGCTTCACGCCTCCTGCTCCGGTGGTGCCTCCGCCCTCCTCCGAGGTGCCCGAGCACGCCGAGAGGACGAGAACAAGCACGGGCAGAAGAACGAGGTACGTGACCGGGCGCCGTCGAGCTCCCATGACTCCTCCTGTCGCGCGTCGCCGAGGGTCCTTGCCCGGCTCGCCACACCGGGGCCTCCCCCGGTCGCGCTGAGGAACCGGACCCGGCACCCAACTCCGAGACTCCAGTCTCAAGGGGCATCGTCGTCCAGACCGCATGCACCACGCAAGTCAACCCGAGCGCGACCCGAGGGAGGTCGCCGCAACCGCTCCTTCCGGACTGATCGGCGGCCGACCCGCGTATCATCCACGCGTGCCTGGGGAACGACGCGTGCGACGAGGTGCCGTGCGCCGGAGCGAAGACCGCGGGCTCCTCACGGGCGTCACGCGATACCTCGAGGACGTCCCCTGCGAGGAGGCCCTGCACGCGGTGTTCGTTCGATCGCCGATGGCACACGCTCGTATCGGCGCGATCCGTGACGCAGACGCGCTTGGCATGCCCGGCGTCGTCGGCGTGTTCACGGCGGCCGACTTCCCCGGATCGCGCATGCCTCCGATCGAGGACCTCCCCGACACGTTGCGGCGCCCCTTGCTCGCCACCGACGTCGTTCGCTTCATCGGCGAGCCGGTCGCCGTCGTGCTCGCCGCCACCCGCGCGCAGGGGATGGACGCCGCCGAAACCGTCGAGGTAGAGCTCGAATCCCTCCCGATCGTGACCGACCCCGAGCGGGCACTCCGCGACGATGCGCCCCTGCTGTTCCCGGACCACGGGTCCAACGTGGCCGCTCTGATCAGGCGGGTGACCCACGAAGATCCGCTCGAGGGCGCCGACGTGGTGGTCGGCGGGCGCTTCCGCAACCAACGGGTCGCGCCGGTGCCGCTCGAGGTGAACGGCGCGCTCGCCGTCCCCGAGAGCGGCGGAGGGCTCACGTCGTGGCTGCCGTGCCAGGCAACGCACCTCAGCAGGTCGGCGATCGCCGAGGCCCTCCAGATCGACGGGTCCGCGATCCGGGTGCGGACGGCCGCCGTCGGTGGGGGGTTCGGCGCGAAGATCCCCACCTACCCGGAGCAGGCGGTCGTGGCGGCGTTGGCGCTCCGACACGGGGTTGCGGTCCGGTACGTCGAGTCGCGCTCGGAGAACTTCCTCGCGATGACGCATGGACGCGATCAGATCCAGGACGTACGGATCGGTGCTTCACGCGACGGCCGGATCGTCGGATTGCAGGCGCGGATCCTCGCCGATCTCGGCGCCTACCCCGACGAGGGAGCCACGCTGCCGGAGTCGACCGCGATGATGGCCGTCGGGGCGTACTCGATCCCCCGCTTGAACCTCGAGATCCGCGCCGTCCTCACCAACAAGACTCCGCTCGGCGCGTACCGCGGGGCCGGCCGACCCGAGGCGATCGCGCTGATCGAGCGCGCGGTGGACATGCTCGCAGCCGAGCTCGACATGGACCCCGCCGAGATCCGTCGCCGTAACTTCATCCGCGAGTTCCCGCACCGAACCGTCACCGATGCCGTGTACGACTCGGGTGCCTACGAGCGGGCACTGGACGAGGCGCTCCGACAGGCGGACTACGGCTCGCTCCGCAGCTCGCAGGCCGAACGTCGCAGGAACCACGACTCCCGACTCCTCGGCATCGGCATCGCGAGCTACGTGGAGATCACGGGCTGGGGGAGTGAGTACGCGCGACTCTGCGTCGTCGATGACGGATCGGTGCGCGTGATCACCGGCTCGAGTCCCCAAGGTCAGGGTCACGAGACCGCGTTCGCCCAGATCGTCGCCGATCGGCTCGGCGTCCCGTTCGGCTCCGTGTCCGTCCAGCACTCGGACACCGCTCTCGTCCCCAGGAGCGAGGGCACGATGGGTTCGCGAACGCTCCAGGTGGGTGGGAGCGCCGTCTTGGGCGCCGCCGACCTCCTCGTCGAGCGTGCGCGTTCGCTCGCCGCGCAGCGGCTGGAGGTCGCCCCCGACGACGTGGTCCTGTCCGACGAGGGCCGGTTCGAGGTGGCCGGTGCCCCCGGCTCCGGTGTGTCGTGGGCGGAGCTCGTGCGCGCGGTCGCCCACCGACCATCGGACGAGAGCGCCCTCGACGTCGAGTACGACTTCGAGATCGAGGAGTCGACCTACCCGTTCGGGACGCACGTGGCCGTCGTCGAGATCGACGCGGAGACGGGCGAGACGAGGCTGCTGCGTCACGTCGCGGTGGACGACTGCGGCGTCGTCCTCAATCCGATGCTCGCCGCGGGGCAGGTCCACGGTGGGATCGCCCAGGGAGCTGCCCAGGCGCTGTTCGAAGAGGTGGTGTACGACGACTCCGGCTCGCCGCTCACCTCGAACCTTGCGACGTACGCGTTCCCGAGCGCAGCCGAGCTCCCGAGCTTCGAGACCTCGCACACGGAGACACCGACGTCGAGGAACCCTCTCGGAGCGAAGGGGATCGGCGAGGCCGGGACGATCGGAGCCATCCCCGCGGTCCAGAACGCCGTCGTCGACGCGCTTTCGCACCTCGGCGTGCGGCATCTCGACATGCCGGCCACGCCCGAGCGGGTGTGGCGTGCGATCGCCGACGCAACCGACGGCAGACAACCGGGAGGGATCGATGGAACGACCGGACATGAAGGGTTTGATCGCCGCGATCGTGACCCCGATGCGCGAGGACTTCTCGGTGGACGAGACGTCCCTCCGGCGGTACGTGAGGTGGCTGACGGACCAGGGGATCACGGGTCTCGCGGTGAACGTGGACACCGGCGAGGGGCCTCACCTCTCCGCTGAGGAGCGGGTCCGGGTCATCGAGGTGGTCGCCGAAGAGATCGGCGACCGGACCCTGATCGTCGCCGGCCTGGCCGGCTCGTTCACGACGCAGGCCGGGCGCCTGGCCGCGGATGCGGCGAGCGCTGGGGCTCGGGCGCTGCTCGTCTTCCCGATCTCCGTCTACCAGGGCGAGCCGCTCGACCCGGAGATCCCCGCCCGGTACCACGGGGCCGTGCATGAAGCCTCAGGGCTCCCCCTGATCGCGTTCCAGCTCCAGCCGGCGCTCGGCGGCGTCAACTTCTCTCCCGCGGTCCTCGAGCGACTGATGACGGTGGAGGGAGTCGTCGCGATCAAGGAGGCATCGTTCGACGCGAAACGGTTCGTCGATACGGTCCGCGCCGTGCGCGCGGTCGCGCCCGACGCCCTCATCTTGAACGGCAACGACAACTTCCTGCTCGAGGCGTACCTGCTCGGGGCCGACGGCGCCCTCCTCGGCTTCGGGACGCTCGCGGCTCGCGAACAGGTCGAGATGTTCGAGGCCGTGCGGGCCGGAGACCAGGGCCGGGCGAAGGAGCTCGCCGGCGTCCTCCAGCCGCTCTGCGACGCGATCTTCGCCGCACCCGTGCGCGACTACCGCGCGAGGATCAAGCACGCCCTGGCGGTGCTCGGCGTGATCGATCATGCCTACGTCCGTCCCCCCCTGCTCCCGCTCGCACCCGAGGATGCGCGTGGGGTAGAGCGAGCGCTCGAGGGGGCGGCTCTCCGGTGAGCATCCCGATCGGGGTCTTCCTCCCTACCTTCGGGGGGGACGAACGGCGCTCGGGAGCCGAGATCGCCGCGTTCGCGCGTCGAGCCGAGGACCTCGGGTTCGACTCGGTATGGGCGACCGACCATCTGTTGCACGGCAGCGTGTTCTACCGGGTACCGTGGCTCGATCCCATCCTGAGCCTGACCTACGCGTCCGCCGTGACTTCACGGGTCCGGCTCGGGACCTCGATCCTCGTCATGCCGACCCGACACCCGGTGTTGCTCGCCAAGGAGCTCTCGACGCTGCAGGCGCTCTCGGACGATCGATCCATCCTGGGGGTCGGGACCGGCTGGGACGAGCGCGAGTTCGAAGCCGTCGGGATGCGCAAGTCCGAACGCGGCGCGAGGACGGATGAGGCCATCGAGCTGGTCCGTCGGCTCCTTTCGGGCGAACGGGTGTCGCACGATGGTGCGTTCGCACGGCTGCACGACATCGAGATCGGCCCGCCGACGACGTCGAGACTGCCCATCTGGGTCGCCGGCGGCCGGCAGCTCCCGCACGCCGCGTCCCCCGAGCGTCCCGTGATGGCCCCGACCGTCCTCCGGCGGATCGCGGGCGCGGAGGGGTGGATCGCCCGCCCGACCTCGTTGCCGTCGCAGATCGGAGAGGACCTCGCCGAGATCCGCGTGGCGCTCAGCGAGGGCGGGCGAGACCCTGCGACGTTCACGGTCGCCCACGAGAACTTCCTGCATCTCGTTCCGACCCAAGATCCGGCCGAGGCCGAGCGCGAGCAGCGGCGGGTCTTCGCCGCGGTCATGGGCGAAGGCAGACCCTTCGAGTACTTCCAGCAGGTGTACCTCACGGGCACCTTGCCCGAGGTCCTCGCCAAGCTCGACGAGCGACTCCGCTCCGGTGTCGAGTACCTGATGTTGCACACGCTCGAGCCGTCGCCCAACCAACTCGACCTCTGGGCCGAGCACGTCCTCCCGCACCTGGCTGATCGCTGACCTCGGCCGCCCGTTTGTCGCGCCACGAGCCGCTATGGAACACTTCGGCCCATGCGGCGGATCGTGATCATCGGGGCCGGCAGCGTCGAGTTCACGCGGAACATCGTCGCCGACCTGTGCTCGTTCCCGGAGCTGCACGGCTCGGTCACCCTCGCGCTCCACGACATCGACCCGGATCGCCTCGCGTACGCGGGACGAGCCGCCGAGTCGATCGTCCGTCGC
>Ga0233416_10000731_pt1 | contig 10148 bp, 11 predicted proteins | sample Sediment_Towuti__2_FD_188638 | JGI IMG/M metagenome (GOLD analysis project Ga0233416, IMG submission 188638) | Sediment microbial communities from Lake Towuti, South Sulawesi, Indonesia - Sediment_Towuti_2014_0_MG | ecosystem: Environmental > Aquatic > Freshwater > Lake > Sediment | place... | reverse complement strand
AGACAGAAAATCAGCCGGCGGGAGCCGTTTGCCGGTCACGACCGTCACGTAGGAATCGACGGCGGCCTCCAGCTCGGCGCGGACCTGGCCGGCGGCCTTCAGGCGGGCCGCCGCCGTCTCCCAGCGGAGCGCCTGCCGGAGAAACGCCAGGCTGCCCGCCGACAGCGGCAGGCAGCGGTCCCGGTCCCGACGCGCGCAGGTGACGCACACGAGCCCGCCGGCGAGCGGCGAGAACTGCCCGGACATCCGCCCGTGGCCGTCGCCGCAGGCCGCGCAGTGGTCGGTCTGCGGCCGGAACCCCGTTTCGCCCAGCAGCTTGATCTGGAACAGCAGCGCGGTGAGCGCCGGGTCGCAGCCGTCGCGCAGCGTGCACAAGCCGTCGAGCAGCGTGTTGAAGATGCCGGGATGGGCGTCGCCCTCCCCGGTCAGCGAGGCGACGAGATTGGCCATGCGCGCGGCGGCCGACATCCGCGCCAGATCTTCCCGGAGCGCGGCAAAGGAGTCCCGGATATCCGCGCCCGTGACGCGATAGAGGGAATCCCCCCGCTTCTCGAACAGGTTGAGCTCACCGTGCACGAACGGCTCGAGCGCGCTGCCGAACCGGCTCCTGATCCGCCTCGCCCCGCGGGCGACGCCGCGCAGCTTTCCGAACCGGAGCGTGAAGAACGTGACGATCCGGTCCGCTTCTCCCCACTTGCGGCTCTTGAGCACGATGGCCGGCGTCTTCAGCAGCGGCATGGACAGCGCCCGGGTGCGACTCCTGCCCGCCTCACTAACAGTTCGGCGGCGGCGACATCTGGAACATGCGCTTCAGCGTCTGCCACCGTTGAAGCTCCTCCGTTCCCGATGTCTGGAACCCGCCCTGTGTTTTGACCTGCAGATCGACATACTCCTTGTACATCGCGCAGACTTCGGCGTTCACCGACTGATCAGGCTGATCCCTGCGCCGCTCGGGCTGGCCCGAGGAACCGGAGGGAGACGAGGGCGCCGGACCCGACGAGCCCTGCGGCGAGGTCGAGTCGATGCTGACGGTCCCGCGCTCTTCCACGAACGGCTTGCAACCCGGCCCTTGGACGTCGGAAAACACGTTCCCAGGACACACGTACATCGCTGTCGCCAGAATCACCATGCTCAACATAGCAACCTCCTTGTTGTCTGACTGTCACGTGCATTCATTTGAGGTACTCCAGCAACGCCGTGGCCAGCGCCAGGTACACGCCGATGCCGGTGATGTCGTTCGCCGTGGTCACGAAGGGGCCAGCCGCCACGGCGGGATCCACGCCGGCCCGCTTGAGCACGACCGGCATGATCGTGGCCATGCTGGTCGAGATGAGAAAGGCCATCAGCATCGAGACGCCGACGACCATGCCCAGGAACGGCTGCCCGTGCCAGATCCAGCCGACGAGGGTCAGCAGCACCCCGCAGGCCAGACCCAGCAGGAGGCCGATGCGGGTTTCGCGGAAAAAGACCCACCAGACGTCCGCCAGCTCGATACGGCCCGTCGCCAAGCCCCGGATGATGAGCGTCGAGGACTGGAGGCCGACGTTGCCGCCCATCGCGGCGATCACCGGAATGAACGTCACGATGGCCACCACCTCCTGGATCGTGTAACGGAACTGCCAGAGAATCGCGCCGGACAGGAGGCTGCCGAACAGGTTGGTGAACAGCCACGGTAGCCGCGTGCCGGCGGCTTTCATGGTCGAGGAGGCCGCCAGCACGTCCTCCTCCGTCACGCCGGCCGACTTCAGTATGTCCTCCGTGGCCTCTTCCCGGATGACGTCCACCACGTCGTCCACGGTGATGATGCCGACCAGCGTGTTGTCCTTCTCAACGACCGGGATCGCGAGCAGGTTGTAGCGCGCCACCTGCCGGGCGACTTCCTCCTGGTCCATGTCCACGGATACGCTGAACACGTCGCGCGTCATGATGTTCTTCAACGGCGTGTCCGGCGGCACCGTCAGCAACTGCCGCAACGACAGGACACCGACCAGATGCTCATCCTTGTCGGTGACGTAGACGTAGAAGACGTGCTCGGCGTCGGTCGCGCGCTGCAGGCGGCGGATGGTTTCCTGGGCGGTCGTGTCTTCGAAAAGCGACAGAAACTCCGTCGTCATGATGCCGCCGGCCGTGTCCTTGGGATACTTGAGCAGCTCGGCGATTTCCGTGGAGTCCTCCGTCTTCATCAACGTGAGGATCTCCTTGGACAAGGCTTCGGGAAGCACGCCCATGATGTACGTGACGTCGTCGCTGGCGAGGTCTTTCAACAGCCAGGCGATGTCCGGCGCGGAGACATCCGCGAGCACCTGTTGGATGCTGTCGGCATCCAGCTCGCTCAGCACCTGCCCCCGCGGCCCTTCCCCCTTGACCAGCTCGAACACCGTCCGTTTTTCCTTGGGCGAGGACAGGTGCACGACGATCTTGGCGATGTCGGCCGGGTGCATCTTCCCCAGCATTTTCGTGAGATTCGTGATCGCCCCGCGCCGCAGCAGCCGCTGGAAGGACACCAGCATGAGGTCGAACTTGCTCTGGCCCTTTTCGGTCTGCTCCCGCGCCGAATCGCGCTCGCTCTGAATCGGTTTGTCCGTGGGTTGCATGCTCAGTACCCCAGCTCCGTCAGCGCATCCTCGTCCTCGCGCCACCCCTCCCGCACCTTGACCCACATCTCCAGAAACACTTTCTTCCCGAACAGACGTTCCATGTCGAGGCGTGCCGCGGTGCCGATCTCCTTGAGCCGCTGCCCGCCCTTGCCGACCACGATGGCTTTCTGTGAGTCCTTTTCCACCAGGATGGTCGCCGCGATCTTCGCGAGTTTCCCCGTTTCCTCGAACCGGTCGATAGCGACGGCCACTGAGTAGGGTACTTCCTCCCGCGTCTGCTGGAGGATTTTCTCGCGAATCAGCTCGGCCGCCAGCGTGCGCATGGGCTGGTCGGTCAGAAAATCCTCCCCGTAGGGCGCCTGTCCCTCCGGCAGCAGTTTCACGGTAAGGTCCAGCAGCCGGTCCACGTTGAGCCCCGTGCTCGCCGACAGCGGGATCACCTCCGCCCAGTCCAGCATCGTCCGGTAGGCGTCGATCAGGGGCAGCACCCTGGCCTTGTTGACCGCATCCACCTTGTTGATGAGCAGAAACACCTTGGTCCCGTCGCCCTTCACCGCGTCGCGCACCTGCTCGATGACAAACCGGTCGCCGGGGCCCGGCGGGCTGGTGGCCTCGACCATCACGTAGATCACGTCGGCCTCGCCCAGCGTCTCGAGCGCCGTGCGCACCATGCGGCTGTTGAGCTTGTATTGCGGCTTGTGCAGGCCCGGCGTGTCCAGCACCAGCATCTGCGCGTCCGGCCGGTGCACCACGCCGAGGATGCGGGTTCTCGTGGTCTGCGGCTTGTCCGAGACGATTGCGAGCTTCTCCCTGAGCAGCGCGTTCAGCAGCGTGGACTTGCCTACGTTGGGCCGCCCGACGATCGTGACCGTTCCGGTTTTCATAAATCAGCTAACAGCCGGTAGCTAATAGCGAATAGCTTCGAACGAGTTCGAGATTCACGTCCCGATGCCCAGTTCTGGCTATCGGCTATTTGCTATTCGCTACTTGCTGTCTTTCTCCCTCACGATCTGATAGACGGTTTCGCCGGGCCGCACGAAGCCCAGGCGCTCCCGGGCCAGTTCTTCGATCCGCGCCGGGTCGCTCTGGGCACGCCGGATGTCCGTCCGCAGCTCCCCGTTCGTCCGCTCCAAATCCTTCAGTTCCTGCTCCAGCTGGCGGGCATGGTCGCGCATCTGGAGGTATTTGAACAATCCCATGTCGCCGAAGAAGAACGCGACGCCCAGCATGACCGCAAAGGCCCCGCCGGCCAGCACTGCCACCCGTGCTATGAGGCGCCTGCGCCGATGGACCGTGTCGTGCGTGCGATTTCTGCGCATCATAACGCTTCGCCCAGCCTCCAGCCCATCGCCTATTGCCCTGCCTTGATTGCCTTTCTTCCCGGATAGACCGCATCGCCGCCGAGTTCCTCCTCGATCCGGATCAACTGATTGTATTTGGCGACGCGATCGGTGCGGGACAGCGAGCCGGTCTTGATCAGGCCGGTGTTGAGCGCGACCGCGATGTCCGCGATCGTCGTGTCCTCCGTCTCGCCGGAGCGGTGCGAGACGACCGCCGTGTAGCCGGACCGCTTCGCCAGCCCGATCGCCTCGAGCGTCTCCGTCAGCGTGCCGATCTGATTGACCTTGATCAGGATCGAATTGCCGATGCCCTCCTTGATGCCCTGCGAAAAAATCTCGACGTTCGTCACGAAGATGTCGTCGCCCACCAGCTGGACTTTCCCGCCCAGCCGCTCAGTCAGCATCTTCCAGCCTTGCCAGTCGTGCTCGCTCATGCCGTCTTCAATCGAGAGGATCGGATAGTTTTCCACCAGCTTCGCGTAATACTTGATCATCTCCTCGGAGGACCGCTTGGGCCTTTTCTCCGCTTCGAGGTAATAACTTCCCTTCTCGTAGAATTCGCTCGCCGCGGCATCCAGGGCCAGCACGATGTCCTTCCCCGGCTGATAGCCGGCACCCTCGATCGCCTTCATGATCAGGCCCAGCGCCTTCTCGTTCGACTTGAGGTCCGGCGCGAAGCCACCCTCATCGCCGACCGCCGTGTTGAGGCCTTTTTTCTTCAGCAGGGCCTTGAGCGCGTGGAACACCTCCGTGGCCATCCGCAGCGCCTCGCCGAACCGGCTCGCACCGACCGGCATGATCATGAATTCCTGGAGATCGAGGCGATTGTCCGCGTGCGCCCCGCCGTTGATGATGTTCATCAGCGGCACGGGCAGCGTCTTCGCGTTGGCGCCGCCGAGATAGCGATAGAGCGGCTGGTTGGTTTCGTTCGCCGCCGCGCGCGCGACCGCGAGCGACACGCCGAGGATCGCGTTGGCCCCCAATCGGCCCTTGGTCTTGGTGCCGTCCAGATCGATCATCGTGCGGTCCACGCTCTTCTGGTCGAGCGCCTCCATGCCAGTCAGCTTCGGCGCGATGGCCTGACCGACGTTCGCCACTGCCTTGGAGACACCCTTGCCCATCCAGCGCTTCTTGTCTCCGTCACGCAGCTCGATCGCTTCCTTCTCGCCGGTGGAGGCGCCTGATGGCACCGCCGCGCGTCCGCGCGCGCCGCTCTTCAGCAGCACATCCACTTCGACAGTCGGATTCCCCCGCGAATCCAGAATCTGCCTCGCCTTGATCTCCCGAATCGCGCTCATGCCTTCAGCTTCCTTCTCAACAGCTCGTTGACCTTGCCAGGGTTCGCCTTGCCGCCTGAAGCCTTCATCACCTGCCCGACCAGGAATCCAAGAAGCTGTTCTTTCCCACTCTTGTACTGCTGAACCTGTTGCGGGTTGTTCACGATCACCTCGTCGATGATCTTCGCCAGTGTGCCTTCGTCCGAGACTTGCGTGAGGCCTTTGGCCTTCACGATCTCGTCGGCGCTCTTGCCGGAGCTGAACATCTCAGCCAGGACGGCCTTGGCGATCGGTCCGCTGATTTCGCCCCTATGCTTTTTCTCGATGAGCTTGACCAGTTGTTCGGGTTTCACAGGACTTTCGGCAAAACCCATCCCCTTCTCGTTCAAGAGCGCCCGCAGATCGACCACCTGCCAATTCGCAAATTCCCTCGCGACCTCACCGAGTGGCAATCCAACGTGCTTGATCCATGCCGTAGCATCCAGAAAGTACCCCGCGGCGTCCTTATCACCTACGAGCACATTGGCAGTCAGGGGTGGAAGGCTATATTCTTCCACGAGATCCTTGTGCACCTCAGTGGCCAGCTTCGGCAGCGTCTTCTTCAGTTCATCGATCCATTCCTGGGAAATCTCCAGCGGGACCAGATCGGGGTCCGGGAAATAGCGGTAGTCGTGCGCCTCCTCCTTGCTGCGCATGACCGCCGTCTCCCCACGGGCCGTGTCCCAGAGCCTGGTCTCCTGGTGAATCCTGCCGCCCTCGTTCAGCACCTTGGTCTGCCGCTTGATCTCGTACTCGATCGCCTCCTTCACGAACTTGAAGGAGTTGATGTTCTTCATCTCCACCTTCGTGCCGAATTCCTTCGCGCCGACCGGCCGCAGCGACAGATTCGGCTCGCACCGCAGGCTCCCCTCCTCCATGTTCCCATCGCAGACGTCCAGGTAGACCAGGATGTCGCGGAGCATCTTGAGGTAGGCCACCACCTCGTCGGCCGAGCGCATGTCCGGCTCGGTGACGATCTCTAGGAGCGGCGTGCTGGCGCGGTTCAAATCCACGCGGCTCCCGCTCGTGCCCGTCTCGTGCACGTTCTTGCCGGCGTCCTCTTCCAGGTGCGCGCGGCGGATGCGGATCTTCTTCGTGCCGTTGCCGGCTGTGATCTCGACCCAGCCGTTCTCGCAGATCGGCGCTTCGTACTGCGAGATCTGATAGCCCTTGGGCAGATCGGGATAAAAATAATTCTTCCGCGCGAAGCGGTTCTTGGCGTTGATCGTGCAGTGCAACGCCAGGCCGGCCTGGATCGCCATCTCGATCGCTCGCCTGTTCGCCACCGGCAGGGCCCCCGGCATGCCGAGGCAGATCGGGCAGGTTTGCGTATTGGCCGGCAGGCCGAACGTGGTCCCGCAGGCGCAGAACATCTTCGACTGCGTCTTGAGCTGCGCGTGGACCTCGAGCCCGATGACCGGTTCGTACACCGCCACTATTTCCTCTTCTTCCCCATGGCCCGGTTGCGCTCGCGGTTGACCGCCTTGCGGCCCGCCTCGAACGCCTCCGCCAGCATCGGCTGCTTGTCTTTGAGAAACCGGCGGCCCTGCTCGATCACCTTGCCGAAGGCCTCGCCGGCCCCCCCGGTGACGCCGCGCAGCTCCTTTCCGGCCTTCCGCGCATAGCCGCGCACCAATCGCTGGGTCTGCTCGCCCGACTGCGGCGCGAACATCAGCGCCGCGATGGCCCCGATCGCGGCGCCCGACAGGAACGCCAGCACGACCGTCGCGCTCGAAGAATCCTTCTCATCCGCCATTGGTCTATCCCCCATTTCCCTTCGCCCGCCTAATTCATGAAGGCTTCTACTGCAACCGCCGATACGCCGCTGCGACAAGCTTGGATGCCGATTCTCGGCATCTAAGCGGGCGGGCTCGCCCCTCACGACCTCAACGTACTGCTTCGAGTACGCCTCGGCCTCTCGGGGCTCCACGCGCCCGTCTCGCATGGCGTCTTGGCGGTTTCGTCACGAACCCTCACGAATTACGCGGGCTTGCCCGCCCGCCGAAGGCAGCGGTCGCGGCCTGAACGCCGGCGAACACCATATTGATCACGTTTCTCATCAGCGAGCCGCTGGAGCCACGTACCATGTCATGGACCTGCTGGAGCGTCTCGCCGATCTCGCCGGCCGTATGCAGCAGGACCGACGCATGGTCCACCCCATCGCGGGTCTTCTCGACCAGCTCGTTGACATTCGCCATCGTCGTCCGCATCTCGTTCAACAGCGGCAGCAATTCCGTGTTGATCCGAACCAGGCTCTGCTCCGCCTCGGCCACGGCTTTTTTGGCCTGCAGAAGCACCGGCACCAGAAATCCGACCAGCGCCGCGAAGGCCACTGCGACGATCAACGCCGCGATTTCAATCCCTGACATCGTTTCCTCCTTACCCCTAACTCCTCACCCCTCACCTGATGTTGGGTTTCTTCGTTCGCCAGTCAGTCGCCTGCTCATAGGCATGCGCCGCCCGGAGCACCGTTTCCTCCTCGAAGGGCCGCCCGATGATCTGCAGCCCGATCGGCAGCCCCGCCTTGCTGAACCCGCAGGGGACGGCGATCGCCGGCACGCCGGCCAGGTTCACGGAGATCGTGAATATGTCGGACAGATACATCTGGAGCGGGTCCTCGCTCTTCTCGCCGAGCTTGAAGGCCGGCGTGGGTGTGACCGGCGTGACGATCAGGTCCACGTCCTTGAACGCCTCGTCGAAGTCGCGCTTCGTCATCGTCCGCGCCGTCTGGGCTTTGCCGTAGTAGGCGTCGTAGTAGCCGGCGCTCAGCGCGTAGGTGCCCAGCATGATCCGCCGCTTGACCTCCGGCCCGAACCCCTCTTGTCTGGTCTTCACGTACATGTCGAGCAGGTCCTTCGCCTGCTTCGTGCGCAGGCCGTACTTGACCCCGTCGAAGCGCGCAAGGTTCGAGCTGGCCTCCGCGGTGGCGATCAGGTAGTAGATGGCAACCGCGTACTGCGTGGTCGGCAGGCTGATGTCCCTGATCTCGCCGCCAAGATTCTTCAGTTCCTCGATCGCCGCCCGCACGGCCTGCTCGACCTCGGGGTCGAGTCCCTCCACGAAAAATTCCCGCGGCACGCCGACCTTGAGCTTCTTGAGGTCCCTCTTCCTGAGCGCCTTCGTGTAATCCGGCACCGGCAGGTTGGCCGAGGTCGAATCGAGCGGGTCGTGCGCGGCGATCACGTTCAACATGATCGCGGCGTCGGTCACGTCCTTGGTGATCGGCCCGATCTGGTCGAGCGACGAGGCGAACGCCACCAGCCCGAACCGCGACACGCGGCCGTAGGTCGGCTTCAATCCGACGACGCCGCACAGGGCGGCGGGCTGCCGGATGGAGCCCCCCGTATCCGAGCCCAGGGCCGCTACGCACTCGTCCGCCGCCACCGCCGCCGCGGAGCCGCCGCTCGAGCCGCCCGGCACGCAGCCGACGTTCCAGGGGTTCCGGCTCGGCCCGAAGGCGGAGTTTTCCGTCGAGGAGCCCATCGCGAACTCGTCCAGGTTCGTCTTGCCGAGCAGGAGATAGTCCTGCCCGCGCAGGCGCGCGATGACCGTGGCGTCGTAGGGCGGGACGAAGTTGCCGAGCATGCGCGACGCACAGGTGGTGGGGACCTGCTCGGTGCAGATGTTGTCCTTGACCGCGATCGGCATGCCCGTGAGCGACAGGGTGCGGCGCCAGCCTTTCAGCTTCTCGTCCAGCGCCTCGGCCTGCGCCATCGCCGCATCCTTCGTCTGCGTGATGTAGGCTTTGACCTTCGGCTCGACCTGGTTGATGCGGAGGGTGTAGGCCTGCACGATCTCGCGCGCAGTCACTTCACCGGCGGTGAATCGTTTCTGCAGTTCTCCGAGCGTGAGTTTGTGCAGCCCCGTCATCGCGCCCTGGATTTGGTTCCCGCGGGGGGCGTGCCGCCGTTGACGATCCGGTTCCTGCCGTCCACACGGATGATCTTCGGCGCATGCCGCTTGATTTCCTCTTCGCCGTAGTACTCGTAGCAGAAGATGATGATCTGATCGCCGACCGCGCCCTTGCGGGCCGTCGGGCCGTTCAGCACGATTTCGCCGCTTCCTCGCTTGCCGGCCATCGCATAGGTCATGAACCGTTCGCCGTTGTTCAGGTTGGAAATGACGATCGCCTCGTACGGCAGGATACCCGCCGCATCCAGCAGGTCTTCATCCACCGTCAGGCTGCCTTCGTACTCGAGGCAGGACTCGGTCACCGTCACGCGATGTATCTTGGCCCGCAGCATCTGTCGAAACATGTTCGTCTATCGCTCCTCGATGATTTTCGGCACCACAAAAAACCCTTCCGCCTGCTCCGGCGCGTTCGCCAGCACCTTCTCGACCGGCAGCGAGGGTCGGGATTTGTCCTCCCGGAACACGTTCGTCTGGCCCAGCACCGTGGCGGTCGGCTCCACCCCCTCCGTCTTCAGCGCGTTCAGCTTTTCGACATAGGTCAGGATGTCGCTGAGCTGCTGGCTGAAGGCCTGTTTTTCCGTTTCCGTGATCTCCAGCCGCGCCAGCCTGGCCACGTGCTCGACATCCTGCCTGGTGATTTTCATCGCTATTCCACTGTGACGCTTTTGGCTAAATTGCGCGGCTGATCCACGTCCGTCCCGCGCAGCACGGCGATGTGATAGGCCAGCAGCTGCAGCGCGACGGCGAACAGAATCGGGCTCAGGAGCGCCGGCACCTTGGGAATCGTGAAGACCGCGTCCGCCACCCTGCCGAGATCCTTCTCCCCTTCGCTCACGAAGGCGATCACCGGCGCGTGGCGGGCCTTCACTTCCATCAGGTTACTGACCGTCTTCTCGTAGAGCTTGTCGCGCGGCGCCAGCACCACCACTGGCATGTCCTTGTCGATCAGCGCGATCGGGCCGTGTTTCATCTCGCCCGCCGCA
>Ga0233416_10000730_pt1 | contig 10149 bp, 11 predicted proteins | sample Sediment_Towuti__2_FD_188638 | JGI IMG/M metagenome (GOLD analysis project Ga0233416, IMG submission 188638) | Sediment microbial communities from Lake Towuti, South Sulawesi, Indonesia - Sediment_Towuti_2014_0_MG | ecosystem: Environmental > Aquatic > Freshwater > Lake > Sediment | place... | reverse complement strand
ACACGAGCCGGATGTGACGATCAGTGTCCCGCAGACGGAACCGCGTGTTGAAATTACGCATCGAATTCCCTGCGCTCAATAGCCGAACAGGACGTCAAAGAATCCCCGCTCTGCCTGCCTCGCCGCCATCGTGTCGCTTCCACGCCCGATTGGCTTCAGATAGAATTCGTCGATCAGGACCAAAACCCGTTTGACGCCGGCGCTCATGGACCGGACGGACATCGTCGCCCCGCTGATGTTGATGATGTCCTTGTTGATACGGATGGGATCCAGGACCGTTTTACTCTCATACTGTGAATTGAACCGTTTCCGGCCCACCTCGCTGCCACGAGCCTCACGGAAGACCAGCAACTCAACATCGGTGACCTGACCCTGGCCGTCCACGGAGACCATGTAGGTCATATGCTTGTGCTTGCCGATCGTGTTGTGGACCATCGCGTACCCGTCCACCTTGTCAGCGGTCTCTCCGATGTACACGTCGAAGGAGTCTTCCGGGAATTTCCATCCGATCCGCTGCTCCACCAACTCCTTCTTCTCTTGGCTCAGCCGGAGCAATTCCTTCCGGATCCGCTGCGACTTGGGCAGCATGATCTTGACCGCCTCCTCCTCGGACATGAACACCTCGGCGTGGGTCAACTCTTGTTCAGTGAGGTAGCGCTTCAGCTCATTGTCCCAGACCCTTTCGGCCCAGGCAGGAATGGCCAAGAAGGTGCAAGCAAGGACCGGCACTATGAAGCGGAGAAAGAAACTCATGTCGGAGAGCATCCCCGTGCTTTCAGGTTGGCATTCAGTTTGTTCATCATGGCGGCCATAGCTTCTTCCGAAGGCTCGACCGGCCACCACCTTGTAGCCTGTTGGGTCACCCCGCCGCGCAAATGCCAGCGCTGTCTGTTCTCAACCAGGCTGACCTTCGTGACATCATCTGTCCGCTTGACGACGAGCGACATTCTGGCTCGCTCTTTACTGTCAAAGAGGTCACGGTCGAACGCGCCGAACCCTCGTCTGGCGATCTCGACTTCAGTCCAGTCCGTTTCGATCAGACCCGCTTCCTTATCCTTCCGGGTCAAAGGCCGATCTTTCAGGATCTCCAGCGCCGCGTCCCACACCGTGTCGTAGCGGCATACGAGATACTGATCGTGGCTTCCACTCAGCGAAGCGCAGGCGCTCCAGATCAGGATGACCGAAAACATCACGAATCCTAAAACCCGCACGTGAACACACCCTTCTCTCAGAAATAGGTTGCTGCGGAAATCACGAATGCGCTGTCGTGAATCCGCTGCGACGTATTCGGGTTGAACGCCATCGGTTGATATTGATAGCTCATCTTGAAGGCGACGTCTTCAATCGGACGATAGTTCAGACCGAAAGAAATTTGCTCGAGATTGCCAAACCCGTTTGAACTATTATCCAAGTTGGTGTTGACCCGGTCGTATCTGACGACAGCCGTGAATATTGATCCTTCGCCGAAACGCTTTGGCGAGAGCTTGGTCAGGAACTCCGGCATGAAATGATAGTTGCCTTGAATGTAAAAGCCGTTCATCCGTTGGGGAGGGATACCCAGGCTGTTCGATCCGGTCTGGTTCGTGATGAGCCCACCGGCAGGGGGCGCTCCAGCAAACGTGCTCCCCTGAATTGCGCGGGAGTTTCCCCTCGCGTAGGCCCAGGCCGCCTCGCCGATCAGCTCCCACCGACCGCGTTGGAGGGTCCAGTCCAGGGCCAGGATGCTCAGCGGGGTGTACGAAGAGCTGAAGGAAGGCGAGGAATTCCCATAGTACCCGGAGCCAGCCACTTCGACCCCCAACACCGGGCTGAACGCCATGCGCCCAACGACCGCCTTGCCATTATTGATGTCGAAGCCGTCCTCCGTGGGGCACTTGCGCTGACGGGCATTCCGGGTGCCGTTCTGTTCGTTGATCCTCGGCGTGCCATCTGTGTCATACCCGCAGGGCCCGGTCGTCACGTACAGCTCGTAATCCAGTTTGGACAAGCGGGTGGGATAGAACGTGCCGTAGAAGCCGGCGCCGGTCTCGGGAAATGTGGTGGGAATGACCAATTGGCTCACGAGCGGCCGGTCGGTGAGGTCGTTCAACGGCGAGTCGTGGAGGAGGTTGAACTTGCCGATCGGAAGCAGAATGATGCCAGCCCGAAGGTTGATTGGTTCCTTGATAAGGTAGTCGATGTGCCCAAACTCGAGGCTGATTTCGCTGCTATCCGTCTCCCGGATGGCGTGCTCGAATTCGATCTCGGACGCGACCTTGACGTGCTCCGTCACGTCGGCGTAGATGAACGGGACGAACCGTTGCTGGTCGAAGTTGTTGGAGATACCGCCGTATCCATTCTCAATGCTGGCCTTCCGCTGGGCCCGCCACTGGATGTCCATATAGCCGCCGACGATCGCCTTGGGTGCCGCGACGAAGGGCTTGGCATAGACCAGTCGGCCGGACCCAGTGGATCCGAACGACAAAGCCGGTTGGGTAGGGGCTCGACGTTCCCGACCCACTTCCGGGAGGGATCCCACGCCGGGTTCACCCGATGGAGCCTCCGGCCTCATCACTTCCGGTCTCTCGACCCCGGGTGGCACTCCTTCACGTTCCCGTTTCTCTTCTTCCTTCATTTCCTGAAGCGTCTTCTCCAACTGTTTCACTCGTTCCTCGAGGTTCTTTTCTTCCGCCAGCGCCGGCATGGCACCGACCGCGCAGAATGCCAGAGCCCCGAGGAGTGCCCACATCCTCATCGCATGTCCTCCTTCCCCCTGTCCGGGGAAATCTGGACTCGGGACTCTGTCGGTCTCTGGTCTTTTGGTTAAGGTCCGGCTAAATCGTGTGCCGCCTGTTCACGGCGGCCGCTTCCCTCACAGCTGGATGGTCGGGACTCGTTCCCGGTCGCGCCCGGCGATGGAGTAGGGGATCACCACTATCCGCTTGCACCGTTTGCATTTCAGCTCGACCCCGTCGGTGCGCAGCTTGGCCATCAACTGGCCGCATTCGCATCGGGCGTCGGCGCGGTTGAGGCTTGTCGGTCTTGCAGGGTCCATGGAATTCCCAGGGAGCAGTGGACTGGTCAGTGATATTGAAATTGAGAACGATTATTAGTATCCTAAGCGCCAATATCCTGTCAAGGCCTTTTTTCTGCTGAAAAGGTCGGCCCGGGATGGTAGGCTTGAGTAGTCGTAACCGATTGGAATGTTTGAAGGTAGGGCATTGTCCCGTCTCGCCTTTCTGATGCGGCGAGGTTCTCAAGACTCCAGCATAGTCACCGGTCGTGTGCTGGGCGCGTTAATTCTTGCCTCCGTCTCGACTCTGGCGAGTTGCGCGTCCATCCCCGGCAAGGCGGAGCCTGTCCTGCTGAGACGGGCTCAGATGCACATGGGGACGCTGGTGACGATCACCGCCACGGCTCCGACGGAGGCCGCCGCCCAGGCCGCCATGACCGCTGGGTTTCAAGAAATTCGCAGGCTGGAAGAGTTGCTGAGCACCTGGATCCCGACGAGCGAGCTCTCGCGTGTGAACCGGGCGGCTGGACGGGAGCCGGTAAAAGTGGGTCAAGAGACCATGATGCTGCTGAAGCGATCTGAGGAGGTAGCCAGCCTGACACAGGGAAGCTTTAATATTGCGATAGGACCAGCCATTGACGTCTGGGGCTTTTATGGACAGTCGCGGATTCCTGAGGCATCAGAATTAGCAGCCCTCCACCCATTGGTCGAACTCGAGCAAGTCCGCCTTGATCCGATCGCCGGGACCGTCTACCTGGCGAGACCCGGAATGCGGATTGATGTGGGCGGGATCGGGAAAGGCTTTGCGGCGGACCTGGCCGCTGAGGCCATGAAGAGGGCAGGCGCCCTCGGAGGGGTGGTCGCGCTCTCGGGCGATATGAAGACGTTTGGCCTCGCGCCGGACAGATCGCGCTTTTTGTTCGCGATCAAGCATCCACGGAAGGAAGGCGCTGTCCTGGCACGCGTGGAACTTCAGGACGAGGCAATCTCCACTGCCGGCGATTATGAGCGCTACTTCGAAAGGAACGGCATACGGTACCATCACATTCTGGACCCCCGGACGCTCCAGCCGGCTCACGGGTGCCAGAGCGTCACGGTCGTTGCTCGTGAAGGGGTCCTGGCGGATGGCCTCGATACCGGCATCTTTGTGATGGGTCCCCAGCGAGGCATGGAGCTGGTTGAACAGCTAGACGGGGTCGAGGCGGTGATTGTCGATCAGGCGGGTCAGATTCTTGTTTCGTCCGGATTGAAGGACAGAGTTCAGATGATCCAGTAGACGTAGTGGCTCGGGTTAGGCTGCAGTGAGAGATCGGACTGATCCTGAGCCGTGTTTGGGACGTCCCCGGATCGGTTATCGCTCCAGGCGGTAGCTGATCGGGACCTGCACGACCACCTGGGGTTTCCCCAAGGGATGCGTCATGGTCAACGGGGACGCGAGCCTCAGGATCTCAAGAGCATCTTGATCCAAGACTGAATAGCCTGAACTTTCCGTGACCGCAAGGTCCAGGAGATGGCCGTCCTCCCGGATGACCACCCGCAGCACCACCCTTCCTTCCCAGCGATTCAGCCGTGCCGTGTGCGGATATCGCTTGAGGCGCTCAACCTTGCTCCATAAGCTTTCTGCCAGCCAGCCGTAATCCACCTTCGCGGAGGGAATCGGACGAACCGAAGCCTCTTGGACCGCCGGCCGGGAGGCCTCCGCGACCGGAGGGGCAACCACCGTCGGCTGGGGCGGGGAGTCGGGGACCGCCTCGACGCTCACCGCGGGCGTTGTCGGCGCTTGTGCTTCTCGGACCGTCGGAGGAGCATCCGAGATGGGGGCGGGTGCGGTTGGCTCCACCGGAACGGTCTGCTCAGGCGTCTCGACAGGTTGAGCGGGGCGCTCAACCGTCTGAGTGGACTGCACGGCACTCTGCCTGACCGGGCTGATCTCTTTGATCTCCTGCTTCGATTCCTGACGGATCACCTCCTGCACCGGTGTGGTGACGAGCTGCGGCTTGACCGGCTGCGTCGCCGTTGGGGTCGGTGCTGCTGGAGACGGCTGTGGCTTTTCATCCTGCGCCGGTGCCTCAGCCACCGACACGTCCCATCGAAACGGCTCAGGTTGGGGCACGACGCGGGGGTCCGATACCAATGTGATCGCCGCCCCGACGACGGCGGCATGCAGCAGCACCGAGACGACCCAGCTCTGCAGGTACCGGTCGTGCTCGCCGCCATGGTACACGGGCAGGGTGTTCACGACCGCGCCACCTCCAAGCTGACCTGTCGAAATCCAAGGCCGCGGACTGCGTCCACGACTTCGACGAAGCGCTCCAGCATGGTCACGCGATCCGCGCGAACGACCACCGGCGACTCCTTGGGGTGGGGAGTCAGCAAGATCTTCAGTCCGTCATCGGACACCGCCTGCTCATTCATGAACAGGCGGCCATCCGCCGTCAAGGTGATCACCAAGGGAACCTCCCGACGGTCACCGGCTTCTTTGGCCTTGGGCAACTCCACGGGAATTTGTCCGGTCGTGATGAACGTGGCGGTGGTCAGGACGATCACGAGCAGCACCAACATCACATCGACGAGCGGAATGACGTTGATCTGGTCCAGTTCACGCTCCATGATGCACCTTGTACAGCGCCATCAGTTCACTGACTCGCCGTCGGAGCACGTTGTTCATCACCACGCAGGGAATGGCCACGAGCAAGCCGACCGCGGTGGCTTTGAGCGCGAGACTGAGGCCGATCATGATCGTGCTCACCGCGATGGCGCCGGAGGTCCCCATCGTGTGGAAGGTCAGCATGATCCCCAAGACCGTGCCCAACAGCCCGATATACGGGGCGTTCGCCGCCACCGTCCCGATGACCACCAGTCGCTTGGTCAGGGTCATCTCACATAATTGCTGCGTCGGGAACTTGGTCAGATCCACTCGGCGGTAGAACAGCCACCGCTCCACCGCGACCGCTACCGACCAGATGCTCAGGACGAGCAATAATCCGATCACCCCGAAGTCGACGGTATCTTTTAAGGCTTCCATAGTTGTCTCACCTCGCGATCCGGCACTCCCTGGTCGGACACAGGCAGCCGGTTGTCTCGTAAATGTGTATCCGCCTATCAGAAATCCAGCAGCGCTGTCAATCGGGAACTTGATTTGAGCGGGCGGGCTAGGCCCCGAGCTCTTGAGTCTGTTTCCGTTCGAAGAGCACGGTGTGAGTCGCGACGATTCTGAGCTCAACCGGTGTTCCGATCGGGTAGACGCTCGTCGAGGTCTCGCTGCTATGCACCACGCGGCCGGAGGGGAGCCCGATCGTATACAGGTTTTCGGACCCGCGAAACTGCCTAGCCAGGATGCGGGCCGCGCTGCGTTCGACGGGCAGGATGTGGATGTCGTCCGGCCGGACCATCACCACGACGTTGGCTCCGCCATGGTAGCCGCCCTGGTTTGGAAATTCGCCAATCTCTGTCAGGACCTTCCCGTTGTGGAGAGTGCCCGGAATGAAATCAGCCTGGCCGACGAAGTCGGCGACGAACGGGGTGGACGGGGTGTGGTAGATCGTCTCCGGCGTGTCGAACTGCTCGAGGCGGCCGTTGTTCAGGACCGCGACCCGGTCCGCCATCGCAAAGGCTTCCTCATGGTCATGGGTCACCAGAATCGCCGTCGTCTTGGTGCGTTCCAGCAGGTCGCGCAGCTCTTCCCGCATTTTCCCCGTCATGTCAGGGTCAAGGTTGCTGAACGGCTCGTCCAGGAGCAGGACCACCGGTTTCTGAGCCAGGGCTCGGGCCAGCGCCACGCGCTGTTGCTGGCCCCCTGACAGCTCGTGGGGGTACCGTCGTTCGAGACCGGTCAACCCGGTCATCGCCAGCATCGCGTGCACCTGGGTCTGCCGCTGAACGGCGGGCAGGTCCCTGAGGCCGAAACCGATGTTGTCGACTACGCGCAGATGGGGAAACAGCGCGTATTCCTGGAAGACCATTCCCACGCGCCGCCGTTCGGTCGGGAGCAGAACCCCGGGCGCCGAGGCCAATTGTCCTTCAAGGTAGACTTCGCCTCCGACCACCGGCTCGAACCCGGCGATGACGCGAAGCGTTGTGGTCTTCCCGCATCCGGACGGACCGAGGAGACAGAGGATCTCTCCCTCGCGGACAGAAAAGGACACGTCCGAGATCGCGGCGTGCCCGGCTTCGTAGGCGCACGTGACCTTGCGAAGCTCCACGACCAGCGGGCGTTTCTCCTCCTCCGAGCGACCTCCCTCCGCCGGGGCGGTGGGCTGCTGGTCTTCACGGATGGGCCTCATCCCGGCACCTTCATTCCCTTCATCAGGCCGCCCGCCAGTCCTTCGCGACCAGCAACAGAATGGCCGGCAGTGTCATGATCACGATGAGGAGCGCCGAGGGCGCGGCGAGCTTGTAATACTCCTCGCTGGCCTCGAGCCAGACCCGGACGGCCAGGGTATCGAACCCTACCGGGCGGAGCAGGAGCGTGGCCGGCAACTCCTTCATGCTCTGGAGGAACATGAGGACCCATGCGGCAATGAAACCGCCCCGGACCAGGGGCAGCGTGGTGTCCCGCAAGGTCCGGATCGGTCCGAGGCCGAGACTCCTGGCTGCCTCCTCCAAATTCGGGTTCACCTGCTGCAGCGCCGGCTCCATCGTCTGTAATCCTGCCGGCAGGAAATGCACGATGTATGCCACGATCAGCACCAGGACCGTGCCATACCAAAATGGGGCAAGGTGAGAGAACAGGACAAGGAGCGCCAGGGCTCCCACTGGTCCCGGCAAGACGTAGCCGGCATAGGCGGCCTGCAAACAGAGCACGTTCAGTTTCGACGGCCATCGGCTGGCCAGATAGGCGAGAGGGCTCCCGACCAATAAGGCGAACGTCGCCGCCAATCCGGAGAGGACGACGCTGTTCCGGATGAACCCCAGGAACCGGGCATCCAGCGCCCCTTCCGTCACCGCGGCGCTGCTCCAGTGGATCAGCAAGATCGCCGGCAGGCCGAATGCAAGGCCGAACACTACGACCAGGTAGAGCGTGATGACCCCGGTCCTCAGCGGGCCGCAGGGTTTTCGCGCCGGCGTCCGGTATCGCCCGGTCGTCTGGTAGAAGCGGCTCTGCTCTCTGAACCAACGCTCCGTCACCAGGAAGATCAGGGCGAACAAGACAAGCAACAGACTCAATACGCTGGCGGCGGCCTGGTCGTACCGGCCGGTGATCTGTTGGTACACCGCGTACGTGAAGGTCTGGAAGCGCAGCAGGGAGACCGCCCCGAAGTCCGAGGCCACGTAGAGGATCACCAGGGATAGCCCGGCGACGATGGCCGGCCTAATCAGGGGCAAGGTCACCCGCAGAATCCTCCGCTGGCGGGAGGCGCCGCAAGCCCGCGCCACCTCCTCGTAGGACAGGTTGAAGTTGAGGAGGGCGGCCCTGGTGAGGAGGTAGACGAATGGAAACGTATCCAGCGTCATCACCAGGGTTGCCCCTGCATAGCTGTGTGGCGAGAACACCCGTCCCTCCGGGCCGGCCCAAGCCTGCCAGAGCTGCTCGACCGGCCCGCCTGCGCCGAGCAGGTACGTATAGATATAGGCAAGCACGTAGGTGGGCATGGCAAGGGGAAGAACCAACGCCCATTCCCAGACCCGCCGGCCAGGAAATTCGTACCGGACTATGCACCACGCCAGTGAGACGCCCAAGGCAAACGTGCCGGCCGAAACGCTGACGGCCAGCGAGACCGTATTGAAGAGCAATTCGGGGATCCGGGTAGTCCATAGGCGGCTCCAGACCGCCGAGTCCGCGGAAAGCGCGAGGTAGACGATGTAGATCAGCGGTGCGCAGATCAGCCCCGCGACTCCCAGCGCCAGGAAGGAGATGGAAGGAGGGAGTGTCTGGCGGGCTGCTATCGCCACGGGTGTTACCGGAGGCCCGATTGTTCGATGAGCGCCATCGTCGGCTCCCGAAGCTCGCCGAGTCGAGTGAGGGGAACGGCGGCCACACGAAAACTCTCCCGCTTCGGTAGAGCCGGGTCCGCCGGCACATCCGGGCGCAACGGGTACTCCTTGTTGAGGTCCGCGAACAGCTTCTGGCCTTCCTGCGACACGAGAAATTCCACCAGGCGCTTGGCTGAATCGAGATGCCGGGCGTGCCTGGTGACCCCGACGCCGGCCACGTTCATGATCGCCCCCATGCCTTCCGGATGCTGGTCGAGCATCAAGGCCGAGATGGGTGCTCCTGGTTGGGACGACAGGTGCCGGTAGATGTAGTAGTGGTTGACGAGGCCCGCCGCGACCTGTCCTTTCGCCACCGCTTCGACGATCTGGGAGCTCTTGCCGTACACGTGAGTCCCCGCATTTGTCTTGAGACCATCCAGAAAGCGCCTCGTGCGCTCGTCGCCGTATGCGGCTTTAATGACCGACACACCGGCCTGCAGGTACTCGCTCCCGGCGTTAGGGATCGCGATCTTGTTGCTCCAGCGCGGCTCCGCCAAGTCCAGGATCGACTTCACATCGTTCGGCTTGGCCAGGGTCGTGTTGTAGACCACAGTCCAGAACCGTCCCGAGAGCCCCACCCAGCTGTTGTCCGGCGCTCTGAACTCAGCGGGAATCGCCCGGTCCAGGGCTTTCATCTCCAAGGGGAGCAGGAGTCCCAGCTCCCGCGCGCGCTCCAGGCTGCCGGCATCGTTGGTGATGAAGAGGTCGGCCGGTGTCCGATCCCGCTCGGCTTCCAGGCGGTTGACGAGTTCCGTAGTCCCCGAGGAGAGCAGGTCCACCGCGATGCCGGTCTTGGCCTGGAACGAATCGAGGACCGGTTTGATCAGGCGCTCCGCACGCCCCGAATAGACGACCAACCGGTCAGCAGGCTCGCTGGAGGCCGCAGCGATCAGGATCGCGGCAATGGCCGCCGTGAGCGTGAGCAGTAGAACTGACCAACCCGTGCGCCCGTTGTCACTCAGGGTCATGGGTATCCACCTTGATGAAATTGAAATTGAGTTGTCATCTCAATAAATTATCAAAAAAGGGGCGCCGCCGTCAATGCCGGCAGCTCGAACACAAACCGTACAGCTCGAGCTTGTGGGTCTGGATGGTGAACCCGTTTCGGCGGGCGACTTCCTCCTGGAGGCGTTCGATGTCGCAGTTCTCGAATTCCACGATCTTCCCGCAGCTCGTACAGATGA
>Ga0233416_10000729_pt1 | contig 10151 bp, 10 predicted proteins | sample Sediment_Towuti__2_FD_188638 | JGI IMG/M metagenome (GOLD analysis project Ga0233416, IMG submission 188638) | Sediment microbial communities from Lake Towuti, South Sulawesi, Indonesia - Sediment_Towuti_2014_0_MG | ecosystem: Environmental > Aquatic > Freshwater > Lake > Sediment | place... | reverse complement strand
AAGAAGGAATCCCCTTGGGTGTCGACGATGCGCCCACCGTTGGTCTGGAAGGCGCTTCGAAGGATCCGTCCGTGCTCCTCGAGCACCCCGCCGTAGTGCTCGCCGAGCTGCTTGAGCAGCCCAGTCGATCCCTCGATGTCGGTGAAGAGGAACGTTACGGTCCCTCCTGGCAACCCGTCGGTGCCCGGGGCGACGGCCGGACCGTGCGCGGAGTGCTCGAGCTTGGGGTCCTGGCGGAGGATGGCCGCGTGCAGGCGCTGAAGCTCGGGTCCGGGCTCGATGCCGAGCGCGTCGACGAGGGCCTGTCGCCCCGATCGGTATGTGTCGAGGGCATCGGCCTGGCGACCGCTCCGGTACTGGGCGAGCATGAGCTGTCCGCGTAGCCGCTCGCGAAGTGGGTGCGCGACGACGAGCGCTTCCAGCTCGGGGAGGAGCTCGGCGTGGCGACCGAGGGAGAGCTCGAGGTTGACGCACTCCTCGCGAGCTGTCTCTCGCAACTCGGCGAGTCCGGGCAGCGCGCTCAGTGCGAACGGCTCGAAGGCGAGATCCGAGAGGGGCTCACCGCGCCAGAGGCCGAGCGCCTCGCGCAGCTCGGCGGCTGCCGCCGCCGGATCAGTCTGCGCCGTGCGTCGCGCCGACTCGACGAGCTCACGAACCCGGAGGAGATCGAGCGCCTCCGGGCCGACGTCTGCCACATAGCCCGGCGCCGACGTGCGGATGACGTCTTGTCCGAGCGCCTTGCGGAGGCGAGAGACGTAGAGCTGCACCATCTTTTGTGCGGTGGCAGGGGGTGACTCGCCCCAGAGCCCATCGACGATGCGATCCACCGAGACGGTCTCGTTGGCGCTGAGTAGCAGCATCGCCAGCAGGCCGCGCTGCTTCAGGCCGCCGAGCGGGATGCGGCGGTCGCCGTCATTCACCTCGAGCGGGCCGAGCACCTTGAACTGCACGCGGCGCGCGACAATATCAGCCGCGTTTACCCGTCGTTTGGGTGGCTTTCTACCGACCCTCGCGAGCATGCCGTCCGTCAACTCGAGGAGGAGGTCTCATGTCTCGCAGAGTCATCGCTCCCACAGCTGCGGCGATTGGCGCACTGCTCGTGGCGAGCGCTGCCGTTGCTCGTCACGACGCGGGATCCGGTCGAGGCTCCGCGCGCAGTGTGAGTTGCTCGACTTCGGCCAAGCCGAAGCTCCCCGACGGCGAGCCGCTCCGCCTGTCGGGCATCTGGAAGGAGACGGAGTCGGGTGGGAGTGCCTACGTCCGTCAGCTCGGCAACTGCTACTGGATGCTTCTCATGAGCCCGGACGGTGGCCGGCAGTTCGCCGGGGTGGCTCATGGGCGAATCGGTCCGGGTCCAGTGATCGAAGGGGCGTGGGCTGACACGCCACGCATGACGACCGTCATGGGCAGCGGCACCTTCAGGCAGAAGCTCATCGTCACCGGAGCGGGCGAGATCACGATCGGCGCCGGTGGAATCACATACGGCCCCCTCACTCTCCAGAAGGCGTGTCAGACCCCGACGCGTTGCTGACGGCAAGGGAGTGATACGAGGCGCCGGTAGCCGCCGGTTCGAGCGCTATCGGCGTGAACGGTACGCGTAAGCTCGAGAAAAGGAGCTCAAGATGACTTCGCGGTTTCCCCGACATTTGGCAGTGGTGGTCGCCAGTCTCGCGTGCGCCGGGGCCGTGGCCGGTGGCGCGTTGCCCTCGTCACAGAAGCTTCCCTCCGGGGTCGTGGCGTCGGTCGAGACGATCCCGGGTGGGTACCCGCTGTCCGTTGCGACCGCCTACGGGAGCGTCTGGGTGTCTCAACACCGGCAGACGGTCCTCTACCGCATCAGCCCGCGAACGAACAAGGTGATTGCCTCGATCGATGTCGGACGCGAGGCGTGTGGTGTCCTCGCCGCCGGCTACGGCAAGATCTGGATGCCCCGGTGCGACGAGCCCAACGGGTTCGTCGTGATCGACGCGACCAAGAACCGTGTGGTGAAGGTCGTTCGCAACGGGTTCGGGCTCGAGGTGGGTGTCGGTGCCGGAAGCTTCTGGGTTCCTGGCCTGAACAAGACGGTGATGAGGGTTGATCCGACTACCCTCAAGACCACGGCTGTTGTTGAGGTCGGAGGGCAGGCCGTCGCGTTCGACGGCGAGTTCGTCTGGGCTCTCGACCTCGACGACGGAGTGCTCAGTCAGATCGATCCCGCGGCGAACGAGGTGACCTGGACGACGACGCTGCCCGAGCGGTACTGGAGCTCATATCTCCATGTGCTCGACGGCACGCTGTGGATCGCGTCGGATGCGCCGGCGCTCGCCCGGCTCGACGCGAAGGGTGCTCTCGTTCCCGTGCCGGTCAAGGCGCAGGCGAACCTCGGCGACCGACCGCTCGCAGTCGGCGCGGGGAGTCTCTGGTGGCGTACATCGTTCACCAAGGTCTCCCGCATCGACCCGAGTACGGGAAAGGTGATCGCGACGTATCCCTCGGCCACGCACGGGATGCAAGCGGTCGGTTTCGGGTCGCTCTGGGTCGGGAACAGCGGCGACTCCACGGTCTGGCGCGACGCGATCAAGAAGTAGCCAATCTGAGCGCGGGTCGGGCGGGAGGGCATGTACGTTCCCGCCCGACCCGGGGTGTGCCGTACGCCCGTCGCGCGCGCGACCTCGTCGAGCGGCTCGCGCGCTAGCGACCGTCCCGCGCCGACGTTAGAGTCGCGCCATGCAGACGGGGGTCGTCCGTGCCGTGCTGACGTTGCTCGTCGCGTCGCTCGCACTCGCCGCGAGCGCTGCTGACCGCCGAGGCGAAGCTGCGAGTGCGCGTGGCGAAGGCGCTGGCGCCCGTTGAGGTCCCTTTCGACGACGCCTACGCGACCGGCAACGCAATCGTCCTGAGCGGATTGCCCCAAGGGTTGGTGGGAGACTTGACGAGGCTTGGCATGACGAAGGCCGGCCAGAAGGAGGTCAGGTCGCAACTCGCGGTGATCGACCCGCAGTTGTACGACGGTGACGTCGTCGCGTCGATCGCCGCCCCGCTGCTGCTCTCTCAGCTCCGCGACGCGGCGGCCGAGTTGAAGGCGTTCTCGAGGGTCGCGGCGAAGAACCCGTTGGGAACGAGGCCGCCGTAACCACGCGTTGCTCGCCGAGTCGGCCTCGCCAAAGAGGCTGAAGCGAACACACGTTCCCGTCTGATCCGAGCGATACACTCGGGGGTCATGCCTGCTGAAGAGCTTGTCATCCACGGCGCCCGGGAGCACAACCTCAAGGACATCACCGTCCGGCTCCCGCGACACAAGCTGATCTGCATCACCGGCCTGTCGGGGTCCGGCAAGTCGAGCCTCGCATTCGACACGATCTACGCGGAAGGCCAGCGCCGGTACGTCGAGTCGCTCTCGGCGTACGCGCGCCAGTTCCTCCAGATGATGGAGAAGCCGGACGTCGACCACATCGACGGGCTCTCGCCAGCAATCTCCATCGACCAGAAGACGACATCGCGGAACCCGCGCTCGACGGTCGGCACGGTAACGGAGATCTACGACTACCTGCGGCTTCTGTACGCGCGCATCGGCCGCCCACACTGCCCTGTCTGCGGCCGCCCGATCGCGGGCCAGTCGCAGGAGGCGATCGTCGACCAGGTGCTCCAGCTCCCCGAGGGGGCGAAGTTCACGGTCAACGCGCCGGTCGTGCGCGACCGCAAGGGCGAGTACAAGGACGTGCTCGAGGAGTTGCGCGCCGACGGCTTCACGCGCGTGAAGGTGGACGGTGAGCAGCGGCTGCTCGAGGAGGAGATCACCCTCGACAAGAAGTTCAAGCACACGATCGAGGTCGTCGTCGACCGGCTGGTGATGAAGCCGGATCTCCGCCAGCGGCTGGCGCAGTCGATCGAGACGGCGGCGTCGCTCGCGGAAGGGCTCGTGGCAGTCGACGTCGTCGACACGGGCGAGGCCATGATCTTCAGCGAGAACTTCGCGTGTCCCGACCACGGCGTCTCGCTGCCGGAGCTCGAGCCGCGCATCTTCTCCTTCAACTCGCCGCACGGCGCCTGTCCGCGTTGCACGGGCCTCGGCGCGCAGCTCGAGGTGGACCCGGACCTCGTCGTGCCCGACCCGTCGCTCGCGATCGGCGAGGGCGCGCTGGTCCCCTGGTCGGTGATGAACTCCAACTTCTACGAGTCCGTCATCCAGGGCATCGCCGAGCGCTACGAGATCGACCTGGAGACGCCGTGGCACGAGCTGCCCCAGGAGCAGCGCGACCTGTTCCTCTACGGCACGGGCGGCGAGCGCGTCTACGTCCAGTACCGCAACCGCATGGGCCGCAAGCGCTCGTACATGCTCTCCTTCGAGGGCATCGTCAGGAGCCTCGAGCGCCGCTACCGCGAGACGGATTCCACGCAGATCCGCGAGCGCATCGAGGAGTACATGAGCTTCCGCGCCTGCCCCGGTTGCGACGGTGCGCGCCTCAAGCCCGAGGTGCTCGCCGTCACGGTTGGCGGGCGCAACATCCACGAGTTCACGCGCCTTTCGGTGACGGCCGCGCTCGAGTTCGTGGACGCGCTCGAGCTGACGGAGGTGGAGCAGCTGATCGGCGCGCGTGTCGTCAAGGAGATCCGTGAGCGCCTGACGTTCCTCGCCGACGTCGGCGTCGGCTACCTGACGCTCGACCGCGCTGCGTCGACGCTGTCCGGCGGCGAGGCGCAGCGGCTGCGGCTGGCGACTCAGATCGGCTCGCAGCTCGTCGGCGTCCTCTACATCCTGGACGAGCCCTCGATCGGCCTCCACCAGCGCGACAACGGGCGCCTCATCCAGACGCTCGAGCGGCTGCGTGACCTCGGCAACACCGTGCTCGTCGTCGAGCACGACGAGCAGATGATGCGGCAGGCGGACTGGCTCGTCGACATGGGCCCCGGTGCAGGCGAGCACGGCGGCTACGTCGTCGCCGAGGGGCCGGCGAAGAAGGTCGAGCGGGTGGCCGGATCGGTGACGGGGCAGTTCCTCTCCGGCGCGCGAGAGATCGCCGTGCCCGAGCGCCGGTCGGAGGACGTCGGCACGTTCAGCGTGCGCGGCGCGCGGATGCACAACCTCAGGGGGATCGACGTCGACTTCCCGGTCGCAAAGCTCGTCTGCGTGACCGGCGTGTCAGGCTCGGGCAAGTCCACGCTCGTCAACGAGATCGTCTACAAGTCGCTCGCCAACCGGCTGCACAGGATGCGCGTCAAGCCGGGCGACCACGACGCCGTCGAAGGGATCGACTGCTTCGACAAGGTGATCGACATCGACCAGTCGCCAATCGGGCGCACGCCGCGCTCGAACCCGGCCACGTACACCGATCTCTTCACCCCGATTCGTGAGCTCTACTCGCTGACGCCCGAGGCCAAGGTGCGCGGCTACAAGCCGGGGCGGTTCTCGTTCAACGTGCGCGGCGGCCGCTGCGAGACCTGCAAGGGCGACGGGCAGATCAAGATCGAGATGCACTTCCTGCCAGACGTCTACGTGCCGTGCGAGACATGCCACGGGAAGCGCTACAGCCGCGAGACGCTCGAGGTGCGCTTCAAGGGCAAGTCCATCTCGGACGTGCTCGAGATGTCGGTCGAGGAGGCGCTTCAGTTCTTCGCCAAGATCCCGAGGCTGCGGCGCAAGCTCCAGACCCTCCACGATGTCGGCCTCGACTACATCAAGCTCGGGCAGCCGGCGACGACGCTGTCCGGCGGCGAGGCGCAGCGCGTGAAGCTGGCGAAGGAGCTGTCGAAGGTGGCGACGGGCCGGACGCTCTACATCCTCGACGAGCCCACCACCGGCCTCCACTTCGCCGACATCGAGAAGCTGCTCGAGGTGCTCCAACGGCTCGTCGACGCCGGGAACACCGTGCTCGTCATCGAGCACAACCTCGACGTGATCAAGCAGGCCGACTGGATCGTCGACCTCGGGCCGGAGGGCGGCGACGCCGGCGGCGAGGTGATCGCGGCCGGCACGCCGGAGGACGTGGCCGCCGTCGAGAGCTCCTACACGGGCGCCTACCTGCGGGAGCTGCTGCCGGCTGTCGCGGCCGCCGCCGCATGAAGCTGGACGGAGAGAAGGAAGGTCGCGTCTCCTTTTGGCTTCAACCGAGCTCGTACGACACGGATCGATTCCGCGGCGCCTGGGAGCGAATCGGCCGAGGGGACACGGTGGCATAGACCGCGTCCGAAAAGACGCTACAAACAACAGTGAGTTGTAGCTACAGTTTGGTCATGGATGTCGGCATTCGTGAGCTCCGAGCCGACCTCAGCCGCTATGTCAAGCGGGTGAAGGCAGGCGAGGAGATCACCGTCACCGAGCACGGGAAGCCGGTCGCGCGTCTCGTGCCGCTCGAGGGCGAGCGCAAGATCGACCGCCTCATCCGCGAAGGCGTGGTCATCCCGGCGCGGCGGCGGACGGGTTGGCTGCCCGAGAAGCTCATCCCGGTCAAAGGCTCCGTGAGCGACATCGTCATCGAGCAACGGCGCTGAGCGTCTACTTCGATAGCTCGGCGTTCGTCAAGCTGTTCCTCGATGAGGTTGGCTCGGCACAGGCGCGCAGCGCATGGCGCGACGCACCGGAGCGCACCACGTCGGTTGCCCTCCTCGCTGAGGGTCGGGCCGCGCTCGCTGCTGCCAGACGCGCTGGCCGCCTCGATGACGGCGGATACGCCGAAGCGCTGCTGACATTCGCGGAGCTCCGGTTGAGCCTGGAGACGATCGGACTGACGGAGCGGCTCGCCGAGCGGGCCGGGGAGCTGGCCGAGGCCTTCGCCCTTCGCGGCTACGACGCGATTCACCTCGCGTCGGCAGAGGCGATCGCCGAAGAGGACACGGCACTGGTCACGGCTGATCACGACCTCGCGTCGGCGGCCGCCTCGCTTGGTCTCCTGGCCGTCGTCCCGGCCGAGTAGCACTCCCGCTGGGCAGCCGCGGCTAGGCTCCTGCCGTGATGGCGACCAGGGCGGAGCAGATCAGGGCGAGCGAGCGTGCGTGGTGGCGGCGGCTGCCGCGCCTGCTCATCCGCCCGCGGGAGGTTTACTCGGCACTCGACGACTCCGACGAGACGGCCGAGGCGCTGCAGGAGCCGATCGTCGCAGTCACGATCTTGGCCGGCATCGGCATGTTCCTCTCCACAGCCACGGCGGGCCGGCTGTTCGACGAGTACGAGTTCGACTGGGTGCTCGTCCTGGTCGAGGCGTTCCTTGCCGGCACGCTCGTCGCCCTCCAGAACTACTGGCTCGGCGGCGCCGCGCTCCTGATCGGGCTCCGCAGCACCGGATCCATGTCGCGATACCGCATGGCACGGCACCTCGTCGGCCTCGCGACGACGCCGTTCGTCCTCGCGTTGCTCGTCGTCTGGCCGGTGCGCCTGGCGATCTTCGGCAGCGACCTCTTCCGCAGCGGCGGCTCCGACGAAGGAGCCTCAGGCGTCGTGCTCGCCGTGGTCGACGGGCTCTTCGTCGCCTGGGCGCTCGCGCTGCTCGTCGTCGGCGTGCGGACGGTTCAGCAGTGGAGCTGGCTGCGCTCCCTGGCGGCGGCGGCTTTCGCCGCTGCGCTCTTCGCCTTGCTGGTGCTCGCCGCGGTCTACGCCTGAGTCGTCACCGCCTGCTCGAAGAGCGCCAGCTCCTCGTCCGGGATCGTGTAGGTGTGCTCCTCCGCCGGGAACGCGCCGGTGCGCACGTCCGCCGCGTACCCCTCGAGCGCGTCGCGCACGATGCCGGCGAGCTCGGCGTAGCGCCTTACGAACCTCGGAGAGGTGCCGTCGTACAGCCCGAGCAGGTCGTGCCACACGAGCACTTGGCCGTCGCAGTCGGCGCCAGCGCCGATGCCGATCGTGGGAATGCGCAGCTCCCGGGTGATCCGGGCCGCGACGGCAGGTGGCACGCACTCGAGGACGACCGAGAAGCAGCCGGCCTCCTCGAGGGCGATCGCGTCCTCGAGCAGCCTGCGGGCCTGCTCGGCAGAGCGGCCCTGCGCCTTGAAGCCTCCGAGCATCGTCGCCGACTGCGGGGTGAGGCCGATGTGGCCCATCACGGGGATGCCGGCGCCTGTCAGCGCTCGCACGCGTGAGAGCATCGTCCCGGCGCCTTCGATCTTGACGGCGTCGGCGCCTGCTTCCTTGACGAAGCGGATCGCGTTGCTGACGGCCGTCTCGTCCGAGACTTGGAAGGAGCCGAAGGGCATGTCGGCGACGACGAGCGGTCGCACCGCTCCGCGCGTGACGGCCCGGGTCAGCATCAGCATCTCCTCCATCGACGCAGGCACGGTCGACGAGTGGCCGAGCACCGTCATCGCCGCCGAGTCGCCGACGAGGACGATGTCCATGCTGGCCGCGTCGGCAAGCCGCCCGCTGGGGGCGTCGTACGCCGTGACCATGACGATCTTCTGCTGCCGCCGCTTCATCTCGGCGAGCTCGGTCAGCGGTAGCTTGCCCGGTGCTGGCGTCGCGGGCGCGGGTGTGCGGGGCCTCGTGCTCATGTGGCTGCCTCCTCGAGGACGACGTTGTCGATGAGTCGGGTTCGGCCGACGCGGACCGCGGCGGCGATGACGGGGGGGTCGAACGGGGCGATCTCGACGTAGTCCACGTCGAGGCTGGCGAGAATCTCTCGCGCCCGCTCGACGTCTCTCGTCGAGAGAGCGCGGTGGAGGGTGAGCGCCTGCCGGCGCTCGACGGGCGAGAGAGCGGCATTGCGAGAGGAGAGCGCGAGCCCGTCCGGGTCGCGCACGGTGGGGTGGATACGGAGGTCGAGCTCCAGGTCGAGGTCGCGGATCATGCGCTGGATCACCTCGACCTGCTGGGCATCCTTCTGGCCGAAGTAGGCGACGTCGGGCCGGACGATGTTGAACAGTTTCAGGCAGACGGAGGCGACGCCGCGGAAGTGGCCGGGACGGAAGGCGCCTTCGAGGATCGAGCCGAGCTCGGTCACCTCGACCCAGGTCTGGAAGCCGGGCGGGTACATCTCCTCCGCACTCGGCGCGAAGACGAGATCGACGCCTGCTTCCTCGGCGACGGTGAGGTCGGTGGCCTCGTCGCGGGGATACGAGGCAAGGTCGGGGTCTTCGGAGAACTGCGCGGGGTTGACGAAGAGGCTGGCCACGACGACGTTGCACTCGGTGCGCGCGGCCGAGAAGAGCGCGACGTGGCCGGCGTGGTAGGCGCCCATGGTCGGCACGAGCCCGATGCGTCCGCGGGCTCGCTCCTCACGAAGCGCGGCCCGGACGTCTGCGACGGTGCGCACGACCTTCACGAGGCCGTCACCTCGGCGAGCGTGCGATACATCGGCTCGAGCTCGGGGTGGGCTCGGTGGAGCGCCGCGATGTGAGCGTCCACCGTTGCCCAGTCGCCGCGCGCGATCGGCCCGGTCAGCTCGAAGCCGTTCTCGATCGTCCGGCGCATGAGCGGGACGAGGGCCCGAGGGGGAGCACCGGCGTCCTCGAAGAGTCGCGACGCCGTCCGGTAGAGCGTCACCAGGTAGTTCGACGCGATCGCCGCCCCGGCGTGGTAGAGGGTGCGGGCGTCGTCGGCGAGGACGAAGGGCTCGAGCCCGAGCGCGCACGCCAGCCACGTCGCTCGCTCCAGTGCCTCGTCGCTCTCCCCGGTCACAGCTGCGTAGGCGCCGTCGAGCTGGTCGGGCCCTCGGCTCTTGACGAGCGTCTGCAGGGGGTGAACGCTGAAGCGCCTCTCGTGTGGATCGAGAGCTGCGAGGGGGGTCGCGCCGCTGACATGGGCGACCCAGGGGCCCGGCTCGATCGAGGCGGCGACATCGGGGATCGCCGAGTCGGGAACGCAGAGGAGCACGAGCTCGCCACCCGTCTCGCGCAGCTCGATCCCGCGCTCGCGCAATCTGGCTGCGATCGCCGAGCCGGCTCGCCCGCCGGCGCCGATGACGGTGACGCTGTCGAACACTCGCTGCTCCAGTTCCGTAGGGGATACCGGGCTGCCGGGATTGTATCGCCGCCGGTTACACTCAGGCCATGCCGATCTACGAGTACGTCTGCATGACGTGCGAGTCGCACTTCGAGGAGCTCGTCCGGAACGGTGACGAGCCGGATTGCCCGGACTGCGGCGGCGAGAACGTCCGCCGGCAGCTCTCGGTCTTCTCGGCGCGCGGTGACTCTCCCCAGCCGAGCTTCGGCGGGGGTGGCGGGGGTTGTTGTGGCGGCTCCTG
>Ga0233416_10000728_pt1 | contig 10158 bp, 5 predicted proteins | sample Sediment_Towuti__2_FD_188638 | JGI IMG/M metagenome (GOLD analysis project Ga0233416, IMG submission 188638) | Sediment microbial communities from Lake Towuti, South Sulawesi, Indonesia - Sediment_Towuti_2014_0_MG | ecosystem: Environmental > Aquatic > Freshwater > Lake > Sediment | place... | reverse complement strand
CCGCCACCTTGACGCAGGTGCGCAGCCCCGGATCGAGCCCCATGGTCGCCTTCTGCCCGGCGGGAGGGGCCAGCAGCAGATCGCGCAGATTGGCGCCGAAGACGCGGATTGCCTCCTCCTCCGCCTTCTGGCGCAGCTCGTTGAACAGCTCGATCTCCAAACGCAGGAAGAGCTTCACCTTCCAGCACCAGCGCACCGTCTCCAGGAGCCACGTGTCGGCCGGGCGCCCCTTATCCTCGATGCCGAAATGGCGGGCGATGCTCTGCTCCGAGTGGCCGGGGCCGACCGGAGTGCTCTCTTGCGCATGCTCGAGCAGTTTCAGGCTCAATACCCCCTCGTTGCGCCCCCGGAACATCGCCAGCGCCCGGTGCGACGGCACCTTGGCAAGCGATTCGGAAAAGTCGAAGTAGTCGGCAAACTTCGCCCCCTCCTCGGCTTTGCCATCGATCAGTTTCGACTCGATCAGCCCATGCTTCTGCAACCAGAGGCGCAGCTTGCCGGCCAGATCGGGATCTTCGGCAAAACGCTCCATCAAAATCTGCCGCGCCCCCTCCAGCGCCGCCTTGGCATCCTCGATCCCCTTCCCGGGATCGATGTAGGCGGCCGCCGCCTCTTCCGGCACCAGCGTCGGATCGGCGAGCAGCGCATCGGCCAGCGGCTCCAGCCCGGCCTCGCGGGCAATCATCGCCTTGGTGCGCCGTTTCGGCTTGTAGGGCAGGTAGAGATCTTCCAGACGCGCCATCGTTTCGGCGGCAAGAATCGCCTTGGCCAGCTCCTCGGTGAGCTTGCCCTGCTCGTCGATGCTTTTCAGCACCGTGGCGCGCCGATCCTCCAGCTCGCGCAGATAGCGCAGCCGCTCCTCCAGCGTGCGCAGCTGGGTGTCGTCGAGTCCGCCGGTCACCTCCTTGCGGTAACGGGCGATGAAGGGGACTGTGGCGCCGTCGTCGAGCAGGGCGACGGCGGCAACGACCTGACGCTCGGCAACGCCAAGCTCCTTGGCGATCTGTTTGGCAATGGACATCTCATTCTCCCGGCGTACGTGTGTTCGGACAGACGCCTTCAGATAAACCCGAAAACGGCAGTTGGACTTACCACAGAGGGCACAGAGGACACAGAGAACGGGACTTTTGGCTCATTTGGCTGCCCACCCAACGGGTGAGAATCCTGAATCGGCCAACGACTTGTTTTTCCTCTGTGAACTCTGTGTCCTCTGTGGTGAACTGCTATTTCCAGGGTAAAACGGCCACCCCCGCAGGGATGGCCGATGGCAATGGCGATTTGTAGCCCGCGAGCGGGCGGCAGATCAAGAATTGACAAGCACGCGGCTTAGCGATCGATCTTTATCTGCATGAAGAAGCTCTGCTGCACCAGCGAGGAGCCGTTGATGTAGTTGTTGATCTCTTCGCGATGGGTGGCCTGCAACAGGTTTTTTCCTGTCAGGCTGATCTCCACCTCCGGCGATGGATGCAGTGCGATGCGGCCGTCGAGGCGGTTGTAGCTGTGGATGAACCCCTGCCGGAAGGCATCATGGTGGAAGAGATCGAGATCGATTTCGCTGCCGAGGGTCGGGTTGAGGCTGAGTCCGAGTGTGTAGCGGTTGCGCGGCGTCTGCTGCGTTACCGTGTAGGCGGTGTACAGCGTCTCGTTCGACACGGTCGGGTGCGGCCAGTAATTTTGATGCAGATAGCTGTAGCTGCCGCGCAAGGTGAGTCGATCGACGGGTTTGTATTTGAGATTCGCCTCAATGCCGCGCCCGCGCCCGTTCAACACATTGCGCAGGTAGATCGGAATAATGGCATAGCCCGGCCCCGGTCCGGGAATCTTGGTGGAGATGACATCGCTGTTGCCGCGATAGTTGATCTCGAAGGCCGTCAGTTCGAACAGCGCATGCGGATCGGGATAGAGGCGCAGGCCCGCTTCGTAGGTGGTGATCCGCTCCGGCTGGATGTTGCCGTCGCCATAGATGCGCCCGACCCCGCCGTTGCCGCCCGTCACATCGAAGGCAACACTCATCTCATTGTCGCTCTGGATACGCACCGCTTTCGAGGCGGCAGCCCAAATTCCCCAACCTTCGCCCTGCCAGAGGGTGCGCAGGCTCGGTTGCGTCTCCCAGCCGCTGTAGCTGTTGCGCTCGTATTTCACGCCGCCGATCAGCCGCCAACGATCGCTCACCTGCCAGTCGTCGTTGACGAAGAGCGAATAGAGCGAGGTGCTGCGATCGGGCATGCGGATGGCGCTGGTATCGGTGAAGTTGGCCGAGGATCGGCGCAGTGCGGCGCCGGCGGAGAGGGTTTGCCCGGTAAAGCGGTGCAGATCGAGCTGAAGTTCGCCCTCCCAGGTGTCGCGCCGTTCCATCAGCAGTGGCACCTGATAGCGGTAGTGGTCGTAGAAGAGGTTGCTGCGCAGGTGCAGATCGGCGGTGAGCTCGCGCTGGTAGTCGAGCACCATGTTATGTCCGCGATAGGTATCGCTGCTGCGATAGTTGACCATCGGGCGGCCGGGAATGGCGATCATCTCGCCGAAGCCGCCTGCCTTCAGATCGTAGATGTCGCCGTGCAGCGACAGTTTGCCGCCCCCCCATTGCTCGCTGTCGAGGCGGAAGCCGGTCTGGGAAAATCGACGCCGATCGGGCGTCTCCTGCCCGGCGGTAAACCCTTTGTTTGTGGTGTTGGCATTGTTGGTTCGCGCCGCAATGCCGCCGTCGCGACTCTCGTTCATCGCGTAGATACGGAAGGAGGCGGCGTCGGAGTTGCCGCCCAGACGCAGGCTGCCGAAACCGCGCTCCTCATTGCCGGCGCCGGCCGAGAGCATTGCTCCCTGCGTTTTTTGGGCCGTTTTGGTGATGATGTTGATGACGCCATTGACTGCATTGGCGCCCCATACGGCGCCGCCGGGGCCGCGCACGATCTCGATGCGCTCGATATCCTCCATCGGATAGTGCTGCGCAATCCACCATACGCCGGAGAAGGTGGGGTTGTAGAGCGGGCGCCCATCCATCAGCACCAGCAGTTTGCGGGAAAAGAGGTCGTTCTGGCCCCGAATGGCCACCGCCACATGGTTGGCGTTGAGATTCTGCACCTCGACGCCCGGCGCCAGACGCAGGGCATCGGGGATCGAGCGGGCGCCGGCGCGGCGGATATCCTCGCTGCTGATCACGAAGATGGCGGCGGCAGTGGCGTAGTACTCCTGGTTGCGTTTGGAGGCGGAGAAGACCTCGACATTGGTCAGCTCCTCCAGCGACAGCGACAACAGGTCGGAGGTGGCGGTCAGCTCGCGCGCTTCGCCTTCGGGCAGATACAATATCAGTGCCAGGGCGCAGCTCAGCAGCCGCCCGGAAGTGGTCTCAAACCGACGGATCGTTCTCATGCCCCCTACCTCTATCGCCCGGTTGGCGGCGCAACGTAAGCAAATCGTGGATCAGGTGGGTCAACTGATAGAGCTGGAACGGTTTGTCGAGCGCCACAGTCCCCTCCATCTGCAGCGCAGCCCCAAGTACTCTGCGCCGATCGTAGCCGGTGACGAAAATGATGGGAATAGCGGCGCCTTGGCGGCGAATATGTTGGGCGACCATGGTGCCGCCGGCATGCGGCATCACCAGATCGAGTATCGCCAGATCGATCTCGGCCGCATGGGCATCGAACAGGCGCATGGCTTCATCGCCATCGCCGGCAAACAGCACCCTGAAGCCGAGCAGCTGCAAGAAATCGCCCAGCGAGTTGCGGATCAGGTCGTCGTCGTCGGCCAGCAGCAGCGTTTCGCCACTGCCGGTCGGATGGCTGCGCTCATCGATCTCGCTCTCGATGGCAGCCGGCTCCTTCAGCGGCAGATAGACCTTGAAGGTGGTGCCTTGATGCAGACTGCTCTCCACCTCGATCTGACCGCCGTGACTCTTGATGGCGCCGTAGCTCATCGCCAGCCCGAGGCCGGTGCCTTGGCCGGCCTCCTTGGTGGTGAAGAAGGGCTCGAAGATCTTGTCGCGAATCTCCGGCGCGATGCCATGGCCGTTGTCGTGCACCGTCAGCAGGGCGAATCGGGCCAGCTGCCGATCCTGCACCGCCTCCGCGCTGTTTCGGGCGGGAGCGAGGGAGATGGAGATTTTCGCCTCTTCGACATTGGCCACCGCGTCGCGGGCATTGATCAGCAGATTCATCAACACCTGCTGGATCTGGCCGGCATTGGCCTCCACCAGCAGCGGTTCGTCGGCAATCTGCAAATCGAGACGAATACTCTCCGGCACCGTCAGGCGCGCCAGCTTGATCGTCTCCTTGACCAGCGCATTGAGCGGCAGGATGCGCATCTCCACCGAATCCTTGCGCGCAAAGATCAGCAACTGCTTGATGATATCGGCGGCGCGGTGGCAGTTGCACAGCAGCCCCTCCAGCCGCTCCTGCGTCTGCGGGTGATCGGGAAGCTGTCGTTGCAGCGTCGAAAGGCTTAATACGATGCCGGAGAGGACATTGTTGAAATCGTGCGCAATGCCTCCCACCAGCGTGCCGATCGCTTCCATCTTCTGCGCTTGGCGCAGCTGCTCCTGCAACGAATGCTCTTCGCCCACTTCGTCGCCGAAGAGCCCGAGATAGGCAGGTTTGACCTGTCCCGGCGCCTCGATGCGCGAAATGGAGAGGCGGGTGCGGTAGTTTCGTCCGCTCTTGCTGCGATTCCACAACGGGCCCGACCAGCTTCCCGTTTGCCGCACCTGATGCCAGATGCCGTCGAAGAAGGCTTGATTGTATTCGCCCGAGCGCATCTCGTGCAGATGTTTGCCGAGCACATCCTGGCGCTCGAAGCCGCTGATGCGCAGGTAGCTCTCGTTGGCGTAGAAGATACGCCCGCTCTCGTCGAAGATCAGGATCGCCTCGCGCGCCTGTTGCAGCGCATTGACGAAGAGCAGGCGTTCGGAGATTTCGCTGCTGAGCTGCAGGTTGGCTTCGATCAGCTCGCGCGTGCGCAGGTTCACCGTCTCTTCCAGACGGTCGCGCTGCTCGGCCAGCGCGCGGTCGCGGCTTTCGATCTGGGTCAGCATGGCGTTGAAGTCGGCGGCAAGTTGCCCGATCTCGTCCTCGGAGCGGATGCTGCTCTTTTGCGTATAGTCGTTGCCGGCGCGTACCTGCTGCATGGTGCTGGCCAGTTGCAGCAGCGGCCGCGAGATCCAGCGTTGCAGCAGTGCGGCGAGCAGCAACACCAGCACGATGATCGCAGCCGCAGTCATGGCAGCGGTCTGCGTCGCCTGCTCGATGGCCAGCTGCAAATGGGCCGGATGCACCTGCAGGTGGATGGAGCCGATCGACTGATCGGAGCTGAGAATCGGCTCGGAGATATCGATGATCTCCAGCGCCAGCACCCCCTGGTTTTGTCGCTGGTAGCGGGCGAAGACATGTCCCTGCGGGTCGATGATCTCGGCGAGAATGACCTCCGGATCCTCGTGCAACGAAGCGAGTAGCGCGGTTCCGGTCTCCGGATCGTCGAAGAGCAGGGCGGCGCTGGCATTGCTCCCGACCACCCGTGCCATCGCGGAGATGTGGTTGCGCGTGTCCAGGGTCAGATCGCGCTGCTCCTGCCGAACAAAGGCGACGGTAGCCAGCGTCGTGGCCAACAATCCGACGATGGCCAGCATCGCCACCAGCTTGCGACGAATGGGGAGGTGGGGGAGGTGGTTCAAGGAGTCTCTCCTCCGATGCGCTGTACGACCTGCAACAGGCGCGCACTGATGCGCAGCTCGCTCTGTTCGACATGGCTGAGGTTGATGCTCAGACGCAGGCGTCGATCGCGATAGTGGAAAAAGATGTGCCCCTTCTCCTCCGCAGCGCTTTCGTCGCGCACGATCAGGGTGGTGCTGCTGTCGGCCTGCTGCAACAGTTGGGTGGCGGCGGCATCGAGGCGCTCGGGCACATAGAGCAGGTGACAGCGTTTAAGGGCTTCGGAGGTGCGGCAGGGGTGGGCGATCACTTGCGATCTGCCGCTGACCTTGCCCGCGATCTCCGGCAGAAGCGGGTCGATCGAGCTGTTGCCCAGCGTACAGATCTCGCGCACAAGCGGCGGCTCGCGCTCCGGCCACTGCACGAATTCGAGCAGACGGTAGAGATAGGCAACCTTGATATCGTCGAGATTGGCTTCCAGAGGTGTGGCATGCGCTGCCGGTGTCGGCAGCAGCAGCAACAACAGCACCCCGAGCGCCAGAATCGGGCGACCGGAGAGGGCTTCATGGCTCGGGTTACTCTTGCGCAATGGATGGGCTCCGCATCTCCGGAATCCCTTTCCACGCTAGCGATCGGCCTGCCGATGGCAAGCCAGGGGCGCGCCCGAGAGGGGTTACATCGCCGCCTCGATACGGTCGCATAGGGTGCGCAGCACCTTCAGGCGGGCGAAGTATTTGTCGTTGGCTTCGACAATCGCCCACGGCGCCAGCTCGGTGCTGGTGCGGTCGACCATGTCGCAGATGGCGCGCTGATAGTCGTCCCACTTCTCGCGGTTGCGCCAATCCTCCTCGGTGATCTTGAAGCGCTTGAATCCGACCTGTTCGCGCTCCTTGAAGCGACGCAGCTGCTCCTCCCTGGTAATGGTGAGCCAGAACTTGACCACGATCGCTCTGCCTTCGACCAGTTGCTCCTCGAAACCGTTGATCTCGCTGTAGGCGCGCATCCAGTCGCTCTCGGCGCAAAACTTCTCCACCCGCTCCACCAGCACGCGGCCGTACCAGGAGCGGTCGAAGATGGCGATGCCTCCCTTGGCCGGGGCATGGCGCCAGAAGCGCCAGAGATAGGGCTGGGCGCGCTCCTCTTCGCTGGGGGCGGCGATGGGGACAATACGGTAGCGGCGTGCGTCGAGCGCCGAGGTGATGCGGCGGATCGCCCCCCCCTTGCCGGCGGCATCGGCCCCTTCAAAGACCACCACCAGCGAGCGTTTGGCGAATTTCGGCGAGCGCGTCAGCAGACTCAGCCGCCCCTGCAATTTGATCAGCTCGCTTTCGTAGCGCTTCTTGCTCACCGCTTGCGTCATATCCAGCCGGTCGAAGATATCCAGCTCGTCGATGGCGCTTTGCAGCGGTGGCGTATTGCTGCGCGGCACGCCGGGATTGGCCAGCCGTTTGCGCAGCGCCTGCAGCAGCAGCGTGCCGGCAGTGAGGTTGCGGTAGCGCTCGTCGACCCCCTCGATGATGGTCCACGGCGCCTCGGCCGAGCTGGTTTCGCGCAGGATATGTTCGGAGACGGAGCGGAAATCGTCGTAGCGGCGAAAGCGCTGCCAGTCGGTGTCGGTCACCCGCCAGCGGGTAGCCGGATCGCGCTCCAGTCGTTTCAACCGTTTTTTTTGCGCCTCTTTCGAGAGGTGGAACCAGAATTTGACGATCAGCGCCCCTTCGTCGATCAGCATCGCTTCGAAGGCTTTGATGCGGTCGATGGCGGCAGTGAAAGCGGCGCTTTTCATTTCGCCGTCGACGCGCGCCAGAATCGGTGCGGTGTACCAGGAGCCGAAAAAGACGCCGATCTTTCCTTTCGGGGGCAACTCGCGCCAGAAACGCCACATCGCCGGCCGGTTCTGTTCCTCGTCGCTGGCCTCGCCCATCGCATGCACCTGAATATGGCGCGGATCCATCCACTCGTTGAGCAGGTTGACCGTCTCGCCTTTGCCGGCGCCGTCGACGCCCCCCACCAGAATGATCACCGGAAACCTCTTCTGCTGCGCCAGTTCGAACTGCGCATCGAGCAGCGCCTCGCGCAGCGGCGGCACCTCATCCTTGTAGCGCTCCTTGTCGATTTTGTGTCCCAATTCGGCCGATTCGAACATGGCACCCTCCTGGCCGCTTTCGGCAGCCACCAGCGAGAATAGACCATCGGCGTGATCCTAGGAGGCTGTCGGACTTTGGCCATTCGTTGCGAGCAGGTGGGGAGGCGAGGCAGAAAGGGTCGGATTTTGAGGAGCATAGTGGTTCTATGCGACGAGAAAGCCGGCCATTTATGACCGCCCTCCCTGCCGCGCAGTAGATTGCGACAAAGTCCGACAGCCTCCTAGAAAAAGCAGTTCACCACAGAGGACACAGAGTTCACAGAGGAAAAACAAGTAGTTGGCCTATTCCAGACTCTCACCCGTTGGGTGGGCAGCCAAATAAGCCAAAAGTCCCGTTCTCTGTCTCCTCTGTGCCCTCTGTGGTGAGTCCAACTGCCGTTTTCAGGGTGATGCAGGGTTGCAGCCGGAGCAGAGCGTCAACCGAAGGTAAATGCGTAGGCCTGCATGCCGGGCTGCTCGAATTCGATGCGTAGTTGGCCCTGCTGCGGGGCTGGCAGCGAGATCAATTCGTAGAGGCGGTGCTCCTCCACATGCACGATGCCGCCGGGGGCATCCTTGCCGGCCGCCGCGCCGGGAGGCTCTCCGTTGAGGAGCAATCTGACCTTTCCTGCCCGCCCATCGTTGCTTCCAAGTACCAGAAACACCTTGCTGGCGGTGAAGTTCAGACGCAGCGATGCCCCTCTGCCGACGGAGACGATCCTCTCTCCCTCCACCTGCCAGTTGCCGCCCAGCGACCACTCGTCGCGGCGCAAAGCGGCAGGGTGGGTGTACGTTGCGCCGACATCGGGCTTCAGGCTTGGGTTGCCGGCAAAACGTGCGGCCCGAAAATGGCCAAGATAGCTCTCCGGCGTCTGCACCTCCGAAGACGACCCGGTCTCCGGCCGGGAGGCGCCCAGCGGCGGCAGGCCGAGCAGGAAGCGGATGTTGTCCTCGGTTTGCGCCGCTTCGCCTTCGCCGAAATGGGTGTAGACCACGCGGCCGCTCCGGTCGATCAGGTAGTGGGCCGGCCAGTAGCGATTTTGGAAGTTGTCCCAGGTGGCAAATTGGTTGTCGAGGGCGACCGGATAGTCGATGCCGAATCTGGCAACTGCCGCCCGTACATTCTCGCTCCGCTTCTCGAATTCGAACTCGGGCGAGTGCACGCCGATCACCACCAGCCCATTCTGCCGATAGAGGCGATCCCAGCGGCCGATCTCGGGCAGGGTGCGGATGCAGTTGATGCAGGAGTAGGTCCAGAAGTCGATCAGCACCACCTTGCCGCGCAGCTCTGCCATGCGCAGCGGCGGACTGTTCAACCACTGCTCGATGCCGGCCAGCTCCGGTGCGGCATAGGGCTGGTCGACACCTCCGATCGGGGCCGAGGCGACTGTCGCTGGGCGGGTCGGGTCGCTCGGGGCGGCAGCCCACAGCAGGCGATCCATTCCCGAGGCGATCAGGCCGACCGAGAGCAGGATCAGCAAGCCAATCCCCTTGCGCACCGCCTCGGCATGGCGCAGCAGAAAGCCGAGGTGCGCCATCAGCCGCTGCCCGAGCAGGGCGATCAGCAGCATCGGCACGCCGGCGCCCACGGAAAAGGCGAGCAGCAGCAGATTGCCGGTCAATTCGTTTTGCTGGCGCACCACCTGCACCAGCACCGTCGCCAGAATCGGCCCGGCGCAGGGGGTCCAGACCAGGCCGATCAGGGCGCCGATCGACAAGCCGCTGGCAAAACCGTCGCCGCTGGCGGGTGTGAGGCGATGACCCAGCTCGGCCAGATGCTGACTGAGGCGATTGAGGCGCAGCGACAGGGCGGAGGAGAGCATGCTTAGCCCGAGCAGCGCCAAGAGCAGCAACGCGGCGTTGCGAATCCACTCCGGATCGAGCGCGAAGGCGGACAGCAGCGAGCGGGACAGCAGTGCGAAGAGGGTGAAGGCGAGGACAAAACCGGCGATCACCCCCAGCGGCCGGGCGCGCCCCCCTTGCAGCGAGGCGCCCAGCACCAGCGGCAGCACCGGCAGGATGCAGGGGGAGGCGATCAGCGCCACCCCTTCCAGAAAGGCCAGCCCCACCTCCAGCAGATTCATCGAGTTTCGCCTGCGGCCTCAAAGCGCAGCGCCACGCCGTTGTTGCAGTAGCGCAGGCCGGTGGGGGCGGGGCCGTCGGCGAAGAGGTGGCCGTGGTGGCCGCCGCAGCGGGCGCAGTGGTACTCGGTGCGGGCCACCACCAGCTTATGGTCGATTTTGGTGGCCACAGCATCGGGCAGCGCCCGATAGAAGCTGGGCCAGCCGGTGCCGGAGTCGAATTTGGTTTCCGAACTGAACAGCGGCTGGCCGCAACACACGCAGCGGTACATGCCCTTCGTCTTGGTGTTCCAGTATTCGCCCGTGAACGCGCGCT
>Ga0233416_10000727_pt1 | contig 10160 bp, 7 predicted proteins | sample Sediment_Towuti__2_FD_188638 | JGI IMG/M metagenome (GOLD analysis project Ga0233416, IMG submission 188638) | Sediment microbial communities from Lake Towuti, South Sulawesi, Indonesia - Sediment_Towuti_2014_0_MG | ecosystem: Environmental > Aquatic > Freshwater > Lake > Sediment | place... | reverse complement strand
CTTCAACGGTCCGCCATCGGTCCCCGGGCGCACGTCCCGGATCGGTCCGGCGAAGCTGAATGGCGAGGCCAAGGGGCTCGCCGGCGCGCTGCCCGACGGGATTCATCTCGGCACCTCCTCGTGGGCGTTTCCGGGTTGGGCGGGCATCGTCTACGACCGCCCGGCATCGGAGAGCTTGCTCGCGCGCGAAGGCCTGGCGGCGTACGCGCGCCATCCCGTCCTGCGCGCGGTCGGCATCGATCGCACGTTCTACGCGCCGCTGCCGTCGCTCGAGTTCGCCCGCTATGCCGCGCAGGTGGGGCGGGAGTTCAGGTTCGTCGTCAAGGCGCCGGGCCTCGTCACCGATCCGGTGCTGCGGAGCGAACCCGGCCGGGCGCGGACGCCGAACGAGCGCTTCCTCGACCCGCGCTCCGCCGCGGAGCACTTCGTGCGCCCGGCGCTCGAGGGCCTCGGCGAGCGCTGCGGGCCGCTCGTCCTCCAGTTCCCGCCGCTCGGGCGCGCGATCCTCCAGGACCCCGAGTACTTCACCGAGCTGCTCGTCCGGTTTCTCGGCGCGCTGCCGCGCGGACCGGTCTACGCCGTCGAGGTCCGCGACGGCGAGCTGGTGAGCGGCCGGCTCGCGCAAGCGCTCAACGCGACGGGCGGCCGCTACTGCTTCAGCGTCCATCCGCGTATGCCGTCGCTCGACGACCAGGCCCGGCTGCTCGCCGCGCTCGAGCCCGGGCCGCTCGTCGCACGCTGGAACCTGCGGCCGGGGCTCGGCTACGAGGAAGCGAAGTCGCAGTACGCGCCGTTCGACCGCCTCGTCGACGAGGACCCCGCCACGCGTGCCGCGCTCGCACACCTCGCTGCCGCCGCGAACCGCGCCGGGCACCCGGTGTTCGTGACGGCGAACAACAAGGCCGAAGGCTCCGCGCCGCTCACGATCCTCAAGCTCGCCGCGGCGATCCGGGACGCGCTCGCCGCGCGATGAAGCGCGCGGCGGTGCTCGCCGTCGCCGCGCTCGGTGCGTGCTGCGGATTGTGGTACTGGCTCGCGCGCGGCCAGCCGGTCGCGCTTCCCGATGTCCCCGGCGAGCGGGTGCCCTGCGTCTCCTACGCGCCCTTTCACCGCCCGGGCCAGAGCCCGTTCGTGAAGGGCCTCGTCGTCAGCCCCGCGCAGATCGACGCCGACCTCGCCGCGCTCGCCCGGCGCACGTCCTGCGTGCGCACCTACTCCGTCGACCAGGGCCTGGACGCGGTGCCGCGCCTTGCGCGCAAGCACGGGATGCGGGTGCTGCTCGGGCTGTGGATCGGCCGCGACGACGCGGAGAACGCACGGGAGATCGCGCGCGGCCTCGAGGTCATCGGGCGCGACGCCGACGCGATCGACGCGGTCATCGTGGGGAACGAAGTGCTGCTGCGCCGCGAGCTGCCGCCGGCGGCGCTCCGCGCGTACATCGACCGGGTCCGCGGCGCCACGCGGCTTCCGGTGACCTATGCCGACGTGTGGGAGTTCTGGCTGCGGCACCGCGAGCTCGCCGATGCGGTCTCGTTCGTCACCGTGCACCTCCTCCCGTACTGGGAGGACGATCCGGTGCCGATCGGGCGCGCCGTCGAGCACGTCCTGCGGATTCACGCGGCGGTGCGCGCCGCGTTCCCCGGGAAGGAGATCCTGATCGGCGAAGCCGGCTGGCCGAGCCGCGGCCGGCAGCGCGAAGGCGCCGTGCCGTCGCTCGTCAACCAGGCGCGCTTCGTCCGCAGCCTTGCGGACTCCGCCGCAGCGCAGGGCCTGCGCTACAACGTCATCGAGGGGTTCGACCAGCCGTGGAAGCGGCGCCTGGAAGGCACGGTCGGCGGCTCCTGGGGGTTGCTCGACGCCGCCGAGCGCGACAAGTTCCCGCTGCGCGGCCCGGTCGTCGAGGACGCGGGATGGATGCGCGGCGTGATCGCGTCCGGCATCGGCGCGGTCCTGTTCGCGTTGCTCGGCCTCGTGATGCGTCCACGCGCACGGCTCGCCGGAATCGGGCTGCTCGCGCTGCTCGGCGCCGGCGCCGGCGCGGCGTTGAGCGCGCAGCTCGATGCCCTCGCCGCGGCGAGCCGGAACGCGCTCGAGTGGTCGATCGGTGGGGCGTTGACCGTCGCCGCCGTCGTCGCGGCGCTAGCCGCCGCGGGAGGCCTCGCGCGCTGGCTAGGAGGCGGGACGCCGCCGCGCCCCGCGTCCGCCGCAGCCGTGGTGGCATGGCTGAAGACCGACGCCGCAGCCTGGTCCACCGCCGAGCGACTGCTCGGCGCGCTGCGGTTCGCACTCCTCTTCGCCGCTGCCGCGACTGCGCTCGCGCTCGTCTTCGATCCGCGCTATCGCGATTTCCCGCTCGCGCTCTTCGCGCCGCCGGCAGTGGCCCTGGCGCTCCTCGCGTGGAGCAGGCCGTCGGATCCGGAGATCGAGGAGCGGATGCTCGCGGGAGTGCTCGTGGCGGCCGCACCGCTGATCGTCCTGCGCGAGGGCGTCGCCAACGTCGAAGCGCTGGCGTGGAGCGGGCTATGCCTCGCCCTGGCGGCGAGCGTCCGGCGAAGCCGGCGCGGGAGATCGCGCGAAGACGAGCATCCCGAGGAGGCAACCGACCGCGCCGGTCCCCGCGGCGTAGAGCGCGAGTCCGGCCGCGCCCAGGCAGGCGGCGGAGAGCGCCCAGGATAGGCGGCGGGAAAGCGTCGCGACGACTCCGGCTGCCAGCGCCGCGAGACCGGGCGCCTCCGTAGCGAGCACCGCGACGACTCCGGCGCGCGCCACGCACCACCACGGCGCATCGGCGGACCTGCAAAGGTGCGCAAGAGTTTCCGGTTCGATCACCGCGTAGCGCACCGCCAGCGCCGCGACGAGGCTCGCCGCCACCGCGATCCAGAAGGAATTTCGCGCCATCAGACCGTTCTTGTCGCCGTCGCCCGACAGTCACTGCGCGCGAGCGCTCCGCGAACTCCTTTCGCGTGATACCGTCTAACGCCGCGAGCGACTATGCCACGGCAGGCACGCAGTTTGCCTCCGGTCAACGCGGTCGCGGAACGAGCGTTTCCCGTTCGTTCCCCTTCTCGAGAACTCGATCGGATCCGTGAGCGCCACGAACGTCCGCGTCCTGCCTGCGCCAGCCGAGCGCCGCCTCGCAACCGCCTTCTTCGGGTCGCTGGCGATCACGGCCCTCCTCGTTTCCCTCAACGCCGGCCTCTGGGCATTCGCCAACCGTCCGCTCGAGCTGCCGGACGGACCCGAGCGGGTCCAGGGGGTCGCCTTCACCGGCTTCCAGCGGCACCAGGATCCGACCGAGCAGCGTTTTCCGACCCGGGACGAGCTTGACCGCGACCTCGCGCTCGTCGCCGCGTTCACCGACCGGGTCCGGACCTACTCGGCGATCGAGAACGGCGCGGTCCCGCGCATTGCGCAGGAGTACGGGCTGCGGGTGACCGCCGGTGCATGGCTCGACCGGCGCGAGACGAACAACGCGCTCGAGCTCGTGGCGCTCGTCGAGCAGGCGCGCACGAACCGCAACATCGACCGCGTGATCGTCGGCAACGAATCGATCCTGCGCGGCGATCTCACCGTGCCGGAGCTCGTCGCGTACCTGAAGAGCGTCAAGCGGCAACTGCGCCGCGTGCCGGTCTCCACCGCGGAGCCGTGGCACGTCTGGCTGCGCTACCCCGAGCTCGCGCGTCAGGTCGACTTCATCACCGTCCACCTGCTGCCCTACTGGGAAGGCGTCCCGGCGTCCGAAGCGGTCGACTACGCGCTCGCCCGCTACGACGAGCTGGCGCGCGCGTTCCCGAAGAAGCGCGTCGTGATCGGCGAAATCGGCTGGCCGAGCCGCGGCGATCGCGTCGGCGGCGCGATCGCTTCGCCCGCCGCGCAGGCGGCGTTCGTCCGCGAGTTCCTCGCGCGCACCATCGACCGGCCGATCGACTACTACCTGATGGAGATGTTCGACCAGCCGTGGAAGCAGGCGCACGAGGGACGCGCCGGCGCGTACTGGGGCATCTTCCACGCCGACCGCACGCCCAAGTTCACGCTCGACGGTCCGGTCGAGGCCGATCCGGCGTGGCGCGCGAAGGCGCTCGGCGCGTCGGCTCTCGCGGCGCCCTTCATGCTGTGGTTCGCGCTCGCCTTCCGCCGGCTGCGGCCCGCCGGCCGGCTGTTCTTCTGCGCCCTCATCCAGGGCGCGGCCGCGGTGCTCGTCTGGCTCGGCGCGATTCCGCCTGCCTTCTATCTCCATCCGGTCGACTGGGCTGCCGTCGCGATCCTCTTCCCGGGCGCGGTGGCGATGACCGCGGTGCTGCTCGCGAACGGCTTCGAGTTCAGCGAGGTGCTCTGGCGACGCGCCTGGCGGCGCGAGTTCGGCCCGCGGCCGCTCGCGCCGGGCGCACGCGCGCCGTTCGTGTCGATCCATTTGCCGGCCTGCAACGAGCCGCCGGAGATGGTGATCCTCACGCTCGACTCGCTCGCCCGGCTCGACTACGCGAACTTCGAGGTGCTGGTCGTCGACAACAACACCGGCGACGAGCGCCTGTGGCGGCCGGTCGAGGCCCACGTCGCGAAACTCGGGCCCCGGTTCCGGTTCTTCCATCTGCCGCAGTGGCCGGGCTTCAAGGCGGGCGCGCTCAACTTCGCGTTGCGCGAGGCCGATCCGCGCGCTGAAGCGATCGCTGTCGTCGATGCCGACTACGCGGTCGATCGGAGCTGGCTCGCGAGCCTCGTCGCGCACTTCGACGACGCGAACGTCGCGGTCGTGCAGGCGCCGCAGGCGCACCGCGAGTTCGAGGCGAGCCCGTTCCGGCGGATGGCGAACTGGGAGTTCGAGGGATTCTTCCGCATCGGCATGCACCACCGCAACGAGCGCAACGCGATCATCCAGCACGGCACGATGACGCTCGTGCGCCGGCGCGCGCTCGAGGCGGTCGGCGGCTGGGCCGAGTGGTGCATCTGCGAGGACGCGGAGCTCGGCCTGCGGCTGCTCGGGGCCGGTCACGAGGTGCGCTACGTCGACGCAGTCGTCGGCCGCGGGCTGACGCCGGCGGACTTCCGGGCGCTCAAGGCGCAGCGGTTCCGGTGGGCGTTCGGTGCAATGCAGATCCTCAAGCGCCATCTGCGGGCGCTCGTCGGCTCCGGCGCCCTCACCGCGGGCCAGCGCTACCACTTCCTTACCGGCTGGTTCTCCTGGTTCGCCGACGCGCTGCACCTCGTGTTCGCGTTCGCCGCGATCGCCTGGACGATCGGCGCGCTTGCCGCGCCGGGGGTTTTCACGCTCCCCCTCGACCTGTACCTCGCGCCGGTGCTTGTCTTCCTCGCGTGCAAAGGGTTCCTCGGGCCGGTGCTCTACCGGGCGCGCGTCGCGTGCAGCTGGGCGGACGTGCTCGGCGCGGCGCTCGCGAGCCTCGGCCTCTCGCACGCGATCGCGCGCGGGGTGTTCGAGGGGCTCGCGCGGAAGGACGGCACGTTCAAGCGCACGGCGAAGGCCGCCGGCAGCCGCGGGCACCCCGGATGGCTCGCCGCGGTCCGCGAGGAGACGCTGATGCTCGCCGCCCTCGCGCTCGCCGGGGCGGGCGTGGTGTTCCGCTTCGGCACCGACCATCTCGAGGCGATGCGGTGGACGGCGATCCTCGCTGCCCAGTCGCTGCCCTACGCGGCCGCGCTCGCGTGCGGCTGGATCTCGAGCCTGGGCGCCGCCCCGGTCCCGGTCGCCGCCGCGACGCCGGCGGAGCCGACGATCGTGACGGCCGCCGCGGATCTGCGCGTCGCTGCCTGACTCCCGCCGTCCGCCGCCGCTTCGCGCTAGGATGCGCGCCCGGGGAGGGGCGATGGCGGCGGCGAAGAAGCGCAGGACGAAGAAAAAGCCGGTCTGGGAGCGCGGCTACCTCTCGCACGGATTCTGGCTCGGCAACGCCCGGGTCGGGCTGGTCAGGCTGGAGCGCGACGCGCCGGCCGCAGGCCGCTATCGCTGGGAGGCGGGCAATCACGCCGGCGTCTCGGCGACGCTCAAGGAGGCGAAGCGGGCAGTCGAGGAGGCCGTGCTCCTCGGCACCGTCCAGCTCCCGCTCTTCGATCTTCCGCAACGCGATTGAGGGAGCGTCGGCGGATCGACAGGCCCCGCCGGGCGCCCCGCCAGCGCTTATGACAATGGCATTGAAATGAGCGTATCATCGGCGGCGTTCCCCCGTGCCTGCCGATGCCGATCGCTGCGCCGACCGTCCGTGCTCTCGTTGCCCTCGCGGCCGCCGCGTGCGTTGCGCTGCCGTGCGCGCCGTCCCGGGCGAACGAGGTCGGCGTCGACGTCTTCGGACTCTCGTACCACTTCGACCGCAATGAGGCGCAGGCGCTCGGCGTGGACAACAGCGTGAACCCCGGGCTGGGCTTCCGCTACCGCTTCGCCGAATGGTCGCGCTGGACCTTCGACGCCCAGGCCGGGGTGTTCCGGGACTCGGGACGGAACACCGCGGTGTACGGCGGCGTGTCGGCCCTGTGGAACGTCGCTGGAGGCCTGCAGGTGGGCGGCGCGCTCGCCGTGCTCAACAGCCGCACCTACAACGACGGCGATGCGTTCATCACCGTGCTGCCGCTCGCCGCGTACGACTTCGGCCCGGTGACGCTGAACGTGACGTTCTTCCCGAAGATCGCGCGCTACAACGACGTCGCGACGCTCGGCTTCTGGATCACGCTCTGGCCGGGCCGCTGGTAGCGGCTAGGCCCGAAAGCCCTTCCCGGTTTCGTCGACCGACGCGAGGCGGTGCGCCCAGCGCGTCGTCTGGGGCAGGCGATAGCGCGTCACGCACGCCATCGTCCAGCGCACCGCCGTCTCGAGGCAGACCCGGTGCCCGATGGAGACGTAGAGCGGCTTCACGCCCGCACGCGTGCGGAGCACCGCGCCGATCGTCTCTCCCCCGTCGCGAAGCGGGACCCACGCGCCGCGGCGATCGGACGGCGCGCGGTGCTCGCCGATGAGCCGCGTCTTCGCGACGCCGATCGTCGGGACATCAAGCAGCACCCCGACATGGCACGCGATGCCGAAGCGGCGCGGATGCGCGAAGCCCTGCCCGTCGTAGAGGATCAGGTCGGGCGCGATGCGCAGGCGTTCGAAGGCGGCGAGCACGGCCGGCGCTTCCCTGAAGGAGAGCAGGCCCGGGACATAGGGAAACCGCGTCGGCTTGCGGACGACCACGCGATCGACGAGCTCCAGGGTCGCCGCATCGAGCACCGCCGCGGCCGCGCGGGTGGTCCCGCCGTCGTCCTCGAACCCGACGTCGACGCCCGCGACGTACCGCACGACGCCGACGCGGTCGGCGGTTTCGACGCGCCCGCGCAACTTGGCCTGCAGCGCTATGGCCTGCTTCGGGGTCAGATCCCAGCCGTGCAGGCGGCGCGCCTTCACGGAGCTAGCGCGCCGCCTTCGCGTTAGCGGGCAACCTTCTTGACCTTCGCGAGGAAGTGCTTCCGGAACTTCTGGACCTTCGGGGCGACCACCCACATGCAGTAGGGCTGCCCGGGATTGCGGCGGAAGTACTCCTGGTGGTAGTTCTCGGCCACCCAGAAGTCGGACGCCGGCGCGACCTCGGTGACGATCGGATCGTCGTACACCTTGCCGCCGCCGATCGCCGCGATGACCTCCTCCGTCACCCGCTTCTGCTCCGGCGAATGGTAGAAGACCGCCGAGCGGTACTGCGTGCCGACGTCGTTGCCCTGGCGGTTGAGGGTCGTCGGATCGTGGATCACGAAGAACACCTCGAGCAGGTCGCGGAACGAGACGACCTTGGGATCGAACGCGATGCGCACCACCTCGGCGTGGCCGGTCTCGCCGGAGCACACGGCTTCGTAGGACGGGTTCGTCGTGCGCCCGCCCATGTAGCCGGACTCGACCGACTCGACGCCGGCGAGATCGTCGTAGACCGCCTCGAGACACCAGAAGCAGCCGCCGGCGAGCGTCGCGACCTCCTTGCCGGCCGGGATCTGATCGGGGGAAACGGGTTGTGCAGGCATTTCGGAAGCTCCTGGCGGCGTGTGGGCTTTGGTCGCGCGAGCGTGCAAATCCTTGCACCGAAACGGGAACCGCGGTCGGCTTTCGGGGAGGCCGCCGCGGGGCGGCGAGCCGGATTGTCACCGAAACGCCCGAAACCCGGCACCGGGTCTTTCGGACCCCAACAGGTTGAGGTACCTTCAGCGCCTTCCCACGACATCCGGGGGGTCCGGCCCGGTGACGCTTGCGCGACCGGACCTCAAGGAGTACGTTAACAAGCGATCCAACCTATCTGATCCTGCTATGCAACCCGTAGAAACCAAAAAAGATGCCGTCAAGATCCCCGCGCTTCCCGAGCAGGAGATCGCGGCCGAGGTGCTGCTCGAGAAGTACGCCAAGGGCCCCGAGCGCACCGCCGGCGAGGTGCGCCGGCGCGTCGCGCGGGCGCTCGCGATGGCCGAAGCCGAGGACCAGCGCGCCCAGTGGGAGGCGAAGTTCCTCGAGGCGCAGGAGCGCGGCTTCATCCCCGCCGGGCGCATCAACTCGGCCGCGGGCACTTCGCTGAGCGCGACGCTGATCAACTGCTTCGTGCAGCCGGTCGGCGATTCGATCACCGAGATCGTCGACGGCAAGCCCGGCATCTATACCGCGCTCGCGGAAGCCGCCGAGACGATGCGGCGCGGCGGCGGGGTCGGCTACGACTTCTCGTCGATCCGGCCGCAGGGCGCGCTCGTGCACGGCACGATGTCGCGCGCGAGCGGCCCGGTGTCGTACATGCGCGTGTTCGACCGCTCGTGCGAGACTGTCGAGTCGGCCGGCTCGCGCCGCGGCGCGCAGATGGGCGTGCTCCGCTGCGATCACCCCGACGTCGAGCAGTTCATCCACGCGAAGGACCGGGGTGATCTCACCAACTTCAACATCTCGGTCGGCGTGACCGACGAGTTCATGCGCGCAGTCGAGTCCGACGGCGATTTCGAGCTGGTGCACAAGGCGGAGCCGACGCCGGACGCCAAGGCCGCCGGCTCCTACCAGCGCGCCGACGGGCAGTGGGTGTACCGCAAGATCCGCGCTCGCGACCTGTGGGACCAGATCATGCGGTCGACCTACGACCACGCCGAGCCGGGCGTGCTGTTCCTCGACCGGATGAACAAGGACAACAACCTCTACTACTGCGAGACGATCGAGAGCACCAACCCGTGCTCCGAGCAGCCGCTGCCGGCCTACGGCTGCTGCGACCTGGGATCGATCGACCTCACGAAGTTCGTGAAACGCCCGTTCGGCGACAAGGCCGAGTTCGACTTCACCGCGTTCGGCCGGACCGTCGAGGTCGCGGTGCGCATGCTCGACAACGTCCTCGAGGTCACGCCCTGGCCGCTGCCGCAGCAGCGCGACGAGGCGATGGCGAAACGCCGCATCGGCCTCGGATTCACCGGCCTCGGCGACGCGCTGATCATGCTGCGGCTGCGCTACGACACCGCGGAAGCACGCGCGATGGCGACGCGGATCGCGGAGGCGATGCGCGACCGCGCCTATCTCGCGTCGGTCGAGCTCGCGCGCGAGCGCGGCGCGTTCCCGCTCTTCAACGCCGACCTGTATCTGTCGGGCGGCAACTTCGCCTCGCGCCTGCCGGCGGAGATCAAGCAGCGAATCAGGCAGCACGGCCTCCGCAACTCGCATCTCCTCTCGATCGCGCCGACCGGCACGATCAGCCTCGCGTTCGCCGACAACGCGTCGAACGGGATCGAGCCGCCGTTCTCATGGACCTATTCGCGCCGCAAGCGCATGCCCGACGGCACCTGGAAGGAGTACGAGGTCGAGGACTACGCGTGGCGCCTGTACCGGCACCTCGGCGGCGACGTGCGCAATCTCCCATCCCACTTCGTCACCGCGCTCGAGATCTCGGCCCAGGCGCACAAGGACATGGTGGCGGTGGTCGCGCCGTACATCGACACCAGCATCTCGAAGACCGTGAACGTGCCGGAGGACTACCCGTACGCGGAGTTCGAGGACCTGTACCTCACCGCCTGGCGTTCCGGGCTCAAGGGCCTGGCGACCTACCGGCCGAACGAGGTGCTCGGTGCGGTGCTCTCGGTCGAGAGCCAGGAGAAGGCCGAGGGCGAGAGGCGCGGGCCGCAGGACGTCTTCATCAGCGAGGCGAACCGCCGCCTGACGATCAAGAGCCTGCCAGCGC
>Ga0233416_10000726_pt1 | contig 10160 bp, 12 predicted proteins | sample Sediment_Towuti__2_FD_188638 | JGI IMG/M metagenome (GOLD analysis project Ga0233416, IMG submission 188638) | Sediment microbial communities from Lake Towuti, South Sulawesi, Indonesia - Sediment_Towuti_2014_0_MG | ecosystem: Environmental > Aquatic > Freshwater > Lake > Sediment | place... | reverse complement strand
AATTGACAGAGGAATCTGATGCACCAACTGCAATAACCATTAGAAATAAGGTTCTCAACACTACAGTCAAGGGAGTCCCAGACATTGAGCGAGTCACAATTGTGCAAAAAGACAATGAATGGGTCATTCAAACAACTGGGTCAAACCTTGCAAAGGTTTTGGAAGTTGAGGGAATAGACAAAGAAAATGTTCGAACAAACAATGTTTTTGAAATTGCAAGTACTCTTGGTATAGAGGCAGCTAGAAATGCTCTGATAAATGAATTAAATTCCACACTTGAGGATCAAGGCTTGGAAGTTGACATGAGGTACATTATGCTTGTATCTGATACAATGTGTTCTAGAGGATACATGCAACAGATTGGCAGACATGGAATAGCTGGAACCAAAGACAGTGTGTTAGCACGAGCAGCCTTTGAAATTACAGTTCCTACAATTGCTCATGCAGCATTGCAAGGCGAAATTGAGCAGCTCAAGGGAGTCACAGAAAATGTTATTGTTGGAAGCAACATTCCTATTGGCAGTGGAACCGTAGACCTCTACATGCAGGTATCAAAGAAAAACTAGATACTCGAGCGTACAAATTATGCATAATTATTAAATATTCACTAGAAAATCGGAGCTATGTGTTGGGGTCTAGAACTGCAATTTCCCTATTTTCAATTCTAATTATCCAAGCAATACTTATTCCAGCCTTTGCTCAAGACACTCCTGGTGCCTCTATAGTTTTAGAGACTGATAGGCCAGAATATCATACCGGAGAAAAAATGACAGTCTCTGGTTTTGTACAGACTAAAAAAATGCCAGTTATTGCATTGAAAATTTTCAATCCCAACGGAGGAATCATATCAGCAAATCAAGTAGACATTCTGGCAGATAATACATTTAACAAAACAATATCCCTTGACTCACCATTTTATGATGCCAAGGGTACCTACACCATTACAATAAACTATGGAAAACTGTCTACTGAAACCAATTTTGAGATTATCTCTGGAGCTGGCCAACCTGCTGCTGCACCTCCTGAGACATCATCATCTCCCGAAATACTTGCAATGTTTACAGATAAGGAGGTCTATGGGGATGGCGACACTGTAACAATCATTGGATTGGTTTCTGAAAAAATCGACGAATCGGTTTTGGTAGGAATATACGACCCAGCTGGAACACCTGCTGGATTTTATTTTGGTGATGTAGATTCTAATGATGAATTTTCTGTATCATTTCTAGTAAAGGCAGGTGTCAATTTTAAGACAGAGGGAACCTACTCCATTTCAGCTTTTTATGGTGACTCTGAAGCCTCAACAAGCTTTGCATACACTAAACAGAGCGTTGCACCATCTCCCGAAATCATTGACAAGAAAAATAATGACAACAACAATCAACCCAAGGAAAATCCTGTACAAAATAATCCAGTAAAACAACCAAGTCCAGTTACACCAAAAGAAAACAATCAACAACCTCCAAAAAAACAAAATAATTTGTCAGTTGAAGATATCGAACTTGGAATAATGCTAAATGAAATTAGATTAAAATGTGATACAAGTGAATTAGTTGACATTATCTCTTATTCTGAGGGTATGGGGCCTGCATTGATTCGCCTTTGCAAGTATGCTGACGCAATTTATTTTTATGATCAAGCACTCCGAAATGATCCAAAAAATGTAGACATTCTACTCAACAAAGGATCAGCACTTGCTAAAATGAGATTCTATGACGAAGCTATAATGCATTATGATTCTGCACTGTCAATTCAACCAAATAACTACATGGCATTAAATAACAAGGCAAATGCTTTAGCTAATCTTGGAAATTACGAGTATGCAATGAATCTGTATAATGCGGCAATAGCTTTTGCACCAGACAGTTCTGTGATACTAAAAAATCTTCAGATTGCCCAAGAGAGAGCATCAATTTCAAAAATTAATAATGAAAATGAAATTAAAAATGATACTATATCTGAAAAGCAAGTTTTAGTAGAACAGGAAAAAAATCTAGTGCAGACAAGTAATCAAGAACCACTTGGTTTCTTTGAGCAAATTGGAAACGCCCTGTCTTCTATTTTCAATATCTTTGGTTGATAAATAAAATATTTGAAAATATAATCATGTAACAATACCAGCTCACAAGAAAAAACTTCAATAAACCTATAAAGGCCTCAAATGGAGACAGTACAAAGTGATACAATGGGAAAAATATTAGAAAAAGCGCTCAAAGACTCTCTCAAAGAGGACAAGAGTATTCTGGGAAGTAAACAAGTACTCCAATCTTTGAAAAGTTCCAAGCTAGTTGTTCTTTCTCAATCGACACCAAAATCATTGGCAAAGAATATTTTAGAAAATGCAAAAAAAGAGGACATCTCTACACTGCAATTTAAGGGCTCTTCAGTTGCGTTAGGTAGACTGTGTGGATTACAATTTAGAGTATCAACAATCTCACTCACTTCACTGAGTGATGCAAACGTCAAATCAATTATCAAAGAGTCTGAAACAGAATAATGATGATAATCAAATCAACTACAAACTTTTGTCATGAAAGTTTAAATGAGAGCGAGAGGCCTTCGTCATAATTAGAAATTCCATGACACAATCAATCAAATTAACTACTGATCAAATGCGACTCATGTCACTGTTTCAAAGTGTGACAGGTGCAACCGCGCGCGATTGTGTTGAAGACGAAAAAAAAGATAGAGTAATTTTTGTTGTCAATGAAGGAAAAATGGGTTTAGCTATAGGCAAAGGTGGTTCCCACATAAAAAATCTCCAAAATCTTGTTAAACGAAATGTAGAGCTAGTTGAATATTCAGAAGATGCAATCAAGTTTCTCAAAAATATACTCAACTCAAAATTAGTTTCTGATGTTAAAGTAAATACGCGAGCTGATGGTAGCTTGCAAGCTATTGTTACAGTTGATCCAAGAAAGAAAGGAATTGTAGTAGGTCGTGAGGGACGTAACGCAGAAAAAGCAAGACTCTTGGCAAAAAGATATTTTGAAATATCTAGCGTTTTGATTAACAGCCCTCAACAAACAATGATGGAGGAATAATCATATGGCAAAATCCCCACTAGGACTGTTTGCAGGAAGAGTTCTAAAAGCAAAAAAGAAAAGACAACGCTGGTCTATTGGAACTTTTAAGCGAAGAAAACTTGGATTAGACAGAAAAGCAAATCCATTTGGAGGATCACCTCAAGCAAGAGGAATCGTTCTAGAAAAGGTAGGGATTGAAGCTAAACAGCCAAACTCTGCAGTTAGAAAATGTGTGCGAGTGCAGCTAATCAAAAATGGAAAGACAGTTACAGCATTTTTGCCACGAGACGGCGCAATGAACTTTATTGATGAGCACGATGAGGTGCATCTAGAGGGAATGGGCGCAACACAAGGTGGTGCAATGGGTGATATCCCCGGAGTCAGATTCAAGGTATTCAAGGTAAATGACACATCACTAAGAGAACTTGTTCGTGGTAAGAAAGAAAAACCGAGGAGATAATTTTTGGCAGAAACGCAGAATCTTCTTTTATTTAGAAAATGGGATCTTTCTGATATAGAAATCAAAGACCCTGGTCTAAAAAATGCAATATCACTTCGAAAAACAATTACACCAATGACCTTTGGTCGCTCTGCACTCAAACGATTCAACAAGGCCGAAGTAAATCTGGTTGAAAGACTGGCAAACAAGTTGCTACATTTTGGAAAAAAATATGCAAAAAATACCGGCAGGATGGGCGGTAAAAAAATTCGGAGCATCAATACGGTAAAGGCAGCATTTGACATCATACATCTTAAGACAGGAAAAAACCCAGTTGAGGTTTTGGTAAGGGCAGTAGAGAACTCTGCACCTAATGAGGACACTACAAGAATAGTTTATGGTGGAACAGTTTACCACGTTTCAGTAGACGTTGCCCCAATTAGGCGAGTAGACATGGCATTACGATTTATTGCAGAAAGTGTAAGAGATGCAACATTTTCAAACCCAAAGGCAATCGATGAATATCTGGCAGAATTTTTAATTAGCGCATCTGAAAATGATCAAAACTCCCCTTCAGTTAAGAAGAAAAACGAGCTAGAAAGAATCGCTCAAGCATCTAGATAAAACAAGTAGCCCGAGGCAGATTCGAACTGCCGTCTCCGCGTATCCTCTCATTTGATCCAGAGCGCGAAATCCCTAACCTAAAATTTTATTTGGCCACTAGACTATCGGGCTACCAAAGACGGTTTGCAAGAAGTGTGAATATAATTATTTGGTATCAACCTGTCATTCTAACTTCATGTATTGCAGTTGCATAATCGCACTCTGCCTTTAATCTCATATATGCAATTAATCTGTAATGTATGGAATAAAGATCATTTTCTTTGATGAGAATTCCCTTTTGCAAAAGTGACACTAATCCCCTTGATGTAATAGAAATCTCGACTTCCTTTGACTTGCATATCTCGTCGCGTTTTTTTTGATACTGCTTTAAGGTAAATGAAACATCATTGACCTCTAAGATTAGCGGCCATACAATTTCCTGCCACACAAATCTTCTATTCTCGGTGGCAGAAGCGTATTTACCTTTATCTCTCAACATTAATAACAACTTTCAGACCGGTTATAACTCAATACTTGTCCCAAAAAGAAATTGAAGAATCTCTAGACCTTTTGGAAAAAAATTGGGAGGTTGACCCAGTAATTAGGGATTTTGTTTTAGGAAAACGCAGCGACGTTGCAGACCACAGCCTAAAGGTACAGGACGTGATATTTCACATTCCATTTTTAGCTGGTGTAAAAAAATTTGTTTTATGGAAGTGCTACTGGCCTGACTGCCACAACTGCTGTGACAGGCAAGGAAGACTACCGCTTACCTCTGATGATTTAATCACAATAGGCAAGGGACTCAAGTACCAAAAAATTTCTGATTTTATAAAAAACGAAACACTCATTGCAACATGGGACGAGCGTGGACCTGCAGGACAAACAACTACAATGACTACAATTAATCTCAAGCGAAAAAAAGACGAGACAGAGGCCGATGATGGCACTCACATTTCATGCAGGTTTCTAGATGAAAAGGGCGGATGCTCTATGCATCCGGCAAGACCTGGCGTATGCTACCTGTATCCTTTTTCGACGTGGCTGCAAAATGAAAAGGGTCTAGCCCGTGTTCATGCAACATACCAGTTCACCGGGGACTGTCCTGGATTTTACCTTGCAGACTCTACTGTACCAATGAAGGAGATACTAGACGAGTACTCCAAAATAATCTATGACTATAACATGAAATCAGGCAGGACAATGCGGGAAAACTTTGGCTGTGTCAGCTTTAGCTAGCACTACGATACATTTGAATTTTTTAAGCTGTTTTACTTTGCAATAACCTCGATAGGCTTTTCAATCTTTTTTTGTTTTGCCTTTTCTAGCATCTCGAGGATCATTTCATATTCTATCTCATTGCACATGAATCTGTATAGTTGTTAAAATATAAAAGAAATTTGTTTTTAGTATATTAGATATTTTTTAAAACAACATAGATGGAGTCATTTTTTTCCATTTCTGTAAAGGTCTTCATCTCTAAAATTTCAAAATTATCTCCAATTATTTTTTCTAACCCGTCCATTTCATAGTATACAAAGCGCAGTCCATGTTTGAACTCTGTTTTGTTTCCTTTCCAAAAGGAATGAAATGCAATGCCGTCTTGGTGTAACACATCCTTTTGCCTTTTTATTGATTTTTTAAGATCAGTTGTTTTTAGATGATGCAGCACCTTGTTAGAGTAAATGCCATCAAACCTTCTATCTGTTGGAATAGACACTACATCTAGCCTTAGCAGCTCTGCAGTCTCGTCCATTTTTTTGTATCTTTCCAGAAATACCTTGGAGCCATCCGAGCCAGTAGCGGTGTATGTCTTTTTGAGAATATCAAAATCTCGTCCAGGGCCCATGCCAAGCTCAAGCAGTGTTGATTTTTTTGGCAGGTATTTTTTTAATACATTGATGAGCTTTGGTCCGCCCCAGGTTTGTGACCTTTTGGTGTACTCCTCTATTCCCTTTTTTGTATCAAAATATCCCATTTTGGTATGATCAGGCCTTTGCAACCTTCATTAGGTCGCGCATGTGGATTTCCATTCCAAACCTTTTCTCATTTTTCTTCATGTATCTGAAAATAGCTAGGACATCTGCCAGTGATTTTAGAATTGAGAAATTCTTGTGAATCTTTTTTCGAACAAATGAAAATACCTTGCCATAAATCTTGTAATATTCGTCTACCTCTTTTTCATAAGCTGCAAAATCATTTAGATGTTTGAGAAAGATATCAGCACATACCATAGACGGTATGATTCCTTCACCTAGCAATGGATATACAGTACCAATTGACTCGCCTACTCCAACTACCTTTCCATGGTAAAATGGCTTGCAGAGATCCGGTGTTGCAAGTCTTATCGGTCGTCCTACAGTTTTTGTAATCTTTCCGCCATACTTTTTGAAGAATCTGTCTGTTTCCTCCACATGCATTTTGTTATAGTCGCCTGCACCAATGTGGGCAAGCTTGTCTCCTAGTGGAAAGTACCAAAAGTAGCCACTCATTCCTGGAAATGGCTTTATTAGAAAATCATCAAAGGGAACTTTATCTTCGTACTCTATTTTGTACTCGTATGTTGGAAGGAAAAAGTCCTTTTCCAGTTTTGGAAGATACATCCTATGAAAACCTGTACAGTCTACGATAAGGTCATACTCTTTTTCTAGCTCTTCTAGCTTTGGGGCTTCACCAAATCTTACGTCACAGTCTTTTATGAAATCTTGAATCAGTCCTATCTTGTTATATGTGCACAAGCCATGAAGACCAATGTCAAACTCTGTATCGTCATTCATGATAACATGCATCTTTTTTCCATCATGAATTACATATTTTGTAAAATCTACTCCGACTTTATTACACAGCTCACTCATCGTACTTTTGATTGTACCCCATGCACAAATAGAATCATGTTTTTCTTTTTTAGAGCGTTCGTATCCTGTAACTATATGTTCTGAATTTTTTAATCTGGCCATTAGATAAGAGCCAGCAACGCCCATTCCCATTACTGCAATCTTCAATTTGACTTGTGTTGTTTTTGGCCCAATAAATACACTTTTTTGATTTTTGTGGTTGTTCCACCATGAAAAATCCTCTCAATATATGAAGTTCTAGTTCTATTGGTACCACTTCATTAAGGTATCAATAAGGTATCACTTTATGTGTAAGAAATCTTCCAAAAAGAAGTATGAGCAGTACGGAATATGGGGAATCATGGTCACAATGGCAAGACTTTGATAAATCGAATGTTAGTAGTACCCCAGAATCTGCAGGTGTTTTTTCAATGCATGCATCAATGAAGATCCTCTTCATTGGAGCTAGTCAAAACCTTAGAAATTCACTACTTGAATCTCTATCAAAACCTTGTCTAGATAAGGCAAAACGCTTTCGTTACATGATCACAGATTCACCTGATAAAGTAAAGGAGCAGCTCATCAAGGAATATACTCAAAAACATGATGGTAAGCTGCCATTATGCATGGAAAGTAGCTAGAAAATTTTTTTATTACATGTTTTTTCATTTCAAAATAAAAAAATGGAAGGTTTAGTTAAGCAGCGAAAGAAACGGCATTGCATCCCATTGGTACAGGTATGAATCCAGAACATCAAAGGAAGCATGTTTGTGTTCTTCAAGGAGCTGTAATGCTTCATTTTCACTAGCTTCAAAGATTGCTAGACCAGTTTTGTTGTTATCTAGCGCACCTGACCAGACAAACCTACCATGTGAATACCAACTATCAACAAGATTTCTTACCTGAGGCGTGATGCGCTCAAGATCCTCTTGTGTTGTATTTTCTTTCAGCGAACTAACTAAAACCCATAATCTTTTGTCGGATTGAGTTTGTAATGTTTGCGACATGGTTTTTAGCAGATTGGTGTAGTACTTAAAATTAGATTTGATTTTACTGTGCTGTTTTATATTCTGATTCTAGAGAATGAGAATGAGTAGTTGAAGCTAATTTCCATCTTATTTAATAGATAGAACGACGTATAGTACTGTATAACTATACTTAGTTTGAATCAAAGGTGTTTATCATGAGCAAATATAATGTCAATACAAAAAAGGATAGAGTACCTCGCCCACTGGAGGTAATAGACTGGCTTGAGAAAAATCGCATGACAAAAAAGCTATGTCTGTATTGTGGTGACAAGGAGCCAAAAAACAAAAAACAATATTGTTCAGAAGAATGTGAAAGACACGATTCTGTCTGGCGCTTTAGTAACTAATTTTTTTATTCAATTAAAATAGCTGGCTTGAAAGGCCTTGCATGTCTTGCCTTTCCTTTTGGATCATAAATTCCTGAATCAGATTCAGAATACACCTGCACATCAACTGCAAAGTCAGCCTTTGCAAGACTAACAAGCTCTGATGCAATCAGCTTTTTTTCATCAAACTCTCTTGTCTTTAGCTTTGTTTTTCTAATCTCAACTGGTTCTGATAGGATATCCTTGATTGTCTTTTGTACAAAGTCTGGATTCTTTTTAATGTCAGCTGTTTGCGGATTTGCAATTAGATTCTTCATTATCTCACCCATGTTTGTTTGTCCTGCCATTACCTTTTCTAGTATAGCGTGATATGCCTTTGACTTGAAGGCATCAGCTGTGTAAATTGTAATCTTCTTTGGAGTCATCTTTGTAATCTTGATAATGTTTGCAATGTCATCAACGATTGATTTTAGCAGCTCTTCAGACTGGATTGCAACAGGATCCAAGACATCGGTAGCAACTGAAGGCCAGATGCTGTGCGATGCCAATCCCTTGTTGTGAAGCTTTTCCCACATCTCTTCGGCAATGTGTGGTGCAAATGGAGAAAGCATTGTAACTCTTTTAGTGTTAATCTCATGTAAAATACCTGCATAGTCATCTCTGTTTTTTGCCTTTGCTCTTTTGAGATACCACTGTAAGTTCCCTTCAAATGCAAATATGATGTCATGAAGGCCCTCCCGTAGCCTCATTTTTTCAATACTCGAGCTAACCCCTTCTATTAGAGACTGTAATTTGCTTAAAATCCACTTGTCTTCGGCCTGTAAATTACCCAGCTTTTTTGGTTTTAGCTTGGAGCATTCTTCTAGCAATGATTCCAGCTTGTTTGTAATTCCATTGACTGATTCCAAGTTAAAATCAGCATCTGCAAGAAGCTCTGCAGAAATTATTATAGCAAGCCGAATTGGGTCTGCGCCATATTGTTTTATTGCCTGTCGTAGTGGAATGATGTTTCCCATGCTCTTTGACATCTTTTTTCCATCCATCAGTACCGAACCATTTACAACAATCTGGCGGGGCCAGTTGCTTTCAGGAAATATTACAACGTGGTTTAAGACAAAAAATGTAAGATGGTTTGGAACTAGATCTCTTCCAGAGTGTCTCGAGTCTACAGGATAAAAGTATGAAAACTCGGCTCTAATCTCTCCGATTGTCTTTTTTGAAATCTTTGTAAGCTTGGATACCTCTTCTGCACTGCCGTTTCCCAAAAATACATAATCAAAAAATTTCCCTGACAGATTATCAGCTGATATCTTTTTTCCGTTAACAAACTTTGCAAGAATATAGTATGCCATGTAGATAACAGAGTCAGAGAGGCTCTCTACTATCCAGTCCTTGTCCCAAGGAAGCTTGGTGCCAAGTCCATGTTGTCTTGCACATGCTCTCTCTCGCAACCATCCAATGACATAGTTAAACTCTCCACGAATCTCCTGCGGCAAGATACTCATTGCATCAAGACATTTTACAGCCTTTTCCTTCCATTCCTTGTCGCCATAGTTTAGAAACCATTGGTTTGTTAGAATCTTGACAACACACTCTGCACCGCAACGGCATCTTACGGGGGAGTTTGTAAGCTCTAGCAAAATATCTGAATATTTTTTTTCAGCTAGCCATTCCTTTATGATGTCCTTTGCTTCAGAGACCTTTTTTCCTGCAAACTGTTCAGTGTTATTTTTTAGTACGCCAGCGTAAAACTCCTTTCCATAGATTTCTGTAGTGGCCTCTTCCAGCTTGGGGTCGTTTTGGTCATGGATTCCTAGCCTTTCGACTGCCTCTTTTGCTGGAATTTCCCCATACCCTTCAGTCTGGATTATAGATATGGGCTTGATCAGCTGCAGCTCCGAGCC
>Ga0233416_10000725_pt1 | contig 10160 bp, 11 predicted proteins | sample Sediment_Towuti__2_FD_188638 | JGI IMG/M metagenome (GOLD analysis project Ga0233416, IMG submission 188638) | Sediment microbial communities from Lake Towuti, South Sulawesi, Indonesia - Sediment_Towuti_2014_0_MG | ecosystem: Environmental > Aquatic > Freshwater > Lake > Sediment | place... | reverse complement strand
GTGTAGTCCACGATCCCCGGAACGACGACCGACGAGGTGCAGTCCTCGAGGAGGTAGAGCCGCGGCGCGATCTCGGGCGCGTCCGCGAGGAGGTCCTCGACCGTCCACGCGACGCAGTGGCTCTTGGCCTGCCCGGCGACGAGCACGGCGTCGAAGCCGAGCAGGTGCTCGACGAGCTTGGCGTTCCGCTCTCCGAGCGGCTCGCCGCGACTGCCGCGCAGCACCTCCGGGCCGAGCACGGAGTAGTGCTCGGTCAGCGGCTGCCAGCCCTTGATCTCGAACGTCGTCTGCGACCGGCGGGCGATCGCGTGGAAGAACAGCGCCTCCTCGATCGCGCTCACGAGCGCGTGGCCGACGCCGCCGAGCATGGCATGGAACGGCCAGACCGTGAGGTCGTACTTGCCGCCGGCGGCGAGCGAGCGCACGTACGCGGCCAGGTGCTCGTCCCCCCACTCCGGATCGAGCCCGGCCACCGCCGCGGCGCCCGGGTCGACACGCCACCGGCCCGCCGCCACGTCCTCGGGCGTGACGAGCGTGTACGGATCGGGATGGCGACCCTCGGGGTCCATGAGGAACGGCGCGTGGAAGATCTGGAACGCCTGGTGCGTGTCGAGCGTGACCACGACCTGCGTGATCGCGTCGAGGCTCCCGTACAGGAAGGCGACGAGCCTCCGGGTGTCGTCGAGGGCGCCGGCGCCCGAGCGCCCCGCCACGAAGAGCTCGAAGCCGGGGGTGCAGAAGGTGTTCTGGGCGTCGACGAGGAGGAGACACGTCCGGGTCCCGTCCTCGGCCGCCGGCGGGAGCCCGTGCTCGCTCGCCCATGCGATCGCTTCGCGGAACCTGGATTCGTAGTCGACGCGCCTGACCTCGGCGACGCCTTCGAGGTCGACGTGAGGCGGGAGCGGGAGCTCGCTACCCATGCCGCCAACGGTACCGCCCTGGCGCCGTGCTCGGCCCGACTGGCTAGCATCGCGTCGGTGGCGATCTCGGGCATACACCACGTCGGCCACGCGGTCGGCGACCTCGACGAGGCGATCGCCACCTATGAGCGACTGCTCGGGGCGCGAGTCGAGCACCGGGGCGCGCTTCCCGAGCAGGGCGTCGAGGCGGCGTCGCTTCTCGTGGGCGCCGGCCGGCTCGAGCTCCTCGCGCCGACGGACGAGGACACGCCGGTCGGCCGCTTCCTCGCCAAGCGCGGGCCCGGCCTCCATCACGTCGCGTACGAGACCGACGACGTCGCCCGCATGCTCGCCCAGCTCGCGCAGGCCGGTGCGCGGCTGGTCGACGAGTCGCCGCGGCGGGGCCTCTTCGGGCTGGAGGTCGCGTTCGTCCACCACGACTCGGTTCACGGCGTCCTGACGGAGGTGGTTTCCAGTGGCTGAGAACTCGCACGTGCGCATGGAGATCGGGTTCGACGGTGGGCAGATCCTGAGCTGGCTCGTGACCTCCGAGACCGCTGACGCGCTCGAGCGCAAGCTGAGCGCGGGCGGCTCGGGGACGGTCTCGCTCGATGCCCAGGACGGGTCGATCGTGGTCGTGCTCGACCGCGTGCTATACGCGAAGCGCTTCGCCCGCGAGGCCCGCGTCGGCTTCGCTCACGAGTGAAGCTCGTGCGGCTTCCCCGGCCTCGCGGCCGCGAAGCGGCCGCCTGTAGGGATCTTCGCGCGACCGCTGTCCGCTGGGGCGGACTGCGGCCTTGCGCAAAGGCGTAGCGGTGTCGCTTCAGGTCGGGATCGTCGGCCTTCCCAACTCCGGGAAGACGACGCTCTTCAACGCCCTGACGCACGCGGGGGCGCAGGTGACCGCGTACGCGTCCGTGGACAAGCCGCACGTGGGCATGGCCGTCGTGCGCGACGAGCGGCTGGAGCGCATCGCCGGGGTCGTCGGCTCCGCGAGCGTGACCCCCGCGGCAATCCGGGTCGTCGACGCGCCCGGAACGGGCCCGGCGCACCTCGGCGCCCTGCGGGCGGCTGATGCCCTCGTCGCGGTCGTGGACGGCTTCTCGCCGGAAGCGGATCCCGCGCGCGACCTCGAGAGCATTGCCCTGGAGCTGCTCGTCGCGGACCGGGACCACGTGGAGCGGCGGCTCGAGCGCGTCCGCCGGGAGGCGAAGTCGGGCGCCGCCTCGGCGCGGAGCGAGGTCGCTCGGCTCGAGGACGTGCTCGCCCACCTCGAGGCCGGGAAGCCGCTTTCGGACTGGGCGGGCGACCTCCCGGGCGAGCTCGAGCCGCTGACGACGCTCCCGCTCGTCGCCGTCGAGAACGGGCCGAGCGGGATCGACTGCCAGCTCGAGGCCGAGCTCGCCGAGCTGCCCGACGACGAGGCCGCCGAGTTCCGCGAAGGGCCGTCAGCGCTCGACGAGGTGGTGCGGCGGCTGCGGGACGCACTCGACCTGATCGCGTTCTTCACCGCGAACGAGAGCGAAGCCCGGTCGTGGCTCCTGCGCCGCGGGGCCACCGCTCTCGACGCCGCCGGAGCGGTGCACACGGACCTGGCGCGCGGGTTCATCCGCTGCGAGGTGATCCGGTGGGACGACCTGGTGGAGTGCGGCTCGCACGCCGAAGCGAAGCGGCGCGGGCTCGAGCGGCTGGAGGGGAAGGGCTACCTCGTCGAGGACGGAGACGTTCTCCAGATCCGCTTCAACGTCTAGCCGGCGGCGACGAGGGCGGCGCCGGCGAGCGCGACGACGCCGGCCGCCCGGCGCGCCGCGCTGAGCCGCTCCCCGAGCGCGATGCGCGCGAGGACGATCGTGACCAGGGGGTAGAGCGCGCTGAGCGCCGCGACGATGCCTGCCGCGCCGTGCGTGGTCGCGAGCGCGACGAGGACGTTGGCGCCGGTGTCGAAGACGCCAATCGCCACGAGAGCGGGAACGAGGTCGCGCGGCGCGCGCAGCGACGTGGAGGTCAGGATCGCGACGGCGAGCGCGATCGACACCGAGGTCGCGCGCGAGACGAGAACCGCCCACGTCGCGCTCTCGTCTGCCGCCAGATCGATCGCGACGACGAAAGCTCCGAACCCGAGGGCGGCGACGAGCGCGAGACCGACCCCGGCGGCGGTCCGCCTGCCGTGCGGAGCAGGTTCCCGCGACAGCGCCGCGACCCCGGCCAGGATCAGCACGACGCCGGTCCACTGCGCCGGGCTGGGGACGATGCCGCGGGCCGCGTCCACGGCGAGCGGGACGACGGGCGACGCGGCCGAGACGGGCGCGACGACGCCCATCGCGCCGATCGCGAACCCGCGGTAGAGGGCGGCGAGGCCGACGAGCCCCGCGAGCCCTGCGGCGGCTGCGGGGACGAGACCGGCGGCGCCCGGGAACGACTCTCCCGAGAGCGCGACCCAGATCCCGACCCCGAGCAGGCCGACCGCCTGCGAGACGACGAGCACGGCGAGCACCGCGAGGCGTCTCGATGCAAGCCCGCCGAGGAAGTCGCCGACGCCCCAGCAGAGGGCGCCGCCGAGCGCGAGGGCAGCCACCATCAGTGAGCGGGTGCGAGCGCACCGGCCGCGACGCGGCGGTGTTCAGGGAGCATCAGTCGTCGCCCACGGGGCGCGTGGCCGCCTGGGCGTCGAGCTGGTTCGCGTGGTAGAGGACGGCCGCCTCGGCGGTTCGCGCCGCCGGGCGGTCGTGGTGGCAGGCGACCGCGTGCAGGAGCTCAGCGAGGACGGCGGGGTCGAGGTCACGGGAGCGCTCCTCGATCATCCGCAGGCCGAGGTGGACGTGGCCAAGGAGGCGTCCTACTTCCGTCTGGCGGAACACGGGGCCGCGCGTGAGCTCCCGCGTCCGGCCGACGTCGTGGAGCAGTGCGGCTGCGAGCAGGAGGTCGGAGCGCAGCCGTGGGTGCAGCTGCGCGGTCTCCCGGCACAGTGTCGCCACGCCCACGGTGTGCTCGAGGAGGCCTCCCGCGTAGCCGTGGTGGCCGTCGGCTCCTGCGGCCGGGAGGGCGCGGAAGGCGGCGCGTACGTCCGTATCGCCCACGAAGGAGCCGAGCACCGCCGCCAGACCGGGATGCGAGACCTCCGCGGCGAGGAACTCGAGGAAGCCGTCCAGCTCGTCGGCGTCGCGGCGGAGCGCGGGGGTCAGCGACACGGAATCGGCGTCCTCGACCGCCTCCAGGTCGCGCACCTGCACCTGCAGCTTCCCGCCGAACCGCTCGACGCGGCCGAGCACCCGGACGGCGTCGCCCTCGCCGAAGCGGGTGTCGAGCAGCTCGACGTCGCTCCACACACGGGCCTCGATCCGTCCGCTCGCGTCGGAGAGCTCGAGCGCGAGATACGGAGCGCCCGCCCGTGTTCGGCGGCGCTCCTTCCTCGTGACCGCGAACACGCCTTCGACCGTTCTGTCCTCGGCGAGCTCGGCGATCGTGGCCACGTCCGGAGTCTACGGCGGGGTCAGGTCTTCCACGTTCCCGTTCGTGGAACGTGGAAGACCTGACCCCAGGTACGCTCGCGCGGATGGCCGACGCCAAGCCGTTCCGCGCCGTCCGCTACTCCGGTGCGGCCGGGCCGTTGGCCGACCTCGTCGCCCCTCCGTACGACGCCGTGAGCGAGGAGGAGCGGGCGCGCCTGTACACCCGGAGCGCGTACAACGTCGTCCATCTCACGCTGCCCGAGTCGGTGGAGGAGGCGGGCGAGCTGTACCGGAGCTGGCTCGCCGGAGGCATCGTCGAGGAGGAGGCCGAGCCGGCGGCCTGGCTCGACGTCGAGAGCTTCATCGGCCCGGACGGCGTCGCGCGGGAGCGGCGCGGGGTGATCGTGTCCGTCCTCGCCGAGCCCTACGAAGCCGGACGCGTGCTTCCGCACGAGCGGACGCACCCGCGGATCCGCGACGAGCGGCTCCGGCTCCTGAGGGAGACCGCAGTCCAGCCCGAGCCGATCTTCCTCCTCGCCGAGGGCCCGCTCGGCGTGAACGCGCCCGAGGCGCCGCCCGACGTCCAGGTCGACGGCTCGCGCCTCTGGCGGCTCCCGGGCTACGACCCGGCGCCGCTGCAGAAGAGCGCGCTCCTGATCGCCGACGGACACCATCGCTACGAGGGCGCCGTCGAGCTGGGCGGGGAGCTCCGCTCGGGCGCGCGCATCATGGCGCTCGTCGTCTCGACCGACGACCCGGGCCTCCACGTCTTCCCGACGCACCGGGTCTTCACCGGGCGTCCCGATCTCGCGGACCTGCGAGAGGGCGAGGCCTGCGCGAGCGTCGACGAGGCTCTCGAGGCGCTCGCCGCCGAGCCCTTCCGCCGGTCGGCCGCAGTGGCGTACCGGAGGGGGAGCGTCGAGCTGATCCGCGGGCGCGAAGGCGAGCTCGACGTGGAGCTCGTCGACCGGCACGGGCTTCGCGGGATCGGCTACACGCCGCACGCGGCGGAGGTCGTCGGGGCCGTCGATCGGGGAGAGGCCGACGTCGCCTTCGTCCTCCGTGAGCTGCGGGTCGAGACCGTGTTCGAGGTCGCCCGCCGCGGAGAACGGATGCCGCCCAAGAGCACGTACTTCTTTCCCAAGCCTCTTTCGGGCCTCCTCTTCCACCCGGTCCCGCTGTGACGGACTGGCTCGAGGTCTGCCGTCTCTGCGTCGCGGACATCCGGGGCGTGCTCGAGCGGCTCCCGACCCGTGCGGAGCGAGAGCCCGTGCTCCGGCGGGGAGAGGGCGGTGACGACACGACGGTGATTGACCAGTCAGCCGAAGACGTTGTCGTCACCCGGTTAGGGCAGCTCGGCGCCGATATGACGCTTGTATCCGAGGAGCTGGGCGAGCGGGCGTTCGGCCGCGGCGGCGAAGTGCGGGTCATCGTAGATCCGATTGACGGGTCAGTCAACGCAAAGCGCGGCATCCCGTTCTTCTCGTTCTCTCTGGCCGTCTCGGAAGGACCGGCCATGGACGACGTCGTCTTCGGGTACGTCTACGACTTCGGCTCCGGCGAGGAGTGGACGGCGTGGAGGGGGCGCGGCGCGTTCCTGGACGGCGAGCCGCTCGGGTCGACCGACCCGAAGGAGGCGATCGAGATCCTCTCCTTCGAGGCGACCACGACGCCCGCGATCGCGGAGCGGATCGCCGGCGTCGTCGGGCTGGCAGGCCGCATCCGGGTGATGGGCTCGCTCGCGCTCTCCCTGTGTCACCTCGCGGCCGGGCGCGTGGACGCGGTGTGCTCCCTGAAGGGAGCCAGGTCGGTGGACATCGCCGCGGCGCAGCTGCTCGTGCGCGAGCGCGGCCTCGCGATCGAGCTCGTCGACGACCCGCCGTTCGGCGCCGCGCCGCTCGACCTCGTCATGCGCTCGCGCGTGGCGGCGGCCGCGAATCCCGAGCTCGTCACGAGGCTTGCGGCTGCGCTGGACGCGGGAGGCCGCTGATACCCTCGGCCGCGTGAGGCCCGACCGCGACGCGATCCTGAAGGCGCTCGAGCAGGTCATCGACCCCGAGCTCCGCCGACCTGTGACGGAGCTCGACATGGTGCGCGACGTCCTCGTCGAAGACGACGGGACGGTCTCGGTCACGATCGCCCTCACGGTTGCCGGCTGCCCGCTCAGGAGCTCGTTCCAGGAGCAGGTCGCGCGCTTCGTCGGGGAGGTTTCCGGGGTGACGGGCGTACGCCTCGGGTTCGACGTCATGACGCCGGCGGAGAAGGCGGCGCTCGTCTCGCGGCTGCGCGGCGGACGGCCCGAGAAGGAGATCTCCCTCTCGGCGTCGACCCGCGTGCTCGCGATCGCGTCCGGAAAGGGAGGCGTCGGCAAGTCGACGCTCACGGCGAACCTCGCGTACGCGCTCTCCGCGGCCGGCGAGCAGGTCGGGATCCTCGACGGCGACGTCTACGGCCACTCGATCCCGCACATGCTCGGCATCCACCAGAAGCCGATCGCCGTGGACGAGATGATCGTCCCGCCCGTGCGCGGCGACCTGAAGCTGATGTCCATCGGCTTCTTCCTCGACGAGAACGCGCCGGTGATGTGGCGGGGGCCGATGCTCCACCGCGCGCTCGAGCAGTTCCTGTCGGACGTGCACTGGGGCGACCTCGACACGCTGCTCGTCGACATGCCGCCGGGCACGGGCGACGTCGCGATGTCGCTCGGCCAGCTTCTACCGCGTGCCGAGGCCCTCGTCGTCACGACCCCGCAGCCGGCTGCCCAGCAGGTCGCCGTGCGGGCGGCGCAGATGGCGGTGAAGACGGGGATGCGCGTGGTCGGGGCCGTCGAGAACATGTCCTACCTGGCCGGCTCGGGGCAGGAGCTCTTCGGCTCGGGAGGCGGGCAGGCTCTCGCCGACGAGATCGGAGCGCCGTTGCTCGGAAGGATCCCGCTCGACCCAGTGCTCAGGGAGGCGGCGGACGAGGGCAGCACGGTCTTCGAGACGGCTCCCGAGTCCGAGGCGGCGACTGCGCTCTCGGCCCTCGCCGACGCTGTCGCGGCGACGCGCGCGGGCGCGATCCGCAAGCCACTGACCGTGCTCTCGTAGGTCGCGTGGCACCTTTCTGCGCATGACCGGCATCCGCTGATTGCGTATGCCGGTCGCGCACCGACGTGGCGCCGCGTTCTTCGACCTCGACCGGACGCTGCTCTCCCGCTCGAGCTCGCTGGCGCTGGCGGAGCCCTTCTACCGGCGCGGCCTCATCGGACGGCGGCAGCTCTGGAAGGCCCAGGTAGCCCAGGCTCTGTTCGTCCGCTTCGGCGCGGGGCACGGACGGGCCGGGGGCGCCGCCGACGCCGCGATGGGGGTCTTGCGCGGCCTCGCGGTCTCGGCGCTGCACGAGATCGTCGCGGACGCCTGGGAGCACGCGCTCGCACCGTTCGTGTACCGGGAGGCGCTGGACCAGGCGGCGGCTCACCGAGGCCGGGGCGAGCCCGTGTTCGTCGTGTCCGGAGCGCTTCAGGAGGTCGTCGACGTGCTCGTCTCGAAGCTCAGCCTCGACGGTGGGCTCGGCTCACGTGCCGAGGTCGCGGACGGCGTCTTCACCGGGCGGCTCGAGCGGCGTCTCCTCGGCTCGGCGAAGGCGGACGCGCTCGGCGAGCTGGCGGCAGCCGAGAGGCTCGAGCTTCCGAGCTCGACCGCGTACTCCGACTCGTACTCCGACGTCCCGATGCTCGAGGCCGTCGGCAACCCCGTCGCAGTCAACCCGGATCGCGAGCTGCGGCGCGTCGCCCGCGAGCGCGGCTGGCCCGTGAGGCGTTTCCACCAGACGTTGGGCAGATCGTGACGCCCGGGGAGGCACGCGCTCGGCTCCGCGCGCTCGGGCTCCAGGACGGGGCGATCGAGGTTCTCGTCGCCCACTTCGAGGACGCGGATCGCCGTGGGAAGCGTGGCCATGGGCTCTCGCGGGTCGCCTGGCTCGAGACGCAGCAGTTCGACCCGGCCGCGCTCCCCCGGCGACTGGCCGTCGAGGAAGGGTTCGAGCGCTGGGACGGGAACGGCGCGCTCGGCTACCTCGTGCTCGACGAGATCGTGAAGGCGACGCTCGCGAGTCCGCCGGCCCGGGCGAGGGTCGTCGTGGCCAGGCGCTGCTTCCCCACCGGCGTGCTGGGCTACTGGGTGCGGCGGCTGGCCGAAGGCGGGTTCGTCGCCGCGCTCACGGCGACCTCGCCACGTCGATTGCCGCATCCCGACGGCGGCCCGCCTCTCACCGGGACGAACCCGCTCGCGATCGCGATTCCTTCGAGCGACGGGAGGCCCGTCCTTGCCGACGTGTCCATGGGCGCCGTAACCCACGGCGAGGTTCTCGTGGGCGAGGCCTCGCCGGACGAGCTCGTCCCGTTCGGGGGCGAGCAGGCTCACAAGGCGTTCGCCCTCGCGGTCGGCCTCGAGCTGCTTGTGGGCGCCCTCGCCGGGCCGGAGCCGGGCGCTCTGCTCGTCGTCGCGCGGCCGCCGCACGATCCGGTTCCCGCGTTCCGTCAGCTCGCCGCCGGCCGGCGGCTCCCCGGAGATCGACCACAGGAGGGAGGAGAGACATGAGCACGACCGCCGTCCGCAGGTACGAGGTCGGCGCCCGCTCGAGCGGCACGTTCGGCCGGGTGCTCTGGAGCTGTCGCGGGCAGCACTTCGTCGCCGACGGACCCGTCCACAACGGCTGCCCAGGGGAGGCGGTGACCCCTGCCGAGCTCTTCCTGGCGGGCATCGCAGCCTGCGGCGTGGAGCTCGTCGAGGTGATCGCCCGCGACGAAGGCGTTGCCGTCGGCGGCGCCCGGGTCGAGATCGAAGGTGAGATCGATCCGGCGAGCCCGGTTCGCGAGGACGTGACCGTCTTCAACCGGGTTCGCCTCACGTTCGAGCTCGAGGGGGTGGGCGAGGACGAGGCCGCACGCCTCGTGGAGCGCTTCAAGCGCAGGTGACCGCTCTACGGCAGCGTCGCAGTTGCGACGCCCGAGGTTCGGGTCGAGGTCAGGGCCCGGCCGGAACCGGCGTGAGAGGGGGCTCGCCGCGCTCGACGGCGAGCAGGTTGTCGACGACGAGCCGCGTCATCGCCTCGCGGGCCTGACGTGTGGCGCTCCCCAGGTGCGGCGTCAGGACGACGTTGTCCAGCCCCAGAAGCTCGGGCGGCACGTAGGGCTCGTCCACGAAGACGTCGAGCCCGGCTCGGATCCGCCCGGACACGAGCTCGGCGACCAGCGCAGGCTCGTCGACGATCTCGCCGCGGGCCGTGTTCACGAAGCAGGCGCCGTCGCGGAGCAGCGCGAGCCGCCGGGCGTCGACGAGGCCGCGGGTCTCGGGGGTGAGCGGAGCGTGGATCGTCACGAGGTCCGACTCGGCGAGCAGCGTGTCGAGGTCTCGGTACTCGGCGAGGTCGGTCTCGAGCCGGGTGCGCTGCGTGTACAGGACTCGCACGTCGAACCCTCGCGCGCGCCGTGCGACGGCCGAGCCGATGCGCCCGAGCCCGACGATGCCGAGCGTCGAGCCGGCGACCTCTTCGGCCACCCAGCTGTCGGCCCACGATCCGGCCCAGCCACCGGAGCGGATGAGGCGATCGCCTTCCACCACGCGCCGCCTCGTGGCGAGGATCAGCGCGAAGGCAAGGTCGGCGGTGGCGTCGTCGAGGACGGCCGGCGTGTTCGTGACGACAACGCCGCGCTCGTGGCAGGCCTCCACGTCGATCCGGTCGTAGCCGACGCCGAAGTTGGCGACGATGCGCAGGCCCTGCAGCAGGTCGAGTGGAACGGGCTCGTTCGCCACGACGAGCCCTCCAACCT
>Ga0233416_10000724_pt1 | contig 10161 bp, 8 predicted proteins | sample Sediment_Towuti__2_FD_188638 | JGI IMG/M metagenome (GOLD analysis project Ga0233416, IMG submission 188638) | Sediment microbial communities from Lake Towuti, South Sulawesi, Indonesia - Sediment_Towuti_2014_0_MG | ecosystem: Environmental > Aquatic > Freshwater > Lake > Sediment | place... | reverse complement strand
ATTCCCGCCGTAAACAACAACGACGACACCAGCTGGGTCTTCCCGGTGTCGCCGTGGCCTACAATCCCGACGTTGCGGATTGCCTCACTGCTGTATGCCTTCATTTGTGTCTCCTGGCCCGCCCCCTCACTCCTTCGCTTGTAGGAGAGTGTATCCCGCCTGACCGCCGTACTCTTCGCGCAGTAGGCGGGCTATGCGTGTGGGCACAAAGGGACTTCGCCGAAAATCGCCATGCTAGCACACGGTCGCGTGACCAAGCAACGCACCCGTTCTTCCTCAGCGATTGATCTAGGCGGTTACAACGAACGCGCCGTCCCTGGCAACATACCCAAAAGCCATTCGCGGCGTATTGAAGGCAAATCCTGGCTGGCCCTTCCTGTCCAGAAGAATCAAACCTCCCGTACCCTGCACACGCTTAGCCAACAGTTGTACGCACTCCTCGGCGGCTCTTCGTGGAAATTCCGCCGTCTCCCCGGAGCCTGTGCTTGTCTGCTGCAACCCACTTCGCAACATCTCGACAGCGGTTTTGGCCAGCACAATCTTCATAATGGCTTCTCCCCACCCAGTGCAGGAAACCCCGCCACCCTCGATGTCAGCGTAGCAACCACAACCAATCAGCGGGGAGTCCCCCACTCGGCCTGGCCATTTGTCAAACGTCCCCCCGGTAGAGGTACCCGCTACTAGGTTTCCTCGCTGGTCCATCGCTACAGCCCCCACCGTCCCGTTCGCTTCATTTGGGCTCGGAGGCGTCAAGATGGTAGGAACATCGTCATCTGGACTGCCCCAGGCTTCGCCGTTCTGACCTGGCTGCGGTCCCGACCGGCTCCGATGGACCCGCTGCCAGAGCACCTTCTCCCGCTCCACGATTAGGTCCGCTGGGTCGCACAGCTCCATCCCCTGCTCGACCGCAAACTGTTCCGCCCCAGCCCCAACCAACAGGATATGTTCGCTGTGGGTCATCAACCGGCGCGCTAACCGGATTGGATTCCGGATCCGTTCCACGGCTGCCACGGCCCCTGCTCGCAGCGTTTTCCCATCCATGATAATGGCGTCCAATTGGACGTTGCCGTCGCGGTTGAGGTGCGACCCGGTACCTGCGTCGAAAACAGGATTGTCCTCGAGCACCGCGACTGAGGCTTCAACTGCGTCCAACGCCTCCCCGCCCCTCTTCAGAATCTCCCAACCGGCTTCCAGTGCGCTGCGACACCCACTCCGACACTCCTCGAGCGCTTCGTGCGGAATATTCCACGCACCGCCATGCACGATGAGAGACGCCTGAAAATGACTGGGCAATGTTGTCTGAGAACCTCGGGAACGCCCGGCTACTCTGATCATTCAGCCAAACTGGGAGACCAAACGCACCCTAAAAGGCGAGATCCAGGAGCACCAGAAACTGGCCCAGGAAGATCAAACCGATTGCTCCAACCAGACGCAAGGCGCCGCTTTGATCCTCTAGGTTTCTCTCGTGGCTCCCAGAATGAACGATTTCACCCTCCGGCCGTGTTAGGGCTTTCCGGAAAATCAGCACAAACTCCTTGGCCCAGTAAACAACTTCTTTTCGCGCTTGCCAGACCAAAAAGCTTCCGGCGACAATCACCAGCAAGCCGATAAGACCGGTCATCTGCACGTTCTTCCCCCGGCGTCCTTCACGCTTCTTCGTGAATCGTTTGGAGACGGACCAATTCGAACTCTTTCACCCCTGCTGGAGTCTGCACCCTGATCTCGTCTCCCACTCTTCTTCCCAGCAACGCCTTCCCAATCGGTGAGGTTGTCGAGATCAATCCTTTGGAAGCATCGGCCTCTTCTGTCGTCACCAGCTTAAACTCGACTTCGGCCGACTTCTGCACATCCAGCACCCACACTCGCGAGCCATAGCCAGCTCGGTCGCGGGGCAGGTTCTCCAGATTGAGCATGGCCACATCCGCAAGCCGCCTCTGCAGTTGCCCGAGCCGGGCGCTCAGGTATCCCTGTCTTTCCTTTGCATACTTGTACTCGGCATTCTCGGAAAGGTCTCCATGCGCCCTTGCCTTCAGGAGTTCTTTCGGCAGCTCATGGTTGAGCTCGTGTTCTAGCCCCCGAATCTCTCCCTCAAGTTTCTGGCGGATTCTTCTGGCAACGTCACTCATGTGGTTGGACTGGCTTGGGTGTGTTTGCCCGCTGGATGACCGAACTCACTCCGCGATACAATCACTGGGGATTATAAAGGAGCTGGAAGGGCTCCGCAACGAGCTACCAGCAACGGTTGCTCGCTTGATGCTATACTAACCCGGCAAGCGACGGCTCATTCTTGCCCGTTTTTTTGCGGAGAGGTGCTGGAGTGGCCGAACAGGGCTGCCTGCTAAGCAGTTACACCGGCAAAACCGGTGTCGGGGGTTCGAATCCCCCCCTCTCCGCCACAACTCTACGTCATTTGTTTTCAGAGCGTTACAATTAGGCTTGTGGCTTGGTGTCTATGTACCCTCGCACCCAAGCCCAATTTCATGGCCATTGACCGCGACCTGTTGGCTGAACTTGAGCTGTGGCGGCACTGTTGTGCGCAGGCTGGCCAACTGAAAGGAAGGAGAAAACATAGTAGCGGTACCGGGAATCGAACTCGCGTTTCAGTTCTGAGAGATTGAACGGACAACGTCAAGTCTCGTTGATTCTGCTGCCCTTGCCAATTCAGAAGTGCCGAGAAGAGGCAAAAAGCGCAGGATTTTGAACCCAAGCCTGCGCAGCTGCAATGATGCCCGGAGTGACTCGGCGGTCGGCTCGCTCTACGGCGGTATAGCAACTGAATTTATGGCAGACGCGCACGGCTCAGGTTTCTGTCTCGCGTGTGGTGACGACGGTGATTTGGAGGTCAGGTGCGAGGCGGATGATGTCACGGACGAGGTTGCCTCGGAAAAGGGAAGAACGAGTGCGTAGCAGCGGGCGAGCCAGGAAGATTTGCGTGGCCTGATTGCGGCGGGCAAAGTCGGCCACGGTCTTCGCCACGTTTTGACCCTGGACGATCCTGGTTTCGATGCCCAGGTTCCTGGCAAAGTTCAGATGCTTCTCCACGGCTTCGCGTTCCTCAAATGGCACTTCACCGAAGTGATCCTCCCGGTGGACGTACAAGGCCAGGCAGTTGGCGTGGAGATAGTCTGCAACGCGGCGCACACGGCGGATCAGCATGGCCGTAACTGGGTCCGGCGTGACAAGCAACAATATGTTTTCCCGTGCCGTCGATGGGGCTTGAGCCAAGTTCGAATCTGTAGCAACGGAGGGAACTGCTGATGCCGTCGCCAGATCGTATTCTTGCTGACGCACTTGGACTTCGAGGGCCGTCTGGCGCATGGCCAGCTCTCGCAATGCGCGGAGATTCGCTTCGCGAAAGAAACTCTCCACGGCTTTCAGAGCCATGTCGCCGGTGTAGACGGCGCCACGCCGAAGGCGGTTCAGCAGGGCCTCCGGTGTTACGTCCACCAATTGGATTTCCGTGGCCTGCTTGATCACCCAATCCGGCACCGTCTCGCGTACCCGAATGCCGGTCACCTCGAAGACAGTGTCATTCAAGCTCTCGATGTGCTGCACGTTGAGTGTTGTCCACACGCTGATCCCGGCGTCAAGCGCCACGAGCACGTCCTCCCAGCGCTTGGCGCGCTCTGTACCTGGGACGTTCGTATGGGCGAACTCATCCACCAAACAGAGCTGCGGCTTGCGGCGGAGAATGGCGTCGGTGTCCATCTCTGCGAAGGTGCGGTCGCGATGGACAATCGGCCGCCGTGGAATGACTTCCAAACCTTCCGCCAGCGCCAACGTATCTTGCCGCTTGTGCGTCTCGAAGTAACCAACGACCAGGTCCACGCCAGCCCGCACCGCATCGTGGGCATCTCGCAGCATTTGAAACGTCTTGCCTACGCCGGCAGCGTAGCCGAGATAAATCCTCAGCTTTCCCCTTTTGGATTCGTTGGCGGGCGAAGGCATAGAGGTCAGTGCGGAAAAATTCGGACATCCATGTGTTCGGCCTCGCGAAGCAAGCGGCCCAGGGGGCCCGGCCAAAGACGGCTCAACCAATCGCCGCGCTTGCTATGCCCGACGAAGATCTGGGTGATTCTTTTCTGCCGGGCATATTCCAGAATAACAGCGACGGGATCATCGCCTTCGAGAGTATGCACCTCAGCGCCGGCCTCTTCTGCCTGACTGAGGAACCACTGAATCCGCTCCCTATCCGCGTGCGACAGCCGAGGCTGGCGGACATAGACAACGTGCAGCTCACCGTGGAAGCGCTGCTTATTCCGCGCGCCGCTGGCGATCATGGCCTCGCCATTGGAGCGCGGCGTCAGGCACACCAGGATGCGCTCGTGCACGCCCCAGGTCTGGGCAATGCCGTGGGCAACGAGATAGTGTTCGAGCTGGCTTTCGGCTACTTCAGCGGCAAGGACCAAGGCCATCTCGCGCAGCTCAGAGAGTTTCCGCTCGCGGTCGCTGCTGATGCCGGGAGACCCGCCATTTTCTCCCAGCCGTTCCAGAGCAAGGTCCGTCGGCACATCCACGATCACAAACTCGTCGGCGTGCACCAAGAATTCGCGCGGCACCGTTTCGTTGGTGTGCTTACCCGTGATGGCCTCGACGCGGTCACGCAGTTCTTCGATATGGAGCAGATTAACCGCCGTCAAAACCGAAACGCCCTGATCGAGCAGTTTTTCGACATCTTGCCAACGATGGGCGTTTGGGAACCCGGCGGGATTCTTGTGCGCGAGCGGGTCAATTACGCAGACAGCGGGTTTGCGGCGAATGATGGCATCCATGTGCAGGCCTTCGCCGAGACTCGTGCGCAGGGTGGGGATCACTTCCAGCTTGTCGAGCAAGGTGCGGATCTCGGCTTGGGCTCCAGGTTGACAAGCTGCAACAATCACATCCTCGCCGCGTTCCTTGCGGCGGTGGGCCTCATCCAGCATGCGATACGTTTTGCCAACGCCGGACGCGTAGCCGAGGAAGATCTTCAAGCGTCCGCGCCTGGATGCGGGTGAAGGGCTGCCAACTTCGAACTGCGGGTGAGACGCGCTCATTCAGGACCACCCGAGCATACAGTCTATCCGCAGCGAAGCGGAGCGGCAACGCGCTAGGCGTACTCAGGGTAAAATCGCATCTAACTCAAAGCGCGACGATTAGCTCGTAACTGGTTCAATCTGCTTGTATTAGTGACTATCTGTTATTTCTCGCCAATTCCAATAAGTCTCGATGGTGCCTGATAGCAATAGACACCAAATAGACACCAAAACACGGATTACGAACTGGCCGACTCCAACACGCCCCGGCAATCTGCCATAGACACAAAGACAATGGTATTGGCGTTCGTTCGGTTTTTGACGATGTAGTCAGGAAAACTTCAGTTGAGAGCTTCGTTCGTAATCCATAGACTGCGAGCGCCAAAGGGACCCCATGCGAATTCTGGTTGTCGAGGACGAAGCAAAAGTGGCGCGCGCTTTGAAGGAAGGACTGGAGCGCGAACACTACGAAGTCGCACTGGCGCGAACTGGCGAAGAGGGTTTTTACCTGGCCAACGCCGAGTCGTTTGATTTGGTCATCCTCGACTTGATGCTGCCGGGCCGCGATGGATTGGAGATTCTGAAGACACTGCGCAAGCGAAGCGTGCAGACGCCGGTGCTGGTCCTAACGGCTCGTGACGCGCTGTCTGACCGCGTGGAAGGCTTGGACGCTGGCGCAGACGACTACTTGGTGAAGCCCTTCGCGTTCCCCGAGTTGCTGGCCCGGCTTCGGGCCTTGTTGCGGCGGGGCCGAGGCGAATCGATTTTGCGCTTCAAAGTGGCGGACTTGGAGTTGGATTTGGTCACGCGGAAAGTGAGTCGCGGCGGGCAGGCTCTCGACCTCACGGGGCGTGAATTCGAGCTGCTCGAATACCTGCTGCGCCATCAGGGACAGATTGTTTCACGGGAGATGCTGGCGCGCGAGGTGTGGAAGGAGACAGCCCGCGCCACCCCGCTCGACAACGTGATTGATGTTCACATTGCGCGGCTGCGCCGCAAGGTGGACGACCCCTTTCCAAGCAAGCTGATCCATACGGTTCGTGGCGTCGGGTTCGTGTTGCGGGAGGACACATGATCCGCTTGCGCCCGCGCCACGTTCGAACCCGACTCACCTTCTGGTATGTAGCCGTCCTTGCCGTGCTGCTGCTCATTTTTGCGGCGGGTACCGTGGCGTTTTTCTATTTCAGTTTGCGGAACGAGCTCGACGCAAGCCTGTTGCAGGACTTTGAGACGGTGGAGGGTTTGTTGGAGGCCGGGCCGGACGGCATGATCGCCCTGCGCTCTCACCATCACGAAGATGAGGAAGAAGAACGACCGCGATTTCTGGAGGTCTGGTCCGCTGATGGAAGGCTGCTCTATCGAAGCGCCAATGTTCCGAGCGATGCGTTCGGTGGGTTCCCGAACACGGAGGAAGGAAAGGGCGAACTCACGCCAGTTTCGCACGCGCTTCCAGATGGAACGAGGCTTCGAGTCGTAACCGGCCGTCATTTCTTCGAAGGTGGCCCACTCCTGATGCGTCTCGCACATAGTGATGAACGGCTTTGGCATGAACTCAGCGAATTGCTCAGCGGCATTGCTTTCGGCATCCCTCTCGCTCTTGCGGTAGCCGGTTTTGGGGGTTATCTGCTCGCTCGCCGAGCCCTAGCACCCGTTGATGTCATCACCAGGCAAGCCGCGCGGATTTCTGCCGAGCGTTTGAATGAGCGTTTGCCTCTGGGCAACCCCGAGGATGAGCTGGGCCAATTGGCCCTCGTTCTCAACCGTTCGCTAGACCGCTTGCAGGCGGCGTTCGACCAGTTGCGGCGATTCACTGCTGATGCTTCGCATGAGCTGCGCACACCACTAACTGCCGTTCGCAGCGTGGGAGAAGTCGCGCTCCAGGATCAGCGGTCGCCGGAAGAGTACCACGAGGCCATTGGCAGCATGCTCGAAGAGGTGGACCGGCTGACGCGGCTCGTGGACAGCCTGCTCACGCTGTCGCGCGCCGACGCGTCCTTGATGACGCTGCATGCCAATTCAATACTGCTCATGGAGCTGGTGCGCGAGGCGGTTCAGCTCGTCGAGGTGCTGGCCGAAGAGAAGAAGCAGAAGCTGGCAATTACGGGCGATTCCGCGACGCAAGTTCCGGCGGACCGCCTGATTTTACGGCAGGGTGTTATCAACCTTCTGCACAACGCAATCAAGTACAGCCCGCCGGGAGCCACCATCAACGTGCGAATCATGCGGCGAAACGGCCAACACGTTGTGCTGGAGGTCGAAGACCAAGGTCCGGGGATTCCCGCCGAGTACCGCGAGAAGATCTTCGAGCGCTTCTTCCGCACAGACCCGGCCCGCTCACGCGAACAGGGTGGCGCCGGACTAGGGTTGGCTATCGCCGATTGGGCCGTGAAAGCCCACGGCGGCTTTATTGAACTCGAAAGTGAGGAAGGACACGGCAGCGTTTTCCGGGTCGTTTTGCCTGCCTCTGAGTCAGCGGGCACGACCAAATCTCAAGGAGGAGGACAGCGATGAAGAACACAGGAAGAAAACATGGCGTAGGAATTTTTCTGCTGATGTTCGCTCTTTCAGCGACGGGCCTTGGAATACTGGCTCAACAGCAACCAGCGGCGAAGGGGGCCGCGGAAACCATCAATTTCGATTCGGCCGCTCCGGGCTCGCTTCCACCCGGCTGGTCAATAGCCATGACCCACCAAGGCGGCGCGCCGAAATGGGACGTGGTGAAAAACGACACGGCGCCGAGCAAACCAAATGTCCTTGCGCAGACTTCGGATGACGCAACCGGAGGCCGTTTTCCTCTGGCCATCTACGACCGTGTGAGCCTGAAGGACGTTGAGATCAGCGTCAAATTTCTGCCTGTGTCAGGGAGAGTTGATCAAGCCGCGGGTATCGTTTGGCGCTATCGCGACCAGAACAGCTACTACATCGTTCGAGCGAATGCGCTGGAGAACAATGTTGTTCTCTATAAGGTCGAAAACGGGCGCAGGAGCTCGTTGGCCCCCAAAGGAACGCCGTCGAACACCTACGGAGTCAAGCACGAGGTTCCTTCCGGGAAATGGAGCACGCTGGCCGTCCGCGCCCAAGGCAGTGTTTTCACAGTGCTCTTTGACGGGAAGGAGTTGTTTCAGGTCGAGGACAACACGTTCGGAGAAGCGGGCAGGACCGGCTTGTGGACGAAGGCGGATTCTGTAACGCAATTCGATGACTTTACGGTGAAGCCGCTTCCGTGAGGAGAGAACAACGGCGCATGCCCATCGCCCCCCGACGGAGGCTCCTTGCTCTTATCGCGCACGCTGCGCAGTCGGTTTCTATTTTGGTAGGGCTGACTGGATTGGCCGAGGCAGAAGGACATCCTGCACAGACCAATGCTCCGCGAAGCGTCATAGTCGCGCGTGTGAACTCCAGCATCGCGGTGGACGGCGTCTTGGACGAACCTAAGTGGAACAGCACAGCGACGATCGGCGACTTGGTACAACGAGAGCCACGACCCAACGAGCCCCCGACAGAGAAGACAGAGGTTCGCCTGCTCTACGATGCGAACAATCTCTATGTCGGTGTGATTTGTTACGACTCGGAGCCCGCCAAGGTCATCGGCACGCAAATGGCGCGAGACGCCATCTTGGATGACGATGACCGGATCCAAATTGTGCTGGACACATTTCATGACCGTCGCAATGCCTTCTATTTTGCGACCAACCCAGCAGGAGCGCTCGTAGATGGCCTGATCATCGAAAACGGGGATTTGAATCGAGAGTGGGATGCGATTTGGAACGTGCGAACGAAGCGCACCGACCAGGGCTGGACCGCCGAGTTTTCGATCCCATTCAAGAGCCTGACCTTTCGCTCGGGGCAGACGACCTGGGGATTCAACATCTCCCGCATCATCAAGCGCAAGATTGAAGAAGACCGCTGGTCCGGAGCACGCCTGGAGCTGCAGTTCTTCCAGGTATCCGAAGCAGGCGAAATCACTGGCCTTGAAGAGGCCACACAGGGCCTTGGCCTGGATGTCCGGCCGTTTGCCGCGGGTCGCTGGCTGCACCGCTCCAGCAATGGCGACGACACAGTGACTGGTAAGCTTGGCGTCGATGCTTTCTACAACATCACTTCGAGTCTGAAGCTTTCGACAACGGTCAACACCGACTTTGGCGAGACAGAAGTGGACGCGCGCCAAATCAACCTAACCCGCTTTCCGCTGTTCTTTCCGGAGAAGCGCTCCTTCTTCCTGGAAAACGCCGGAGTCTTCACCTTCTCTAACACCGGCAGCGACGTGTTGCCGTTCTTCAGCCGACGCATTGGACTTCTCGCGGGGCAGGAAGTGCCGATCCTGATCGGCGCAAAGCTTACCGGCAAGGTGGGGCGCACGGATGTGGGCATCCTCGACGTGCGAACGCGCGACTCCTCGGCCGCACCGGCCAAAAACTTCTTCGTGAGCCGCGTGAAGCAAAATCTCCTCCGCCAGTCTTACGTCGGAGCCATCTTCACTCACGGGGATCCCGCGCTCCCATCCGCAAGCAACACGTTTGGGACTGACCTGCGGCTGGCAACTTCCCGGTTCTTGGGTCGCTCGAAGAATTTCGTGTTTGACGCCTTCGGGGTCAAGAGCACGAACGAGGGCCTGCCCGGCAAGGATTGGGCCTACGGATTTTCCGTGGAGTACCCGAACGACTTGCTCGGCCTGGAATTCTCCTGGCGCGAAGTACAGCAGAATTTTCGCCCCGCACTCGGTTTTGCTCCGCGACCGAATGTGCGCCGGCTCTTTGTCGGCGGAGAGTACGATCCGCGTCCCAAGGATTTCCTCAATGTGCGGCAGATGTTCCATGAGGTCTTCTACACTCGCTTTACGCGGCTGGATAACGAACAGGTGGAGAGCTGGCGTTTCTTTACTGCGCCAATCAACTGGCGTTTCAACTCCGGTGACCGAGCGGAGTTCAACTGGGTGCCGACCTTCGAGCGGCTGTTTGCGCCTTTCGAGATCTCCAGCGGCGTGATTCTTCCACCCGGCGATTACCATTTCACCCGCTGGCGCTTGGAGGCTTACAGCGCGTCTAAGCGGCGACTCGAAGCGCGGGTGACCTGGTGGTTTGGCACTTACTGGTCGGGCCACGCGGACGAGATCACCACCTTTCTTCAGTACAAAGTTCCGCCACGTCTC
>Ga0233416_10000722_pt1 | contig 10164 bp, 10 predicted proteins | sample Sediment_Towuti__2_FD_188638 | JGI IMG/M metagenome (GOLD analysis project Ga0233416, IMG submission 188638) | Sediment microbial communities from Lake Towuti, South Sulawesi, Indonesia - Sediment_Towuti_2014_0_MG | ecosystem: Environmental > Aquatic > Freshwater > Lake > Sediment | place... | reverse complement strand
CAAGAGAACCGTCGCCACATTCGCGTCCGGACTCGGGCCCGGCTGGCATCGCTTCGAAGGACGCTGGTACGACGCCGGCGCCCTCGCCCTCTCGAGCGACCGGCGGATCGAGTTCGTCGAGCCTTGAACGTTTCTTGAACGCCTTCGCACAAGCTCCCTGCCAATACGACGCGCCGACCAGGAGGGCCGGCGCGAGATCGCGCTCTTCGTGGTCCCCGGCGGCACAGCGGGCGCGGTCACGACGCAGGTGGTTCCGCTCGCGAAGCGGGCTCTGGTCGCCGACAACGCGAAGAAGGTCGGCGGGCTCACGGCCACGCAGCTCGGAGCGGCGGCAGCCCAGGCGGGAGCGAAGGTGGTGCTGTCGCAGTCGCCGGCCAGGCCGCGGCGCGGATTCAACAATCCGACGAACGCGCTCGTGATCAGCGCCGGATCGTTCGCGCCGGCGGACGGCACAGGTTGGACCGAAGATCTGATCAACCTGAGCACGTCGACGGCCGGTGCAGGCACCGTCGTCGTGACGTGCCTGAAGTAGGAACAGCATCTGCGCCGCCGGCCCGGACTCCTCTCCGCGCCGGCGGCCGCTGCTCGGCTCAGGCGGGAGCGGCCTCGGGCGCGGCCTCGAGGTCGCCGCGGCGGAGGACGATCGCAGCGAAGACCAGAGCCAGGGCGCTCATGCCGAGGACCACGGCTGTGAAGAGCGGCACCACCCCCCAGTTCTCGAGAACCTGCCCGGCGAGGAGGAAGCCCAGCGGCGCGGCGACCGTGTTCACCGAGATCACGGCGGTGATCACCTTCGCCCGCAGCGCCTCCGGCGTCCGCTTCGTGAGCACCGCGATGATCGGCCCGTTGACGAGCGGCGTGAAGAGCGTCGCGAGGAAGAGCGCGACGAAGACGACGGGCCAGGGCGGAAGGAACGGCAGCACCCAAAGCGGGATCGAGAACGCGAGGATCCCGAAGGCGGCCAGGCGTAGCGGGGCGACCTTCCGCACGGCCGCCACCGCGACGAGGCTGCCGACGAGCGCGCCCGCGCCGAGCGCCGCATAGAAGAGCCCAGCGATCCTCGAGCTTCCGTCGAACTCGTCGAACGCGTAGACCGGAAGACCGGCCGACATGGCGGCCCCGAGGAAGCCGGTCAGCACGATGACCGCCGAGACCGGGCCCAGGAAGCGGTCGCTCGTCAGGAAGCGGACGCCGGCGAGCACACCGGACTGGACGGCCGCGCCGATCGGCTTCCGGCGCGGGACGAACGCCAGGACGAGCAGGAACGCCACCAGGTAGGTGGCGGCGTCGACGTACAGCACGTTCGAGGCGCCGATGAAGGGGATCAGGAGCCCTGCCAGCGCCGGGCCCATCATGGCGGCGAACGCCGCGCCGCCTTCGATGAGGCTGTTGGCCTGCGACATGAGCCGCTCGTTCTCCCCCATAAGCTCGGGCAGGATCGTCCGCTGCGACGCGAAGTACGGGGGCATGAAGCAGCCGAGCAGCGCGACGATCCCGAGCAGGAGCGAGAAGCTCAACATCCCCTGCGAGTACAGGAGCGGAATCGAGGCCAGGATCGGCGCGCGGGCGAAGTCCGAGATCAGCATCGTGCTCCGGGCGCCGATGCGCTGGACGAGCGTCCCGCTCGGGATGCCGAGGATCGCCATCGGCGCGATCTCGGCAGCGAGGACGAGCGACATCTTCCCCGCTGACCCGGTGGTGACGAGGACGAACCACGGGAGGGCCAGGTAGGTCATCCGCGTCCCAAGCACGGAGACCACTTCGGCGACGACGAGCGCGCCGACGGCCTTGCGCTTCACGCTCGTCGTCGCCGGTTCGACCATGGCGGGGAGATAATAAAACGTCCGTACTGTTTTGTAAAGTAAGAGTCGTTCGATGCCGAAGATCTCCGAGGAACGGAAGAACGCGCGCCGCGAGCAGGTCCTCGCCGGAGCCCGCCGCTGTTTCGCCGAGCACGGCTACGAGGGCGCGACCGTCGCCCGCCTCGAGCAGGAGACCGGCCTCTCGCGCGGCGCGATCTTCAACTACTTCGGCTCGAAGGAGGAGCTCTTCCTCGAGCTCGCGTTCCGCGACAACGCGCGCCTCGTTCGGCTCTGGATGGAGAAGGGCTGGGAGGCGACCATGCGCGAGGTCGTGAACGAGGACCCGGACTGGATCGGCGTCTACCTGGAGATGAGCCGGAAGATCCGCACCGATCCGGAGTTCCGGCGGCTCCACGAGGAGCGGACGCAGAACGAGCTCGCGCCGCGACTCGTCGAGCACGTGCGGGAGGAGCAACGCCTCGGCCTGCTTCGCGACGACCGGCCCGCCGAGAAGGTCGCCGGCTTCATCAGTCTCGTCGTGAACGGCGTCGCCACGCAGATGGGAAGTGGCGAGCCAATCCGAGACGTGGACATGCTGATCGAGTTCGTGCGGTCTGCTGTTGAGCCTTCGGAACGCGCCGAGCCTGCGAGCGACGCCTCGGACGCGGGTCCGTGAGCCCGCGTTTCCTCAGATCGACCAGACGCCGTTCTCCTGCACGATCTCGCCGTCCAGCTCGATCCGACCACCCCCGGAGCGGAGGTCCTTCCCCGAGCGCAAGGTGGACCGTGCCGTCGATCTTCTCGTCGAAGAGCGTGTTCCTCATGTAGCGGGTGATTCCCGGGTTGCAGCCGACCCCGAGCTCGCCGAGACGGCGAGCGCCGTCGTCCTGGTCGAGGGTCGCGAGCAGGAAGTCCTCGTTCGTGTCGGCGGAGGCGTCCACGACCCTGCCGTCCTCGAAGCGCAGCCGGACGCCGACGAGCTCGCGCCCCGCGTACACGGCCGGGAACTAGGTAAACGCGATCGAGCCGGTCGCCGAGGTCTCGAACGGGCAGCCGAAGAACTCTCGGCCCGGCATGTTCCCGCCGCCCGCGTCCACCTGCATGCTGCGGCCCGCGAGGCCGAGCCGGAGGTCCGTGCCTTCGCCGACGATGCGCACTTCCTCGGCCTCGTCGAACCGATCCGCATAGCGCTGGATCCGCGCGCGCTCCGCCGCCCAGTCGAGCAGGCAGGCGCCCTAGAGAAAGTCCGCGAAGTCCTCGGTGGAGAGGCCCGCCTCCTGTGCGAGAGCCGGCGACGGGTACTGGCAGCCGACCCAGGGGAAGTCGCGACCGAAGATGCGCTGGAGCGACGGTCGATATACGGCCTGCAGGGCCGAGAGCCGCTCCTGCGTGATCGAGCTCTGCTCCCGTGTGTTCTCGGGAGCCGAGACCCCAATCAGCGCATCGCACGCATCGAGGGTCGAGGTCTCGATCGAGGGCGCGTTCGCGACGAGCTCGAGCGGAGCATGTCGCAGCCAGGCGTCCGAGACGAAGAGCCGCTCGCCGAAGGTCACTCGCACGAGGGCGTAGGCGCCCCGCTCCGCGACCTGACGTGCCAGCTCCTCGAGCAGCGGTCGCGCGAGATACGAGCCCAGGACGAGCACTTGCCACCCCGGGCGGACGCCGACGCAGGTGTCGACGAGGAGCTCCGCGTACTCCCTGACGCGAGGATCCCGCACGCCGCGATCCTACGCCGTCCGGCTCCTCTCCAGGCCGAGCTCGTCCCGGTACGCCTTCGCGTACACGCGCCTGAGCTTCGTCACCTCGTCGACGTACGCACGGGTCTCCGGGAAGCCGATGCCGCCGCCGTTCCGGAGCCACTCGTCCACGTTCCCCTGCCCCGCGTGGTAGGCGGCAAGTGCGAGGCGGAGATCGTGGTAGCGCTCGCGGAGGTGGCGGAGGTACCACGAGCCGTAGCGGACGTTGATCTCCGGGTCGAGGAGATCCGCGACGACGAAGCGGTCTCCCCCGGTCCGGAGCGCGATCCCCTTCGCCGTCCCCGGGAGCAGCTGCATGAGCCCGACGGCTCCGGCTTCCGAGCGCGCTGCCGAGTCGAATCGACTCTCGGCGTAGACGACGGCTGCGAGGAGCGCCGGGTCGAGGTCGTAGTTTCGCGCGTGCGCGCGGATGACGTGCTCGTACTCGAGCGGGTAGCGCGCGCGGAGGTACCAGACGGGCTCCTCCTCCACGACCCAGGCGGCGCCTGCGCCGAGCGCGAGGACGAGGCAGGCGGCGACGACGAGGATGCGCATGGGCGGGGTGACCTCCCTCCGGCGGGCTGTCGCAGGCCGGAGCGGCGGCTCAGGACGAGCCGTTGGAGGGATGCTCGGCGGTCAGGGTAGCCATGACCTCGGCGACCCAGGCGTCCAGGTCCTCCGGGGTTCCCGTGTTCACGTAGACGAAGTCGGCGCGCTTAACCTTCTCGCGATCCTGGATCAGCCGCGACTCGCGATCGTCCTTGCGGCCGCCCCGCCGGGCCTCGCGTAACGTCGCGGGGGCGGTGACGACGACCACCCGGTCGAAGCGCTTGTCTGCGCCGACCTCGTACAGGAGCGGCACCTCCGTCACGCACACTTTCGGCGGGGTCGGGAGCGCGGCCAGCTGCTCGCGCCAGGCCAGGTACTCGCGTGACACGAGCGGGTGCAGGAGCTTCTCGAGGAAGTCGAGCGCCTCGCGGTCTCCGAACACCCGGCGCGCGATGCGCTCGCGGTCGGGAATACCTCGTTCGTCGAGTATGTCCTCGCCCAGCCGCTCGACGAGCGCCGTCTTGACCTCGGGGTCCGAGCGGAGGAGGTGGTGGACGATCTCGTCGCTCGAGACGGTCGCGGCGCCGTGGCGCCGGAACGCAGCGAGCGCCGTCGACTTTCCGGCGCCGATGCCACCGGTGATCGCGACCGCGATGGGGCGGCTCAAGGGACGGTCAGTCGGTCTGCTCGGGCTCGGCGGCGTGCGCCGGCTCCTCGGCCAGCTCGACCTCTGCGCTCGCAGCCGCCTCGACCTCGGCCTCGGCCTCGACCTCGGGCAGCTCCGCTGCTGCAACGGGGTGCTCCTCCACGTCGACCTCGAGCTCGGGCAGCTCCGCCGCTGCGACGGGCTGCTCCTCGGCTTCGGCTTCAGGCTCGGCTTCGGCTTCCGCTTCGGGCTCGGGTTCGGCCTCTCCCTCCTGCTCGGCCTCGGTCGCGACGGCGTTCGTCGGGAAGGCCTCCTCGGAGAGCTTGAGATCGGGCATCGCGTGCACGGACTCACCGCCGTCGGCCCGCGGAACCGGCAGTTCGCCCTCCTCCACCCGCTTCAGCGAGAGCGAGAGACGGCGGCGCTCCCCGTCGATCTCGAGGATGCGCACGTTCACGGCCTGGCCCTGCGAGACCACCTCGCGCGGGTTCTCGACGTGGTGCGGCGCGAGCTCGGAGATGTGGACGAGGCCCTCGACGCCCGGAAGGATCTCGACAAAGGCGCCGAAGGTGACGACCTTCGCTACGCGGCCTTCGACAACGTCTCCTTCCGCGTAGTTGTCGAGCACCTGCTGCCAGGGGTCGGCCTGTGTCTGCTTCAGGCCGAGCGAGATCCGCTGCCGCTCGCGGTCGATGTCGAGCACCTTCACCTTGACCGTCTGGCCGATATCGAGCACCTCGGACGGGTGGTTCACGTGGCTCCACGAGAGCTCGGAGATGTGGATGAGCCCGTCCATGCCGTCGAGGTCGACGAAGGCGCCGAAGTCGACGATGTTCGAGATCTGGCCCTCGATCACGTCGCCGGGGTTGAGCCGGTCGAGGATCGCCTGACGCATCTCCTTGCGCTCGTCCTCGAGGACGGCGCGGCGCGAGAGGACGACGTTGTTGCGCGAGCGGTTGAGCTCGATGACCTTGCACCGGAGCTCGCGGCCGAGGAACTCGTCGAGGTCCTGGACCCGGCGAATGTCGACCAGCGACGCGGGCAGGAAGCCGCGTACGCCGAGGTCGAGGATGAGGCCGCCCTTGACCACCTCGATCACCTTGCCCTCGACGGGCTCGCCGGACTCCGCGGCCGCCTCGATCCGCTTCCACGCGAGCTCGAAGCGGGCCCGCTTCTTGGAGAGGATCAGCCGGCCTTCGGCATCCTCCTTCGTCAGGACGAGCGCGTCGATCTCCTCACCGACGGACACCTCGTCGGCAGGGTTGACCGAGCGTCGGATCGTGAGCTCGGCGACGGGGATGACGCCCTCGGACTTGTAGCCGATGTCCACGAGCACCTCGTCCTTGTCGACGCGGACGACGGTGCCGTGCACGACCTCGCCCTCGTTGATCTCGGGGATGGAGTTGTCGTAGTCGGGGACGAGCTCCCCGTCGGGGCCCTGGACCCAGACCCCTTCTTCGGCGGCAAGCGGCTTTTCGACGGTGTCGTTCGCCATCGGAGCGCGGAGTATAGCCGCCTGGTCGCGCAAGCCCCCGCTCAGAGCCGGATTCGCGCGTTCCGGTAGAAGGTCCCCGTGCGCCTGACGCTCGTCCGCAGCGCGACCGTGATCATGGAGCTCGGAGGCCGGCGGATCCTCGTCGACCCCATGCTCGACGACGCGGGCGCCCGGCCGCCGATCGAGGGGACTGCGAACCCCGTCCGCAACCCGACGGTCCCGCTCCCGTTCCCGGCCGAGGAGATCGTCCGCGACCTCGACGCTGTCGTCGTCACGCACCGGCATCGCGACCACCTCGACGCACGCGCCGAGGAGCTCCTGCCGCGCGACGTCCCCGTCTTCTGCCAGCCGGAGGACGAGGATGCGCTGCGCGAGCTCGGGCTCGACGCCCGACCCGTCGCGGACGACCTCGACTGGGAGGGGCTGCGCATCGTCCGCACTCCGGCGCGCCACGGCTCCGGCGCCATCGCCGAGGCCCTCGCCCCGGTGAGCGGATTCGTCGTCGGCGACCTCTACCTCGCGGGCGACACGGTCTGGTACGAGGGCGTCGAAGAGACGATCGGCCGTCAGCGCCCGCGCGTCGCAGTCGTGAATGCGGGCGGCGCGGAGTTCCTCGAGGGCGGGCTCATCGTCATGGGCGTCGACGACGTGCGGGAGGTCGTGGCGCGCGTGCCCATCGTGGTGGCGGTGCACCTGGAAGCGCTCAACCACTGCTTCCTCACGCGCCCGGAGCTGCGCCGCGAGCTCCCGAGCGTGCTCGTGCCCGAGGACGGCGAGACGCTGGAGATCTAGATGGTTGATCGGTAGTTGCCGTCGATGCGGGGATGGCCGAGACCGAGCCGGGGACGCCGCCCGAGCGAGCGCGTATCGGGAATACGGGCGAGCGAGGGCGGCGCCAGCCGGCGCTGTGTCTCGGCCACCATCCGCGCGGCGAGGAATTGCCGATCAACCATCTACGCCTTCGCCTCGGCCCAGTCGTCGCCCAGGCCGACGTCGACCGCGAGCGACGGGTCGAGCGGGTAGGCGCCGACCATCTCCTCCCGCACGAGCTCCCGTACCGCGGACGTCTCGGTCTCCGGGACCTCGAGCAGGAGCTCGTCGTGCACCTGGAGCACGAGGCGTGCGCCGCGGCCCTCCTCGCGAAGCCGCCGGTGGATCGCCACCATCGCCACCTTGATGATGTCCGCGTTCGAGCCCTGCATGACGAAGTTGACGGCGACGCGCTCCCCGAACCCGCGCGTCTGCCGGTTCGATGCGCGGAGCTCGGGGACCGGACGCCGCCGGCCGAGCAGGCTCGTCGCGTAGCCGTCCTCCGCCGCCTGCGCGATCGTCCGCGCGATGAAGTCCTGCACGGCCGGGAAGCGTGCGAGGTAGGCGTCGATGTAGGCCTGCGCCTGCTCCTTCGGGATATCGAGGTTCTCGGAGAGACCGAACGCCGAGATCCCGTAGACGATCCCGAAGTTGATCATCTTGGCGACGTTGCGCTCGTCCTTCGTGAGCGTGGCCGGATCGCGGCCGAGAACTTCGGCGGCCGTCGCCGTGTGGATGTCCTCTCCGCGCAGGAACGCCTCACGCAACCTCGGCTCGCCCGAGACGTGGGCCAGGATGCGCAGCTCGATCTGCGAGTAGTCCGCCGAGAGAAGCCGGCGCCCTGCCTCCGCGACGAAGGCTGAGCGGATCTCGCGCCCGAGCTCGGTGCGGATCGGGATCGACTGCAGGTTGGGATTCGAGGTGGAGAGCCGGCCGGTGGCCGCCACGTGCTGGTTGAACGTCGTGTGCAGGCGCCCGTCCTCGCCGATGAGCGTAGGAAGCGGCCCGAGGTACGTGTTCACGAGCTTCGTCAGCTCTCGCCATTCCTCGATTACGGGCACGATCTCGTGCTCCGAGCGGATCGCGCGCAGCACCTTGGAGTCCGTCGAGTAGCCGGTCTTCCCCTTGCGTCCCGGCGTCAGCCCGAGCTTCTCGAACAGGATCCGGCCGAGCTGCTGCGGCGAGCCGAGCACGAACTCTTCCCCGGCGAGGTCGTAGGCGTGCGACTCGAGCTCCTCGATCCGGTCGTTCAGCCGCGCGGTGATCTCGCCCATGCGGTACGTGTCGATACGGACGCCCGCGTCCTCCATGGCCGCGAGCACCCCGCTCAAGGGGAGCTCGACCTCGTCGTAGAGACGCTCGAGGCCGCGGTCCCGCACCCGTTCGCGCAGGACTGGCACGAGCCTGCGCGCCGCCTCGGCGTGCCGGACGAGCGCCGCGGTCTCCTCTTCGGTCGGAGGGTCGGGCTCGAGCTCGAGGCCGTTCTCGGCGGCGAGGTCGTCCAGCAGGTACTCGGCGCGGCCCGGGTCGATCAGGTAGGCGGCGAGGAGCGTGTCGTCCGCGGCGTCTACCCGCAGGGTCTTCGCGTCGTGCACTGCCACTTCGCAGCCTGCGGCTGCGAAGTGGTTAATGCGGGGAAGGACGACGACCTCGCCGTCCTCCGTGGCGACGGCCATCCGCTCGGCGTCTGCGGCCAGCCCGACGCGGCCCCGGAGCTTCGGCAGCTCGCCCTCCCGCCACGGAACGGTCTGCGACTCTGCCTTCGGACGCTCGGCCGCGGGGAGCGCTTCGTCGAGGGTGTCGACGCGGCCGAGCAGCGCCCGGAACTCGAAGCGGCGGAAGATCTCCTTCAGCGTCGACCGGTCCGGGGGACGCGAGACGAGCTCTGCGGGGTCGACTTGCAGCTCGAGGTCGCGGCGCATCGTCGCGAGCAGCTTCGAGGCGCGCGCCTGCTCGGCGTGCTCGGCGAGCGCGCGCGAGCGGGCAGGAGAGAGCTCACCCACGTGCTCGAGTACGGCCTCGAGGGAGCCGTACTGCCCGATCAGCTGCCCTGCAGTCTTGTCGCCGACGCCGGGGACGCCCGGGATGTTGTCGCTCGTGTCGCCCTTGAGCCCGATGAAGTCGGGCACCTGGTCCGGCCGGATGCCGTAGCGGAGCTCGACCCGCTCGGGCGTGTACACCTGGACCTCGGCGACGCCGCGCGGGGTCATCATCAGGGAGACGTTCTCGGAGACGAGCTGGAACGCGTCGCGGTCGGTGGAGACGACGCACGTCCTGATCCCCGCGTCGTCGGCCCGCGTCGCGAGGGTCGCGATGACGTCGTCCGCCTCCCAGCCCTCGAACTCGAGGTTCACGTAGCCGAACGCCTCCACGATCGGGCGGAAGTGCGGGAACTGCTCCCGCAGGAGATCGGGCATGGGGCGCCGCTCGGCCTTGTACTCGGCCGAGATCTCCGTCCGGTGCACGGGCCGCGTGTCCCAGGCGACGGCGACGCCGCGCGGGCGGTAGTCGGAGAGGAGCTTGAACAGCATGTTCGTGAACCCGAGGAGCGCGTTCGTCGGCTGGCCTTCGGTCGTCTGCAGCTCCTCGGGCAGCGCGTAGAACGCCCGGTACGCGAGGTTGTTCCCGTCCACGAGGAACAGCTCGGCGTCCCGCGCGGGCCCGTCGTCGAGCTGCAGCTCCTCGCCCGTGAGCGTCTTCGGCACTCCTCCACTCTACGTCCGTCGAGGAGGCCACGGCTCGCCGGAAACGGGCGCCGTCGCCGCGAAGCGGACGCCTTCAGGGATCTTCGGCGCGGGCGGGACCCGCTCGGCGGATTCCGGCCCTGCGCAAGAGCACACGCGGCCGCGAAGCGGACGCCTTCAGGGATCTTCGGCGCGGCCGGGACCCGCTCGGCGGATTCCGCCCCTGCGCAGAGAACGTACGCGGCCGCGAAGCGGACGCCTTCAGGGATCTTCGGCGCGGCCGGGATCCGCTCGGCGGATTCCGGCCCTGCGCAAGAGCACACGCGGCCGCGAAGCGGACGCCTTCAGGGATCTTCGGCGCGGCCGGGATCCGCTCGGCGGATTCCGGCCCTGCGCAGAGAACGTACGCGGCCGCGAAGCGGACGCCTTCAGGGATCTTCGG
>Ga0233416_10000721_pt1 | contig 10172 bp, 6 predicted proteins | sample Sediment_Towuti__2_FD_188638 | JGI IMG/M metagenome (GOLD analysis project Ga0233416, IMG submission 188638) | Sediment microbial communities from Lake Towuti, South Sulawesi, Indonesia - Sediment_Towuti_2014_0_MG | ecosystem: Environmental > Aquatic > Freshwater > Lake > Sediment | place... | reverse complement strand
TGCAGGATATGGAGTTCGGCGTTCGACTGATTGCCGACGATGTTCAGGCGGCACTGATTGGCGCTTCCGGAACACCAACCGTCTCGATCACCGATGCCTCCGGCAATACCACCGATCTCTACACCACGGTCTGGGAGCCCAACAGTTTGGTGTGGGACAACTACGCCAATATGACCGCCAACAACTATCGCTTGGGGCGACACTTTCAATACGATGCCGCCAACAAGTCCCTCAAATACGACCGAGCAACCGACGGTGCCGGATCGCAGGCGCAGGAGATGTTGCTCAACGTCACAGCGTTCCGCGTCTTTGTCGACGGCGTTACGGCGCGAACCGGCTACACCGACATTCCCTCCGCATTGACGCCCAAGAGTGTGACGGCACCGAGCGGTACAACGCTCACCGTGAACGGATATACCATCCTGATCGAGATTGCGGTTGACGACCCCAAATACGACAAGGGCTCAAAATTCGATGTAAAGGGCAACGATGTGAGCAAGAGCGCGGATAAGCGCAAACGGGTATGGCGGTATGTTCAGGTTTACCCACGAACTGTCGTGAACTAAGTGGGATCGCTGGAGGTCTTTCATGGATCGAAATACTTTCAATCGGCCGCTGCCGGAGCGTCGCGAAGAGGGGTTTGTGCTGGTCACGGTGATCGTGCTTCTGGCCATTCTGACGATTCTCGGCACAGTATCGATCTACAAAACCAATGTGCAGACCAAGGTTTCCGCAGGCTCCGAGGCTTCGGAGAAGGCCTTCGCGGCCATGCAGGCAGGGCTTTCGACTACTTTTGCCTACTGGAAGTACGATGCGACCGGACGCACCGAGATGGATAATCTGGGAAAATTTGTCGCCTCCGGTAGCGGGACCTTGCCCACCATCTATGTAAACAAATATCCCGATCTGCTGTACGACGCCACTGCCGGCTTGGGCGGCGATTCAGCGGCAGTGGACAGCTGGGTGAAAACCACCACCGGCGTGCGCGTCTATTCCATCAGCGATGGAGCCGTGACCTCCATTGCCAACAGCAACTGGGGCAGCGGTTCGGCTGACCAGTTCGCGGTATGGGCCACCAGCTTTCAGCAGGTTTCAGGTGCGACCTACCCCTATTTGACCCCCCGCCATATTGCCAGCGGCAGCGCCTGCACCTCCTGCGGACTGGTGGTCTACTCCATTGGGCGTTCGGGCGGCGTGCGCCGGCTTGCGCGCGAAATGCTGGCTTATCCGAACGACCGCATTACACCCTTCGGGGCGATGGTGAACGCGCCAAAGTACGCCAATAAACAATCCTTCTGCGACGGCGGCAGCCGCTCGACTTCGGTGACCAGCAACGGCTCGCACGTTTCGGCCGGCGGTGTCACCAGTTCGCATCTGATCGATGCTACGCAGGCGCCCGGCTCCACCGCCATCGCCTCCAACAACTCCTTGCAGTTCCCCTCCAATCAGATTGCCTATTCCACCGCCGGCACTACGGAAGTCAGCGGCAGCAATACGGTCCCCTACGTCGTCTACGATCCCGGCAAAATCACATCGGTCGATTATCCCAAGATCGACGGCGCCGACATGAAAGCACTCTTCGATTCGACTGCCGCCAGGCGGGCAGTGATCAACGACAGTCTCTTTCTCGATGCCTCGAAATACATCAGCTACTTCGATAACGGCGAACTGCTCAATCTGAATATCTACCGTGAGGCGGCCAATCGCGTCGCCGGCTTCGCCAATGAGACGATAGGCGGCTTCCTGGTCAATACCGGCGGCGCGGCACTGGGCAATGCGGCGGCATTGAGGACAGCCAATGCTGGCCGTGGACGCACCGGCACTTTGCAGTGGAACGAGTTTATCGGAAATGTGCAAAATCGTATCCCGATGTACGGCCTGGTGCGAGTGATGGTGCCTGCGGTCAAGGCTTCCGGTTCCGGAATTTGCACCGGCGCGGTGAAAACCGATCCCTTCCAGGTCAGTATCCCCAATGAGGCCAATGTAGTAATCAACAACAACCAGCTCATCGGCGGCATGATCATTGTATATGGTACCCTTTTCTTCGACTTCTTCGAGGATACGGGAAGCGGCAGCGGCAAAAGTGCCGTGCCGCCCAATTACACCTACGATCCGGCCAGCGAGCGGCTGCTGACGTTGGCCGAGGCGATCGACACCCGCCTGCGCATCGATATTCCTGTGTTGATCAATCCGGCGATGGCGGGAATCGCCTATGAAGCGCAACTGGTCAAACCGCGCGAGGGGCAAGCCGCAGTGGCGCAGGCTGAGTACAACGAGATCAATACCTACCCCAACGGGACCCCTTGGCAGATTTCCACCGATGCCATTTTCGACGGTGAAACCACCCCGGCGAATGTGGATTTGCAGATGGATCTGATCCGCGATGTGCGCGATCTGGGGCAAGCGTGGTCGACCAAGGTGCATGACGGCAAGAATTACATCCCCAGCTCCGGGTTCTCCTTCAAGGCGCACTGGATGAGCAAATGGCCGGATGCCAACGCGTGGTTGAACTCGCCGCGCGATCAGAAGAGCGATGTCTATCATTTGCTCGACTATTATGTGCGGACCACGGCCAATGCCAGCAAGGCCACCTGGTCGCATAACACGCTCGCGTCCATCGAGGCCAACCACACAGGTTTCTACATCGACTCGAAGTCGGATAAAACGCAATCCTCCAATTCGGCAGCCGACCTCTACCATGTCTTTCTGCCTAATGGCTACGTGCATGGCTGGAAGCGCGCCTTTGCAATGACCGGTCTGGGCGCCGCATCGGGCAGCGGTACGCTGTGGAGCGAGGCGACGGTCGCCGCTGGATCGCCCAACTATTCCAAGCGGACCCGCTACTTCTACGTCACCCGCAACAGCGGAACCGGCAAGGTTTATATCGATTCCGATTTTGCCGATTTGCCGGCCATGATCTACGTGGGCGGCCTGGTCTCGATGACCAATCGGGTGAATGTCAGCGGACTTTGCTACAGCGAGGGGCCTGTAGAGATAATTCAGGAAGACAACAAATCCTGGCAGTACTTCAATGGTATGATCATCTCGGGATTCGGCGGCTATCTGAAAGAGGATAAAGGCATGACTGTGGTCGTCTACGATGATTCCGGCATCGACCAGATGCCGACTTTGACCACCAACATGACAGCGCAACGAAAATATTGGCAGGAGCTGCGGTGAACAGACAGGTATCGATCATTGCACTGTCGTTGCTGCTGCTCGCTGGAGCGGACCAAACGACTGCGGCGTCGACCTTCTACAAATGGCGCGATGCGAATGGCAAGGTGCATGTCACCGACGACCCGACCAAGGTGCCGGATGCGTACCGCGAGCAGGGGCAGATTTCGATTAAACCGATGCAGCCGCCAGTAAGTGCCGGTGGCTCGTCAGCGCAAAATTCAGCCGGATTGAACGGCGCAGCGCTCTTTGAGAGCAAGTGCGGCAGTTGCCACACCACTGGCCTGTACACCGAAAAAGGGACTGAGCGGAAAACGGGCTTGATGGCCATTGTTGTCGACCGCAGCACGGGATTTCCATATAAGCGTGCCGAGATATTTTCTCGTCTTCGGCTGGCTGCCGATGGACGCTCGGCCATGCTTCCCGTTGCTGCAAGCGACGCCGAGCTGGATGCTATCACGACTTTTCTACTGGATAGCTTCAACTGAACGTGTGATTTTTCCGATATCGGTGGCGCAGCTCACTTGACTTTCCCTTTGTGGATAGATAATTTGCATCAGTGTGTGTTAGTTCAGCATGAAGCAAGGGGGGCAAGTGGGTCTTTTTACGCGCAGCTCCGAGGGGTTGATGGGTATCGACATCAGCTCTACGGCAATCAAACTGGTTGAGTTGGGCGGGGGCCGCTCCGGCTACGAATTGAAGTCGTTGGCTGTGGTGCCGCTGCCGCGCGACGCCATCGTCGAAGGCACCATCATCGACTCGATGGCGGTGTCGCAGGCGCTGCTTGATGCGATCGAGATCGCCAACCCTTCCACCCGCAACGTGGCGCTTGCCGTCTCCGGCAACGCGGTCATCATCAAGACGGTGACCATGCCGTCCGCTACCGAATTCGATCTGGAGGGGCGCATCGAATTCGAGGCCGATCAGCATATCCCCTACGACATTTCCGATGTATATCTGGATTTCCAGATTGTGGGTAAAGCCAGAGATTCCGATGCCGATATGGATGTGGTGCTCGCCGCCTGCAAGCGGGAAATGGTCGAGGACTACCAGCTTGTGCTCAGCGAGGCCGGTCTCTCCGTAAAATGTGTTGATTGCGCCGTCTTTGCCTTGGAAAACGCTGTGGAGATGGTGTTGGAGAAGGAGAAGGAGGGGGCTGCTGCTGCGCTTGAGGGCGAGGAGGGGGCCAAGGCGGTAGCGTTGGTGAACATCGGCGCCAATCTGATTAATATCAATGTGCTGCTCGATGGCCAAATGGCCTTCGTGCGCGACCAGTTCTTTGGCGGTCAGAATCTCACCGAGGAGATTCAGAAGCAGCATAATGTCGGTTATCAGGCAGCCGAGCAGATGAAGCAAGAGAATTTCTCGGGTATTCATCCCGACGTGATCGAGCGCTTCTATTCCGGTCTGACCTCGGAGCTTATTCGGTCGTTGGATTTTTACTCGGCCAACCATGCCGACAACCCGGTGCAAAAGATCGTTCTGACCGGCGGTACGGCACTGATTCCCGGCATTGCCATCGAAATCGAGGAGCGGATCGGCATTCCGGCTGTGGTCGTCAACCCCTTCTCGGCAATCAAATGCTCCGGAAAGAAGTTTGATCTCGATTATCTGAACCGGATCGGCAGCATGATGGCCATCCCGGTCGGTCTGGCTTTGCGGAGCTTTGACAAATGATTCGCATTAACCTGATTCCCTATCGCGCCGCCGTACGTCGGCAGCAGATTCTTCAGCATGTGGTGATTGCCGCCGGCAGTCTGATGCTGGTGGTTCTGCTGATAGTCGGTGTGCATATATACAGCTCGTCGACGCTTTCCGAATTGCAGGATGAGTATGTTCGCCTGCACGAGGAGAACGAGTTGCTGCAAAAGAAGATCGGCAAGATCAAGGATCTCGACAATCTGCGCGCCGATGTCGAAGCCAAGCTGGCGATTGTCGAGCGGCTGCAGAAGGGGCGCTTCAGTTCGCTGGAGACGTTGGCCGGCCTCAGCAAAGCTCTGCCGGAGAATGTCTGGTTGACCGATATCTCCGACAAGCAGGGATTGGTGGTGGTCAAAGGTTTGGGCGAGAGCAATAAGGCGGTGGCCAACTTCATGCGTAGCCTCGACCAAAGCGAAATATTCGACGGCATTACCTTGCAGGTGATCGAACGCTCGGATGTCGGCAACGTACCGGTGCGGACTTTTGCCCTGACCTTCAATCGGGTTGATCCCGAGGCTGAGGCCAATGACGCCAATGCGAAGGGTAAGAAGCCATGAATCTCTCCAAATTGAATCTTTCCGCCCTCGATGTGCTGCGTCCCATTCTGCCCTTCCCGATGTGGCAGAAGGCCGGCGCATTGGCAGGAGCGCTGGTTTTGGTGCTCGGGCTCTATTTCACCTTCGGCTGGATACCGCTGCAGGATGAGATCGACTCGCAACAGGCAACAGTCGACAACGAAGCGGCATTGCTGTTGAAGAATCGCAAAATGGCCAGCAATCTGGACAAGAAGCAGGCCGAGTACGCCAAGCTGGAGAAGCAACTGGCGGTCGCATTGAACATGCTGCCTAAGCAGTCGCAGATCCCCGAGTTGCTGGAGAATGTCTCCTGGGCCGGAAAGGATTCCGGGCTGGAGTTCACCCTGTTCAAGCCGGGCAGCGAATCGCAACAACAGATTTATGCCGAGGTTCCGGTCAGCTTCAGCGTCACCGGGTCCTATCGACAGTTGCTCACCTTCCTGAAAAGAGTTGGCGAGCTTCCGCGTATCGTATCGATCCGCGATCTTACCCTGATCCAGAATAAAGCGGGCGAGGCCCTGACCGTCTCCGGGATGGCAGTGACCTACCGCTTTATTGAGGAGAAGGGCAAGGGCGGCAAGGGGAATAATTAATATGGATGGCACAATCATGCAGGCTGCAAAAGTGGCGCAGAAGCTGACCATGCAGGGTAAGCGCTGGCTGGTTTCGTTGGCAGCAATTTCGGTGATGCTGGTCGGTCAGGCCGCATCGGCGAGCGCAAGCGAAATCACCGGCATCATCCTCGACGAAAACGAGGGCGGCACCAGCCTGCAGCTGGCAATCGATTCGCCTACCCCTTATCAGGTGTTCGAGCTTGAGGGGCCGGATCGGGTTGTGCTCATGCTGCAAGGGAGCAAGCTGGGCAAGCAAGTTGCTGCTGTCACCGGAGGCGGACGTGATGTTACCGGCGTGGAAAGCAGCGAAGATAACGGCGCTGTGCGGGTGACCATCAATCTTGCCAAACAGAATTCGCCGGTGGTTTCCCAGAATGAAAAGGGAATTTTGGTCGCATTCAAAGCTCCGGTGCAGCCTCCGGTCGCGGCGAGAAATGGCGCTGCCATCAAGGATGTGATCGCTTCCGATCACGGATCGGTTACCGAGCTGGTTCTGCGTGGCGACAATATGGACGCCAACCATAACGCATTCATGACCAATGACGGCAAGACCATGATCATCGACTTCTGGGGCGGCGAATCTCTGCTGGCCAAGGAGCGGTTCCGCTTCTCCACTCAGAGAATCAGCGGTGTGAATGTTGGAGCTGCCGAGGGCCGTGTACGCATGGTGGTCGAGTTGATGCCGACCTCCAACCAGAATCATCAGATCGATGTCAACGGCAACGAGATGATCGTGCGCTTTGGCCAAGTCGCCCCGAAGCGTAAAGCAGCCGTGGTCACGGTTGAGGATATATCGTTCCGCCCGGACGATCGCATTGCGCATGTGGTGATCCGTACCGACAGTGCCAATCCGGTGATCAAATTGCGCGAGAAGGATGGCAACGTGCTGGTCGATGTGGCCAAGGCAACGTTGGCTGCCGGCCAGGAGCAGACGCAGGATGTCAGTGCCTTCCCGGGGCCGGTGAAACAGATCGATGCCTATCGGGTCGACGATACCGTGCGGGTCGTTGTTCGGCCGCGTGATCAGGTACGTACGACCACCTTCCAGCAGGGCAATATCCTGACGCTCAATTTCGAGCCCGAGGACATGGCGCGTGCCCGCGAGCGTAGCGGCGGCGGCAAGGAGGCTCTGGCCTACACCGGTCAAAAGGTCACCTTCGACTTCAAGGATATCGATATTCGCAATGCCCTGAAGCTGATTGCCGAGATGAGCGACCTGAACATTATCATGTCGGACGACGTGAAGGGTTCACTGACCATGCATCTGGTCGATGTTCCCTGGGACCAGGCGCTCGACCTGATTCTTACCGCCCGCGGACTGGGCAAGGAGCAGACCGGCAATGTCATGCGCATTGCGCCGATCGATGTGCTGCGCACCGAATATCAATCCAAGCTTGAGGCACGTCAGGGCTCGCAACGGTTGGAGGCGCTGGTGACCGAGTTTATCACCCTCAGCTTTACCAAAGTTGCAGAAGTGAAAAAGATGCTGGACAGCGCCTCGGCCAGCCAGACCAGGAGCGCTGGCTTCGGCGGCGCTGCGCCGACTGCAGCGGGTGCAGCGGGTGCAGCTGCCACGCCATTCGGCGGAATCGAGAGCAGCATTGGTTTGCTCTCGCCGCGCGGCAGTTTCCTGATCGACGAACGAACCAATACCTTGATCATTCACGACACCGAGGATTCGATCAACAATATCAAACGATTGATTGCCACCATCGATAAACCTGTGCAGCAGGTGCTGATCGAGGCGCGCATTGTCGAAGCAACCGAGAACTTCCAGCGCGATATCGGTATCAGCTGGGGCGTAGGTTATACCGGCCAAACTAAGTATAACTTCCCCGGCTTGGTCCGTGTCGGCGGTGCCAATAGTCTCGGTGCTGGAGCCAATCGAGGGGTTGGCGCCGGTAACACAGTCATGGTTGACCTGCCAGCCGCCGTAGGTCGCGGCAGTGGCGGTAGCATTGGCCTGAGTCTGGGTTCGTTCAATAACGCGGTGAATCTTGCGCTCGAGCTCTCAGCTGCCGAATCGGACGGCGATGTGAAGATCGTCTCCAATCCGCGCGTCGTCACCACTAACCTGAAGCCGGCCTACATCAAACAGGGTATCAAGGTGGGCTTCGTGGTACCGGCGACCGCCAATAATCCGGCTACCGTCGAGCTGAAGGATGCGCTGCTGTCGCTTACCGTGACGCCGCAAATTACTGCCGACAACAATGTGATCATGGATGTGACGGTGCGCAAGGATACTCCGACCATCTTCAATACGTCGACCGGTATCGATTCCAAGGAGATCAATACCAATATCTTCATGAAGAATGGCGAGACGGTGGTGATTGGCGGTGTCTATACGCGTGAGAAGGGAGCCAGCGAAAACGGCCTGCCGTTGCTGTCGAAGATCCCGCTGCTTGGCTATCTTTTCAAGCGCGAAACCTCGCGCGACAACAAGACCGAGCTGTTGATCTTCCTGACCCCCAAGGTCCTGCAGAGCACTGGCGATATCGCGGCAAGCAAGTAATTTAAGCGCTGAAAAGATTGATGGAGTGGAGTCGAGAATGATTACTACGAGTATGCGATATATCCTTGGCCTTGTTCTGGTCTGTGGCCTGGCCGCTTGCGGGTCGGCGCCGAGGGCAACGACAACGCCGACCCCGACTCCTCCCGGTACGACTCCTCCGACCACGCCGCCGGCCCATGTGTCGATCGGCACGACCCAGATTCAGGTAAAGTCGGACAACTCGGACAGTGCCACCATCACCGCAACGGTACTCGATGCCGGAAATGCGGCTGTGGCCAATGCGCAGGTCAATTTTGCCTCGACTGGAGGTATGCTCTCCAGTGCAGTGGCGTTTACCGATAGCTATGGTCAAGCTCGTACCATTTTTGCTGCCGGCACTTTGAATCCTTCGAATCAGGTACAGACTGTGACTGCGACAGTTGCGAATACCGCTCTAACGACATCGATTCCGATCACCGTCGCCGGATCGACTGTTACAGCCACATCTGCCAACACCAACCTGACCACCACAGCACCGGGTAATACCGATACTTTGACCCTTACTGCCAAAAATGCGGGTGGAATTCCGGTTCCAAATGTTCCCGTCACGATTACGCAAACTTCAGCCAATGGTGGTCTCGTAACGTTTAGTGCTACAACTGGTACTACCAATGCTGCAGGGCAAGTGGTCGTCACGGTGACTGGATCGGTGGCTGGATCGGTGACCGTCAGCGCCTCGGCACTAGGCGCTACCGGTACGGTTAGCTACACGGTGACTACAGTGGCTGCCGCTTTTGCGATCACCGCACCTGTTGCGGCTGCCGGAAGCCTGACTCCGACGACGACAACCAATACAAATGTCACGGTCACGGTTCAAGCGCCGGCTCCTACGGCAAACGTTACATTTGCAACCTCGATGGGTGCATGGGATGGCGGCGCACTTTCAGTCGTGACAAAAGCAGTGGCGGCTGGAACTGTGAGCGCAATTTTCAATTCCACGACTGCAGGCGTCTCGACAATTCAGGTGTACGATGCGGCTAATCCAGCTAAGACGGCCAGTATTAAGATTGCAGTCTCCGCACCGGCAACTGCCGCCAGTCAGATCGCACTGCAAAGTAATATTTCGGTTGTGGCTCCCAGCTTGGGCAATACAGCCAACACAGCAACCTTGACCGCGACCGTACGCGATGCCTACGGTCAGCCTGTCGGAAACGCTCCCGTTCAGTTTACTGTAGCTAATCCGACCGGTAGCGGTGAGTTTATCTCGCCAGTTGTTTCTTACACCAACGCGGCTGGTGTCGCGACTTCCACCTTCACATCCGGTACGCAGGGGTCGAGTGCGTTGGGTATCGACGTGAATGCCATTGTTCTGGGGACAGCTATTCCTGCCAGCGTGGTAAATATCGTGATCGGTGGAACTGGCGGCTCGGTCGTTCTGGGTATAGGTACTACAATTACTACCCTCAACGCGACCACCTACGCGCAACCGATGGCCGTGCAGGTGGTCGATCAGAACGGTAACCCGGTCAACGGTGCTGTGGTCTCGCTCAAAGCGTTTCCGATGCAATTCAAGACGGGATATTGGAGGCCAACTGTTGGGCTTAACGCTTCCTG
>Ga0233416_10000720_pt1 | contig 10188 bp, 9 predicted proteins | sample Sediment_Towuti__2_FD_188638 | JGI IMG/M metagenome (GOLD analysis project Ga0233416, IMG submission 188638) | Sediment microbial communities from Lake Towuti, South Sulawesi, Indonesia - Sediment_Towuti_2014_0_MG | ecosystem: Environmental > Aquatic > Freshwater > Lake > Sediment | place... | reverse complement strand
GCCGTAATTAGCGTAATTCACGGATTCTCACACATGTCCGATGATAGCCTGACCTGGGATGACAGTTACGCCATCGCACGCGCTCTCAGGCTGGCGCACCCCGAGGCCAGGCTGGAAGAGGTTTCTTTGATCACGATCTACCGCTGGACAGTAGCGCTGCCGGAATTCGAGGATGACCGAGAGCTGGCTAACGACGCCATCCTGGCGGCGATCTACCAGGAATGGTTCGAGGAGGTAAACCCCTTATGACGGATGAATTGAACACCCCCGAATACGATATCCCGCCCGAGCTGCAAGGACAGGTGTCGATCACCACGATCGACAAGATCTACAACTGGGGGCGGCGCTCGTCGATCTGGCCGATGATGTTCGGGCTGGCATGCTGCGCCATCGAGATGATCTGCACGGCTACCAGCCGCTACGACTTTTCCCGCTTCGGGATGGAAGTGATGCGGCCCAGCCCGCGGCAGAGCGATCTGATGATCGTTTCCGGCACGGTGACGAAGAAGATGATCCCACAGATCGTGCGGCTGTACAACCAGATGCCTGAACCGAAGTACGTGCTGGCGATGGGGGCGTGCGCATCGGGCGGCGGGCCTTTCAAGGAAGGTTACAACGTGGTGGATGGGGTGGACAAGTTCATCCCGGTGGATGTGTACGTGCCGGGTTGCCCACCCACGCCGCAGGCTTTGTTGCACGGGTTGATCAAGTTGCAGGAGCTGATCGACAAACAATCCATCCGCCAGGTGCGTTGGTACAGCAAGGAGCCGATCGAGGCCATCCCGGTGCCAGTGCTCGGTCCGGATCTGATCGACCCTCGCGAATACAAGAAGATCAAAGAATACACCCAGGTGAAGCTGGCGGCAGAGGCCGAGGCGCAGCTGGCGGCGCAGAGCGAAGCGCAGAATGCGCCAGCGGTCCCGGAGCCAGCGGCTGACTGAGGCGGAGCAGAGCCATGACTGAACAGACGCTTGTCAAAGAGAAGAGTGCCCTGGAAGAGCGCTTCCCGGAGATCGTCACGCCGGATACGCGCAAGGGCTACACAGGCTATATCGTGCAGGCCGATCGCCTGGTTGAGTTCGCCACAGCGCTGCGCGACGAGTTCAGCTACGATTACCTGTCCTCGGTGACGGGGGTGGACTACCTGCCGGAAGGCAAGATGGAGGTGGTCTACCACGCCTACCAGACCACGGGTGGGCCGGCGCTGGTCTTCAAGGCACAGGTGCCGAGGGATAACCCGGCCGTGCCTTCACTGGTATCGGTTTACCCGGGGGCCAGCTTCCAGGAACGCGAGGCCTACGACCTGTTGGGGATCCGCTTCGAAGGTCATCCCAAGCTGAAGCGCATCCTGATGTGGGAGGGCTTCGAAGGCCACCCGCTACGCAAGGACTGGCGCGAAGCTTTCTACGAGGAAGACGGCAAGCCTTTCAAGAGTCGCTGGCCGGAAGGCAACGTCTACCGGGCGGAAGAGAAAAACCCCTTTTACAAGAACGTGGATTACCCGGCGGGATTCGACCCGGAGAAGTGGACACCGGTGGGTGAAACGGCGGTGTACGCCGGGGTAGGCCGGCTGGAGCAGCCGGTGAGCGAAACGGCCCTGACCACGGACCAGATCGTGGTCAACCTGGGACCGCAACACCCCTCGACGCACGGGGTGTTCCGCATGGTGGCCAAGATAGAAGGTGAGACGATCGTCGACCTGGAGCCGGTGATGGGCTACCTGCACCGCAACCATGAGAAGATCGGCGAGCGCAACACTTTCTTGATGAATATCCCCTTCACCGACCGGCTGGATTATTTCAACTCGATGAGCAACAACTTCGGCTACGTGCTGGCGGTGGAGAAGCTGATGGGTGTCAACCCACCGGAGCGGGCTGAGTACATCCGGGTGATGATGGCGGAGCTGACCCGCATCGTCAATCACCTGGTGGCGATCGGCTTCCTGCTCAACGACCTGGGCGCTTTCTTCACCCCGCTGCTGTACGCTTTCGAAGAGCGGGAATTGATCCTGGATGTGTTCGAAGCGGTGAGCGGCTCGCGCATGATGTGCAATTATTATCGCTTCGGCGGGGTGGCGCGCGACCTGCCGGAAGGCACCTTCGAGAAAGTCAAGGAGATGGTGCTGGAGCGGCTGCCGCGCAAGATCGATGACCTGGACACCTTCCTGACCAACAACGAGATCGTGCGCGCCCGCACGACAGGCGTCGGCGTGCTGACGGCCGAGGATGCGATCGCCTACTCAACCTGCGGCCCGGTGTTGCGCGCCTCGGGCGTGCCGTATGACGTGCGCCGGGCGGACCCCTACAGCATCTACGACCGTTTCGACTTCGACGTGTGCGTGCGCTATCACGGTGATATCTACGACCGCTACCTGATCCGGCTGGATGAGATCCGCCAGAGCATCCGCATCCTGGAGCAGGTGGTGCGGGACATGCCGGAAGGGTCGATCCAGGAAGGCAAGCCACAGTACCAGGTGCGGGTGCCGGCGGGCGAAGCTTACGGGCGGGTGGAAGGTCCCAAGGGCGAGCTTGGGTTCTACGTGGTGTCGAACGGTAAACCCAACCCCTGGCGCTACCACGTGCGAGCGCCATCGTTTATCAACCTGACGGCGCTGGAGATCATGGCGGAGGGCAACAAGATCGCCGACGTGGTGACTATCCTGGGGTCGATCGATATCGTGTTGGGTGAAACCGATCGGTGAGGGAGAAAAATATGGATGGAATGTATGGCAAGGGACTGGTCAAGGGGCTGGGCGTCACCCTGAAGCACTTCATCGATACCTACCTGGAGGACATTCGCTGGCTGGGCAAGCGGCGTTACTACAGCGCCGATGGAGTCGCTAACCGGCAGAGCACCCAGGTGCGCGGCATCTTCACGGTGCAATACCCGGAGGAGAAGCTGCCGGTCCCGGAAGAATTCCGCTTCATCCCCTTCCTGGTATACGAGGTGGACGAGAACGGCGAGAAGCACGACCGCTGTACTTCGTGCGGGATCTGCGCCAAGGTCTGCCCTCCGCAATGCATCTGGATCGTGCGCACCAACGACCCAAAGACCGGCCGGCCGATCCCGGAACCGGAGCAGTTCTACATCGACGTGGATATCTGCATGAACTGCGGTTTCTGCGCCGAGTACTGCCCGTTCGACGCTATCAAGATGGACCACGATTACGAGGTCTCGGTGTACGACCGGCACACGCACAATATCTACGACAAGGAACGCCTGTCCAGGCCAGCTTCGTATTATGAGTCGATCCGCCCGGAAAACTATGCCCGGGAGGAATCTGCCCGAGCGGAGGCGGAGGCGGCCAAGGCGGCCAAGAAAGCGGCTGCCAGCCAACCAGAGGCAGCCGGCAGTTAGAGATCCCTGGTGGCAGGATGGCGAACCCAGACACGGAATTCTTGTTTCCCCCGCGGGTGATCCCGACCCTGCGCTTACTGCGCGGAGAGAAGTGGCAGGCGCTGGTAGACCGGGCCGTCCAGGGAGGGCCTGCGGTGCTGGTGGAGCCTGCGGCGGCGCAGCCTGCGGCGGCGGGCCCATTATCGCTGGACCGGCTGGCGTTCGTGCTGTTGATGGTGCGGCTGGCGGGTTGCACGACCTGTCACGCCAGCTCTTTCCGTGCGCTGCGTGGCTGCACGCAGTGCGCTCGCCAGGCAGTGCGCCGTTATCGCGAGGATGACCAGCAATTGGAAGAGCAGTTCTTGAGAGCTCGTGAGGAAGTTGAAGTCTATCTGGAAGGGAAATAGGTATGTCCAGTCAAGGTATGGTAAGCGAGAAGGAGGTCATGGCAGCCCTGGGCAAAGTCCAGGAGCCGGAGTTGGGCAGGGATTTGGTGACGCTCAACATGATCCACGACTTGGTGATCGACGGCGGGAAAGTCAGCTTCACGGTGATGTTGACCACGCCGGCCTGCCCGCTGCGCACGCAGATCGAGCGCGAGGCGCGCCAGGCGGTAGCGGCGCTGCCCGGGGTGACCGAGGTGGCTGTTAAGCTGGATGCCAACGTACCAAGCGACGGGCGGGCGCGCGGCCTGCTGACATTGCCGATCCGCAACGCGGTGGCGATCGCCTCTGGCAAAGGCGGGGTCGGCAAGAGCACCGTGGCGGTCAACGTGGCGGTGATGCTGGCGGAGAGCGGGGCGCGCGTTGGGCTGCTTGACGCTGACATCTACGGGCCCAATATCCCGACCATGATGGGCGTCAGGCGGTTGCCGCCCTCAACGGAGGAAAAGCTGGTGCCAGCCGAAGCCTACGGCGTGAAGATGATGTCGATCGGCTTCTTGGTGCGCCCGGATCAGCCGCTGATCTGGCGCGGCCCGATGCTGCACTCGGCCATCCGCCAGTTCCTTAGCGACGTGGAGTGGGGCGAGCTGGATTACTTGATCGTGGATCTTCCGCCCGGGACAGGCGACGCGGCGCTCAGCCTGGCGCAGTCGATGCCTTTGAGCGGCGGGATCATCGTCACGCTGCCGCAGCAGGTCTCGCTGGATGATGCCCGGCGCGGGCTGGAGATGTTCCGCCAGCTGAACGTGCCGGTGTTCGGCGTCGTCGAAAACATGAGTTACCTGGAACTGCCGGATGGGACACGCATGGACGTGTTTGGCTCGGGCGGGGGGGAGCGCCTGGCCCGGGAATGTGGCGTGCCCTTCATCGGAGCCATCCCAATGGACCCGGCGGTGCGCGAGGGCGGCGACCAGGGCCTCCCAGTGGTGGTCAGCCAGCCGGAATCACCGGTATCCAGGGCGCTCCAGGCCGTGGCGCAAGATATCGCCGCCAAGATCAGTGTGGCTGCCATGCAGAAGAGCGATTTCATCCCGATCGACATGATCGGTTGACACAAGCACCGCCTCTCTCTGGTTAATCGCGGGTAAAGGTGATGATATACTAAGCGGTATGCAACCCATTATTGTCGGTATCCGTTTTCAACCGGTTGGAAAAGTCTATCATTTCAACGCCAGTCACTACCCGGATCTGATCCCGGGCGATTACGCCGTGGTGGAGACCAGCCGCGGCCGGCAGCTGGGGGAAGTAGTGCAGATCGTGGCGGATGCTCAGCCCCCACCAGAGGGCACCTGGAAGTCGATCCAGCGCAAAGCTACGCCACGCGACCTTGTGATGCGTCAGCTCTGGCAGCGTAAAGAAGTGGAGGCGATGGTCAACTGCCGGGCCAAGGCGGCGGAACTGAACCTGAAGGGGGTCAAGATTGTGGCAGCGGAGTACACCTTCGATGGGGCACGCTTAGCGTTCCTTTACAGCACCGAGACTGAAGAGAAAGTCGATCTGCGCGCCCTGCGCAATGCTGTCCAGCGCATCTATCCACGGACGAAGGTTGAGATGCGCCAGATCGGTCCGCGGGATGTGGCCAAGTTGTTGGGCGGGATGGGCGCTTGTGGCCTGGAGACGCGTTGCTGCTCGACCTTCCTTACCGAGTTCAGCCCGATCTCAATCAAGATGGCCAAGGAGCAGGGCATCTCGTTGACTCCCTTGGAGATCACCGGGATGTGCGGGCGGTTGCGGTGTTGCCTGGTCTACGAGTACGAGCAATACGTCGAAGCCCGTAAACAGCTCCCCAAGCGGGGCAAACGGGTGGTCACACCTAAAGGAGAGGCGAAGGTGGTGGACATCTTCCCGTTCAAAGATAGCGTGCAAGTCGAGTTCGATTCAGGGGTGTTGATGGAGTTCCCCCGCATCGATCTGCAACCCTGGGACGAACTGGAAGCCTTACGGCGGAAATCACAGGAGCCGTGCGACAAACACGAGGGTGGTGACTGCGATTGCAGCAAGCAAAATCCATGAACGATTTGGAATCTCCCGATCATTGGGGTAATCCACAACGCATCCTGGTCGTCCTGGCTCACCCGGACGACCCGGAATTTTTTTGCGGGGCGACGATCGCCCGCTGGACAGCCGCTGGGCATGAGGTCGCCTACTGCCTGCTGACCTGCGGCGACAAAGGGACGAAGGACCGGGAACTGACCCCAGGTGCGCTGTGCGCGCAGCGCCAGGAAGAGCAGCGCGCTGCGGCCTCGGTGCTGGGCGTGCACCGGGTGCGCTTTCTGGACTACCCAGACGGTTACCTGGTACCGGACCTGGAACTACGGCGTGATATCACGCGGGTGATCCGGCAAGAACGGCCAGACGTGCTGGTGACCTGCGATCCGACCAACCTGTACGTGCGCGAGACTCTGCTCAACCATCCGGATCACCGGGCGGCTGGGCAGGCGGCACTGGATGCGGTCTTCCCGGCGGCGCGCGATCATTTGAACTTCGTCGAGTTGTGGCGCGACGAAAACCTGGATCCTCATATCGTGCGGGAGGTGTGGGTCTCATCACCTAAGGAACCGAACGTGACCCTGGACGTGACCGAATATTGGGAGATGAAGATCCGGGCCTTGCACGAGCACAAGAGCCAGATCGGCGATCCGCAAGCCTTGGAGGAGCGCTTACGGGCGCGCCACACGGAGGACAGCATGCCCGAAGCACCCCGCTATGAGGAGAAGTTCAGGCGGCTGGTTTTGGGGTAGCACGCTCGAAATGGAGGGTTAATGGCCGATTACCTGGAAGAAGCACGGACTTTATTCACGTACACCCAAAGATTGCGGCGCGATTTCCACCAGCACCCCGAGCTGGGTTTCCAGGAAATCCGAACGGCAGGGATCGTGGCGCGCGAGCTGAACGAGCTGGGCCTGGAGGTGACCACCGGGGTGGGCCAGACTGGGGTGGTAGCCTTGATCGAAGGCGTCCGGCCGGGGCCGGTGGTGCTGCTGCGCTTCGATATGGATGCCCTGCCGATCCAGGAAGCCACCGGGGCGGAATATGCTTCCCTGAACCCCGGGGTGATGCATGCCTGTGGGCATGACGGGCATACGGCGATCGGGCTGACCGTGGCGCGCATGTTAGCGGAGCAGCGCGAGGCGCTGGCCGGCATGGTCAAATTCGTGTTCCAGCCGGCCGAGGAAGGCCTGGGCGGGGCGGAGGCGATGGTCAGGGACGGGGTGCTGGGAGACCCGCGGCCGGACTGCGCCCTGGCACTCCACCTGTGGAACGACCAGCCTTTCGGTTGGCTGGGGATCACCCCTGGGCCGGTCATGGCGGCTTCAGACCGCTTCACGTCGCTCATCTCCGGCAAGGGTGGGCATGGGGCCGCACCGCACCAGACCATCGATCCGGTGCTGGCCGGTGCGCAGGTCGTGTCTGCCTTACAAAGCATCGTGGCCCGCAACGTCGCCCCGCTCAAGTCAGCGGTTGTGTCGGTGACCAGCATGAGCGGCGGTGAGGCGTTCAATGTCATCCCGGCGGAGGTCGAGTTGAAGGGCACGATCCGCACATTCGATCCCGCGGTGCGGGAAGTGGTCCTGGAACGGTTAGAACAGGTCATCACAGGCGTATCACTGGCGATGGGTTGCCAGGCGGAGGTGGAGACCTGGCGAGTGACGCCGGCGGTGCACAACGAGGCGGAGGTGACGCGGCGCGTCCAGGCGGTGGCGGCGCGGCTGCTGCCGGAGTGTGAGATCGACGCGGAGGAGCGCACGATGGGTTCGGAGGACATGGCATACATGATGGATGACATTCCGGGGTGTTATTTCTTCGTAGGCTCGGCGGATGCGGCGCGAGGCTTGGACGCCCCGCACCATAACCCACGCTTCGATTTCGACGAAGCGGCGCTCCCCAGGGCAGCGGGGTTGATGGCAGCCTCAGCGATGGAATTATTGATGGGATCTAAATAAACGCCAGTCTACTGGAATTACGAGGAGGTTTGAACGTTCAAACGAACACGGGTTTGGACGTTCTTTTTTTTAAGGTTTGAGCCGGAGTCAAGGTCTTGATTTTGGGATCGGATCGTGCTATAATTTGTTTAGTCATAATAATCTGATTAATCAGTTTTAAAGGTCAGGTTGATCCGAATATGGCCCAAAAGCAGCTTTTTTCTGATTTCCTGGAATACCTGGCGGAGAATTATCGAGGCGAGAACGATTGCCCGCAGCTGCCCTCGTTGAGCGAGTTGAGCAAGCAGCTGGGTGTGAGCATCTCGACCTTGAGGGAGCAGATGGAAGCAGCGCGCGCCCTGGGGTTCGTGGAAGCCAGGCCGCGTACCGGAACGCGCCGCCTGCCGTACAGTTTCCTGCCAGCGGTTCGGCAGAGCCTGTCCTACGCCATGGCGATCGACCCGGAGACCTTTCAGCAATTTGCAGACCTGCGGCGGAAAATCGAGACGGGTTACTGGTACGAAGCCGTGCAGCGGCTTACCCTCGAAGATCAGGCACTGTTGCGTAAACTGGTGACCCAGGCCTGGGAGAAACTGCGCGGCTCGCCGGTCCAGATCCCGCACGCAGAGCACCGCGAGCTGCATCTGACAATTTACCGGCGGCTGGACAACCCATTTGTGCTGGGCATCCTGGAGGCCTACTGGGAGGCTTACGAGGCGATCGGGCTTAGTATGTACGCCGACTACTATTACCTGGAAGAGGTGTGGGGCTACCACCAGCGTATGGTGGATGCCATCTGTTCGGGCGACCTGGAAGCAGGTTATAACGCCTTGCTGGTGCACGCCGACCTGATCCGCTACCGAGCCGTCCCAAACGGGAATGGGGTGACTCTGGTCACCCATCCCTAAAAATCGGAGCGAAATTCAACCCGGGATAGATCCTCCTGGGTGGCATAGGTGAAACCAAGGAGCGCTGAGCGGAATGACTGCTGTACATCCTGCAATCCAGATGGAGCCAATCACCCGTGAGGGTTCCATCGTGAACGATTTTTCGATTACCGTGGGCACTGCCAATGGCTCGGGCAGTCAAACGTCTAACCTGACGATCTTGCGGGCATTGTTCAAGATGGGCATCCCAGTCTCGGGTAAGAACCTGTTCCCTTCGAATATCCAGGGGTTGCCTACCTGGTACACGATCCGTATCAGCAGGAATGGGTACCTGGCCCGACGCGACGAGCAAGAGATCGTGATGGCGATGAATCCCGACTCGTTCGTTCGTGACCTGGCCGGGGTGTTGCCCGGTGGAGCTTTCTTCTACGCAGACGATATCAAGCTACCCATCCAACGCGATGACATCATCCTCTATCCGATGCCGGTGAGACAGTTGGTCAGGGATACAGATGTCCCTCCTAATTTGAAGAACTATGTAGCGAACATGGTCTACGTCGGCGTCCTGGCTCAGATGCTGGGGATCGACCTGGATAAAATTTACCAGGCGCTGGAATTTCATTTCAAAGGCAAGCAGAAGCCGATTGACCTGAACTTCGGCCTGGCGAAGCGCTCTGCCGAGTGGGCGGCGGAAAACCTTGCGAAGCGCGATCCCTACCGGGTGGAGCCGATGGATGCCACGCGTGGCTATATCATGGCCGACGGCAACACGGCGGCTGCGCTGGGATCGATCTACGGTGGGGTGCACTTCGCCGCCTGGTACCCAATCACGCCGGCCTCCTCCCTGGCAGAGTCGTTGAGCGAATATCTGCCAGCATTGCGAAAAGACCCGGAGAGCGGAAAAAACACCTTCGCAGTGGTGCAGGCCGAGGACGAACTGGCGGCGCTGGGCATGACAGTGGGTGCTGGCTGGGCCGGATTGCGGGCGATGACTTCCACTTCTGGCCCGGGATTGAGTCTGATGACCGAATACGTCGGCCTGGCGTACTATGCCGAGGTGCCGGTGGTGATCTGGGACGTGCAACGGGTAGGACCCAGCACTGGCCTGCCGACGCGCACCTCCCAGTCAGACATCTCCTTTGCTGCCTTCATGGGACATGGAGATACGGAAAACATTCTCCTGCTGCCTGGTTCGGTGACGGAATGCTTCGAATTCGGTTGGCGCGCCTTCGACCTGGCCGAGCGGTTGCAATCGCCGATCCTGGTGCTGAGCGACCTGGACTTGGGGATGAACCAGTGGATGACGAAACCCTTTGAGTACCCGGACGAGCCGATGGACCGCGGCAAAGTGCTGTGGGAGGAAGACATAGAGAAGCTGGCTGGAAAATGGGGCCGTTACCTGGACGTGGACGGCGATGGCATCCCCTACCGGACGTTGATCGGCAACCGCCACCCGAACGCCGCTTATTTCGCGCGCGGTACCGGGCGCGATGAATTCGCCCGCTATTCGGAGGATGCCGCGACCTATGAGCGCAACATGCTGCGCTTGCGCAAGAAATACCAGACGGCACGCCAGTATGTCCCCAGGCCGGTCACCGA
>Ga0233416_10000719_pt1 | contig 10197 bp, 10 predicted proteins | sample Sediment_Towuti__2_FD_188638 | JGI IMG/M metagenome (GOLD analysis project Ga0233416, IMG submission 188638) | Sediment microbial communities from Lake Towuti, South Sulawesi, Indonesia - Sediment_Towuti_2014_0_MG | ecosystem: Environmental > Aquatic > Freshwater > Lake > Sediment | place... | reverse complement strand
CCGTGTCGTAGGTGTCGAGGAGCAGGACGACGTTGTCGGGGTGCGAGCGGGCGAATCGCTCGAACGCGGCGGCTTCATCGGTGTGGGCCTGTACGAACGAGTGGGCCATCGTGCCGTACACGGGAACGCCGAACTGCGCGCCGGCCTCCACGGTTGCCGTCCCGGCGAAGCCGGCCAGGCAGGCGGCCCGCGCGGCGAGCACGCCGGCCTCCGCGCCGTGGGCGCGGCGCAGCCCGAAGTCGACGAGCGGCTTGTCTTTCGCGAGCAGCACGAGCCGCGCCGCCTTCGAGGCGATCACCGTCTGGAAGTGCAGGAGATTGATCAGGCGGGTTTCGACGAGCTGGGCCTGGGGCAGCGGCGCGACCACGCGCAGGACGGGCTCATTCGGGAAGAACACGGTGGCCTCCGGCATCGCGTGGACGTCGCCGGTGAAGCGGAGGCGCGCCAGGTAATCCACAAACGGGGCGGAAAACATGCCCGTCGTCTTCAGCCAGTCCAGGTCCCGGTCGGTGAAGCGGAGGGTCTCGAGGTACTCGAGGGCCTGCTCGAGCCCCGCCGCCAGAAGAAAGCTTCGCCCGCGGGGCAGCTTGCGCACGAAGAATTCGAAGACCGCCGGCTCCTCCATGCCCTGCTCGACGTAGGTCTGGAGCATGGTGAGCTGGTAGAGGTCGGTCAGCAGCGCGCTCTGCGGGGAGGGAGGCGGGGCGGTCACGCGGCCAGGTCCTCGACGCGGGCCGGCCTGGCGCCCAGGCGACGCATCTCCGCCTCCGCGTTCGGGCCGTCGTCCGGGCGGATGTTCACGGCCCGGATCGCGTCCATGAGCAGCACGACAGCGTAGCCGAGGACTACAGCGTCCCGCACCGTGTTGAGTACGCAATAGTCCGTCGCCAGCCCCCCGATAAACAGGCGCTTCACTCGGGCGGCGCGCAAATGGCCGTCCAGCGCCGTGTCCTGGAACGCCGAATAGGCTTCCTTGTCCGCGGCCGTGGCCTTGTGGATGATCGTCGCCGCGGTGGGAGCCTGAAAGGAGGCCGGGGGCAGGGAGCCGGGCGACCCGGCCACGCAGTGAACGGGCCACGGTCCCCCCTGTTCGCGAAACGAGCAGTGGCTGGGCGGGTGCCAGTCTCGGCTCAGGAAGATCGGCAGCCCGCGCGACTGGAAACGCGCGATGTACTCGAGGAGGACCGGAACGATCTGATCGCCGCCCTGCACACCCAGGGCTCCGCCGGGCAGAAAATCGTTCTGGACGTCCGCGATCAGCAGCGCGTCGCCCGGTTCAAGTGTGATGGTGGTGCCAGTCATGGAATCCGAACACTAAGGATGTTCAAAAAGGCCGTTCAGCTAGGCCGCAGGGAGCCCGGCGACTGAGGCCTACGCTTTTCGGTAGGTCGCAGGGAGACGGGCGACCGAGAACGACGCTGGCGGACTTTTTCAACATCCATTACCGGCCTCGCTCGGCGAGCAGGCGAATATACGCCACCACATCCTGGATCTCCGTGTAGTTCAGGGTGCCCCGGAAGGAGTGCATGGGGCTGAAGATCACGCCATGCTCGATCACCGCGATCCACTGCTCGTCGGACTTAAGTTTCGATGCCGGGGCATGGAAATTGGCCGGCGGCAGATATTGCCATTGCGCCTGGGGCCCATCGCCCCGTCCCGTCGCGCCATGGCACTTCTGGCAGTGCTCCTCGTAGATCTTCTTCCCGACGGCCACGTCTTCCGGGAGGTCGGCAGCGGGCAGCGGCGGCGGGCACGCCATCAGGATTGCGCCGAGCGCCAGTCCCGCGCGCGGGATCGAGAATCCCGACCGGTGTCGTGCTGGCCGTCGCATCGTCAGCTCTTTTTGGTCGTGTGCGCGATGAAGCCGGTGAAGAGCTGTTTCGTGTTCTTGCTGCCGCAGGCCGGGCAGGGCGGCGGGCCGGCCTCGTGCTCCTTGAGCGTGAGCACGATCAACGACTCCTTGCCGCAGTCCTCGCATTTGTAATCATACATCGGCATGAGGCACCTCAGGCGCAAGTCAAAAGTCAAAAGTGAAAAGTGAGAAGTGAAAAGTATTGACCGCGCGTCTTCACTTTTAACCTTTTACTTTTTACCTTTTACTTTTCGTTCTCCACTTCTTCGTGCTCCGCCCAGGACGCGACGATCCGGGCCATCTCGGCCAGCCGCCTCGCCACGCGGCCGTAGAGCGAGTTCTCCGGGTAGCGGCCCTCCGCGTCGCGCTCGCCGGCCGGAATGCCGGTGAGCAGCTCCAGCACCTCCTCGATCCGGTTGACCCCGTAGATCGAGAAGGTGCCGGCCGCCGCGGCGTCGACGATCTCCGGGCGCAGGGCCAGGTGCTTCGTGTTGCGCGCCGGGATGATCACGCCCTGCGAGCCGGTGAGGCCGCGCTTCACGCAGGACGCGAAGAAGCCCTCGATCTTCTCGTTCACGCCGCCGATCGGCTGGATCTCGCCCAGCTGGTTGATCGAGCCGGTGACCGCCAGGCCCTGGTGCACGGGGGCCTCAGCCAGGCTCGAGAGGATCGCCGCCAGCTCGGCGACGGAGGCGCTGTCTCCCTCCACCTCCGAGTAAGTCTGCTCGAAGGTCAGGGTGGCGCTCAGCGCGAAGGGGTGCGAGCCCGCGAACTTTCCGGCCAGGTATCCGGCGATGGTCATCACGCCCTTGCTGTGGATGTGCCCGGACATCTCCGCTTCTCGCTGGATGTCGATGACGCCCTTGGTGCCGACGAAGGTGCGCGCGGTGATGCGGCAGGGGCGTCCGAAGGAATAGTCGCCCAGCAGGTGGACCGACAGGCCGTTGACCTGCCCGACCACGTCGCCGTCCACGTCCACCATCAGCGTGCCTTCCTTGATCTCGTCCTGGACCCACTGCTCGGGCAGGTCGGCGCGGTGCCGCTTCTTGTCGATGGCGGTCAGCACGTCCTCGCGCGTGACGAGGGCGCGCCCCTGCTGCTTCGCCCAAAAGCCGGCCTCGCGCACGAGGTCGCTGAACAGGCTCAGGCGCAGCGACAGGCGGTCGTGGCGCTAGGCGAGCCGCATGCCGTGCTGGAGCAGCTCCGCCACGGCGCCGGCCTCGAAGTGCGGCAGGCGCTCGGTCCGGCACAGGCGGGCGATGAAGCGGGCGTAGCGCTGCGCCTGGTGCTCATCCCAGGGCACGTCCACGTCGAAGTCGGCCTTGACCTTGAAGATCTTCTGGAAATCCTCCTCGTAGGCCTGCAGCAGGTGGTAGAGGATCGGCGGCCCGAGCAGGATGATCTTCACCTCGACGGGAACCGGCTGGGGCTTGATCCCCGTCGTCGACACGCCGAAGAACTCGCCGGCGTCCTCGATCTTGACCTCGCGCGCCTTGATGGCGCGCTTGAGCGCCTCCCACGAGAAGGGCTGGCGGAGCAGGTCCAGCGCGTTCAGGATCAGGTAGCCGCCGCCGGCCTGGAGGACCGCGCCGGCCTTGATCTCGGTGAAGTCCGTGAACGTGACGCCCAGCTGCATCTTGCGCTCGATCTTGCCGACGAGGTTGGCGTAGGTGGGATGAGACTCCTCCACGACCGGCGCGCCGGACCCCGGCGCATGCTCGACGATCAGGTTCACCTGGTAGCGGGTGAAGTCGGGCTGGCGGCCGCCGCCGTCGAAGAGCGCGAAGGGGAGCCGCGGCAGTTCCCGCGACAGGAAGTCCTTGTGGGTCGTGAGCACGTCCTCGCGGACCCGTTCCAGGTAGTCGAGGACGTCCGGCAGGTCGGCGTGCGCCCGGCGGAGCGTTTCGATGTGGGCGTCGAGGACGTTCTTGACGACCTGGCGGTCCAGCTCGCGGACGCGCCGCTCGGCCTCGTGGTCGAGCGCATGCAGGCGCACGTAGAATTCGCGGATCTCGCTCTCCAGCGCCTTCTGCGAGTCGCGCACCTGCTTCCGGTCGGGTTCCGACAGGCGGTCCTGCTCCTCCTCAGTCATCGGGCGGCCCTTGCGCTGCGGCACGAGGCTGAATCCGCCCGGCGCCTCCTCGAACCCGAAGCCGCGCTCGTGGGCCAGCTCCGTGAGCTCCTTGAAGAGGGCCTTCTTCTTGCCCTCGGTCTCCTCGGCGATCTTCGCCTTGGCCTCGAGATACTTGGCGGTCTCGAAATGGGTGGGAATGTCGCGTCGCAGGGACTGGATGAGCGCGGCCATGGACTGCCGGAACACGCGGCCCTGGCCGGGCGGGAACGACAGGCAGCGCGGCCGCGACGGGTCCTGGAAGTTGTTGACGTAGCACCAGTCGGGGGGGGTGGGGCCCGCGCGTGCCAGCCTGGTCACCATGTCGCGGACGAGCGTGCTCTTGCCCGTGCCGACCGGCCCGGAGACGTAGATGTTGAAGCCGGCGCTCGGCATGCGCAGGCCGAACTCCATCGCCTCGACCGCGCGCTCCTGCCCGATCGTTTCCTCGAGCGGCGCGAGCGCGCCCGTATCGGCGAAGCCCAGGCCGGCCGCGTCCACGCGCGGCGCCAGCATCGAGACGGGCAGCTTGAATTTTTTCTTCATGGAACGGAAGGCACCGGCTTCACGACCGTCGCCTGAGGGCCCTTCTCGCCCTCCTCGAGGTTGAACGTCACTTCCGTGCCGTCCTCCAGCTTGCCGAACGTCAATCCCTGCACGGCATTGCGGTGGAAATAGACCTCGCCTCCGCCTTCCTGCAGGATGAACCCGTAGCCCTCGCGCGGGAACAGCTTGCACACGACGCCGCGGAACGGAATCGGCGGCACGCGGATCTCCTTCGAGGCGCGCTTCTCGCGGTGCTTGCGGAGCTCGATCTCCGCGGCGGCGAAGGCGGCCCGGATGGCCTCCTCGAACGTCTTGTCCTCCTTGCTGGCCGTGACGGTGTGCCGTCCCGGCAGCGTGACGACCAGCCGGGCCTCCGCCACCTTCGCGGCTTTCTTGTGGTGCCGGTTCTTGATCAGCGTCACGCGTCCGTGGATCAGGTCGTTGTGGCCAAGCTGGAGGTCCGCCATCCGTTCTTCGATTTCCGTTTTCCACCTCGGGGTCATCGCGACATTTCTGCTCTCGATCTTCAGTTCCATGGCCCTCCTCGTTGTGCGTCTGGTATCCGCAGTTTTCTTCCACGCAAACCGGATGCCGACGCCTGCGGCGTAGGCTAGTGGTGAGCGGCAAGGGGCGAGGGGAAACGTCTTGAATTATCGACCACTTGCCTCGAGCCTCGGGCCTCTCGCCTCCGGCCGCCGGCGGGCTGGCGCATTTTACCTCAGTCTGCCAAGGAGGGTGAAGCCGAATGCGCCACCCCTCGCGTCAGCGAGCGGTGGAGGCATGAGGCTTGAGGCGAGGGGCTAGGGGGAAGAGGGAATTAGATATTAGCCTTTTCCGACCTCTCGCCACTCGCCTCTTGCCTCTCGCCTGTCCCTGGAACGCCCCTTGCGTTCCGGGAAGGCATGCCTCTGCTGAAACGGGAGAAACTGGAAGCCTACCTACGCCGGCGGTTCGGGGATTCGGCCAGATTGCTGGCCTACGGGCCCATCGGCAAGGAGACCACGGGCACGGTCCTGAAGGGCTACGGCTACGGCGCGCCGGTCCGGCTCACGTTTCGCGCCGGGGGCGTCGTCCGGAGGGTCGTGTTGGAGACGATGAGCCCGGGCCCCTTCGGCCACGAGCATCCGGCGGACCGGGCGCAGGCGCTGCTCTGGGATTTCGACTCCTACGGCCGTCTCGCGCGGCACGTGCCGGCGCTCGACGTCGGGGCCTTTTCAAGGGACGGCGCCCTGTTTTCCGTGGCGCCCGCGCGCGAATTTTTCGTGCTGACCGAGTGGGCCGACGGGGCGGCCTACCAGCGCGACCTCGAGCGCATCATGTGCGGCGGGCGGCTGATCCGGCTGGACGGCGCCCGCATGAGGGTGCTGGCCGACTACCTCGTTCGCATTCATCGCACCAAGCGCCGCCAGCCAGACCTGTACCGGCGCCGGCTGCGCGAGCTGATCGGCCACGGCGAATGCATCATGGGCCTGACGGACAGCTACCCGGTGCCGTCGGGATTCATCACCATGCCGCTGTTGCGGCGCATCGAGGAGGCCTGCAACCGCTGGCGCTGGGAGCTGCGGAATCGCGCGGCGCGCCTCTCCCAGGTCCACGGCGACTTCCATCCCTGGAACGTGCTGTTCCGCCGGAAGACGGACTTCAGCGTGCTCGACCGCTCGCGCGGAGAATGGGGCGAGCCGGCCGACGACGTCACGTCCATGACGATCAACTATCTGTTCTGCTCGCTGCGGCGGTGGGGGGACCTGCGCGGACCGTTCGAGACGCTGTTCCGGGGATTCTGGGACCGTTACCTGGATGGAAGCGGCGACCGCGGCGTGCTGGAGGCCGCCGCGCCGTTCTTCGCCTTCCGCGGCCTCGTCATCGCGAGCCCCGTCTGGTATCCCAACCTGACGATGGCGGTCCGGCGCTCACTCTTTCGCTTCATCCAGAACGTGCTCGCCGAAGAGCGGTTCGATCCGGCCGAGGCGAACCGGTACTGCCGCGCGTGACGCGCAGGCGAGACAGGCGCGACGAAAGGATTGTCTCTTTGGTTTCTCTGGTTTGTTTCGATTGTCTGGTTTGTTTGGTTCCGAACAACCCCAAAAACTAGACAAACCAGATCAACCAGGCGAACCAGATGAACTGCGTGCCTCACCGCACGACCAGTACCGAGCCTGGCGCCTGATGCACCACCGCGTGCGACACGCTGCCGAGGATACGACCCACGCCGGTCCTGCCCCGCGATCCCACCACGATCACATCGGCCTGGATGCGTGCGGCGGCGCGGATGATTTCCGGAGCGGGCGCGCCTTGGACGACGTCGCCGGTCGCGCGATAGTGTATCGGATCGAGCTCCTCGGCCACGCCGTCCGCGAACACGTGTGCGCGCGCGACGATGTCCTTGCGCAGCGAGTCGGGGATCATCGCCGCGGTGGGCCAGACGGGCTGGGTGAACGGCAGGACGGTCAGCACCGTCGCTTCGACCGGGGCCCGGAACGGGTGTCTCGACAGGAACCGGACCATCAGCTCGGCGTCGTCCGGACCCTGCACGGCCAGCAAGATCCGTTTCAGCCTGCGCAGGGGTTTCTTGATGATCAGCACCGGACACGCGGCATGCGAGAGCACCCGGTTCGACACGCTGCCGAGCAGCAGCTCTTTCACCGCGCCAAGCCCACGCGCGCCCAACACGATCAGGTGCGCGCGCTCCGCATCCGCGACGGTCTGGATGGTCACCGAGGGGGAGCCGATCTCCAGCCGTTTGGATACCGGCCCCGTGCCTGGGGGGAGCATTGCCGCGGCGCGTTCCAGTACACGCCCGCCTTCTTCGCGCATCTCCCGCTCAACGGTGGCGTAGAGGTCGCGCGCCACCTCCGGCACCAGCATCGGGTAGGCCGGGTTCGGCACATCCAGCACGTGCAGCACCACCAGCTTGTCCGCCGCCGGCAGGTGCGTCAGGGCCTGCGTGGCCTCGTACGACTGATCCGATCCGTCAACAGCGAGCAGGATGTTCATAACAACCCCCTTGTAGCTAATAGTTAGCAGCGAGTAGCGAACAGCGAGGAGCTTCTGGCTATCCGCTATTCGCTATCAGCTTCTCGCTTACTCATATCGCAGCGCCTCGATCGGGTTCAGCCGGGAGGCCTTGTTCGCCGGGTAGAGCCCGAAGAAAATCCCGACGCCCGCCGAGAAGAGAAACGCGATGGCCACGGCCTCCATCGAGATGATGGTGGGCCAGCCGGCGAACGTGGTGACGAAGTGCGCGCCGACGATCCCGGCCAGGATGCCGATCACCCCTCCGACCGTGCTCAGGATCGCCGCCTCGATCAGGAACTGCAGGAGGATGTGGCGCCGTTTCGCGCCGACCGCCATGCGGATGCCGATCTCCCGCGTTCGTTCCGTGACCGACACCAACAGGATATTCATGATGCCGATTCCGCCGACCACGAGCGAGATGGACGCGATGCTCATCAGCATCAGCAACATGGTGCGGCTGGCGCCGGCCATCGTGGCGGCGATGTCCTCCATGGTCCGGACGGTGAAATCGTCCTCGTCCGAGGCCTGCAGACGGTGGCGCGTCCGCAGCAGCGCCTTGATCTCCGGCACGGCTTCCCGGAGCCGTGCCGGTGTCGAGGACGCGACCATGATGATGCCGACGGTGCCGAGAAACTGCGTGCCGAGCACCTTCCGCTCGGCCGTCGAGAAGGGAATGACGACGATGTCGTCCTGGTCCTGGCCCAGCAGCGACTGGCCCTTGGGCGTCAGGACGCCGACGATCCGCAGCGGGACGTTCTTGATCCGGACCTGGGCGCCGACGATCTCCTCGCCCCGGTCGAAGAGGTTGTCCGCCGCGGTCTTCCCGATCACCGCCACCTTGGCGCCGGCGTCCTCGTCCGCCTGGGTGAAGAACGACCCCTGGGCCATCGGCCAGTCGCGGATGTCCGGAAAGGTTGCCGTGGTGCCGAGCACGACCGTGCTCCAGTTCTGATGCTCGTGCACGGCCTGGAGGACGGCACGGGTGCCGTACGTGACGCCCGAGACGCCGTCCACCTTGCGCTCGATGTCACGCGCGTCCTCGACGGTCAGCGTCGAGGCGCCGCCCAGTCCCGACCGCACGCCGCTCACGGTGGTGGCGCCGGGAATGACGATGAGGACGTTCGTGCCCAGGCTCTCGATCTGAGCCTGCACCGAGGCGCTGGCGCCCTGGCCCAGGCTGACCATCGCGACCACGGCGCCCACGCCGATGATGATGCCCAGCATGGTGAGGCCGGCCCGCAGGGGATTGCGCCGCAGCACGCGGAGCGCCAGTTGGACGGTGACGAGCAGGAAGTTCATGCCTGGTTTGTCTCGTTTTTCTGGTTTGTCTGGTTGATCTGGTTGTTTCGGTCAAACCAAACAAACGAAACAAACCAGACAAACCAAAGAAACCGTTTCATCGGATCTTCGGACCCATCCCGAAACCCGGGGGCAGCTCCTTCTGGCCGGCTTCCGCCGCCTCGGCCCCCACGATGACGGCGTCGCCCTCCCGCAGCTCGCCCTCCCTGAGCTCCGTGTGAGAGGCTCCGGCCGCGCCAAGTCCCACGGGCACCGCGCGGGGCCGGCCTTCGGCGTCCAGCCTCCAGACGGCGGATTTCTTCTTCTCCGTGGGCACGCCGGGCGGCTTGAACCGCAGGGCGGCGTTGGGAACCCGCAGCACGCCGTCCTTCGTGGCGGTCACGATCGACACGTTGGCGGTCATGCCGGGCTTGAGCTTCAGCTCGCGGTTGTCCACGTCGATCATGACGTCGTAGGTGACGACGTTCTGGATGCTGACCGGTGAATTCCGGACCTGCGAGACGACGCCGTGAAAGGGCTCGTTCGGGAAGGCATCCACCGTGAACTCCGCCGGCTTGCCTTCCGCCACGCCGCCGATGTCCGATTCGCTGACGTTGGCGTCAACCTGCATTTTCGTCAGGTCCTTCGCGATCAGGAAAATCTGAGGAGCCTGGAGGCTGGCCACGACCGTCTGCCCGACGTCCACCTTGCGCGCGATCACGATGCCGTCCTCCGGTGAATAGATCTTCGTGTAGCCGAGGTCCAGCTCGGCGAGAGCCAGTGCGGCCGCCGCCTGGTCGATCTGGGCCTTCGTGACCTCCACCTGGGCGGTGGCATCCTTGTGGTTGGTCCGGGCCAGGTCGAGGTCGGACTGCGGGACGAACTGCTGCTGCCGCAGCGTTTCCATGCGTTTCAATTCGAGCGTCCGCTGCGCCAGCTGCGCCTCGGCCTTGGCGAAGTTGCCGCGGGCGGTCTTGAGGTTGGCGCGGGCCGAGACGACCCTGGCCTGGAAGAGCGCCGGGTCGATCTGCGCGACCAGCTGGCCTTTCTTCACGACGGAATTGAAGTCGGCGTACAGTTCCTTGATCTTGCCGGTCACCTGGCTGCCAACCAGGACGGTGATGAAGGGGTTGACGGTACCCGTGGCCGTCACCATGGAGACGACAGGACCCCGGTCCACGAGCAGGGTCTTGTAGTGGAGCGCCGGGGGCACGACGGAGAACCAGCGCCACAGGCCAACGCCGATGAGGACGACGGCGGCGCCGAGGACGACAAGCACGCCGGCCCTCAGGCGTCTGCGGGAGGGAAGGGACAGCGGCGGTGGTGCCGGCACCGGTCGCGACCCTGCGACCTCGACGAGCGAGGACTCCGGCCGGGCCGAGGAAGGAGTGTCCGC
>Ga0233416_10000718_pt1 | contig 10201 bp, 7 predicted proteins | sample Sediment_Towuti__2_FD_188638 | JGI IMG/M metagenome (GOLD analysis project Ga0233416, IMG submission 188638) | Sediment microbial communities from Lake Towuti, South Sulawesi, Indonesia - Sediment_Towuti_2014_0_MG | ecosystem: Environmental > Aquatic > Freshwater > Lake > Sediment | place... | reverse complement strand
TCGCGGCCTCCTGTTCGGGGCCAAGGTGGTGACGATGAGTCCGGATGGTGAAGACCGGATCGGAACCTTCTTAAGTTCCCGCCTTCGAACCTATTGCGCCCTGCCGTAGCCTTTTCCTGCATTCCACCCGATGAATTCCTGTTCCAAACAGGCCGGCCGGGTTGCTTGACGCTCGTCCACCCTCACGTTATAGTTCGCGGGACTTGATCGGTCGTGCCAAGCCCGTATCATGCCGAGGAGTCGGTGACGATGCTGGAGCCAGTCGACAAAATCTGGATGGACGGTCAGTTCGTCGCGTGGGGGGATGCCCAAGTCCATATTTTGACCCACTCGCTGCACTACGGACTGGCGGCGTTTGAAGGCATCCGCTGCTACCGGGGCAGGTCGGGGTCCGCGATTTTTCGGCTCCAGGAACATGTCGATCGGTTGTTCGACTCCGCCCACATCGGCATGATGGCGATCCCCTACGATAAGAAGCAGATCTCGGACGCGATTGTCGAAACGGTCCGCGTCAATCGACTTGATGCCTGCTATATCCGTCCGCTGGTGTACATCGGGTATGGAGCCATGGGTGTTCATCCTGGCGACAATCCGATCCGCGTGGCCATTGCGGCCTGGAGATGGGGCGCCTACCTGGGAGATGATGCCCTGGTCAACGGTATGCGCGCCTGTGTCTCGTCGTTCACGCGGCATCACGTCAATGTGTCGCTGACCAAAGGAAAAATTTCTGGCTACTACGTGAACTCGATCATGGCCAAGCGTGAGGCGAAAGCTGACGGCTATGACGAGGCGATCCTCCTGGATTCCGAGGGCTATGTCTCTGAGGGGACGGGAGAAAATGTGTTTATCGTTCGGCGAGGAAAATTGAAGACCACCCCGTTGACGTCAATTCTTGAGGGAATCACGAGGAACTCTGTCATTGAACTGGCCCGTGAGCAGAGAATCGCGGTGGTCGAGGAGCGGTTCACACGGGACGAAATGTATGTGGCTGACGAAGTCTTCGTGACCGGGACGGCCGCCGAACTGACCCCTGTCCGCGAGATCGACAACCGCAAGATCGGGACCGGCAAGCCGGGACCGATTACGCTCGCTCTGCAGAAAGCTTTCTTCTCAATCGTGCGCGGGGAAGATCCTGCGCATGAGTCGTGGCTCACCCGCGTGTAGGACACTCGGAATACGTCATCCGCCAATCGTCAATCGAGGGAGGCAAGAGCTGGGCTTCGTCTCGCTTGACGAATGACGCTTGACGATCGTGGTGAGCTCAGTGGCCTGCGGGAGCCGCATCGCCTGACGGGTGGGATTCCGTCGTCGGTTGATCTGGGGATGGGGTGGAAGCTGGCTCGCTTTTCTGCTTGAGGTCGATGACGGTCGACGCGAAGTTGCGTTCTTTGGCCAGGATGGCGAGACTGAGCGACGTTAGCATGAACACGCCGGCCACGACGACCGTCAGCTTGCTCAGGAAGTTCGCGGGGCCTCGGCTGCCGAACACGGTTTGGCTGGAGCCCCCGAAGGAGGCCCCGATCTCCGCGCCCTTCCCGGACTGCAGGAGAATCGCTCCGATCATGAGGAAGCACACAAAGACGTGCAGGATGACAACGAGCGTGTACAGCATGTTCTTATACTGCGAGCGATTCAGCCACCGCCGCGATTGTAGCAAAGGAATCGAGCTGCAGACAAGCCCCGCCGATCAGCGCGCCGTCGATGTCGTCCGATTTCAACAGTGATTGGATATTCTGCGGCGTCACGCTCCCTCCGTACAAGATCCGTACTGCCTGTGCGATGGCAGGTGACCAGGTACCGGCCGCGAATTCCCGGATGGTCCTGTGGGCGGCCACGGCTTGATCGGGTGTGGCTGATTTTCCGGTTCCGATCGCCCAGACCGGCTCGTAGGCGATGGTGACAGCAGCCATGGTGTGAGGGGCGAGTCCCGTCAGGCTTCCGCGAAGCTGTCGGATGAGGACTGAGTCCGCCTTTCCGCTTTCCCTCTGAACGAGGGATTCCCCGACGCACAGAATCGGCTTGAGGCCGTGTCTCAGCGCGGCGTGAAGCTTTTTCTGAATCACCTCATCCTCTTCACCGAAGGTCGCGCGTCGCTCCGAATGGCCGAGGATGACATAGCGACAACCGAGATCCTTGAGCATCGGCGCGGAGATTTCTCCCGTGTAGGCCCCCTGATCCTCCCAGAAGAGATTTTGCGCTCCGAGCTGAATCGGGGACGAGGGACCGAGCGCTGAGCGGACAGACTCCAGCGCCGTGAAGGGTGGAGCCACGACGAATTCCGCGGCCGGCGAGGCAGGAAGTCGCTTGGCGAGGTCGCGCACGAAGACCGCCGCCTCCGATGGAGTCTTGTTCATTTTCCAGTTGCCGACGATCAGGAGAGTACGCACGACGCCTCTTGCTCGGCTCGCGTTGGAGTTGGTGCGGGGCGACTAGTTCGTGCGGTCAGGCAATGCCGCCAGGCCAGGAAGTTGTTTGCCTTCGAGCAATTCCAAGGCGGCACCGCCGCCCGTCGAGATGAACGAGATGCTTTCCGATTCGCCAGCCCGGTGCACGGCCAGCGCCGTTTCTCCGCCTCCGACGATCGTGAGCGCATAGGCATTGGCGATCGCGTGCGCCATCGCCAGGGTGCCCCGCGCGTAGGCGTCGGTTTCGAACACCCCCATCGGTCCGTTCCACAGGATGGTCTTGGCGTTCTGGACGGCTTCGGTGAACAGCTTGACGGAGGCCGGCCCGATATCGAGCGCGTACCAGCCTTTGGGAATTTCCTGGACCGGGACGATCTTCGATTCCGCGCCCGGTTCACGACTGGCTGCGACGACACAGTCGACGGGCAGATAGAACTTGACGCCGCGGGACAGGGCGTGGTCCTCGATGCCTTTGGCGAAGTCCAGCATGTCGTTTTCGACCAGAGAATTCCCGATTTCCATCCCTTTGGCTTTCAAGAACGTAAAGGCCATGCCGCCGCCGATGATGACCTTGTCGACCCGTTTCCCAAGATTTTCGATCACCCCGATTTTTCCGGACACCTTTGCCCCGCCGAGGACGGCGACGAAGGGCCGGACAGGGTTGGCCACGGCGCCTTCGAGATACTCGATTTCCTTCTTGAGCAAGGCACCGGCCACCGCGTCTCCGATGAACTTGGTGATGCCGACGGTCGAGGCGTGGGCGCGATGCGCGGCGCCGAACGCGTCGTTGATGTAGACATCGCCGAGCGATGCCAGCGACTTGGCGAAGGCGTCGTCGTTTGTTTCCTCACCCAGGTGAAAGCGGAGGTTTTCGAGCAATAGCACGTCCCCCGTCTGCATCTTGGCCACGAGCTTTTCGACGGCCGGACCGATGCAGTCAGGCGCGAAGATCACCTCTTTTCCGAGCAAGCGGCCCAGGCGTTTCGCGACGGGCGCGAGGCTGAACCGGGGATCGAACACTCCCTTGGGTCGGCCAAGGTGGGAGCACAGAATGACCTTTGCGCCCTCGTCCACCACGCGATTGATCGTCGGCAGGGTGGAACGGATGCGGGTATCGTCGGTAATCTGCAGCGCCTCATCGAGCGGAACGTTGAAGTCCGCCCTGATGATCACCCGCTTGCCACGCAGGGACACGTCGTCGATCGTTTTTTTGTGCAAATTCATGAACGCTCCTTGATGTGGTGCCGTGAAGGGAGCGGATGGTTAACGGGAAGTGGAGCCGATTCGATCACCGGGCTGTCCGTGGCCTAGTGACCGGCTGACTTTCCAGCCACGACCTTGATCAAGTCGCGCACTCGGCATGAATAGCCCCACTCGTTGTCGTACCACGCCGTCACTTTGACCAAGCGCTTGTCGACGACGTTGGTCAATGGCGCATCGACGGTGGCTGAGTGATCGTCGCCTTTTTGGTCGATCGAGACGATGGGATCTTCCGAGTATTTCAAAATGCCCTTGAGCGGTCCGTCCGCGGCCTTCTTGAACGCCGCATTCACTCCCGCAATATCGCAGTCCTTCTCGGTTTCCACGGTGAGATCGACCAACGACACGTTGGGCGTCGGAACGCGGATCGCGAGGCCGTCCAGTTTGCCCTTGAGTTCGGGAATGACCAGATGCAGGGCCTTGGCCGCGCCAGTGCTCGTCGGGATCATCGACATGCCGGCTGCGCGCGCGCGCCGGAGGTCCTTGTGGGGAAGATCCAAGAGCTGCTGATCGTTCGTGTAGGAATGAATCGTCGTCATGATTCCGTGCTTGATGCCGAAATTCTCCAACAGCACTTTGGCGACCGGCGCCAGGCAGTTCGTCGTGCAGGACGCGTTCGACACGATATGGTGAGCCTTGGGATCCAACTTATTCTCGTTCACGCCGAGTACGATGGTTACATCGGGGTCCTTGGCCGGGGCGGAGATGATGACGTACTTGGCGCCGGCCGAGAGATGCTTCCCCGCGCCTTCCCGATCCGTAAACCGACCGGTCGATTCGATCACGATGTCGACATTCAAGGCTTTCCAGGGCAGCTCTTTGGGATCCTTGACCGCGAGGACCTTGATGGGCTTTCCGTCGACGAGAATCTGGTCCTCCTTCGCCTCTACGTGGGCGTGGAGCGTGCCATGCACGGAGTCGTACTTAAGCAGGTAAGCAAGGGTCTTGGCGTCCGTAAGGTCATTGATGGCGACGAATTCGAGGTCCGGATCTCCCATGGAGGCGCGCAGGACGTTGCGCCCGATGCGTCCGAAGCCGTTGATACCGATTCGCAGGGTCATAGCGTAATGTCCTCTACGTAAAAATACGCCGCTTCCACACAGCCGGCGAGATAGGAGTGGGATACTATCGACGCCTTCCACCTCATGTCAAGTCATACGAACGAGGTAGAATGCGCGTGAGCGGCCTGCAAAAGCTGGCGATTGCATTCCGACCTTCGTGACCGGGGCGAGCGAGCGGGAGAGGCAGGCCGTACCTTGCGACTCGCTCCGATATTTGGCTAGAGTTCCTCATCGGTCGGTCGTTGTCGCGGGGTTTGAATGAACGAGACACTCTCGCAGAAAGCGGCGCAGGCACTGGAGTGGCCGCGCCTGCTCGAATGGCTCACACAGCATGCGCAGTCCACCATGGGTGCGGCGCGATGCCGGTCGCTTCCGCTTGCGAGCGAGTTGGCCGACGCAAGCCTGTGCCAACAGGAAACGACCGAAATGCTGCTGTTGCTGGACGGGAAGGATCCGATACCGACGGTGACCTTCCCGGACGTTCGTGATCTGCTGATCCGTGCGGGTAAGCGAGGGGTGTTGGAGGCGTCGGAGTTGAGAGATTGTGCGACCGTTGTAGCGCTGATGGGTGAGGTCGAACGATGGCTGACACGCCACCGCCTGGAGGCGCCGGTCCTCTCGCAGCGCATCGTTCGAGTCCGTCCCGCCGGGCAATTGCGGTCGACCGGGTCAGCTATCGAGGCCGCGATCGAGCCGGATGGGACGATCAAGGAATCGGCCACGCCGGAATTGCGGCGTCTGGCCAACCAAGCGCAGGAATTGAAACAAGAGATGCGGCTACGTCTCGACCACTTGCTGCATTCGAGGCGCTATGAGGAAATTCTGCAAGAGTCCTATTTCGCGCAGCGCGAAGGGAGGTATGTCGTGCCGGTGAAAGCTGACATGCGGGGCAGGATTCCCGGCATCGTCCACGACGTCTCGGCCAGCGGCGCGACCGTGTTTCTCGAACCGCGCGAATTGGTCGAGCTGAATAATTCCATTAAAGTGGCCGATCTGGAGGTCGAACGGGAAGTCCGGCGGATCTTGCGCGAACTCACCGCCATGGTGGCTTCCGGATCCGAAGGCATCGCAAGGGGAGTCGACGCGCTGGCCGACGTTGACGTGATCCGTGCAAAGGCCGAGTTGAGTCGGCGTCTGAAATGCAGTCCGGTGATGTTGAATGATTATGGGCGTGTCGTGTTGAAACAGGCTCGGCATCCACTGCTGATGATCGCCAAAGACCAGGTCGTGGCGAACGACATCGTGGTGGATGAGTCGATTCGTGTGCTGGTGATCTCGGGACCCAATACGGGAGGGAAAACGGTTACGCTCAAGATCGTCGGGCTCTTCGCGCTCATGGTACGGGCCGGGCTTCACCTGCCCTGTGCGCCGGAGTCCGAGATGGCGCTGTTTACGAATCTGTATGCCGACATCGGAGACGCGCAGGATTTGACCAGGGATCTGTCGAGCTTTTCCGCGCACATGACCCAAATGGTCCAGCTCCTGTCTGAAACCTCGGTTCGGACTGATACGGGGGAACCAGCCCGGCTGCCATCGCTCGTGCTGCTCGATGAGCCGGTGACCTCAACAGACCCGCAGGAAGGCGCGGCGTTGGCTGAGGCGCTGCTGTGCCGCTTGGCTTCGCTCAACATGAAGGTGGTGGCGACGACGCATTACGGCCCGCTCAAGGAGCTGGCGCAAACGACGCCGGGCTTTGCCAATGCCAGTGTGGAGTTTGACGTGGCTCGGCTAGCCCCGACCTATCGATTGTTCCTCGGACTTCCCGGCGGTTCCTCCGCGTTGGAGATTGCGGGACGATTGGGAATGGATGAGGCCGTCTTGATCGATGCCAGGCGACGCCTGCGCGATCAAGATCGGCGATTGGATGATCTCATGGCGGATCTCCAGCGGAAGCAGCGCCAGTTGGCCGAGGATACGGAGCGAGCGCGGAGCGCCAGAGCGGAGGCCGAACGGGCATCCGATGAAGCGCGAGCGTTGCGGGCGCAACTGGAAAAGGCCGGGCAGGAGGCCCGGAAGGGGCTCAAGAAAAAACTCGGCGAGCAGTTCCAGCGCGCCCGCGCCGAAGTCCAGGCCACCGTCGAGGCCGTCAAGCGTGAGCAGAGACTCGTCAAGGCGAAGGAGGCCAAACAACGGCTCAGCGAGCTAGAGATCCGAACGCGACAGGAACTGACGCCGGCCGACGAGCCGATTCCGGTGGAGCAGTTAGGGGTGGGCGATATGGTCGAGATTGTCGGCCTAGGCATGACGGGAAGCTTGCTTGAATCGCCGCAGGGCAAGAAGCGCGTGCGTGTCAAAGTGGGCGAAGGAGAATTGCTCGCCACGGTTTCGAACCTGATTGGTCTTTCGCGGGAACCAGATAGATCAACGGCTCCACAGGCGACATCCTCAGCAACTTCCGCTCGGTTTGCGACCGGCGGCGGACTGGGGTTGGATGAACAGACAGTGGTGGACGTGCGAGGCCAGACGGCCGACGACGCGCTCGATCAGGTCGTGGCAGCGCTGGACCGGGCGGCTCTGCAGGGAACGAGGTTTCTCCGGATCATCCACGGCCACGGAACCGGTCGGCTCAAGTCCGCCTTGCGCGAGTACCTGAGAGATTCGCCCTATGTGGAGGATTTCCGCCCCGGTGACCGAGCCGAGGGAGGTGACGGGGTAACGGTGGCGCGGCTACCGTAACCTCCAATATCAATCGTCCTCCTTGAAGCGTATCTGGTCCTGGAGTTCAGGTGCTTTGGTGGCTCTCAGCGAAGGATCATGCGGTAATGTGCTCAGCGGAGATGCAGCGATCGAGGTTTCGGTAATGGGTCTGCGGAGTAAGCGGGAAGAGAGGGGGAGCAGGGGGCAGGCAGTAAAGGGATAGAGGTTAAGAGATATGCGCTGGGAGGGTTGGGGGGAAACAAGGATCACTGATTTCGCTGGGCGATTGCGATGTTGCGGAGGAATCCGGAGTGTTTGGCTCGGCGGATGGGGCTGTCCTTAAATAGGGTGGCGAAGTTCGGTTCGTCCATCTTCGCCAATTCATCCAATCGGGGAGCCAGCGTCAACGCTTGAGGCTGGAAGGCCGGTGCGTGAGTCGGTTCGGCTCGCAGATTAAATGGGCACACATCCAGACAATCGTCGCATCCGAAGATTTTGTTCCCGAGGCGAGGTTGCAGCTCGTCGGGGATGACGGACTGATCCCCTCGCAGTTCGATGGTGAGGTAGGAGATGCAGCGGGTGGCATCAACGACATAGGGTGCGACGATCGCTCCGGTTGGACAGGCTTGAATACAGAGCGTGCAACTCCCGCAAAGATCGGTCGCCGGTTCGTCGGGCTCTAGCTCCAGCGTGGTAAGAATTTCGCCCAGTAGGAGCCAGGATCCGTGCTCGACCGAGACCAAATTGGAATGTTTTCCGATCCAGCCGAGGCCTGCCTGTTCCGCCCAGGCTTTCTCCATAATGGGGCCGGTGTCGCTGTAGGAACGGGTGGCGGCGTGCGGCGCGAGCCAGCGAATCCTCCGTTCCAGCTGCTTCAGCCGATCACCCATGATGCGATGGTAGTCTTTTCCCCAAGCGTAGCGTGCGATGCGACCATGGCCCGGTCGTTCATCGGCGCGGTGGTCGGTGAGGTAGTTAAGCCCGACGGAGATGATCGAACGGCATCCCGGAAGCACGCGGCCGGGCTCGGCGCGCTGCTCAGGATTCCGTGCCATCCAGGCCATCGTGCCGTGAAAGCCTCGCCGGAGCCATTCCGCGAGGCGATGGAACAGCAAACGGGGTAGCGGGCCACCGGGGTCCGGGGTTAAGGAAGGGCAATGTCCGGATGATGGCTGATCGGTGTCGAGCACCCGGCAGATGCCGACGACGTCGAATCCCAATGCTCGAGCTTCTTGTTTGATCCTGCTGGAGAGCGTCATGGGCCTGGAGAATCATCGCTGCTGAGAACAGTCCAATCGAACGCTGAACTGAGCCGAACAATGATCCGATCGACATCGCCCGCATACACCGGTGATGGTCGTTTTCCAGTCGGTGCGTTTCTCATCGAATCGACACATGAGTTGGCCGCCTTTCGAGAGGCTCGTCCAGGGTTTGTGGGTACCCGGAATGTGCGCGACGAGGCAACCTTGTGGAAAGGGGACCCGGCATTCCTGCCCGGCTTCGCCCTTCCCCATGGCAAAGCCGCAAGACAGTTCGGTCGTGGCGACTGTGTCTTCAGCCGCTGGTGCGATCGCTTCGGGAAGAGGCCCGGGGCTGATCGCCATCAGAGCGAACGACAATGCGAGCAGCACTGGTCGGACCGGCATCATCGATGAACGGTAGCACAGTCCCTCCGCTTGCGGCCACCGGAACGCACGCGTAGAATCTGGCAAGCCAGGCCAGCCACCGCAGAGCAGGAGGCCCCATGTTCGCGACCCGAATCAAGCAGAAAGAGGGCACGTTCTACTTCATCGCTTATAAGGCGGCCGATCTGCTCGAAAAAATCCGGTTTACCAGCCGCTACTACTTTGAGGGCGAAGAGATTCCACAGGCCAGGCTCTCCGAGCATGATGAAGTGGCCCGGTTCATTGCGGGTATCGAACGAAGCGAGCAGGGTTTCCAGCGTGTGCTGAACAGGCAGAAAATCAAACAGATCGTCAACTTCTACGAAACCGTCATCGCCCAGCCGATGATTCCGGGTACCGTGTTGCTCTTCACCGATGAAACGCTCCGGTTTCAGACATCCGGTGACTCGGATTCCATCGGTTATCTGAGCGAGCCGAAAGGAAAGTATCTGATCATCGACGGGCAGCATCGGCTGGCTGGCCTCCACTTTTTTCACGCAAAGCACCCCGATCAGGTGGCGAAGGTCGAGGTGCCGTGCCTGCTGTTTGACGGCCGGAGCGGAGATTTCGCGACGGAAATGTTCGTCATCATCAACTCCACCCACACACGGATCAACCGGTCGCATCTGGTGGATCTCTATGAAAAGGTGTCGTGGGAAAGCCCGGAGAAGAAGTTCGCGGCCAAGGTGGTCAATCTGTTGTATGCGGAGAGCGACTCGCCGCTACAGTACAAGATCAATCGCCTCGGCGGACGGAGCAAGCAGGAGAAGTGGATTCTCCAGTCCGAGGTGTTCAACGAGATGCTCAAGGTCGTCACGGCGCACAAGCGCTGGATCGAATCGCATCTCGGGATGAAGGCCGATCGCTGCTACGCGCTGGTGCGCGACTACCTCAAGGGCGTCAAGGACGTGATGCACGAGGTCTGGGGAAACAACGAGCGATACATGTTCACCCGAGACGTCACGCTGAAGGCGCTGATCCGCGTACTGGACGACTTGGTCGTGGATCGGAAACTGATCAGAGATTGGGACGAGCAGCGTTCGCACAAGCCGTTTGCCGAAATCGTGAAACCGTGGTCGTCGCTCGCCAAAGAATTCCGGGTCGACGGGTTCTACGAACGATTCCCGGCGAAGGGGCAGCTTGAACGCGTGCGCAAGATTCACCAGCGATTGCT
>Ga0233416_10000717_pt1 | contig 10207 bp, 10 predicted proteins | sample Sediment_Towuti__2_FD_188638 | JGI IMG/M metagenome (GOLD analysis project Ga0233416, IMG submission 188638) | Sediment microbial communities from Lake Towuti, South Sulawesi, Indonesia - Sediment_Towuti_2014_0_MG | ecosystem: Environmental > Aquatic > Freshwater > Lake > Sediment | place... | reverse complement strand
GTGGAATTATCCTTTGAGCCAGAAGGCAAGTTCAACTCTAGCGCACATTATACTCAGCGCCTATGGCCTGTCCAGCAGGGGAGGCTCTCCATCCTTGGGGGCGTGGATTCGAAGGGACTGTGGGTGGGGTGCGAGGATGGACGGGCTGGTCAGCGACAGGATCCGTCAGTTCACACGGGCCACTTCTCCTCGTTCCACGCCATCTCCCAGAACATCAACTCATACCGTGAGCTGATGATAAAGGATTCTTCCATCCGCCGCCGTTCGTCCTTGCCCGACGTCTTCGCCCACTCGTCCACTTTCTTCCTCATCCACTGCTGTACCTTGGCAAACTCAGGGGAGGCGTAGAGCATCAGCCAGTCCCGATAAGGATGGTTTTTGGGCGGGGGACCCTGTTTCAAGAGATGTTGTCCGACGACACAGTAAATCCAGGCACAGGGGAGGGCGACGACGGTGATCTCAGCTGCCGAGCCTGTATGGGCGACGGTGAGCATGTGTCTCGTATAGGCGTAGTTTGTCGGCGCCATGGGCACGGATGTCATCTGCTCAGCGCTCATTTTCCAGCGTGAGCCGTACCCTTCATGGAGACTCCGTTCAACGACGATGGTTTCTTCTGCCAGCTTGGTGAAACGTAGGGCCGAATCTGAATCCGGCGCCCTCATCGCTCCGGCAGAGAAGACACGGGCGAGGTCGCCGAGAAATTGTGCGTCTTGCAGGATGTAGTACTTGAATTTGCCTTCCGGCAAGGTTCCCTTACCCAGTGCCACGACGAACGGATGGGTGAGTTGTTCCTCCCATATCGGCTTGGCGAGTTGTCTCAAATGATGTGAGAAGGACATGGGACCTCCTTCTATAGAAAACGTTCTCCGTGAAGCGGATCTCGTATCTCGCTAGGCAAAGAAAGAGAAAATCATTGTCGTTTGCGCTTCACGCTTCACGAGATGCGCTTCACGAACTTCACCTGTGCGGAAGCCAGGGCCTCGGCAGACGGTTGATGCCGTCGAGTGCGGCGACACGATAACATTCTGCCAGGGTCGGGTAGTTGAAGATGGTGTCGACGAAGTAATCGATCTTTCCCTGGAAAGCCATGACGGCTTGGCCTATGTGAATGAGTTCCGTGGCCCCCTCACCGATCGCATGGACGCCCAGAAGCGTGCGGTTGTGGCGATGAAAGAGCAACTTCACCATACCGGTCTCATCGCCGATGAGCTGTCCTCGGGCGATTTCCCTATAGCGTGCGATGCCGACCGCATAGGGAACCTCTGCCTCGGTCAGTTCTTCTTCAGTCCGCCCCACCATGGAAATTTCCGGGATGGCATAGATGCCGTAGGGCAGGAGGTCCGTGTCGGTATGGTCAGGATGCCCAAAGGCATGACAGGAGGCATGCCTTCCTTGCTGCATGGACGTAGAGGCCAAGGCGGGAAACCCGATCACATCTCCGACCGCGTAGATGTGGGGAACCCTTGTCTGGAAATGATCGTTCACGACCACACGGCCTCTGGGATCAGGTGTGAGGCCGACGGCTTCGATATTCAAGTCCTTCGTTGCGCCGACGCGGCCGATCGCATACATGAGCGTCGAGGTGGTGATGGGCGGTGTGTGTGTCAGAGAGACCGTCACCCGGCCCTCGGCATCTTTGCGGATCGCCATCACCTCTTCTTCATGGTAGATCGTGACGCCGATCGCGGACATCTGTTTTTGCAAGGCGGCAATGATCTCCGCATCGACAAATTCCAGTAAGCGCGGCCGCTTGTCGATCAGAATTACCGGCACGCCTATCATGGCCAAGATCGACGCATATTCTGTGCCGATCACGCCGCCGCCGACGATCACCATCGACGTCGGGATATGTTTGAGCGTAAGTAAGCCGTCTGTGTCGATGACAGTTTCCTCGTCGAAGGGAATCTCAGCCGGCCGGGCTGGTTCAGTTCCAACGGCGATGACGATCACGTGGGCGTAGTGTTCTGTCGTTACCCCGGCCCGCTGAATGTGGAGCCGGTGGGGGTCGATGAAGCGGGCCTCTCCGTAGATCAGGTCGATGCCGTTGCGCGCCATCTGGTCCTGCACGATCTCAATTTCATTCTTGATGACATGGTTGGCACGAAAGGCCAGATCTTCGATCGTGATCGTCTTTTTCAGGCGGTAGTCGGCTCCGTAGAGGGTTCGTTGGCGAAAGCCTGCGAGATACAGAACCGCTTCACGGAGGGCTTTGCTGGGGATGGTGCCGGTGTTGGTACTGACGCCGCCGACGACTTCTTTGCGTTCGATGATGCCGACTTTTTTCCCGAGCTTGGCCGCCTGGACCGCTGCCTTCTGGCCGGCCGGCCCGGTTCCTACGACAAGGAGATCGTAATGGGCCATCAGGTGTTTCTACCCTAGCTCTGGTTAACCAAGGACTTGGCCACGGCGAAGGCCTCATCCAGATTCGGCAGCTGGGTCAGTTCGGGAGTGATTTGCAAATGCCGCACGGTGTTTTTTGCGTCGACGACCATAACAGCACGAGCCAGGATATGGGGACCATTGAGAAAGAGTCCGTAGGCTTTTCCAAACTCTGCGTCACGATAGTCCGAAAGGAAGGTCACGTTGGCGATCTTGGCTTCTTGTGCGAATCGTTTCTGTGCAAAAGGAGTATCGATACTCACGGTCACCAATTCGACCATCTTGTCGATTCCTTTATTCTTTTCGCTCAGGTAGTGGGTCTGTTGTTCGCACACCGGGGTATCGAGCGACGGTACGACGCTGATGATCCTGACCTTGCCTTTCCCCTTCGTGTCGGTGATGGCGATCGGCGACAAATCTGCCTGTGTCAGATTCACCTCCCGGAGGGTGTCGCCGACTTTAATGCCGTTTCCTGAGAGCATCAGAGGGCTTCCCTTGAAGAGGACTTTCTGGCCTTCACCAGCTACAGCACTGCCGCCAGCGACAGTGAGGTCCTTGTAGAGAAAACCGGCGCCGCCGGTGCTTCCGCATCCGGCGAGCCCGAGTGTCATACAGAGTGTGGCCCCTACGATCATTCGATGCGCTGTCTTCATCATGCCTCCTTATGGTGAATAACGGCGACTATGTTTACCAAGATAGAGTGCGCTATGCGTACGTCAAGAGCCGGATGCGATCGACTTGTTCGGGACGACAGAACCGCATGTATGGCACGAGAGAATACCATCCTGCTACGGATGAATAAAGGAGATGAGTTCCTGGTTGATCACATCCGGTCGTTCCCACTGCGGGATATGTCCTGCCCTGGATATTTTCATGAATCGTGACCCCGTGATGGTGTGATGGAGTTCCTCTCCCACGGCGATGGGGAACACCCGATCGTCTTCTCCCCAGATTACCAGCGTCGGATGGACAATTTCACCAATGCGCGTGGAAAATCCCGACTCCCATAACGGAAGATTATCCCTGACGGTCAGAATGGGTTTGATGAGTCCGGGGCGTTGACGGTTTCGATTGGATCGCTCAATGACCGCTGGCGTGAGGAGGATAGGGTCATGGACGATTTCCTTTAGGACAGATTCGGTCATGAGCCCGCCGAACAGCATGTTGCCCAATGAGACGAGCCAGGCCGGCGCTCTGGTTTCTAGCGCCCGTCTGACGGACGGACTGGTGAGTTTCTTCATGACCTGTTTGGGCAACCCGCTGATCAGGACGAGCTTGTGGACACGTGAGGGATGCTCCAGTGCCATACCGATGGCCAGGCCGGCGCCCATGGAGTTGCCGACTAACGTGGCCTGCGAGACTTTGACTTCATCCATGAATCCGACAAAGTAGTCCAACATTTGATCAGGCCGGTACTCAATATCTGGTTTGTCAGACAGTCCTGAGCCGGGCAAATCGAGCGTGAGGACACGGAAATGCTGAGACAGGGTCTGTTGCTGATGTTCCCATTGCCACATCGACCCGCCGAAGCCATGGATCAGGATAACCGGAGGGCCTGCTCCGATATCCAGATAGGCGATCTTCTGGTCATGGACGACAACAGTGTGAATGGGTATGCGCTCAATGGCGTCAAATTGTGCTGGAATCGACGGTGGAGACGAACAGGCGGTCATGAGGTGACACAACAGCACGAAGGCGAGCAGCACAATAGGGCGCTGTGCATATACCAGGCTAGGAGGACGATGGACTGTTGGCCTACTCCAGCTGGATGACTGTCTCATCCGTCTTCACGCTGTCGCCTTCGGCTACGAGGATGGCCGTGACTGTTCCGTCGATTGGCGCCGGGACCTGGCTTTCCATCTTCATCGCTTCGATAATCAGGAGCGGGGTACCGGCCTTGACCACGGCATCAACCCTGACGAGCACTTTGACGACACGACCCGGCATCGGGGGGGCCACGTCTCCCGGTTTGGATGGCTTGGGCCGTTTGGGTTTGGCGCCGGTCCCGGCATCGGGAACTTCCGGCACGCCTGCCAGGATCTCCTGGATCGGTTCCAGCGAGACTTCTTCGAGTTTGTCGTTGACTCGGATGTAATAGGGTTTGCGGCCGTCGACCTTTCGCCCGGAACCTGACACCTCGACATGGTAGGTTTCTCCATGGACTGTGACGTTGAATTCGGCCGGAGCCAAATGGAGTTCTGTCGCCGCAGCCGATCCACTGGACGAGAAGCTTTCGAGAGGCTCCAGCGTCAGGTCCCCCTTTTCGCGCGCCTCAAAGAAATCGCGCGCAATCGTGGGGAATAGGGTGAACGAAAGCTGGTCCTCGACCGTGGTAGCTGAGGCGGGGAGATCTTTTTTCGTGGCCTCGAGTTCTGGTTCCAGGCGATCGGCGGGCCTGGTCTTGATCGGTTGATCGTCTCCGATCGCGCGAGCCATGATGTCGTGATCTAGGGGACCCGGCGCCCGTCCGTAGAGCCCGAGGAAATAATTTTTGGTTTCCGTGGTAATGACTTTGTACCGTTCGCCAGTCAGGACGTTGAGCGTCGCCTGCGTGCCGACGATCTGACTGGTCGGAGTGACGAGCGGAGGATAACCCATTTCCTTTCTGACGCGCGGCACTTCGTCCAGAACTTCTTTGATCCGATCAAGCGCATTCTGCTCGGTCAGCTGTGCCGCGAGATTCGAGAACATGCCTCCGGGAATCTGCGAGGAGAGGATCTCGGCATCGACCCCGGTAAACTCGCTTTCGAACTGACGATACTTTCTCCGAACTGCCCGGAAGTATTCAGTAATCGGGAGGAATGATGCGAGGTCAAGCCCCGTGTCGTACGGGGTGTTGCGCAAGGAGGCCACGAGCGTTTCCGTTGCTGGGTGTGAGGTGCCGCCAGCCAGGGGCGAGATGGATGTATCCAGCATGTCCAGACCGCCCAATACCGCCATGAGGGAAGTCATGGAGGCCATTCCCGAGGTGTAGTGTGAATGCAGATGGAGCGGGACGGCGACTGCTGCTTTGATCCGGCGTATGAGGTGATAGGCATCGAGCGGCGACAAGAGCCCGGCCATGTCCTTAATACAGAGCGTATCGGTTCCCAAGTCTTCGAACTGTTTCGCCATGTCAACAAAACGCTCTATGCTGTGGACAGGGCTGACGGTATAGCTGATGGCGGCTTCGACATGCTTGCCGCAGGCCTTCACCTCTCGCATGGCCCGTTCGACATTGCGGATGTCATTCAATGCATCGAAGATGCGAAAGACATCGATGCCATTCGCGGCGGACCGTTCGATGAATCGTTCCAGCACATCGTCGGCATAGTGCCGATATCCGACCAGGTTCTGTCCCCGGAGCAGCATTTGGAGCTTGGTATTGGGCATGGCGGCCCGTAAGGCACGGAGCCGTTCCCATGGATCCTCCTTGAGGAAGCGGAGGCAGGTGTCGTACGTAGCGCCACCCCAGACCTCGAGCGACCAATAGCCGACAGCGTCGAGCTTTTGGGCGATGGGAAGCATGTCCTCCGTCCTCATGCGGGTGGCCAAGAGCGACTGATGGCCATCGCGTAAGGCGACATCTGTGATCAGGATCGGTTTGCCAGGGGCCGGTTGGATCGTCAGCTCTTGGCCGATCCAGGAACGTGTTTTCGATGTCCGGAGGGCTGGCCCGGCTGTCCGTTTCTTGGAGCCCTGTGTTCGTGAGGGTCGTCGTATTGCCATGATGTCCTGATCTCTGCGCCCTTCGGGCTAAAGCCCTTCGTAAGCGGCGATGGCTGCAGAGAGTGCCAGCACCAGATCCTCCGGCTGCTCAAAGTCGTGGTAGTTGAACAGGCCGGGATGCTTCTCCAGATAGGACGTATCGAACTGTCCGGTCAGAAAGTCCTGGTCCTGCATGATCTCCATCATGAAAGGGATCGTGGTCTTCACCCCACGCAAGACGTATTCTTCGAGCGATCGTCTCATACGGCTAACAGTTTCTTCCCATGTCCTGCCGCGTACAGTGAGTTTGGCCAAGAGGCCGTCATAGTAAGGTGGTACCGCGTAATCCTTGTAGACGGCTCCATCGATACGGACCCCGATTCCTCCTGGCGACAGATAGGCTGTGATCGTACCGGTGCAAGGGCGAAAGTTGTTTTTGGGATCTTCCGCGTTGATGCGGCACTGGATTGCATGGCCTTGGAGCGTGACTTCCTGTTGCGGGATCTCAAGAGGTATGCCGGCTGCGATGGTAATCTGATGACGCACGATGTCGATTGCCGTGATCTGCTCTGTCACGGTGTGTTCCACTTGGAGGCGCGGATTCATCTCCATGAAGTAGTAGCGGCTATCCTGATCGAGAAGAAACTCGACGGTACCGGCATTGTCGTAGTCGATCGCCTTGGCGATCGCGATGGCGGCCTCACCCATTTCGGCACGCAGGCGTGGGGTGAGAATCAAGGATGGGGCAATTTCGATGAGTTTTTGATGCCGCCGCTGAATCGAACAATCGCGCTCGCCGAGGTGGATGATGTTCCCGTGCCTGTCAGCCAGGATCTGAAACTCGATATGATGCGGACGCTCGATATACTTTTCAAGAAAGACGGTTCCATTGCCGAAGGCAGCCTGAGCCTCCCGTGAGGCAACTGCCATATTTTCATGAAGTTCAGTATCCGAGCGCACCACTCGGAGGCCGCGGCCTCCTCCGCCTGCGCTGGCCTTAATAATGATTGGATAGCCTGTGTCCCTTGCGAAGGACAGGGCATCCTCAATCTCAGTGATGCCGCCTTCGGTACCGGGAACGACTGGGACTCCGACTCGCTTGGCCAGCTCGCGGGCTTTGATCTTGCTCCCCATCAAGTCGATCGCCTGTGGCGATGGGCCGATGAAGGTCACTCCGGAAGTGTGACACAGCTGTGCAAAATGTGAATTTTCTGAGAGAAAACCATAGCCTGGGTGGATGGCGTCGGCGCCAATCCGTTGAGCCAGATCGACGATTTGCTGGCTATCAAGGAAGCCTTTGACCGGGCCAGGGCCGACCATGTAGGCCTCATCGGCCTTCTTGACATAAATTCCAGTCGAGTCAGCTTCGGAGTAAATAGCCGCCGTCGCGATGTCCAATTCGCGGCAGGCGCGGATAATCCGCATGGCGATTTCCCCGCGATTGGCCACCAGAATTTTTTTGAACATACCGGTCCCTGTCTCTTCAGGTCATGCGTGATTCGTATGAGTTATCAGGCAAAAATGAGGGCGTAAGCTAGCATAGGATCAGGAGTCCTGTCGAGGTAGGGAGGGAGGGGGCGAGCCTACCTCGACTTGATCAAGACCGGTTTTGATTGAGCGCTTCCGCCTCCTGCGACGATGATAACAAATGTCATCCCGGCTTTCGCATCCGGCACAGTTACCTCGATCGCCGAATCGCTCATGAACTTGAAGTCCACTGGCTTATTTGAAGCCGCGCTGAAGGTCACTGCATGAAAACACTCCTTCGTGCCGAAATTCTCGCCTCTGATGACAACTTTGTCCCCCGGCTTGGCTTCATCCGGTTCAACTTTCGAAATCCTGGGGCGCTTGCTCTGGTCACAGATGGGGTCCCGTTCGACTTTTCCGGCGTCGAATCCCTTGATCGATTCTGTACCGTAGAGGGTGAATCCTGCGCCATCAACCATTGCCCCCGGTTCCTCCGCGTGGGAGAGAGCGATGGGTGAAGCTAATGCTACGCAGAATCCCAGAAATGCAAGCCGCAACGGTCGCCTCTTCTGCATGGGCACCTCCTTTAAGAACAATGGCGCAGGATTATCTCTCATTGATGGGGACATACGCCTCGGCAATGAGCTGTTGACCGGCAGGGGACAAGACAAACTGGGTGAATGCTTCCGCTACGGTATTCGGCCCTTTCTTGGACAGGAAAAGGACGGGGCGTCGGAGTGGATAACGACCGTCTTTGACGGTGGGGACTTCCGGTTCGATCTTGTCGATGGGCAGGAGTCTGACGGCAACACCGCTTGAGACAACAGTCAGTGCCTGATTCAGCGAGAGATAGGAGACCGCAGATAGCGGGGGTAGTGTTCCCACGATCGTCTTGACAACCTGTTCATCGGAACCGATCGACTTGGCTGCCCCTGTGATCTTGCCGGTGATACCGAGCTGCGACTCAAACGCATCGCGGAGATTTTGGTTGCGAGGTCGGTCGATGACCAATATCTTCGTCTCAGGGCCCCCGAGTTCTATCCACAGCTTGGTCTTGCCGGAGAAGATGTCGGCTACCTGTTGCTTCGTGACTTCTTTCGTAAAATTCGAGAGGTGTACGAGGACGCCGATTCCATCCCATGCGATAGCGGTTGCGGAGAACCCCGGTTCCTCGCTTCCAGTGACAGCAATGTGGGCCTGGCCGGATTTCACCAACTCAACCGGCCTAGAATTGCCATCCCAGACGACATCAATGTAGGCACGGGGATTGGCCTTTTCGAATGCATGAGCGAGTGATTCAATAGTCGACTGTTCCGGTCCATTGCCTGCGATGGTGAGGTTCCCGCCGACTTCTGCTAGAGCGACGAAGCCCATTCCCCAGTTGAGCAGAAAGCTCAGCCCGAAGGAGAGTATCAATCTCACGACCATGCAATCTCCGTGGAGTCGGAATGGCTGGGAGAACACGCGTTCCTGTTCACGTGCAGGCTACAATCTGGTTCAGTTTTCCGTTGTGCCGCTGGTTGTAGGATCAGGAGGTGGCTCGGCAGATGCCGCGGCTCGTCTGCCCATCAGCGGCGGGAGTTTGGCGAACTTGTCCATCCGCTCGTTCAACATGTCGTAGGCTTTCATTTCAGCGAAGCCGGTCTTATGTGTGCCCTTTACTTGCGTGGTGCAGGCTGACAGTAACCGTGTTGCGCTCTGGGCATGACAGTGAGGGCACAGGGTGTCTTCCGCTCTGGCATGAACGGATTGGGTGGCGTCAAAATGCTTCCCGCATTGGTTGCAACTGTATTCGTAGATCGGCATGGCTCCTCTCCTTACGCGAAATCACAAGCAGCGCGCGAAGGCGGTCTTGACCGACTGTTGAGATATGTCTTATTCTACCCGTCTTGCTGGCATGACTTCTAGTAGTTTAAGAGGAGGATTTCGATGTCTCTGTTGATTCGGAAGTATAAGAGTGTCGGTGGATTAATGCAGGAAGAGCGGATCGATGATCCGGATCGGATCGAGCGGTACATGCGGCTCTTTGATAAGGACGATATCAAGAAACTCGAGATGGGTGCAAAGGTCTTCATTGAAAAGGATGAGTGGCAACTCCTGCCTTGAGCGAAGAGAATGAGGGGAATAGGGTGAGGAGCGATTGATCACGGTGGCCTTGGCCCCATATCCCCTCGCCCCGCACATTTCACCCCCGCCTGGTCCCTCATGACCTATTGGATTCACATCGCACGTTCGATCGATCGAGTCACACTTCATAAGGATCGTTGTTCCGAGGTGCCGTCTACGTCAATCGGCTCCTCAACCGATTTTTGGGAAGGAGGGTGGTTCGATTACCCGGATAAGGAGCGAGCGTTAGCAGCCATGGAGCAAGCCGGGACGACCGAACAGCGCCGTTGTACGTTGTGCAAAGCCTAGAAAGGCGTCATAACCCAAAACTCAGCACTGCTTCGATTCTATGCCACGACTTGCACTCCTATTGACAACGTTTATCTGGGGTGCCACCTTCCCCGCCACCAAGGCGGTGTTAGATCAAATCCCGCCGTTCTCGTTCCTGTTGCTCAGATTTCTCATAGGAGCGTTGCTGGTCGGGGGAGGGTACCTGCTCCTCAGGTTTCATTTGCACCGCGAGCCGGCGCTGCTGCGGGCGAGTGCGATCGCCACCGGTTGGCTGATT
>Ga0233416_10000716_pt1 | contig 10210 bp, 5 predicted proteins | sample Sediment_Towuti__2_FD_188638 | JGI IMG/M metagenome (GOLD analysis project Ga0233416, IMG submission 188638) | Sediment microbial communities from Lake Towuti, South Sulawesi, Indonesia - Sediment_Towuti_2014_0_MG | ecosystem: Environmental > Aquatic > Freshwater > Lake > Sediment | place... | reverse complement strand
GCAGGTCGGGATGTCGCTCCAGGCCATGGTGTCGGTCACCTTCGCCTTGTACGTGAGCCGCTTCTCGTCGAAGACGCAGAGCGGGCGCAGCTTCCCGCCGCGCCACTGCGCGACCGCCTCGATCGGATTGTTCACCGTCGAGTCGACGTGCTTGCCGACGAGCTGCGTCGCCACGTCGCCGCCGCCCTTGAACGGGACGTAGATGAACTTGGTGCCGGTCTGCTTCTCCAGCGCGACGGTGATGATCTGATCCTCCTGCTTCGACCCGGTGCCGCCCATCTTGAACTTGGTCGGGCCGGCCTTCTTGACCGCCTCGATGTAATCCTTGGCGCTCTTGTACGGCGTCTCGGCGTTCACCCAGAGGATGAACTGGTCGAGCGCGAGCATCGACACCGGCGTGAGGTCCCGCCAGTTGAACGGCACCCCGGTCGCGAGCGGCGTCGTGAAGAGATTCGAGAGGGTAATGATGATCTTGTGCGGATCGGCCTTCGCGCCCTTCACGTCCAGGAACCCTTCGGCCCCCGCGCCCCCCGCCTTGTTGATGACGACGATCGGCTGCTTCATCAGCCCGTGCTTCTGGATGATCGCCTGGCTCAGGCGCGCCATCTGGTCCGCGCCGCCGCCGGTGCCGGCGGGAACGATGAACTCGACGGTCTTGGTGGGCTCCCAGGTCGCCTGGGCGTGCGACGGGCCCGCGGCGAGCGCAAGCGCGCCGCCGCTCAAGGCGATACCGATGCGCAACAACGTTGCTTGAAAAGCCTGCATATGCTCCTCCGGTGGTGAAACGACCCCTGTGCCGCCGCTGTGCCTTGACCGGCCAAAAACGGCCAGCCGAGGGCGGCGATCTCGTTGTCGCCTGACGGCGGATTGTCCGGCGCGATTGTCCGCGAAGCGCTTGACTCCGGTCAAGAAACGCCTCGCGGCCGGGTCCGCGTCGTCGCCCCCCGCCGCCAGCTCGGAGCGAGCTGGCTAGCGGTCGGACGTCGAGTCCGGGATGCGGACCTCGGTGGGCGCCGCCTCGGCACTTTTGCGCTTCGCGAGCCACATGCCGAGCGCGACGACGAAGGCCGCACCGAGCACGCCGCAGATCAGCTCGAGGCTCACCGCCGCCAGCACCGGCCGGTTGTCGACGAAGGCGAAGTGCTCGCGCATCCAGCCGTCGATCGCCGGATCGGTGACCGCCATCTCGCCGGCGACCCAGCCGATGAGCGCCGCGCCGATCGTGATGATGACCGGCCAGCGCTCCATCAGCTTGATGAGCAGCGTCGCGCCGAAGATCACGAGCGGGATCGAGATCGCGAGGCCGAGGATGAGCAGCAGGTAGCTCCCGCCGGCCGCCGCGGCCACCGCGATCACGTTGTCGAGGCTCATCACGAGGTCGGCGATGAGAATCGTCTTGATCGCGGCGACCAAACTGTCGCTCGCGTCGACGTCCTCGCCGCCTTCCTCGGGGATGAGCAGCTTCACGCCGATCCAGAGGAGCAGCGCCGCGCCGACGAGCTTGAGCCACGGCATCTGGAGGAGCGCGACCGCGAAGATCGTCAGCACGATCCGCATCACGACCGCAGCGCCCGCACCCCAGAAGATCGCCTGCTTCTGCTGCTTCGGCGGCAGCGCGCGCGCGGCGAGCGCGATCACGACCGCGTTGTCGCCGGACAGGACGATGTTGACGCCGATGATCTTGGCGAGTCCGATCCAGAAGGTCTGCGACAGCACTTCTTCCAGCATCGGCTCCTCCTCGAGCGCGGCTGCGTACGGGCGGTGATTCTAGCGCGGCCTCGCCGCAGCCGCGGGCGGCCCGCTAGAACAGCCCCACGACCTTGCCGTCGACCAGGTCGATCTTCTCCGCCGACGGCACTTTCGGCAGGCCGGGCATCGTCATCACGTCGCCGCAGATCATCACGATGAATTCGGCGCCGGCCGCGAGGCGCACCTCGCGCACGTTCACCACGTGTCCGGTCGGCGCCGCGCGGGCCTGCGCGTCGGTGGCGAACGAGTACTGGGTCTTCGCCACGCACACCGGGTAGTGGCCGTAGCCGTCGTCCTGCAGCTTCTTGATCTGCGCGCGCACCTTGGCGTCGGCGGTGACGTCGCCCGCGCGGTAGATCGTCTTGGCGATCTTGTTGATCTTGTCCCAGAGCGGGTCGGCGTCCTCGTAGACGAACCGGAAGCTCGACTTCTGGTCGCACAAGCCGACCACGATCCGCGCGAGCTCGGCCGCGCCCTTGCCGCCGTCGCCCCAGTGCGTCGCGAGCACGACCGGCACGCCGTACTTCGCCATCCGGCTCTTGAGCAGCTCGATCTCCGCGGGCGTGTCCTGGTTGAAGCGGTTGATCGACACCACGCACGGGATGCCGTAGTTCTTCTGCACGTTCTCGACGTGGCGCTCGAGGTTCGCGAGCCCCTTCTCGAGCGCGGCGAGGTTCTCCTGTCCGATCGTCTTCAGGTCCTGGCCGCCGTGGTACTTGAGCGCGCGCACCGTCGCGACGATCACCGTCGCGTTCGGCCTCAAGCCCGTCTTGCGGCACTTGATGTCGACGAACTTCTCGGCGCCGAGGTCGGCGCCGAAGCCCGCCTCGGTCACCACGTAGTCGGCGAGCTTGAGCGCCGACTGCGTCGCGATCACCGAGTTGCAGCCGTGCGCGATGTTCGCGAACGGACCGCCGTGGATGAACGCCGGGTTGTTCTCGAGCGTCTGGACGAGGTTCGGCGCGAGCGCGTCCTTGAGGAGCACCGTCATCGCGCCGTGCGCCTTGAGGTCGCGCGCGGTGACCGGCTTCTGGTCCTTCGTGTACCCCACCACGATCGCACCGAGCCGCTTCTTCAGGTCCTCGAGCGAGGTCGCGAGGCAGAAGATCGCCATCACCTCGGAGGCGACGACGATGTCGAACCCGTCCTCGCGCGGGTAGCCGTTCGCAGTGCCGCCGAGCGCCACCACGATGTCGCGCAGCGCCCGGTCGTTCATGTCGACGACGCGCCGCCACTGGATGCGCCGCACGTCGATCCCGAGCTCGTTGCCGTGGTTGATGTGGTTGTCGAGCATCGCCGCGAGCAGGTTATTGGCGAGCGCGATCGCGCTGAAGTCGCCGGTGAAGTGGAGGTTGATGTCCTCCATCGGCACCACCTGCGCGTAGCCGCCGCCCGCGGCGCCGCCCTTCACGCCGAACACCGGCCCGAGGGAGGGCTCGCGCAGGCAGATCACCGCCTTCTTCCCGATGTGGTTCAGGGCGCCACCGAGACCGACCGTGGTCGTCGTCTTGCCCTCGCCCGCGGGCGTCGGGGTCATCGCGGTGACGAGGATGAGCTTCCCGTCCGGCCGGCCTTTCAGCGTGTCGAGGTATGCGAGCGAGACCTTCGCCTTGTAGTGCCCGTAGGGCTCGAGGTGCTCCTCGGCGATGCCGAGCTTGCCGAGCGCGACCTTGGGAATGCGCTGGAGCTTGGCGGCCTGGGCGATCTCGATGTCGGATGGCATGAGCGGTCTCCTGGATTCGCGTTTCTCACCGGTAGGTTAGGTGCCCGGGCGTCGCCCCGACATTGACTGCCGTCAATTCAGGCCGCGGCTGCGCCGGGATTGCGGCAGCGCGGTGCGCCCGGCGAAGGTCGCATTGCCGCCTTCGGCCTCCTCGATCCGCACCAGCTCGTTCCACTTCGCCATGCGCTCGGAGCGCGCAAACGACCCCACCTTGAGCTGCCCCGCGTCCCACCCGATCGCGAGGTGGACGATCGACAGGTCCTCGGTCTCGCCGGAGCGCGCCGAGACGATCGTGCCCCAGCCGGCGCGCCGACCCGCGTCGAGCGCGGCCTTCGCCTCGGTGACCGTGCCCGCCTGGTTGGGTTTCACGAGCACCGCGTTGCAGGCGCCCTGCGCCGCGGCCGCCGCGACGCGCGCGGCGCTCGTCACGAGGAAATCGTCGCCGATCACCTGCACGCGGCTGCCGGCGGCGCGGGTGAAGCGCGCGAACCCGTCCGCATCGTCCTCGGCCAGTGGGTCCTCGATCGAGACGATCGGGAACCGGTCGAGCCAGTCCAGGAGGAGCCCGATCATCCCGTCGGTGTCGAGCTCACGCGCCTCGAGACCGAGCCGGTAGCGGCCGCCGCGACCGAACTCGGACGCCGCGACGTCGACCGAGATCGCCATCTCGTCGCCGGGCGCGAAGCCTGCGCGCTCGATCGCCCGCACGAGCATCGTCAGCGCCTCCTCGTTCGTGTCGAAGGCGGGCCACCAGCCGCCCTCATCGGCCACCCCCGCGAGCCGGCCCGCATCGCGCATGAGCTCCCCCGCCGCGCGATAGACCTCGGCCGTCATCTCCAGCGCGGCGCCGAAGCTCCCGGCCGCAAGCGGCATCACCATGAGGTCCTGGACGTCGATGCGCCGTCCGGCGTGCGCGCCGCCGCCGAAGATCTGGATCTCCGGCAGCGGCAAGCGGATCGGTCCCGCGCCAGCGAGAAACCGGTACAGCGGCTCGCCCGCCGCGGCGGCCGCGGCGTGCAGGACGGCGAGCGACACCGCGATCGTCGCGTTGCCGCCGAGGTTCGATTTGTTTTCCGTCCCATCGAGGGCGATCAGCGCAGCATCGATCGCCGTCTGATCGGCGGCGTCCATGCCGGCGAGCGCCTTGGCGATCGGCCCGTTCACGTTGGCGACCGCGCGCGCGACTCCGAAACCGCCGAGGCGCGGTCCGCCGTCGCGCAGATCGAGCGCCTCGCGCGAGCCGCGGGAGGCGCCGGCGGGGGCGATCGCACGGCCGCGCGCCCCGCCCGCGAGATGCACCTCGGCCTCGACGGTCGGCCGCCCCCGGGAATCCCAGACCCGCCGGCCGCGGACTGTCGCGATCGCAGTCCCGCCCATCTAGGCCTCCGCCAGCGTCTGCCGCCAGCGCTCCGCCACCGCGCCGAGCGCAGCGGCCGAAGCCATGAGCAGCGGCTTCGCGCACGCGCGAACGCGCTCGCGATCGGCCTCGCGCGTGATGTACTCGACCGGCGACTTGCCGTCGACGCGCGCGAGGAACAGGCCCGGCAGAAGGCGTGCGCAGCGTGCCTCGAAGTCGTCGCGCGGCTCCCAGGCAACGCCCGCGAGGTAGGCGTCCGCGAGCGCGTGGAAGCAGGCGAGATAGCGGTCGCGCCATTGCGGACGCCATAAGCACTTGAGCAGCAGGTGGTTGAGGCAGAACGCGAGGTCGAACGCCGGGTCGCCGTACCAGGCGCACTCGGCGTCGAGAAAGAGCGGCCCGCGCGGGCCGACGAGGATGTTCTTCGGGCTCACGTCGCCGTGCACCAGCGCGAGCTTCGTCCGGCCGGTCGTCTCGGCGATCGCGCGGAGCGCGGCAGCGACATCGGGATGGCGCTCGGCGGCGGCGAGGAGATAAGGCTCGAGCCGGATCGGCCAGAAGATGTGGTCGTTGGCGAAGCGCGCCGCGATCTCGGCGCGGCCCGCGGTCGCGGCATGGATGCGCGCGATCCTGTGGCCGACCTCCGCGGCGACTCCGGTGTCGATCGCGCCGGCCGCGAGCTGCGCCTTCCAGACGGGGTACGTCTCGGGCGCGAGCCATTCCATCGCGAACCACCCGGCGTCGGGATCCTCGGCGAGCAGGCCGGGCGCGGCGTCGCGCACGACCGTGCCGGCGACGCGGATCCACTCGGCCTCGCTGTGGTTGCGCGCGACCGGCGCGCGCCAGTCGGCGGCCACCTTCAGCCTGGGCAGCGCGCGCTTCACGCAGAAGCTCGCCGCGCGGGCGTCGATGCGGACGATGTCCGAGGAGACGCCGCCCGGGAGCGGCGTGAGCGCCGGCTGCTCGTCCGACCCGATCAGGCCGGCGCGGCGCAGCGCGGCGAGGAGCCCCAGTTCGGCGGCGGATGCGGCAGCGTCGGTCTTCACGCCCGCCGGAGTCTAGCCGACGGCCGCGCGCGCGGCGCTCGCCTCAGGCGGCCGCGGCGGGCAGCGGGGTCTGCCCGCCACCGTAGCTCATCCGCGCGGGCTTGCGCCCGCCCTTGGTCACGCGCACCGCGCAGTACTTGAACTCGGGGATCTTGCCGAACGGGTCGAGGACCGGGTTGGTCAGCTTGTTCGCCGCGGCCTCGTAGTAGCAGAACGGGATGAACACGGCGCCCTGTGGCGTGCCGTCGTCCACCCGGGCGTAGAGCGAGATCGACCCGCGCCGCGACTCGACCGTCACGACCTCGCCCGGCTTCACGCCGAGGCGCCCGAGGTCGCCGGGATGGAAGCTCGCGACCGGCTCGGGCTCGATCGCGTCGAGCACGCCCGCGCGGCGCGTGATCGCCCCGGTGTGCCAGTGCTCGAGCTGCCGCCCGGTGATCAGGACCATCGGGTAGTCGCGGTCGGGCTGCTCGGCGGCCGGGATGAGGTCGGCCGGAACGAACTTGGCGCGGCCGGTCGGCGTCGGGAAGTGCTCGGTGAAGACCACCGGCTGCCCGGGGTCGCCCTCGTTCTCGCAGGGATAGGTCACCGAGGAGTCGCGCTCGAGCCGTTCCCAGGTGATGCCAGCGATCGAGTCCATGCCCTTGCGCATCTCGTTGAACACGTCGCGCGGGTGCGCGTAGTGCCAGTCGAGCCCGATCCGGCGTGCGAGCTCCTGGATGATCCAGAGGTCCTCGCGCGCCTCGCCCGGCGGCTCGATCGCCTTGCGGCCGAGCTGCACCATGCGGTCGGTGTTCGTCACCGTGCCGACCTTCTCCGGCCAGGCGGTCGCCGGCAGCACCACGTCGGCGAGGTAAGCGGTCTCCGTCAGGAAGATGTCCTGCACGACGAGGTGCTCGAGCAGGGCAAGCGCCTCGCGCGCGTGATCGACGTCGGGGTCCGACATCGCCGGGTTCTCGCCCATGATGTACATGCCGCGGATCTCGCCCTTCTTCGCGGCATTCATGATCTCGACCACCGTGAGCCCCGGCTTCGGATCGAGCTCGAGGCCCCACAGCGCCTCGAAGCGCTTCTTCGCCTCCGGATTGTCGACGCGCTGGTAGTCCGGATAGACCATCGGGATCAGCCCGGAGTCGGACGCGCCCTGCACGTTGTTCTGCCCGCGCAGCGGATGGAGGCCCGTTCCCGGGCGTCCCACCTGCCCGGTCGCGAGCGTGAGGGCGATGAGGCAGCGCGCGTTGTCGGTGCCGTGGATGTGCTGCGAGATCCCCATTCCCCAGAGGATCATCGAGCCTTTCGAGGTCGCGTAGAGGCGCGCCACTTCGCGGATCGTCGCTGCCGGGATGCCGCAGATCGGCGCCATGGCCTCCGGCGGATACTTCCTGACGTTCTCCCTCAGCGCCTCGAAGTTGAGCGTCCGGTCGCGGACGAACGCCTCGTTGACGAGCCCCTCCTCGACGATCGTGTAGAGCATCGCGTTCAGCAGCGCGACGTCGGTGTCGGGGTTGAACTGCAGGAAGTGGGTCGCGTGCCGCGCGAGGTCGCTGCGCCGCGGGTCGGCGACGATCAGCTTCACGCCGCGCTTCGCGGCGTTCTTCATCCACGTCGCCGCCACCGGGTGGTTGCTGGTCGGGTTGGCGCCGATCAGGAAGATCACTTCGGCCTTCATCACGTCCCGCACCTGGTTCGACACCGCGCCGGAGCTGATGCCCTCCATCAGCGCCGCGACGCTGGAGGCGTGGCAGAGGCGCGTGCAGTGGTCGACGTTGTTCGATCCGAAGCCGGTGCGCACGAGCTTCTGGAAGAGATAGGCCTCCTCGTTCGTGCCCTTCGCCGAGCCGAAGCCGGCGAGCGCGCGCTTGCCGTCGCGGTCGCGGATCTCGCGCAGGCCCTTCGCCGCAAGGTCGAGCGCCTCGTCCCAGGTCGCCTCGCGGAACGCGTCCTGCCACCGGTCGGGATCGACGACGAAATCCTTCGTCTTCGGCACGCCGGTCTTCCGGACGAGCGGCTTCGTCAGCCGCTGCTTGTGATGGACGTAGTCGAAGCCGTACCGTCCCTTGACGCACAGCCGGTTCGCGTTCGCCGGGCCGTCCTTGCCCTGGACGTGGAGGATCCGGTTGTCCTTGATGTGGTAGGTGAGCAGGCAGCCGACGCCGCAGTACGGGCACACCGAATCCACCGTGCGGTCGGCCTTCACCAGGCCGACCTCGCGCGCCGGCATCAGCGCGCCCGTCGGGCAGGCCTGCACGCACTCGCCGCACGCCACGCACGTCGACGCGCCCATCGGGTCGTCGAGATCGAAGACGATCTTCGAGTGCTCGCCGCGGAACGCGTAGCCGATCACGTCGTTCACCTGCTCTTCGCGGCATGCGCGCACGCACCGCGTGCACTGGATGCACGCGTCGAGGTTGACCGCGATCGCCGGGTGTGAGAGATCCGCCCGCGGCTGTTCGCGGCCCGGGAACCGCGGCCGCCCCACCTTCAGCCGTTTTGCCCAGGTGTCGACCTGGTTCGCCAGCGTGTGCCGCCGCTCCGGCAGGTCCGAGAGCAGCAGCTCGATCACCATCTTCTGCGAGGCGACCGCGCGCGGGCTGTCGGTGGTCACCTCCATCCCGTCGCTCGGAGCCCGGCAGCAGGAAGGCGCGAGCACCCGCTCGCCCTTGATCTCGACCACGCACGCCCGGCAGTTGCCGTCGGGGCGCAGGTTCTCGTTGTAGCAGAGGTGCGGGATGACGACGCCGTGCTTGCGCGCGGTCTCGATGATCGGCTCGTCGCTACGGCCGATCACCGTCCGGCCGTTCAGCTTGAACTCGATCGGCATCGTCGCCGCGGCCTGGGTGCTCAGTCGGTCCATCGTCGTCTAGCTCCTAGGCGAGCTCGTGCGGGAAGTACTTCATGACGCACAGCAAAGGATTCGGCGCCGCCTGGCCGAGCCCGCAGATCGAGGCGTCCATCATCGCCTGCGAGAGCTCCTTGAGCAGGGCCTCGTCCCAGGCCGGTCGACCCATCAGCGCGAGCGCCTTGGCGGTCCCCACGCGGCACGGGGTGCACTGGCCGCACGACTCGTCGCGGAAGAATCGCATCAGGTTGCGCGCGGCGTCCACCGCGCGGTCGCGGTTGGAGAGGATCACGACCGCCGCCGAGCCGATGAAGCAGCCGTACTTGTTGAGGGTGTCGAAGTCGAGCGGGATGTCGCCCATCGCCGCCGGCAGGATGCCGCCCGAGGCGCCGCCCGGGAGGTAGCCGTAGAACTCGTGCCCGTCGAGCATCCCGCCGCAGTACTCGTCGATCAGCTCGCGCACCGTGATGCCGGCGGGCGCGAGATGCACGCCGGGCTTCTTCACCCGGCCCGAGACCGAGAACGAGCGCAGACCCTTGCGGCCGTTGCGGCCGAAGCCGGCGAACCACTCGGGCCCCTTCTCGATGATGTCGCGGACCCAGTACAGGGTCTCCATGTTGTGCTCGAGCGTCGGGTAGTCGAAGAGCCCGACCTGCGCGACGTAGGGCGGGCGCAGGCGCGGCATGCCGCGCTTGCCCTCGATCGACTCGATCATCGCCGACTCTTCGCCGCAGATGTAGGCCCCGGCGCCGCGGCGGAGATCGATGAGCGGCAGCGCGCACGGCGGATCCGCCTTCAGCCGCGCGAGCTCCTTCTCGAGGATCGCCCGGCAGCCGTGGTACTCGTCGCGCAGGTACACGTAGCAGGCGCCCGCCTGCACCGCCCATGCCGCGACGATCATCCCTTCGATGAAGCGGTGCGGATCGCGCTCGAGATAGACCCGGTCCTTGAACGTGCCCGGCTCGCCCTCGTCGATGTTCACCGCGACGAGCTTGGGTTGCGGCTCGGCGCGCACGATCCGCCACTTGCGGCCGGCCGGAAAGCCGGCGCCGCCGAGGCCTCGGAGCCCCGAGTGCTCCATCTTCTGAATGATGCTCTCGGGGTCGTGCTTGCCGGCCAGGCACTCCACGGCAAGCCGGTAGCCGCCGTTTTTCCGGTAGGCGTCGTAGCCGACGTAGTCGGGACTCGGGTCGAGCGCCGCGCCGGGAGTGTTCTTCGGCTCGATGAACGAGGCCGGCGCGAAGCTCGCCCGGTCGCGCGGTTGCGGATGCTTCAGCTCGCGCTTCTTCACGAGCGCCGCGATCTTCGCGCCATCGGCACAAGGCACCGGGCGCTGGCCGACGACCGCCGCGGGCGCCTGCTCGCAGCGGCCGATGCACGGCGCATGGAGCACGCGGACGCCCTGGCCGAGGAGATCGGGCAGCCGCTTGAGCAGCGCCTGCGAGCCGGCGAGCTCGCAGGCAACCGAATCGCACACGCGCACCGTGACCGCGGGC
>Ga0233416_10000715_pt1 | contig 10211 bp, 10 predicted proteins | sample Sediment_Towuti__2_FD_188638 | JGI IMG/M metagenome (GOLD analysis project Ga0233416, IMG submission 188638) | Sediment microbial communities from Lake Towuti, South Sulawesi, Indonesia - Sediment_Towuti_2014_0_MG | ecosystem: Environmental > Aquatic > Freshwater > Lake > Sediment | place... | reverse complement strand
CACCGCCGTCACCGAGATCCCCTGGGAGGCGAACCACTCGCCCATCGGGCGCATCGAGGCCGGTGAGCCGGAGAAGCCGTGGATCATGAGGACGCCGTCAGACCCGCCGTCGAGGCGGAAGGGGGCGGCGCCGGGGAGGATCGCGGGCTCGCTCACCCGTTCGTCAGGAGTGCCGGCGCGCCGGGTTCACGAACAAGGTCACGACCAGGTACAGGAAGAACAGGCCCACCGCGGCCGTGAGCACGACGAGCATCCCTGCGAAGAACCACTCGAGCAATCCCCATGCCGCGAGCATGGCGCCATCCTAGCCGACGGTTCGGCGCTCGCGGCGGACCGCCCGGCCCACGTCGCTCAGGCCGGGAGGCCGGCTTCGGGGACGAGGATCTCGGCGGTCACCCACGACACGCCGACGCCGAGGTACTGGCCGGCGGCCATCGACAGGTCGATCACGCGCTCAAGGTTGCCGTACGGTCCGCGGTCGTTCACGAGCACGATCGCGCATCGGTCTCCGTTGTGCACGCGGAGGAACGTGCCGAACGGCAGCCAGCGGTTCGCGGCCGTGAACAGCCGAGGATCGAAGATCGCACCGTTCGCCGTCGACTGGCCTGCGAAGTCCCAGCCGTACCAGGTCGCGTAGCCCGAGAAGCTCTTGCCGGTCTCGACGAGGCCCTGCGGGGTGTCGCATGTCTGGCCGCCCGTCGGCCCGAGGAGGGCGAGGAGCGCGCTCTGGCCCTTCCCGGTCGCACCCGAGCCGAGCGCGTCCCACCCGGCCTGCCGGCCCTCGGCCTCGGCGATGGCCATCCGTTGCCGATCGAGCCAGCGGTCGTCGATCACAACCTGTCTCGCGAGCCCGGCGGCCTCGTCGACCGTCCGGTGCATCTCGAGGAGCAGGTTCCGGAGGTGACGGATCCGGGGTTGCAGCTCCGCAAGGGCCGCCGCGGCACTCGCGCGCTCGGCCTCGAGGACGACCTGCGCGACGATGACCTCCTGGAGCGATCGCGCGTCGAGCGCCACGGTGCGCGAGGTGTACTCCGAGATCGAGGCGAGATCGGTGAAGTCCTGCGCGCCGAGCAGCGCCTCCACCAACCCGCCGGGGCCGAGCTGGTAGGCGGTGCGGACCCGATCCTCGAGGGCCGTGCGAGCCGCCGCGACCGAGCGCTCGGCAGCGTCGGCGGCTCGGGCGGCCTCGACGTAGGCGAGCGACGCCGTTCCCGTCTCGCGCTCGAGGGCGGCGTAGCGGCGCCGGAGGTCCTGCAGCTCGGCGTTGAGCTCGACGAGCCGCCGGAGCCGCGGGTCGTTCGCCAGCCCGGGGTCGTCGAGGAGACGGCGTTCGAGCCGGCCCGCCGCATCGTGCGCGAGGGCGGGCAGGGGTGCCCCGGCGACGAGGGCCGCGAGGACGAACACGGGCAGGAGGGCTCTGATCCGCATGGTGCCTACCAGCTGGTTCGACCGCCGCTGCGGACGGCTTGAGGACCGACCGGGTAGGTTGAGCGCATGAAGATCGGGATCCTGACCGGCGGGGGGGACGTCCCCGGCCTGAATGCCTGTATCAAGGCCGTGACGCTCCGGGCCGAGGAGGAGGGCCACAGCCTGGTCGGCATCCGCCGGGGCTGGGGCGGCCTGCTCCAGTGCGACCCCGACGACCCCGGATCGATCGCGGAGAACACCCTCGGACTCGACGCGGCCTCCGTCCGAACGATCGACCGGACCGGTGGGACGATCCTGCACACCTCGCGGACGAACCCCGCGAAGGTCAAGCCCGAGGACGAGCCGCCGTTCCTGCGCGAGGGGCGTGAGGCTGACGAGACCCGCGACCACACGGATCACGTCCTGAAGGTGCTCGACCGGCTTGGGATCGACGCGATGGTGCCGATCGGCGGCGACGACACGTTGTCGTTCGCGCTCCGGCTCCACGAGGAGGGTGTCCCCGTCGTCGCGATCCCGAAGACGATGGACAACGACGTCCACGGGACCGACTACTGCATCGGCTTCTCGACCGCGATCACGCGCACCGTGATCTTCATCCATCAGCTCCGTACGAGCGCCGGCTCGCACGAGCGGCTCGCCGTCGTGGAGGTGTTCGGACGTTACTCGGGCGAGACCTCGCTCGTCTCTGCCTACCTGTCGGGTGTCGAGCGGGCGATCATCAGCGAGGTCCCGTTCGACGTCGAGAGGCTCGCGCAGCTCCTGATGGAGGACAAGCGGACGAACCCGAGTCGCTACGCGATGATCACGATCTCCGAGGGTGCCTCCATGGTCGGCGGCGAGATGGTGCAGGGCGGCACCGCCGACGCCTACGGTCACCGGAAGCTCGGTGGGATCGGCCAGGTGACGGGCGAGGCCCTGCGGCAGATCACAGGCGAGGGGATCATCTACCAGCAGCTCGGCTACCTCATGCGGTCGGGGAGCCCGGACTCGCTCGACCTCATGGTCGCGACCAACTACGGTGTGATGGCCGCGGATCTCGTGGTCGAGGGCAACGTCGGCCGACTCGTCGCCGTGCGCAACGGCAACTACGTGAACGTCCCGATCGCGGTCGTCCGTCAGGGCGTGAAGCGTGTCGACGTCGGCGCCCTCTACGACGTTGAGCAGTACCGTCCGAAGATCCGCCACGTCGACGGCAAGCCGATGTTCCTGTACTGAGGTTCCGCGGACCTCTCCCATATACTTGGCCGACCGTGGCTCGCTATCGCGTCGACCTGCGTTCGGACACCGTGACGGAGCCCTCCTCGGCCATGCGCCGAGCGATGGCCGACGCGGAGGTCGGCGACGACTGGTACGGCGACGACCCGACGGTGAACCGGCTCCAGGAGATGGCGGCCGAGGTCACCGGCAAGGAAGCCGCCCTCTATGTACCGACCGGCACGATGGCCAACCAGATCGGGCTGGGGCTGCACTTCCGCGGGCTGGGACACTTCGTGATCGCGGAGTCGAACGCCCACGTGGCCTCGACCGAGGTGATGACCTCGGCGGTGTTCTCGGGGATCGCGTACAAGACGATCGTGGGCGACGCGCGCGGGCAGATCACGGTGGAGCAGGTGCGCAACGCGCTCGAGCCCGACGTGCTGTACGACGTCGACGTCGTCGACCTCGTCGCCGTCGAGAACACCCACGGTCACGGGGGCGGCGCCGTGATGGATCTCGACGTCCTCCGGGGGATCCGCAAGGTCGCGCTGGAGGCGGGCGTCCCCGTGCATCTCGACGGCGCCCGGATGTTCAACGCGAGCGTGGCGAGCGGCCTGAGCGTGGCCGAGTACGCGGCCGAGGTGGACACGCTGATGTTCTGCCTCTCGAAGGGCCTTGGAGCACCGATCGGCTCGCTCGTCTGCGGACCGGCGGAGGCGATGGCCGAGGCTCGCAGGTTGAAGATCCTGTTCGGCGGCGCCTGGCGGCAAGCGGGCATCATGGCCGCGGCCGGGCTCATCGCCCTCGAGGAGGGCCCGAAGCGCCTGCACGAGGACCACGCGAGGGCCAAGCGGCTGGCCGAGGGCGTCGCGGAGGCCGTGCCAGGAGCGCTTGACCCTGCGTCGGTCGAGACCAACATGGTGTTCGTCGACACCGAGGCGGTGGGGATGGATCAGGTGGAGACGATCCTCCGGCTCCGCGACGAGGGTGTGGGGGCCACGCCGGAGGCCGGGAAGGTCCGCATGGTCACGCACGTTGGGATCCATGACGAGGACATCGATGTCGCGGTCGGTGCCTGGCACCGCATCGCCGCCGGCCGATGAGGAGGCCTTCGTGAGGCTGTTCGGACCGAAGTACCCGGAGGGGGTCGCTGAGCGCGTCCCGCCGGGTCAGCGTCTGGTGAAGACCTGGCCGGTCCTGCACTACGGACCCATCCCGACCTTCGACGAGGCCGAGTGGGACTTCGAGGTCTCCGGGCTCGTCGAGAACCCCTACCGGCTCACCTACGCGGAGCTGAAAGCGCTCGGTCCGCAGGACGTCGGCGCCGACATGCACTGCGTCACCGGGTGGTCGACGCTCGACAACACCTGGACGGGAGTGCCGTTCCGTCTCCTGGCTGAAAGGGCCGGGGTCAAGCCCGAGGCGAAGTGGGTCATCGCGCACTGCGAGTACGGGTACACGTCCGACCTCTCGCTCGAGGCGATGATGGAGGACGACGTGCTCGTCGCCTGGGCCCACGACGGCCAGGACCTCACACCGGAGCACGGGTTCCCCCTGCGGCTCGTCGTCCCGCAGCGCTACGCGTGGAAGAGCGCGAAGTGGCTCCGCGGCCTCGAGTTCGCCGCACACAACACGCGCGGCTTCTGGGAGGTGCGCGGCTATCACATCCACGCCGACCCCTGGCGCGAGGAGCGGTACAGCTACCAGGAGGGACCCGGCGCCGAGCTCGAGCCGTAGCCGCGGCTCGGTCTAGGGCGCAAGGCGACGCAGCGTTCCGAGCTCCCGGATCCGCTGCTCGCGATCGGCGGGGGTCTCGAGCACGAGGTCGAGCTCCCGCACCTCGGGGCGACGAAGGACCTCGAAGAACCCCTCGACGCCGATGTGGCCTTCGCCGATCCGCTCGTGGCGGTCGCGGTGCGAGCCGCGCACACCCTTCGCATCGTTCACGTGCACGAGCGTCAGCCGATCGGCGAGACCGTTCGCGTGGAGGTCCTCGAAGCACGCGGCGACGCCCTCGGCGCCGTCGAGCCCGTAGCCGGCCGCGAACAGATGGCACGTGTCGATGCACAACTTCAGGCGCTCGTCGCCGACGGCCTCGAACAGCGCTCGAGCCTCGGTGAAGGTCGAGGCCACGGCACCCGCGGTGCCGGCCATGAGCTCGACGAGCAGATGGGAACCCTCGGCGAGCGCGAGGGCCGAGCGCAAGGTCGCGACAGCCCGCGCGCGGCCGTTCGAGGGCTCACCCGGGCCGCCAGCCCCGGCGTGGACGACGAACCCGGCCGCACCGGCGACCTCGCACGCCGCGACCGACCGTGCGACCAGCTCGGTGGTCTTCGCGAGGAACTCAGGGTTCGGGGATGCGATGTTCACGAGGTACGGGGCGTGGACGAACAGCGGACCGATGCCCGCCGCGCGCCACTCGGTGCCGAAGCGCTCCGAGTTCTCGATCGTCGGACCGGCCCACGACCGCGGGTTCGAGAGGAACAGCTGGACGGCCTCGGCGCCGATCGCGCGGGCCTCGTCGATCGCGGTCCGCAGTCCTCCGGGCGTCCGGAGATGCGCCCCGAACCTCACCCGACGTAGATGGTGATCGCGGTGCCGGCCTTCACTCTCTGGCCGGCGACGGGCAGCTGGGTGGCGACGGTGAGCTCACCGGTCGCGCCGGGCAGCTCGATCACGTTCGGGATGAGCCCGAGCTCGCGGATCCGGGCGACCGCCGCGTCCTTCGTCATGCCGACGAGGTTCGGGGCGGGGAACTCCTCGGGACCGAGGGACACGACGATCGTCACCGTCTGGCCGGGCTGGAGTTCCGTCTTCGGGTCGGGGTCCTGGTTGATGACCTCGCCGAGGGGGACCTCGTCCGAGTAGGCCTCGTCGACGCTCACGACCCATGCGGCGAGGAGACCCTCGGCCTCCTGCTGTGTCTTGCCGACGACCTTCGGGACCGGGACCGGCGCCGGGCCCTTGCTCACGACGACGTCGATCGCGGATCCCTGCGACGCCTCGTCCCGCGGTGCGACGCTCTGCGCCACGATCTCGCCTGTCGCGAGCTTCTCGTCGTAGACCTGCCTCGTCTCGCCGACCTCGAGCCCAACGGCCTCGAGGGCCTGCCGCGCGTCGGGCACCGTCATGCCGGTGAGGTCGGGCACCTTCACGGGCGGCGGCCCGAGCGAGGGGACGAGGATGACCTGCGAGCCCTGGTCGACCGTGACGCCCTCGGCCGGTTTCGAGGAGAGCACCACGCCGGCGGGCGCGTCGGTCGAGTACTCACCCTTGCCGATGCGCACCGTGAGACCGACGTCCTCGAGGCTCGTCTGGGCCTGCTCGACCTGCATCCCAGCGACCGTCGGGACGTCGACCGTGTGCGGGACGAGGTAGGTCCACGCCCCCCAGGCCCCGGCGACGAGCGCGACCACGGCGAGGACGACGCCGAGGATCCGCCGCCCCCTCGACCGCTGGCCGTGCTTCGTCTCCTTCGACCTCGGGATCGAGACCGTCGTCGCGCGCTCTGGCGTTTCGGCCGGCGGGATGATCGTGACGTCGGGCACCAGCTCGGCGATCGGGCGGGCGGCGGGCAGGGTGGCGGTCTCGGCGAGCAGGTCTCGGCGCGCCTCCGCGGCGGATTCGGGACGAAGCTCGCGCTCCTTCTCTGTCATCGACGCGACCCAGCCGTCGAGTCCCTTGGGGACCGCCGGGTTGCGAACCGAGGGCGCGGGGACGCGGTCGCGGAGGTGCTTGTACGCGATGGCCATGGGCGTCTCGCCCGCGAACGGGATCCTGCCCGTCAGGAACTCGTAGGCGACGATGCCGAGCGAGTACAGGTCGGTGCGCGGATCCGCCGGTTCGCCCTGGAGTTGCTCGGGTGCGAGGTACTGGACCGTGCCGGTGACCATGCCCGCCTGCGTGATCTGCGCGTCGGCGTACGCGCGCGCGAGACCGAAGTCCGCGACCTTCACGACGCCCTCGCGCGTGAGCATGATGTTCTCGGGCTTGATATCGCGATGGACGATGCCCTGGCGGTGTGCGTGGTCGAGCGCCGAGAGCGTCTGCCCCAACACGTCGGCCGCCTGCGCCGGAGTGAGGAGGCCCTCGGCGTTCAGGATCTCGCGGGCGCTCACGCCGCGGACGAATTCCATCACCATGTAGTAGATGCCGTCGACGGCGCCCCAGTCGTGGACGGCGACGATGTTCGGATGCGAGAGTCCCGCGGCTGAGCGCGCCTCGCGGCGGAAGCGATCGACGAAGCCGCCGTCCGAGGACAGCGAGCGGTGCAGGACCTTGATCGCTACCTCGCGCGCGAGGACGGCGTCGTACGCGCGGAACACCTCGCCCATGCCGCCGGCCGCGATGCGATCGGTCACGTGGTAGCGGCCGTCGAGCGTGACGAGGTCGAACGAGTCCGCGCGGCCGGGAGGCCGCTCGGGGATCGTGCTCCTGGACGTGATGAACCCTCCCGTCGCGGGCGTGCTGTTTGGGGGCCGCGGGCGCGTCCGAGGCCCCATTGTAGGGTGAACGGGAGGCACGGATGGTAGGCGACGACGAGAACGTGCGGGCACGACCCGAGCCTCTCCAGGAGGCGTTCGAGCGGATGGAGCGTGCCGTCGACGGCGGCGACAGCGATCTCGCCGGGCTCGGGTTCTGGCGGGCGGTCCGCGAGATCAAGGTCGACCCGACGTTGTCGCACCACTGGGCCGAGCAGGCGGGGCGGATCGACCGCACGGCCTTCGAAGCCCGCGTGCGACCGAGGTTCCCCGTGTGGCTCGGCAACGCGGTCCTGGTGCTCGGGACGCTCGTCGGTGCGGCGGCCGTGGTCGTCGCCAAGGAGGCCACCGACGAGGTCGTCGCCGGGCTCGCGCTGGTCGTGGCCGCGGGCGTGTGGTCGGTCTCGGTGCATTGCCTCGCGCACTGGGCGGTGGGCAGGATCGTCGGCATCCGGTTCCTCTGCTACTTCTTCGGCGGTCCGTTCCCGCCCCGTCCGGGGCTGAAGACCGACTACGCGACGTACCTTCGCGCGAGCCCGGGACAACGCGCGTGGATGCACGCGTCGGGCGCCCTCGCGACCAAGGTGGCGCCGTTCGTCGCGCTCGCGTTCTGGCCCTCGAGCGGCGCGCCCGCGTGGTCGGCATGGGTCGTGCTCGGCATCGGGGTGCTGCAGATCGTCACCGACGTCCTGTTCTCGACGAGGTCGAGCGACTGGAAGAAGGTGATCCGCGAGCGCCGGATCGCCCGCGCACAGATCGGACGGCTGTCCTGAGTCGGTCGCCACGGTTCCGCTCGCGACCTACACTCGCATGTCGGATGACCGGGGAGCTCGGGCGACCGGGCTGAGAGGCGGGCACAGGGCGCCCGCGACCCGACGAACCTGAACCGGGTAATGCCGGCGGAGGGAGCGATGCGGAACTTGGACCCCGAGCGGCTCGGCGTATACGTGGTGACCTCGGGCGCGTTCGGGCGGACCCACGATGAGGTCGCATCCGCGGCGCTCGAGGGCGGTGCGACGGCGATCCAGCTGCGCGCGAAGGACCTCGACGACGAGCGCCTCGTGCCGCTCGCCGTCGAGCACTCGGCTCGGTGCCGAGAGGCCGGCGTGCTCTTCGTCGTGAACGATCGCATCGAGGTCGCCCTGGCCGTCGGCGCCGAGGGGGTCCACGTCGGCCAGTCCGACGAGCTCGAGGGCGTCCGCAACCGGATCGGCCAGGGCATGGTCCTCGGCGTGAGCGTCGACGACGCCGAGCAGGCACGGCGCGCCGAGGCCGCGGGGGGCGACTACCTCGGCGTCACCGTGTGGTCGACGCCGACGAAGCCCGACGCGCGGCCGCGAGGTCTCGACGGGCTGCGCGCGGTGGTCGAGGCTTCGGCGCTTCCCGTGGTCGGGATCGGCGGCATCGACGCGTCGAACGCGGCCGAGGTGCTCGCCGCCGGGGCCGCGGGGGTCGCCGTGATCTCGACGGTGGCCGCGGCCGAGGATCCGGTGGCGGCGACGCGCGCGCTCGTCGAGGTCGTGGCGCGATGGAAGGCGGGGGAGCGATGACGGGATGGAAGGCGGGGGAGCGATGACGGGATGGAAGGCGGGGGAGCGATGACGGAGCAGCGGACGGGCAAGGCGACCGCCGAGCTGTTCGAGGAGGTGATCCTGCGCCGGCTCGGTGTGCACGATCCCGACGTGCTCGTCGGGCCGCGGCACGGGGTGGACGTGGGTGTGGTCCGGGTCGCCGAGGGTGTGGCGATGGCCCTCACGGCCGACCCCGTGTTCGTCGTCCCCGCGTACGGCTGGGAGCGCGCGGCCTGGTTCGCGGCGCACATCCTCGCATCGGACGCGTCGACGAGCGGGCTCCCGCTGCGGTGGATGGCCGTCGACCTGAACCTGCCGCCCGAGGTCACTGATGAGGAGCTCACCTCACTGTGGGACGCGTTCCACCGCGCGTGCGAGGACATGGGCGTCGCGGTGGTCACGGGTCACACGGCACGCTACGAGGGCTGCACCTGGCCGATGGTCGGCGGCGCGGTGTGCATGGCCAGCGGTCCCGAGGACCGGTACGTCACGCCGGAGATGGCGCGATCGGGCGATCTCGTCGTCGTCACGAAGGGGGCTGCGATCGAGGCGACCGCGCTCTTCGCCGCGACGTTCCCCGAGCGACTGGCGACCGGCGTCGGTGCCGAGACCGTGCGCGCCGCCGACGCGTTGTTCGAGCGCATGACGGTGGTGCCCGAGGCCGTCGTCGCCCGGCACTTCGGTCTGCGCGCCGAGGGCGTGACGTCGATGCACGACGCGACCGAGGGCGGCGTGTTCGGGGGGCTCACCGAGGTCGCCGCGGCCTCGGGCGTGGGCATGCGGATCGAGCTCGACGCGATCCCGGTCCGCCCCGAGGTCGGCGCGGTGTGCGAGCACGTTGGCATGGACCCGTACATCTCGATCTCGGAGGGGACCCTCATCGCCACCGTCGTGCCGGCGCGGGCCGAGGGGTTCGTCGACGCGCTCGCGGCCGAGGGGATCACCGCCGCGATCGTCGGCGAGGTCACCGACGCCGAGCGCGGAACCGTGCTCGTCACACCCGCGGGTGAGCGTCCGCTCGAGCACCCGGGGCTCGACCCGTTCTGGGGGGCGTTCGGGCGCTGGGCGCAGGAGGCGGCCGGGATCGCCGAGGCCGGCTGAGGCGGCCGAACCGCCATGGTGTGACCCGATAGGGTGCCGTCGTGGACGTGGTGACCGTCGGCGATGTGATGATCGACGTGCGGGTGGAGGCCGGAGCGCTCGCGCGCGACGGAGACGTCCACGGGCGGGTGGTCGTGCAACCCGGCGGGAGCGCGGCGAACGCCGCCGTCTGGGCCGCGTGGGCGGGGGCGCGGACGTGGCTGTTCGGATGCGTCGGCGACGACGTGGCGGGCCGGGTGCTCCGCGAGGCCCTCGCCGAGCGCGGTGTGGAGGCCGAGCTCTCGGTCGACGCCGACGCCCCGACCGGCACGATGCTCGTCGTGCATCAGGCGGGCGAGCGTTCGATGGTCGCCGCCCGCGGCGCGAACGCGCGCCTCTCGGCCGAAGATCTGCCGCCGACGATCCGCGCGGGAGCCGTGCTCGTGTCGGGGTA
>Ga0233416_10000714_pt1 | contig 10217 bp, 8 predicted proteins | sample Sediment_Towuti__2_FD_188638 | JGI IMG/M metagenome (GOLD analysis project Ga0233416, IMG submission 188638) | Sediment microbial communities from Lake Towuti, South Sulawesi, Indonesia - Sediment_Towuti_2014_0_MG | ecosystem: Environmental > Aquatic > Freshwater > Lake > Sediment | place... | reverse complement strand
CACGCTCGCTGCTGAATGGCACGAGCCTCGATATGGTGACGCTGGGCACGCCGGTACGGTACGGATGGGATCTCTCTGGGACGGGCAAGTTGCTGCACATGGTGAATCACCGGCATCTCAGGACCGATGGCAAGACGTGGCTTGCCAAAATGGAGCTGCCCCAGATCACCATGGAGATACCTCTTGCCTGGGGAGGAGACTATGTCCAGGCACTGGCCGGGGCGGGAAGCGACGCAGTACCGACGACCGAGGCGGCGAAGGCGGCGAATAAGGCGGTGTGGGAAATGGTCGAGCCGTACGACGGCTTCGAACGCTGGCTGGAATGTGCCCGCCGGGCCGTGCGATTTCCCAGCGAAGGCCGCTGTCTGCTGGTCGACTACGGCGACTGCACCGGCTCGACGAACGTGCGCGAGCACTACTACGGCCATGCGGCCTACACACGTATGCACGCAATGCTCTTCAACACGACCGAGATCGTCCGCCAGCTCTACTCGGGATTGGAGCTGAGCGGGAGGTGATTGGCCTCCTGCAGGTCTGCCGCCGTGACGCCGAGTGGAGCCAGCACGGCGAGAGCCGCTTTACAAAGGAGATCATCGTACGTGGAAACATCATAGCTCCAGGTCCCGTCGAGACCGGCGATGGCCCGTATCCGGTCGGGCGGATAGGCGGCATCGGCGTCCGCGACGAGGTAATGAATAGTATCGCCGGCTTGCAAGGATACACCCCGTGCAAGGAGCTCCTCCGCTGCGATCGCCGTCAATGTCCGATGCCGGTAGGTACGCGGATTTTTCGAGAGCGATTTGGCGATGGCCAGCTCCTGAGCGGTCGCATGCCCTTCTTTCAAATACCGCCGGTACAGACGGATGATCTCCAGGGCCTGCGGCACTTGCCGGCGTAATTCGGCCATCGTGCGCGCCTGACCGAGACATCGGAGGATCTCCGCCTGCGCCCGTTTGACGACCAGCGGCGCGTCGCTCCGCCGGAGTTCCACGCCGCGGACCTTCATGCCGCCATGCTCGAAGACCCCCACGAATTGATTCGGGACCGGCATACGGGGATTCACGCGCGACGGGAGGAATCCAATCCAGCGATAGATGCCCTCCACATTGATCGGAAGCCCCGTCTGCCCGGTAATCGCCCGCGCGAGTCGGTCGTAGTCTTCTTGTCCTGCTCCGGGCTTATGCAACCAGAGCGAATCGACGATCGCATGCAGCAGCCGATAGCCCTGTTGCTCGGCGGTTTCCTTCGCCTGCAGGAGGATGTCGCGACTGTAAGCGGTCACCGACTCGTGGGCTTCGATCCGGCCGAACCGGGCGTTCTTGTAGCCCAAATACCCGAACGAGACGACGAGCAGCCACTTGAGCGCCGTCTGCCGTTGGTCCAGCACGGCGCGAGCGGGGGGATTTGTGGCCGATGCGAGGAGCCGTTTATATCGCGCGCGCTTGTCGAGCAACGGCGCTAGCGTGCGAGGCACCAGTCCTCGGCGATGGCGGCAGGTGTGGTGTCCGATCTCCGGCACTCGTGCCGCCGGATTGCCCCGGCAGCAGCGACAGTTCACCGTTTCGGGCGACACATTGAACCGCGTCATGATGGACGGATACATGGAGGAGAAGTCGAGTTCGCCCACCTGCTCGTGGTAGCCGATGATCGGCGCGAAGACCAGACCGCCCTGGTCGGTCTGGAGCAGTTGAAGCGCGGATTTGAAGGCTTCCGGTTCCTGTTTCCGGTACGGAATCAGGACACCGTCGCGACAGGCGGTTTCCAACTGCATCGAGGTGATGCCGGTCCCTGTCGTGGTGCGGGCCATCTGTTGCAGATCGACTTTGGCGACGCGGGCCTGTTCGATCAGGCCCGCCAGCCCCGTTTCAGCGAGCGCGAAGGAATTGTGACGGTCGAGATGGAGCCGGCCCGACAGGATGCGGGCTCCGGCATGGGACACGATACGCCCGTATGAGAAATACGAGCGCGGCTTCTTCATCCCGACCGGTCGTTGGTCGTCACGATTCAAAGCCAGCGGCAGGCGCAGCCGTTCCGCCATCGCCATCAGGCGCGGCAAGAGAAACGAATCGCCCCAGTCCGTGAGGAGGATGTCGGGATCATGACGAGTCAGCAACGAGTCGAGCCGCCGGATCAGCGCGGCATCGTCGCCTTCCAGCAGGCGTTCTTCTCCGTCGATCCGCACGACGAACGCCCTGCATCCGCCGTGATTCGGGTTGGGGGAGACGCCGTCCGGCGACAGCTCCATGATCGTGAGCGGAGGCATGACATACTCCGTATCCCATGGAGACTCCAGTGCCCGGATCGTCTGAACCAGCCCCTCGGGTGTCAGATCGACTTCACAGTAAGCCAGCGGAAAGAGCTGGCGGTCGTAAAAATACCGTTGCGGCAGTGAGACATCGACGTGGAAAAATTGTGCGTCGGGACAGGTCCGGATCAGCCGGCGGGTGATCCAGGAAAACTGTGCCGGAGCGTGGACGGCGATTTCCAGCACCGGGGTCGGACGGGCCGCGCCGAGTTCGTATCGTTCGATGTGGCGGGTACTGACGCGGCAGGATCCGCGTCGAAGCAGCCGGTGAGTATGGTCGAGGAGGGACGGCGGCGCGGCCAGGTAGAAGGTCGGCACGAAGGGATCGACGGCGCGGAGACGACGTCCGTCTTCGCCGAGGAGCCAGACCACCATGCCATCGTGTGCGGGATAGACATCAAGAAGCCATCCCTGGAGCCGAGTTATGGAGCAAGCGGGTTTCAAGGATCGTGACTTTCTGCCGCAAGGCCAAGACGTGTTTCTGTTGCTCGATCAACATCGAGAGCAGCATCACCTCGAACGGCGTGTCGCGCGCGAGATAGGCGCCGGCCGGCGCATGATGGCGGGCGGCGGCGAACAAGGCATCGAATGCCTGCTGATCCTCCCGTCGCAAGGCCCTCCGGTAACGCTGCCACGAGTCGATTTCCTGTTGAACCAATTGCGTAAATGTGGCGAGTGTGCGCCCCATGGCTACAACCGGCTCCAAACAAGACGCGGAATCTTCCACTGTTTCGACTCGGCCGCTTCCTGCTCGTAAAGCCACACTCCATCCTCGGTCTCCCGCACATCGATAGCCCGGCGCGCCTGCGCGCGAAGCGCGGCGAAAAACCCGCGCCGCACGGAGGAGACGCCTGTTGGTAACGGACTGACACACAAGACCTGTATGTCCTGCCGCGCCAGGCGCTGCAGCGAGGCCAGCATCGTGCGGAACAGCCGCGCGGCTTCCTGCTCCGGCACCGATTCGTCGTACAACGTTTCGAGCGGGCCGGAGAGGATGACCCGGCGCGCATCATAGATGTGCACGGCCGAGGCGAGACAGTCCGCCACCAGACGGACCATCTGGTGGCAGGTGAACGCCCGGGACACATGAATCTGCCGCAGCACGCGGCTCGGCGCGATGCGGCTGGCGCGGGCCAGACGTCCGACCAGGAATGGATCGAACATGTTGGCGCCGGCCAGGTACAGCACGGTCTCGCCGGCCAGCGCGCGATCCACCGCGGCGCACAACCCCAGTTGATACACCGCTGCATGCCCGGACAGCACGATCAGTCCAGCGGGAGGCGCATCCGGCATGGCACTTCGCCGCAGCGCGGCCAGGATGTGTTGCGGCGCGCCGATGACCGTATCGCGGCAGTCGGTCGGTGAAGGAAAGTCGATACATTGTTGCGCAACCGTCGCCATGGCGCCCCCCTACGATTCGAAATGACGAATCACCGCCGTCACGATGCCTTGAATGCGAAACTCGTCTTCGGACGAGACGAGAATCGGCTTCATCGCCGCGTTCGCCGGATGGAGTTCAATACGCCCCTCTTTCCGGTAGTATTTCTTGATCGTCGCTTCGTTGTTCACGAGCGCCACGACCGTCTGCCCATTGCGCGCCGTGCCCTGCTTCCGCACGACCACCAGATCGCCGGGAAGAATGCCGTCGTCCTTCATCGATTCGCCTTTGACGCGCAGCGCGAAGGTCTCGCCGCTTTTGCGCAAGGGCGGGAGGACGTCGACCACGTCCGTTTGCGGAATCGGCTCGATAGGTGAACCGGCCGCCACCAGTCCCAACATCGGGAACTGCGCCGCGCCGAGTCGATCCAGCGCCATCTCAACCGCCAGAGGAACCTCCCACCTGCCGGCTTCGTACCGGCTGATCGTCATCCGGCTGAGCTGCAGCGCTTCCGCCAGCTTCGCCTGCGTGTAACCGAGTCGCTGCCTGGTCTGCTTGAAGTGATTGGCCGTCATGTCACAAAATGTTACATTCCTCAGAAAGGGCTGTCAAGGGGGTGCGAGACCATGAATAGGGCGCTCCTCCTTATAGTAGAGCAGGTTCAGTTGGAAGGAGAAACAGGCTGGAGATGACCCTGAGCGGTTCGCGGACTTGTGTCAAATCACAGCAGAAGCAGCTGATTAAGAGTCCCACAGAGGCCTACCTCAGGACACTCAGCAAGAGCAATCATCAGGAAAAGAGGAAGATTCGTGATGGCACACATCACGATGGGTCATTGTGTGTCAGCGTGTTTTGGCACCAGGTTGGCACCATCCGTGTGGTAGCAACAACGCCGATTGAAAAGAACCTGGAACAGAAGTGAGGGCGTGAGTAAGATATGCCGATAATGAATTGAGGAGTGATTGGTGTTTTCCAAACAACACGGACTCTCTGCCTCTCCGCACCTACTGGGCGGAGCTTATGGGCTTGCCGCTGCCGCGCTTTTCGGGATCAGTCCCCCAATTGCAAAATTGTTGCTTCCCGAAGCTGATCTACTCCTCATCGCAGGATTGCTGTATTTGGGCGCTGGCCTCGGACTGCTCACGTTTGAAGTGGTTGCCTATCGACGATCGGAAGCCTCACGACGAGAGTCATCTGTGAGGGCGGCTGATCATTGGTTGTTGGCAGGGATGATACTGACAGGCGGCATCCTGGGACCGCTCTGTATGCTGTGGGGCCTTCAACGCCTCTCTGCGGTGTTAGGGTCCTTGCTCCTAAATCTGGAGGCACCCTTCACCATTGGATTGGCCGTTCTGTTATTTCGAGAGCATCTTGGTCGTCGTGAGATGGTAGGGGCTGTGCTGATTGTGGGTGCTGCCGCCATCCTCCAGTTCAAGCCTGAAGAGTTTCGCCCTGACCCATGGGGTTTCCTCGCTCTTGCAGCAGCCTGCTTTTGTTGGGCCATCGACAACAACCTCAGTCAGCGGGTGTCCCTCCGTGACCCGATTGTCGTCACTCGCATTAAGGCTCTGGGTGCAGGTGGGTTCACGTTAGGCCTGGCGTTCCTGTCGGGACAGACTTTGCCTGGGCCACTGATTCTTATTGGAGCACTCCTGCTCGGTCTATTCAGTTATGGCGTCAGTCTCGTATTGGACATGCAAGCCCTTCGCCTATTAGGAGCCGCGAGGGAAGCAGGATTCTTTGCAACAGCCCCATTTATTGGCGCTGTGGCCGCTGTGCCGATTCTTGGTGAGAGATGGGGAATCAATGAGGCGTTGGCTTCATTGATTATGGCAATGGGAGTATTGCTCCTGTTTCGAGAACATCATCACCACCTTCACATCCATGAAGAGGTCGAACATGACCATGTGCATGTGCATGGTGAGCACCACGACCATGAACATGAGGGCAGGTTAACTGAGGAGCTGCATGCCCATCTGCACCGACATCTTCCTTTGATGCATGGTCATTCCCATGTGTCCGACCTTCATCATCGCCATGAGCATGGATAGAACTTCTCAAGCGGGAAGCCCGCTGATGAAGAGTCAGCGGGTGACTTCGAAAGGGTGGGTGGCGACGACTGGGGCGCCCGGCCGCCCGCAGCGGGGTCCCTACACTGGGCGGGGTGCGAGGACGGGCGGGCTGGTCGTCGCCAGGACCCGCCCTTTGATCAGGGGGTATCCGCTTCGCCGAGCTTCCATCTCTTGCCCATTGACCGCACAACCGCGCGGCTTCACTTCTTAAAGATCAGCCTCGGCTCGGTCATGCTTCCCATCGGGACCGCCACCAGCTCCCAGCCGTTTGCTCCAAACTCGTTCAGCTTGGTTTGCATGTTCTGGGTGTCGGGAAGCACCTCGACGATGGTGTACTGAAACCGTTTAGGCTCTTGCGCTTTCGCGGGGACCAGGTGCCCCATGAAAAGCCCGAGTCCCAGCGCGCCGAGACTCAGGCCTGCGATGAACCATACAATTAAACGTCGAGCGTTCTGCATGTCGTGCCTCGCCTTGTTGGGTGTTATCAATGCGCCGCGCAGCAGTACTTGCCGACGCGAGATCCCCTCACTACCCATCTGCTCAACGGCGGCGGTGGTAGGGAACGCAGGCGGGGTTGGAACAGTGGGCCACCTTGAGATCACCGTTGGTGTCATCGTAGTAACTGATAAGGGCCATGCCGTCGGCTCCGATGGTCACCGAGCTGTATTGGCCGACGTTCTCCTTGGTCTGGAGAGTAATGTGCGACGCGGCCGTGCAGGCTAGGTCGGAGCAATGGGCGACTTTGAGATCGCCATTGGTGGCATCGTAGTAACTGATGAGACCCCGGCTGTCAGTCCCGGTCGTCACGGAGGTGAACTGCCCCACGTTGCCCGATTGATCCAGGGTGGTGCGTGTGGCGGCGGTGCAGGCCGTATCGGAACAGTGGGCGACCTTGAGATCGCCGTCAGTCTCATCGTAGTAACTGATGAGGGCCAGGCCATCGGTCCCGATCGTCAGCGAACTGTACTGGCCGACATTGCCTGCGTGGTCCAGGGTCGCGAAGGTAGCAGCAGTGCAGATCGCGTCGGAACAGTGCGCCACCTTGAGATCGCCGTTGGTGGCGTCGTAGTAGCTCATGAGGGCCAGGCCGTCGGTTCCAATGGCCACGGAACTGTACTGGCCGACGTTGCCTGCGTGGTCCAGGGTCGCGAAGGTGGCGGCGGTGCAGGCCGTATCGGAACAGTGGGCCACCTTGAGAGCGCCGATGGTGGCGTCGTAGTAGCTCATGAGGGCCAGGCCGTCGGTTCCAATGGTCACGGAACTGTACTGGCCGACATTGCCTGCGTGGTCCAGAGTCGCGGAGGTGGCAGCAGTGCAGATCGCGTCGGAACAGTGCGCCACCTTGAGATCGCCGTTGGTGGCATCGTAGTAGCTGATAAGGGGTAGGCCATCTCCTCCGATGGTCACGGAGTTGTATTGTCCCACGTTGCCTGCTGTATCCACCGTGGTGAGGGTCGCCGAGGTGCAGGCCCTGTCAGAGCAGTGCGCTGCCAGCAGATCGCCGGTGGTGGCGTCGTAGTAGCTGATGAAGCCGCGACCGTCGGCTCCCGTCGTCGTCGAAGACGGCGCGCCGACGTTATTGGCTGCTCCGTCGAGGTGAGTGAGGGTTGCGGAGCTACAGGTTACGTCAGAACAGTGGGCGATCTTGAGATCGCCGTTGGTGACGTCGTAGTAGCTGATGAGAGCCAGGCCGTCGGTTCCAATGGCAAGGGAGGTGAACTGGCCGACGTTGCCTGCTGCGTCCACGGCGGCGTGGGTGGTAGAGGCGCAGGAGGTGTCGGAGCAGTGAGCTACTTTCAGGTCGCCATTGGTCACGTCGTAGTAACTGATGAGGGCCAAGCCGTCGGCGCCAATGGCAAGGGAGGTGAACTGGCCGACGTTATCCTCACTTTGGACTATCGTACGGATCACGGAAGTACAGCCGGCATCGGAACAGTGGGCCACCTTGAGGTCGCCGTTGCTGGCGTCGTAGTAACTCATGAGAGCCAAACCGTCACTGCCCATGGTCACTGAACTGTATTGACCGACATTGCCCGTGCGGTCCGGGGTGGTGGTGAGGGTGGGGGAGGTGCAGGCCACGTCCGGGCAGAGGGCCAACTTGAGGATCTGGTCGGTGGCGTCATAATAGGTGATGAGGCCTTGGCCACCGGTAATCGTGATGGAAGAAAACTGACCGGCATTCTCTTCGCTCTTAAGAAATGTGAGGGTTGTGAGGGTGGCAGAGGTGCAGGCTGCGTCTGAGCAGTGAGCCACCTTGAGGTCGCCGTTGGTGGCGTCGTAGTAACTGATGAGAGCCAGACCGTCGGTTCCGATGGTCACGGAATTGTACTGGCCGACGTTGCCTGCGTGGTCTACGGTAGTCTTGGTGGCGGAAGAGCAGACCGCATTCGCGCAGTGGGCCACCTTGAGGTCGCCGTTGGTGGCGTCGTAGTAACTGATGAGGGCCAAGCCGTCGGTTCCAATCGTCGCCGAACTGTACTGGCCGACGTTGCCTGCGTGGTCTAGGGTGGTGCGGGTAGCGGCGGTGCAAGCTACGTCAGAACAGTGCGCCACCTTGAGATCGCCATTGGTGGCGTCATAATAACTGATGAGGCCGAGGCCGTCGGTTCCAATCGTCAGCGAACTGTACTGGCCGATGTTGCCTGACCCGTCCAGCGTGGTGAGCGCGAATCCGGGACGTTCAACCGCGGCGTCGTCCGCTCCGGCGCTGAGAAGCAACCCGAGGCCGCAGAGAAGTTCGATCCCCATGACGAGAAGGGTCTTCTTCGACATCGTCATCCTCTCGGGGTGTGGTCAAGGCTGCTGATGGAACGCACATCCGTCGTTACTGTAACTCCTTTCATCGAAAAAGGTAACCGCCGCTCCGGACAAAGGCAGGACAGGAGGTCTCAAATCTCTTCGCCCCAATTCGAACTTTTCTACCTGCCTAGGGAGGAAGCGACGGCTTCTCCTCTTCCGCAGTAGTCCGCTACGGATGGAGGACATAGCCGATGGGCTCCACGATATGCGCACGCGCCGCTCGAGACCGTCCCCTCAAGGCAGAGCAGGACATCACCTACGGATGGGCTACCCGCCAGTTCTTGCCGACGCCGAGATCAACTTTCAGAGGAACCGACAAGCCAAGCTGCTTCCCAACCGCTTCCATTTCGTGCTTCACCAGCCGCTTGGCCTCATCCAGATCACGATCTGGTACTTCGAAAATCAATTCATCGTGGACTTGGAGGATCATCTTTGTGTGGGGAAGGTCCTCATGCAGCCTCTTGTGGACGTTGATCATCGCGACTTTGATGAGATCCGCGGCGGAGCCCTGGATCGGACTGTTGACCGCCATCCGTTCGCCGAAGCCCCGTTGAACCGGGTCGCCGCTTTGCAGTTCAGGAATGGGCCGACGGCGGCCCAGGATCGTAGTGGTGTAGCCCTTCTCCCTGCCTTCCGCGATGTTACGGTCCATGAGGGCACGGACGGCGGAGAATTTCTCGAAAAATGTATCGATGTATTGCTTCGCCTCGGTCTGTGAAACACCGATGTTCTGCGAGAGGCCGAACGGACTGATACCATACACGATGCCGAACACCACGGTCTTCGCGGCGCGCCGCATCTCGCGCGTGATCTGGCTGGACGGCAGGCCGAAGATCTCCATGGCCGTCGCCATGTGGATGTCTTCGCCCTTTACAAAGACGGCGAGCAGGCGCGGATCCTGAGAGAGATGGGCCAGGATGCGCGGCTCGATCTGGCTGTAGTCGGCGCAGAGCAGTTCATGCCCCTTCGGTGCGATGAAGGCCTCGCGAATTCGCAGGCCGTAGTCGCCCTTCACGGGGATGTTTTGCAGGTTGGGCTCGGTGGACGAGAGCCTTCCGGTAGCCGCAACGGTCTGGTTCAACGAGGTGTGCAGTCGCTTCGTGTCCGGATGGACCAACTCCGGCAAGGCATCCACGTAGGTGGATTTGAGCTTGCTGAGGCTGCGATAGTTCAAAATCTGCGCAGGCAGCTCATGCTGTGAGGCGAGTTGTGTCAGCGTCTCTTCATCCGTCGAGTAACCCGTTTTCGTCTTGCGGATCGGTTTGAGTCCCAGTTTTTCGAAGAGCACCGTCGCCAACTGCTTGGGCGAATTGATGTTGAATTCGCCGCCGGCCAATCCGGCGATGGTCTCCATCATCCGGTCGAGTTCGCGCTCCAGTTCCTTGCTCAGCTCATGTAGGCCTTCGACGTCCAGCAGAAATCCGTTCCGTTCAATCTCGGCCAGGACCGGCACCAGGGGCATTTCGACATCCTGGAACAACTTCAGGCTGCCTTGGTCCTTCAGGCGGTCCAACATGAGCGGGGTGATGGCGGCGACGGCCCTCGCGGCTTCCGCCGCCTGCTCCTGCGAGCCGGGGTCCCGATCGAACAACGTCGCCGGCGTGGCGGCCTCTGTTTCCTTGCCTGCCAACCGGCGGCCCAGCATCTCAAGCGCGAGCGTGTC
>Ga0233416_10000712_pt1 | contig 10227 bp, 11 predicted proteins | sample Sediment_Towuti__2_FD_188638 | JGI IMG/M metagenome (GOLD analysis project Ga0233416, IMG submission 188638) | Sediment microbial communities from Lake Towuti, South Sulawesi, Indonesia - Sediment_Towuti_2014_0_MG | ecosystem: Environmental > Aquatic > Freshwater > Lake > Sediment | place... | reverse complement strand
CGCGCCGACCGCGCCCAGTATCCGTTGCGCTGCCGCGCGCCCCGCGGCATTCACCGCCCGCCCGGCGTAGAGGCCGGAGATCCCGGCGAGCGCCAGCGCCGGCGTGTTGGGCATGACCCGCACGATGCGCGGGTAGCCGCCGAGCCAGCGCGAAAGGTCTCTCACCCGCACGCCGGCAGCGATGGTGATCACGAGCTGGCGGGAGAGAAACGGCCGCAGCGTCCCGGCGGCCTCGCGCAGCTGCTGCGGCTTGACCGCCAGCACGATGCAGTCGCTCGCCGCGGCCCCGGCATCGAGCGCGGCACGGACTTTCACCCGGTACGCACGCGCGAGCCGCGCGCGCGCCGGCTGCGCGATTTCCACCACCCGGATCGCCCCGCGCGGCCAGCGCTTGCGGAGCAGGCCGCCGATGATGGCGGCTGCCATGTTGCCGCCGCCGATGAACGTCACCTTCATGAGAGTGACTCGTTCTTCGTTTCTCGTTACTCGTCCGGCATATGTTATCAGCCGGGCTGCGATTGGCCAGGAACGAGGAACGAGAAACGAGTCACTTGTTTCGGGGACCGAAGATGGCGGTGCCGACGCGCACGATCGTCGCGCCTTCCATGATCGCCGCCTCGAGATCGTCCGACATGCCCATGGACAGCGTGTCGAGGGCATGACCGCGCGCGCAGAGCTTCTCTTTCAGCTCCCGCAGCAGCGCGAAGCGCCGGCGCTGGAGCGCATTGTCGGCGGTCGGTTCCGGTATCGCCATCAGCCCCCGCAGCTTCAGGCGCGGCAGCCGCGCAATCGCGTCGGCGAGCCGCGCTTCCTCACCCGGCGCAACCCCGCTCTTGGTCGCTTCGCCGCTCACGTTCACCTGGATGCAGACGTTGAGCGGGGCCGCGCCCTCCGGCCGCGCCGCATTGAGCCGCTCGGCGATTTTCTCGCGCTCGACGCTGTGCACCCATTCGAAGCGCGGCGCGATGAGGCTGGTCTTGTTGCTCTGGATCGGGCCGATGAAATGCCACTCCAGGGGCAGAGCGGCCAGGAGCGTGATTTTTTCCACGGCCTCCTGGGCGTGGTTCTCGCCAAACGCCCTCTGGCCGGCGGCGTATGCGGCTTCGATGTGCCCGGGCGGGAACGTCTTGCTTACCGCGAGCAGCAGGATGGCGCCGGGAGGGCGTTGCGCCGCCTGAGCCGCGCGCGCTATGCGTGCCCGAACAGCTTGCAAGTTGGCGGCAATTGAGGCCATAATTTGCGCGTCGAAAAGCGCGAGGTGTTGAGCGAAAAATCAAGGCCTTAGCCGCGACACTTCGCCCTTCACCTTGCACCCTCTCACCACGGGAGAATTATAGATGGACATCTCCGAGCTGCTCGCTTTCGTCGTCAAGAACAAGGCCTCCGACCTGCATCTGTCCTCGGGCCTGCCGCCGATGATCCGCGTGCACGGCGACGTGCGGCGCATCAACCTGCCGGCCATGGAGCACAAGGACGTGCATGCCATGGTGTACGACATCATGAACGACGGGCAGCGCAAGTTCTACGAGGAAAACCTGGAGTGCGACTTCTCATTCGCGATTCCCAACCTCGCGCGCTTCCGGGTGAATGCCTTCGTGCAGCAGCGCGGCGCGGGCGCGGTGTTCCGCACCATCCCGTCCAAGGTGCTGACGCTCGAGGACCTGAAGGCGCCGAAGATCTTCCAGGACATTTCCGACAACCCGCGCGGCATCGTGCTGGTGACGGGGCCCACCGGCTCCGGCAAGTCGACCACGCTCGCCGCCATGGTCAACTACATCAACGAGAACGAGCACGGCCACATCCTGACGGTCGAGGACCCGATCGAGTTCGTGCACGAGGCCAAGAAGTGCCTGATCAACCAGCGCGAGGTCGGTCCCCATACGCTGTCCTTCGCCAATGCGCTGAGGAGCGCGCTGCGCGAGGACCCGGACGTGATCCTGGTGGGCGAGATGCGCGACCTGGAGACCATCCGGCTCGCGATGACCGCCGCCGAGACCGGCCACCTGGTGTTCGGCACCCTGCACACGAGCTCCGCCGCCAAGACCATCGACCGCATCATCGACGTGTTCCCTGCGGAGGAGAAGGAGATGGTGCGGGCGATGCTGTCGGAGTCGCTGCGCGCCGTCATCTCGCAGACGCTGTGCAAGACCAAGGACGGCGCGGGCCGCGTCGCCGCGCACGAGATCATGATCGGCACGCCCGCGATCCGCAACCTCATCCGCGAGAACAAGGTGGCGCAGATGTATTCCGCGATCCAGACCGGCCAGGGCTTCGGGATGCAGACGCTCGACCAGAACCTGACGGACCTGGTGCGGCGCAACGTCATCACGGTGGACGAAGCGCGCGGCAAGGCCGCGAACAAGGACAACTTCAAGTAGCGGCGTGATGAGTGACGGGTGACGGGGCCGGCTACCGGCAGAGCACCCACTTCGGCTGAGGGAGTCGAGATATGGAACGAGACCAGGCAGTCAAGTTCATGCATGACCTGTTGCGGGCGATGGTGGCGAAGAAGGCTTCCGACCTCTTCATCACCGCCGGGTTTCCGCCCGCGATCAAGCTCGACGGCAAGATGACGCCGGTCGCGAACCAGCCGCTCGGCTCCCAGCACACGATCGAGCTGACGCGCGCCATGATGAACGACAAGCAGGCGCAGGAGTTCGAGGCCACCAAGGAGTGCAATTTCGCGATCAACCCGGGGGGCATCGGCCGCTTCCGCGTGAACGCGTTCGTGCAGCAGGGGCGCATCGGCATGGTGCTGCGGACCATCACGACGACGATCCCGAAGTTCGAGGACCTCAACCTGCCCCCGGTGCTGAAGGACATCTGCATGACCAAGCGCGGGCTCATCATCATGGTGGGCGGCACCGGCTGCGGCAAATCCACCACGCTGGCGGCGATGACGGGATACCGCAACGAGAACAGCTACGGGCACATCGTGACTATCGAGGACCCGATCGAGTTCACGCACGAGCACAAGAACTGCGTGATCACCCAGCGCGAGGTGGGGGTGGACACGGACAACTGGTTCTCGGCGCTCAAGAACACGCTGCGCCAGGCGCCGGACGTGATCCTGATCGGCGAGATCCGCGACCGCGAGACCATGGACTACGCGATCGCGTTCTCCGAGACCGGCCACCTGTGCCTGGCGACACTGCATGCCAACAGCGCCAACCAGGCGCTCGACCGCGTGATCAACTTCTTTCCGCAGGACCGCCGGGCGCAGCTGCTGATGGACCTCTCGCTCAACATCCGGGCGCTGGTCTCGCAGCGCCTGATCCCGAAGAAGGACGGCAGGGGGCGCGTCGCGGCGGTGGAGATCATGCTCAACTCGCCGCTCATCCAGGACCTCATCTTCAAGGGCGAGGTGCACGAGATCAAGGCGATCATGGCGAAGTCGCGCGAGCTCGGGATGCAGACCTTCGATCAGCACCTGTTCGACCTCTACGAGCAGGCGCTGATCAGCTACGAGGATGCGCTGCGCAACGCCGACTCGGTCAACGAGCTGCGGCTGATGATCAAGCTCCACGGCAAGGAAGCCAAGGAGAAGGATCTGACGACGGGGATCGAGCACCTCAACATCGTCTGATCCGGACGCGTAGAGCGCCGGATCAGATGCGCCGGATCGAACGGACGCTCGGGGCGCCGTTCATCCGGCGCGGCTCACGGAAAGGCGTCGGCGGAAATTCCGGCGCTTTTTCTTTTTCATGACCTTCCCGTTTGACCTCACTACGTTCGTCGTCGCCGCGGTGGTGGTCGGCGGCGCCTACGTCATCTTCGGCATCTCCGCGTTCGGCGCGACGCTGTTCACGGTGCCGGTCCTGTCGCACTTCCTGCCGCTCGATTTCGTGCTGCCGCTGACCGTGCTGCTCGACATCTCGGCGGCGCTCGCCCTCGGCACGAGCCTCTCGCGCGAGGCGGACTGGTCCGAGCTGAAATGGATGGTGCCCCTGGCCCTGGCCGGGGCAGTGGCCGGGGTGACGCTGCTCTTCGCGTTGCCGCGCCAGGCGACGATCGCGGGTATCGGCACGCTGCTCGTCGTCTACTCGGTCTATTCGCTGAGGCAGGAGGGCGCGTTCCGGATGGTCAGCCGGGCGTGGGGGCCGGTCGCCGGCTTCATCGGCGGGGCTTCCGGGACGCTGTGCGGGATCGGCGCGCCTCCGTACGTGATCTACCTGGCGCACCGCCTGGAGGACAAGCGGGCCTATCGCGCGACGCTCTCCAACATGGTGATCTTCTCGGTCTCGATCCGGGCCGTCGTGTTCACGGCAAGCGGGCTCATGCTCGCCGACCGCCTCATCGGCTTCGCTCTGCTCGCGCCGTTCGCGCTGGCGGGGCTGTGGATCGGCAACCGCATTCAGGGCCGCATCTCGCGCGCAGGCCTGCTGCGGATCGTGGCCGGCCTGCTGCTGCTGATCGGGCTGTCGCTGCTCGCACGGGTTCTGGCGTAACTCTGCTATCATCCGGCGCGACCCCCGCCGCCCCTTGACGCCGAGCCTCCGATACCCGCCGAACGATTCCGCTTCGTTCACGCGCGCGCAGTTCGAGCAGGCTCCCGGCGACGTGCTGAGCCGCGGCCGCTGGGCCAACGCGGTGCTGTACCGGCACCGCCACGGTACCGGGATCTGGGTGGTGAAGGACTTCCGGCCGCGGAGCTTCCTCGTGCGCAATACCATCGGCCGCCTGCTGATTTCCCGCGAGACGCGCGCGTTCTTCAGACTCGCCGGGGTCGCAGGCGTGCCCGCCGGTGCGTTCCGGCTCGACGCGCACGCGCTCGCTTACCGCTACGTTCCCGGCGTGCCGCTCAACGACGCCGATCTCGGGGCCCGCGCGGCCGATTTCTTCGCCCGTCTCGAGCGGCTGCTCATCGAGATTCACGCGGTGGGCGGCATCCTGCACCTGGACGTGCGCAACGGCCGCAACGTCCTGGTGACGGAGCGCGGCGAGCCGGTGCTGCTGGACTTCCAGTCCCACCTCGGGACGGCGTGGATGCCGGCGCGCCTGCGGCGCTGGGCCGAGCGCTTCGACCTCGCGGGCGTGTACAAGCACTGGGAGCGCAGGAGCCCGGAGACCCTGGGCGAGGCGCGCGCGGCGCAGCTCGCTCAAGTAAACTGGTGGCGCCGCCTGTGGGTGTTGCGCGGCTACTTCGGGATGCGCAGAAAATGATCCTCGATTCCATCCACGCGTTCTTCAATCACGCCGGCTTCCGCAGGTTCTGGGTCCGGATGCGCGTGCCGCTGGTGCTCGCGATCGCCGCCGCGGTCGTGTGGGCTGCCGATGCGCGCTGGCTGTGGCCCGGGTTCGTCGTGTGCATGGCCGGCGAGCTGATCCAGCTGTGGTGCTTCGCCTCGCTCGACAAGAACCGCGATCTCGCGTGCAACGGGCCCTACGCGCTCGCGCGCAACCCCATGTACCTCGGCCGCTTCCTCATCGTGCTCGGGGTGGTGATGCTGCTCGGGAACGCGTGGGTGACCGGCGCCTACACGGTGCTCTATTACTTCTACATGGTGAACCGGGTGAAGCGCGAGGAGGCGCGCCTGCGCGAAGTGCTGGGGGCGCCGTACGCGGATTACTGCGCGGCGGTGCGCCGCTTCGTGCCGGGGCGGCCTTACCGCGGCAACCCGGTCCTCTACTGGAACTGGGCGCTGCTCCGGCAGAACCACGGCTGGGCCAACCTCGCCGGGACGCTCGTCTTCTGGGCCGCCGCCGCCGCGCGGGTGTGGTGGCTGTAACTCACGCCGCCGAGTAGCCCGTCAGGAACTCGCGCCAGCCGGCCTCGCGCTCTTCTGTCGTCCAATCCGGAGTCAGCTTGACGAGCGAGCGCTTCAGGCGCGCGAGGTTGGCCGAGGCCCACCGGCCGGGCCCGCGCAGCACCGCGCGGTCGAGGTCGATCAGGTGTGCCATGCCGTCACGGCCGAGCAGCAGGTTGTTCCAGGTCAGGTCGGCGTGGTCGAGCCCCCCGCGATGGCAGCGCGCGACACAGGCGCCCGCCGCCTGCCAGCCCGCCGCGTCGAGCGCGCGCTTCGCCATGAGGCTCGAGCAGGGCACCGCCGGCAGGCGCTCGGTGATGAGATCTCCGGTGTAGACCAGGCCCGAGCGCAGCACGCGCGCCGCAACCGGCTTCGGCACGGGCAGCCCGAGCGACCGCGCCCGCTGCGTGAGGCGGAATTCCACGAACGGCCGCGCGCGCTCGAGCCCGAGCCAGAGGTAGTGATCCGCGATCCAGCGGGCGACGCGGCCGCCGCGCCAGTAATGGCGCAGCACCCACTGCGCGCCGGGCGCGCCGACGAACCACGTCGTGCCGCGCCCCGTCGCAGCGGGCACCGCCCGGCCCTGTGCCTGCCACCACGCCGGATCGAACCACTGCGCGCGGGCCTCGGAACCCGCGTCGGCGCTGTAGAGGATCGAGCACGCGCCGTCGCGCAGTATCCGCGTGCGCTCCGGTGCATCGTCCGCGCCGCTCACGCGCGCACCTCCGCCGTCGATGATGACGCGAAGTACTCGTCGAGCCGCGCGGTCACTTCCTCGACCTGGATGAGGTCCATGGCGTCCGGATCGCGCACGCGGACGCCCCACGGCAACTGGTCCACGCCCGTGCCGAATTCCCTGCGCACCGCCTCGGGATAATGATCGACGACCCAGCGCTGGCTGAGGTACGGCCCGGTCCGGAAGCGGTTCGAGGTCGCGTAGAGGCCGATGACCGGGGTGCCCACGGCGGTCGCCATGTGCGCCGGCCCGGAGTCCGGGCAGACCAGAACGTCCGCGGCATCGAGCAGCGCGAGCAGCTGCTTCAGCGTCGTCCGGCCGACCAGGTTCACGGGCGCGCTCGTCCCCGCCCGGCGGCAGATGCCCTCTGCGTACTGCGCCTCGAGCGCGGTGGGCCCTCCGGTCAGGATTACGCGCGCCCCGTGAGCGCGTGCCGCGTGCGCGGCGAGCGCCGCGTAGTTCTCGACGCGCCAGTTGCGGTAGTTGCGGAAGCGCTGGCTCGAGCACGGGCTGATGAGGAGCGTGCGGCCGCCGGGCGGGATGTGGCGCGACGCGAACGCGCGGTCGGCGTCGCTTACCGGGATGTCCCACCGCAGCAGGCGCTCCCCGATCCCGAGCGCCTCCGCGAACCCGAACAGGCCGTCCATCACGTGCTCGCGCTCGCGCGCAGCGATGCGCGCGCTGGAGAACAGATGCTGGTAATCGCGGGCGCGGCCGCGGTCGAAGCCGAGTCGCACCCCGGCGCGGATCATCAGGCTCGTGAGGTTCGCGCGCAGCGATGCGTGCATCATCAGCAGCAGCTCGAAGCGGCGTCCCGCCAGCCAGCGGCGCAGGTCCGCGAATCCGGCCGCGCGGCCCGACTTGTCGAGCACGACGAGCTCGACGCCGTCGATGCCGGACATCAGCGCCGCCTCGGCCTTGCCGATGACCCAGGTGAACCGGGTCTGTGGCCACGCGCGCTGCAGCGTGCGCAGGACCGGCAGCGTGTGGCAGGTATCGCCGATCGCCGAGAGGCGCAGGATGCAGACCTCCCGCGGCGGCTGCGTCCGGAACTGCTCGAGTCGCGCATTCACGGGGAGGGCGATCGTGGCGCGGGGCCGCCGCACGCGAAAGTCCGTGGTGATGCGCCGCGGAGGAGTGGCCCGGGGGCGATCAGGCGGCTTCGAGGATCCGGTACGGCGCCAGGTGCGGCAACCGGCAGTTGGCGAGGCGCAGCAGGAAGGTGTTGACCAGCGCGTACTGCCCGGAAAGGCTTGCGTGGCTCACCATGTCGGTCAGCACCATCCACGCCGAGAACGGCGGAAAGCGGATTTCCTCCTGGCTCGAGGTGTCGTCGCGGAAGCTCGGCTCGTCCTTCATGAAATTGTGGAACTTCCGCATCGTCCGGTCGTAGGGGCTGCTGTCGACCAGCATCGCCTGCGGCAGGCCGGCCGCGGCGACGGCGCGCAGCACCCCCGTGCGCAGCCGGTCCAGCGCGCCCGGCGCAAGCGACGCGCGCCTGCGCATCTCCGGGGTGACCTGCGCCGAGCGCCCGAAGCGCGCGTACACCTCCGGGAACGCGCCGCGGGTCGCCCAGACGCGGTCCTCGACGGGATTGACGTTGACGAAGAAGCGCAGGATGCGGTCGCCGTTGGTCCGGCCGTATGCGCCGGCGTCGAAGTGCACCAGCTCGTTGCTGGCATGCGCCGACAGGCCGCGTCCCTTCTCCTGGATCGGGCGGAAGCTCGAGGTGCCGACGGTCCAGTCGCGCGTGAGCGTCGGCATCATGCGCTGCAGAAACAGTTCGACGCGGCCGGCGTGCTGCTTGAGAATGCGCTGCGCGCGCGCCACGAGCTCCGGCGCGGCCTTCATGCCGGGAATGCTGTCGATTTCCGGGTGATAGCTGATGTTCTTGTTGCGCAGGCTCCCCGTCAGCCCTTCGCGCAGGAACCCGAGGTCGGCCGCGTCCGGAAGCTCGATCGGGCAGCGCGGGAACAGCACGATCTCGCCGCGCTCCAGCGCGTCCCCGAGCGCATCGGGCGCGAGCCGGTTCACTTCGTCCATGGAGTAGCGGGTCAGCATAGCGGCGAGTGTAGCCCGCTTGTCCGCGGCGTTCAAGACAAGTACTGGTCGACGCCGAGCGGCGCCCGGGTGCGCGCGGAGGCCATCAGCTCGTCGAGCAGGCGCTGGTTCGCGGCGAGCCGGTCGCGCTCCCACTCGCGGTGCCAGAGGTGGAACACCGGCGTCGCAAAGCGCGCGCTCTTGTTCCGGATGCCGGCGTGCAGCAGCCGGATGACGAGATCGGAGTCCTCGAGCCCCCAGCCCGAGTAGGTTTCGTCCAGTCCGTTCACGGCCAGCAGGTCGGCCCGCCAGGCGGAGAGATTGCAGGTCTTCACGCCGTACCAGCGCCGGGGCCTCAGCTTGCGGAAGGCGCCGTCGGGGAGTATCAGCAGGGGCCAGATGCGCTTCGCGTCGCGCGCGAGAAACGCGCGCACCCATTGCCGCGTGCTCCATTCGTGGATGGGGAGATGCTCGCGCAGCACGCGCTCGGTCAGGCGCGGGCTCAGCAGCACGCGGTTGCCGGAGAGGAAGCGGCCCGGCTCGGCGAGGCGGCGGTGCGCGGCGACGAACTGGCGCGAGGGCACGCAGTCCCCGTCGGTGAAGATCACGTATTCGGCGCGCGTTGCGGCCAGCGCGCGGTTGCGTATCGCCGCGGCCCGGAAGCCGCGGTCCTCCTGCCACACGTGCATCACCGGGAACGGTGCGCCGCGCGCGCGGGCCTCGACCAGCCGGCGCGTGTCGGCGGTAGAGCCGTCGTCGGCGACGATCAGCTCGAAGTCGTGGCGGTCCTGCGCAAGATAGCCGTCGAGCACGGCGGCGAGCGCATCGGGGCGGTTGTAGGTGGTGACGACGACCGCGGTGCGCATGCCGGCGCTCACCGCCGGCCCGCGCGCTCGGCGAGCAGCATGAGCTTGAGGTAGCGGTAATAGGAGCCCTCGGCGTTGGCGATGGCGAGCATCAGCCCTTCGCGCCCGTCGAGGAAGCCGGCGCGCAGGAAGTAGGTGCGGAAGAACGTCCAGCCGCCGTGCCACAGCGCCACGGCGAGCGACGCCCGGCGCCCGCCTGCGTGGAGCATGGCGGCGCTTGCCGTCGAATAGGAGTTCATCTTGACGAGCATCTGGTCGAGCTCGGCCACGGACTCGTGCAGGATCGGCTGCGCGAGCGTGCCGACCGCGCCGTCGACGACCAGCTTCTCGTGCACGAGCACATCCGAGAACCGCGCCGTGCCGCGGCGGAAGAGCCGCGTGACGTAATCGGGCCACCAGCCCGAGTGGCGCATGAACCTTCCGCAGAAGCTCGAGCGGCGCGGCATCCGGAACGCAGCCCTGTCGCCGGGCGCCGCGATCACGCGCCCGATCTCTGCGCGCAGCTCGGGGCTCACCCATTCGTCCGAGTCGAGCGACAGCACCCACTCGCCGCGGGCAAGCTCGAGCGCGCGGTTCTTCTGCGGCCCGAAGCCGGGCCAGTCGGCGGTCTGAAGGACCTGGGCGCCGAGCGCGCGGCTGATTTCGGCGGTACGGTCGGTGCTGCCGTGCTCGACCACGACGATCTGGTCGGCCCAGGCGATCGACTCCAGGCAGCGGCGGATCGTGCCTTCCGCGTTCTTGGCGATGATGATCGCCGACAGGCTCATTCAGGATCGGTATTCGGCGCCCTTCGGCCGTGACCGGTTACGCGGGGATTTTACCCGCTGGGCCGGACGCT
>Ga0233416_10000711_pt1 | contig 10237 bp, 12 predicted proteins | sample Sediment_Towuti__2_FD_188638 | JGI IMG/M metagenome (GOLD analysis project Ga0233416, IMG submission 188638) | Sediment microbial communities from Lake Towuti, South Sulawesi, Indonesia - Sediment_Towuti_2014_0_MG | ecosystem: Environmental > Aquatic > Freshwater > Lake > Sediment | place... | reverse complement strand
CCCCAGCGAGCAGTCGATCCTGCTGTTCCTCGAGCTGCTGGGACGGCAGGGAGCGCACGGGAGCGCCGCCTTCCCGCTCACTGTGACGAGCCATGTGGACGAGATCGCGGGGCGCTTCGACCTCGACGTGATCCGCACCCCGACGTCGCCGGCGGAGCTGACCCAGGTCGCCTGCAATCACGGAGTCGTGTTTGCGGCCGCAGTCGGTGGAGGGTTCGTGCTCCCTGCCTTCCAGCCGGCGTTCGACGCCATGGCCGCCCTGTGTCGCCTGCTGGAGCTCCTCGCCTCTGTTCAGGCGCCTGTGTCGAGCCTGGTCGCCGACCTGCCCACATCGAAGGTCGTCGACCACCGAATCCACTGTCCCTGGGCGCTCAAGGGCACGGTGATGCGCGTGCTGACCGAGGAGCTCCGAGGTCGCGAGCTCGATCTCCTCGACGGCATCAAGGTCTTCGACGAGCGCGGCTGGGCGCATGTCCGGCCGGATCCTGTCGAACCGCTCGTCCACGTCCACGCCGAAGGAGCGACGCTCGAGGACTCGCAGGCGCTCGAACGGGAGCTGGCCGACCTCGTCACCACCGTTCTCGGCAAGGAGGAGTCTGCGGCTGCGACACAAATCTCAAGTTGAGGTTGACCCTTACGCGGCTCACTGCTTCAATAGGTCAAACGTCCGGATCAGCAAACGAAAGGTCGCCCGTGGAAGCGCTCCCCGATCTCGCCACACTCTCCGATGCCGAGCTGAAGGAGTTGATCAGCACGCTCGAAGCCGAGGAGGACGAGATCTCGTACCGGCGGCGGCTGCTGCACGGGAAGATCGACATCCTGCGCGCAGAGCTCGTCGCGAGACTGAAGAGCAGGGGCGAGGGTGAGTTGGCGCAGGTCGACGTCGACCGGCTGAGCGAGATCCTCTCCGGCAAGGCGTCGGCGCCGGGGTAGGGGGGAGCAGAGCGCCTCGGCGCTGCTTCCGCGAGGAGGTGCGCGGATGAGTCACGTCTATTGTGGCGAGTGCGGCTTCCAGAACCCGGAGGCGGCCAACTACTGCGCGCGCTGCGGTGCCCTCCTGCACGAGGAGGTCGGCGACGAGACGACGCTTTCCTACACCGTGGAGGAGGAGGCAGAGGCGACGGCGGCTCACGAGGCTGTCGAGGGGCCGGCGCTGGTGATCAGGACCGGGGGCGGCCGAGCTGGCGAGCACTTCCGGCTCGAGAAGGAGCGAACGACGATCGGCCGGTCCCCGGACTGCGACGTGTTTCTCGACGACGTAACGGTGTCCCGCCGGCACGCTGTCTGCATCCGAGAGGGCGACCGGTTCCTGATCGAGGACCAGGGCAGCCTGAACGGCACGTTTCTCAACCGCGGCCGGATCGAGAGCGCGGAACTGTCGGACGACGACGAGCTCCAGATCGGCAAGTACCGCCTCGTCTTCCTGGCGCGATGACCACGACCGTTCGACTCCCCGCCGCACCGCAGGAGCGACTCCGAACGATCGGCGCCGTATGCGAGCAGCTGCGGGAGGAGTTTCCGGACATCTCGATCTCGAAGATCCGCTACCTGGAGGACCAGGGCCTGCTGACGCCGCGCCGGACGCCCGGCGGCTACCGCCTCTTCAGCGAGGACGATGTCGAGCGGCTCGAGCTGATCCTGCGCATGCAGCGAGACGAGTTCCTTCCCCTCCGCGTCATCCGCCAGGAGCTCGCCACGCGTCTGGCCCCGGGGCGGCGCCGCCGGAAGGCGCCTGCGCTCGGCGAGCACGCGGCTGAGGTCGACCTCTACGAGTTGTGTCGCCGCGCAAGCATCTCCGCCGACTTCGCACGCGATCTCGAGGAGTTCGGGCTGATCCAGGCGACCCAGCGCGGTGGTGAGCGCATGTATGTGGAGGCGGACGTCGAAGTCGCGCATGCGTGCGGTCGGCTGAGCGCGGCGGGAATGGATGCCCGCCACCTCCGGACGTTTCGCACGACCGCAGATCGCGCGGCGGGGCTGCTCGAGCAGGTGGCGGCACCGTCGCTACGGTCGAGAAGCCCGGAACGGCATCAGCAGGGTCTCGAGGAGCTCAAGGCGCTCGGCGAGACCGCCCAGGAGCTCACGCAGCTGATGTTGTGGAAGGCCCTGCGCCGCGTCGCGGCGGGGTAGGCTGGCTTTCGTGCCCCTCGATCTCAAGGCGACGATCCGCGACGTGCCCGACTTCCCGAAGCCGGGGGTCGTGTTCAAGGACATCATGCCCTTGCTCGGCGACCCGGCTGCGCTGAAGGAGGCCGTCGACCGGTTGGCGGAGTGGGCAGCGCCTCGAGCGCCGGACCTCGTGCTGGGAGCCGAAGCGCGCGGGTACATCACCGGTGGCGCTCTGGCCTGCCGCCTCGGCTGCGGCTTCGTCCCGGCGCGGAAGCCCGGCAAGCTGCCGTGGCACACAGTGGCCGTGAAATACGCGCTCGAGTACGGCTTCGACCAGCTCGAGGTACACGCCGACGCGATAAGGCCTGGTCAGCGGGTGCTCGTTCACGATGATGTGCTCGCGACGGGCGGAACAGCCAAGGCGACAGCGCAGCTGGTCGAGCAGCTCGGCGGCATCGTGGTCGGGCTGCCGTTCATCATCGAGCTGACGTTCCTCGACGGGCGTGAGAAGCTCGGGGGCTACGACGTCTACTCCCTGATCGAGTATTGAGGTGCGGACCTCCCCCGCGCGAGGGACGTCCTATTCGTCCGCTCCGTCGTCTTAGATAGCGGAATGTACGACGTTCTGAGCGGCCGCTACCGGTTCGCCTGTCCCTTGCAGGAGCAGGCCAACGTGCCGCTGTCGTCCTTCAGGCAGCTCGAACGCCTGCCCGGCGCCGCCCACCCCGCCGTGTATCGCGTTCGCTTTGCGTGTGCCTGCGGGGGCGAGCACGATGGCCTGGTCTCACACGACGACCTCGATTGGGCTCCGCTCGGGGTGGGGGAGGAGCGTGCATTCGTCAACCTCATGACGGATCGCGTCGAGCCGATCGGCGACGAGCTGTGCGACCTCGCCGTGCGCTCGATCAATGGCGGGTCGTGGCCCTGGGCGATCTTCTGCTACCCAGAGGGCCGGCCGCGACCCGCGTTCCCGTCGCTCTTCTGCGTGATCAGCCCCCGCGGGCGAGGCGACCACCTCGGGTTGGCGGCCCGCTGTTCCAGTTGCGGCCGGCTGTCCCTGAACCTCGTCTCCTCGGCGCACGTCGACGTGCCGTTCCGTCACGACACCGAGGTGGGCGTCGTGGAGCAGCTGTTTCCGGACGACGCGCTCCACACACTGGCCGAGTTTCGCGAGGAGCTCTGGTCGTCGGCGTTCGACGCCCGGCGCCTCTTGCTCTGAGGGCCCTTCAACGCCGGCCGGGGAGGCGGCCCTGCCTCCCGGCCTTGCGGATGTAGAGAAAGGAGGCGGCAAGCGTCAGTGCTCCCAGCAGCACGGCCATCGCCTGCGACACACCGATGCCGAGCAGGAAGAGCCAGACGGCGACGGCGAACGCGAGCGCCCACAAGAAGGCGGAGACGCCGGGAGCGACGCTGGGCGATCGGGCGTGCACGGCGAGATCCTATACGGCCCCGCAGCCGGACTCGGAGGCCGGCCGCGGGCCTCGTGCCGTCTTGACAGGAAAAGAATTCGCCGAGCCGGTAGCGCTTTCGTCCACCGGCCCCGCTGACATTCCGCTTGCGCGTAGTGCCTTCGGAATCGGCTTCGACCTACTCACGCTCCGTGCTCGGCGCACTGTCAATCTACGACAGGCGTGGTGTGCCTGCAAGGGGCGTCACACAGGAAATCTCCGGAAATAGCGGACGAATGTTCTCCACATCCTCCACAGCTGAGCGGAGACGGCTGTGGAGACCGTGTCAGAACGTCGACGAGCGCGCGCCGGTGGCGATCAGGAGGAGGATGAGCGCGGCGACGACGAGGCGGTAGACGACGAACACCGTGTACGTATGCCGGCGCAGGTAGTCCAACAGCACCCAAATGGCGGCGAGCCCGAACACCGCTGCCGTGAGCATGCCGACGACGAACGGCCCGGCCGATCCGGGCGGCAGGCCGGTGAGCACGACGTCCTTCGTGCCCTTGTACAAGGCGGCCCCGAAGACGACGGGTACGAGGAGGTAGAACGAGATGCGCGCCGCCGCGTCGCGGTCGAGTCGGAGCAGGCGTCCGGCCGAGATGACGATCCCCGACCGTGACACCCCCGGCGCAAGCGCCAGCGTCTGCGCCAGGCCCAGGAACAGCGCGTGGCGGCGGGTGAGGTCGCCAAGCGACCGGTCGGCTGGCAGCCTGTCCACGGCGTAGAGAACCAACGCACCGACAGCGAGGAAGATGGCGATCTGCCACGGGTCGCCGAGGTTGCGCTCGATGACGTCGCTCAGCGCCGCGCCGGCGACGACGGCCGGGATCGTGGCGATGACCACGACCCACGCGACGCGCTCGTCGGTGTCCCGAGCCGACCGAGCTCTGATGCTCCGAGCCCACGCGCGCAGAAGATCGAGGAGCTCGTGCCAGAAGTATGCGATGACGGCCACGAGCGTGCCGAGGTGCAGCGCGACGTCGAAGGTCTTGTTGAACTCCGGGTGCTCCTCGAGGTACGTCCAGTTCGCGGCCCAGGGCACGAGGATCAGGTGGCCGGAGGACGAGATCGGGAGGAGCTCCGTGAACCCCTGGACGGCGCCGAGAACGAATGCCTGCCAGTCGGACAGGGCGCCGGACGCGTCGCCGGCTCCCAGGATGCAGATGAGAAGAGCTATGCCGAGCGCTGCGCCGGCAGCGACGAAGAGGCCGACGCGCTTCATCGACTGGACATCCTATGGATCGCGTGGGGGAGCTGTTCGCGGAAGCGACGTGAGGTCGGCACGGTGCCGACTTGACATAACCCACGTTATCGTGCAGAGGCGCGTGCGAGCCGCGCTTGACGGCGAGGCTATCCTTAGGCACGCGCCTGCGGAGGGCAGGCGAAGGCGAGGTGGGTTCGGTCGGACCGGGCGCTCGACGGGAGGTGGCCGGGACACCGAAGCATCTGACGAGCGTGAGCGATCAGCCGACCGACGTAGCCATCGACTTCGAGAGCCTCGTCAGGAGCGAGGATCTCAACCAGCTTCTCGATGCGGGCGAAGCTGCAGGGTCGGTGCGCGCCTCGGAGCTTGCCGACGTGCTCGAGCCGCACGGATTCGACGCGCTCGAGATGGACGCCGTGTACCGGGAGCTCGAGAGCCGCGGGATCGACGTCGTGGACGACGATCAGGCGTCGGTGGCAGCCCTGCTCACCGCTCCCGTCGAGACGACGACGGATGCGCTGCAGCTCTTCCTGCGCGAGGCCGGTCGCCATCACCTCCTGACGGCAGCACAGGAGGTGGAGCTGGCCAAGCGGATCGAGCGCGGCGACGACGCGGCGAAGCAACGGATGATCCAGTCCAACCTGCGCCTCGTGGTCTCGATCGCCAAGAACTATCGCAATCAAGGCCTTCCCTTCCTCGACCTGATCCAAGAAGGGACACTGGGGCTGATCCGGGCGGTCGAGAAGTTCGACTGGCGGCGCGGGTACAAGTTCTCGACGTACGCAACGTGGTGGATCCGCCAGGCCGTGGCGCGGGCGCTCGCGGACAAGGCACGGACGATTCGCATGCCCGTGCACATCGTCGAGCGGCTCCAGAAGATGAACCGGGCCGAGCGCAATCTCTGGACGCAGCTCGGGCGCGAACCGACGCTCGAGGAGATCGCCGACGAGGCGAGCCTGTCGCTGCAGCAGGCACGCGAGGTGCGCGCCGCGGCGCGAGCGGCCACGAGCCTCGACCAGCCGGTCGGCGAGCAGGACGAGGCCGTGCTCGGAGACTTCGTCGCGGGCGAGGGACCGCTGCCGGACGAGGAGGTGGAGGTGTCGCTGCGCAGCCAGGCTCTTCAGGCCGCCCTGGCGACGCTATCGACGCGCGAGCGCGAAGTGCTTGCCCTGCGCTACGGGCTGGACGACCACGAGCCGAGGACGCTCGAGGAGATCGGCCGCCGGCTCGGTCTCACGCGAGAACGCGTGCGGCAGATCGAGGTCGAGGCGCTCCGCCGCCTGTCGAGTCTTCGCGAAATCCAGGCCGTTCCGTACTAGCAGGCCCCGGACGGCTCGGTTCTCGCCGGGCAGAGCCCGGCTTTGCCGAGCCTGCCGTCGCTCGCAGCAGGATCCTTCGCCCTCGTCGCGAGTCCGTATGTCGAATACTGTCCTCGTTCCTCGGGCTCGCCTCCCTTGCGAGCGACGACCCAGGACCCGCTAGGACTCGTCAGTCGTCGGTCTCGAGGTAGAACGCGAGCTCGGGCGCGGTCGAACGCAGCTCCCGTAGTGCCCTCGTCTCGAGCTGGCGCACGCGCTCCCGCGTGACGCCGAAGCTCCGCCCGATCTCGTCGAACGTCTGGGCGTGGTATCCCCCGAGCCCGAAGCGGCGCTGAACGATCTCGCGAAGCCGGGGATCGAGCTGTCCGAGCGCCTCCTCTACTTCCTGCGCACGGATGCGCTCGGCAGCGGTGACGTCGGGACCATCAGTCGCCTCGCTCTCGACGAGGTCGACGTAGCGGGAGTCCCCGCTGCCGACCGGCGTCTCGAGGCTGACCGCGTCGTCGACGATCTCGAATAGTTCGCCCACGCGTTTCTCCGTGAATCCCGAGTCTGCGGCGATCTCGGCGACGGTGGGGTCGCGGTTCAGCCGCTGGGCGAGGACTCGCCGGCTACGCATGGCCCGGCGAACCTCGTCGGAGACGTGGACGGGAAGCCGGATCAATCGACCCTGGTCGGCGAGCGCACGGGTGATCGCCTGGCGGATCCACCACGTCGCGTAGGTGGACAGCTTGTAGCCCATGCGATAGTCGAACTTCTCGACCGCGCGGATGAGGCCGAGGTTGCCTTCTTGGATCAGGTCGAGCAGCGGCACGCCGGCGGTGCGGTAGTTGCGCGTGAGGGCCATGACAAGCCGGAGGTTGCATTCGATCAGCCGGCGCTTGGCCTCTTCGTCACCGGCGTCTTTGCGTCTGGCGAGTTCCCGCTCCTCCTCGCGCGTGAGGATCCGGCGGTCGCCGATCTGGTGGACGTAGAGCTTCAGCGGGTCGCTCGCCGGCGCGGGCTCGTCCGGCGCTGCATCTTCCTGCTCGGCGGACTCGAAGAGGGCATCGGGGGACGTCGCGATTGGATCTGGTCGCAAGGAGGGAGCCATCGCCATGCCTGGTATCGGCACGGATCCCTCGAAAGGTGAGTGCTAGCGGCGCAACGAGCCGTCGGGGGCGACGTGGACGCCCGTACCGACGAGCTTCTCCCGGATCAGGAACTGAAACATCGCCCAGGCACCCCGCTGGGTGTCGAACATGCGGTAGATCTGCCATTCGGTCAGGAGCGAGGGATCACGCCGTCGCGCAGCCGTCCAGTCCGCGAATTTCGGTAGCCGTCCGAGCTGTCGGGCCAGGCCGATCCCCTGCTCGATGGCCCGTTCGAGCCTCTCCTCCCCCACCGGCACGTCGAAGCCGGCCTCGCGGAGCGCGCTCGTCAGCGAGCCGAACGTGTGCCAGTACAGGGATTTCGACGGGACGAGGCCCCGATGCTCGTCGATGTCGCGCGACGTCGGCACGCGACCGATCCTGTCGCCGAGATCACGGAGCGCGCCGAGCAGCTCGTCCTTCGTCGCGAAGCGTCTGGGCATGAGGCCTGCCTCACGCTTGGCGCGGTTCCAGCTGCCGAACCGATCGATCACCGTCTGGGGATGGACAGTCGTCGCCGGCTGGTCTTCGAACTCGCGCATGGTCGGCGACCGCCCGAGATCCTTCGCGCACGAGCGGAGCTGCTCGAGGATCTCCTCATCCGTGTACCTGCGTCGTATTCCAGCCTGGAACTCGGCGAGCGCGCGGGGGTCGATGCGCGGCACCGCTCGATACGCGCGCCTTCGGGTCATGCAAATCAGAATAGAGCGATCTGAAAAATGTGCAAGTGGATGCTGATCGTATTGAACTCGGCGCCGGGTCGGCGTCTAGACTTGACCTGTGCGGCTCGAGCTGGAAATAGCGCTCGCACGGGCCGCCGGCCGGGTGTCTCGCCTTACCCGCCGCGGGGGTGGAACCACGCTTCCTGGCAAGCTCCTCGCCCGCGTCGACCCGGGTGCCGTGCGCCGTCTCGCGGGACGTCTCCCCGAGGGAAGCATCCTCCTTTCGGCAACGAACGGGAAGACGACGACTGCTGCCATGGCAGCCGAGATTCTGTCGCCACGGTTTCTCCTTGCCCACAACGCGGCAGGTGCCAACCTGGTCAGCGGAGTGGCCACCACACTGGCCTCGGCCGAAGGCGCCCAGCTCGGTCTGTTCGAGGTCGACGAGGCTGCGCTGCCCGGTGTGGCCGCGCAGATACCGCCACGTGTCCTCTGCCTAGGGAACCTCTTCCGGGACCAGCTCGATCGCTACGGTGAGCTCGAGGTGGTCGCCGAGCGGTGGCGCGAAACCGTCGGAGGGCTTTCTCTTCAGTCGCGGCTGGTCGTGAACGGGGACGATCCTCTGGTGGCGCAGCTCGGCCAGTCGCGGAAGGAGACGCTCGTGTACGGCATCGACGATCCGCGGCATGCGGGACCGGCGTTGCAGCACGCGGCCGACTCCAAGTACTGCGTGCGGTGCGGGACGCCGTATGAGTACGCGGCTGCCTACGTCGGGCATCTCGGCGACTACCGGTGCCCTCGTTGCGGGCAGGCCCGCCCGGCACTCGACGCGGCCGCGCGAGCGATCGAGCTCCAAGGGCTGGAGGCTGTCGAGTTCGACCTGTGCTTCGGCGAGGACGTGAACCGCGTGCGGCTACGCGTACCGGGCATCCACAACGTCTACAACGCTCTCGGAGCCGCTACGGCTGCGCGTGCCATGGGCGTGCCGAGCGACGAGATCGCACGGGGCCTTGCCCGTACGCCACCGGCCTTCGGGCGCTTCGAGCGCGTGACGATCGGCGACAAGACGCTCGTGGTGATGCTGGTCAAGAACCCCGCCGGGGCCAACGAGACGCTGCGCACGCTGCTGGCGGCCGGCGGGACGAGCATCGCCGTCGTCGCGCTCAACGACGAGATCGCCGACGGACAGGACGTGTCGTGGATCTGGGACGTGGACTTCGAGGCGTTCGCCGCCCAGCTGAGCCGCCTCGTGGCGTCCGGGCAACGCGCCGCGGAGCTCGCCCTGCGATTCGCCTATGGAGGGCTTCCGCGTGAGTCGATCGAGGTCGTCGAGAACCTGGAGACGGCGCTCGATCGGGGCCTGGAGCTCACCGCCCCGCGTGGTGAGCTCGTCTTCCTGCCCACGTACACCGCAATGCTGGCGTTGCAGGGGATCGTCGCTGGCCGCGGGTATGCCAAGCCGTACTGGGAGCGGGTGCGATGAAGCTGACGCTTGCGCACCTGTATCCCGACTATCTCAACATCTATGCCGACCGAGGCAACCTGGCCGTGCTGGCCGAGCGGGCGCGGCAGCGCGGGCTCGAGCTGAGCATTGTTGCTGTCGGCCTCGGATATCCGACGCCGGTCGAGGGCGTGGACATCTACTACATCGGGGGCGGGCAGGACCGCGAACAGGCTGTCGTGGCGCCGGATCTCGCCACGCGCGGCCGTGCACTGGGTGAGGCGGTCGATGCGGGGGCCGTTCTCCTCGCGGTCTGCGGGGGATACCAGCTCCTCGGACGCTCTTACCGCGATCGCGGGGGCAGCGAGCAGCCCGGCGCCGGTGTGCTTCCGCTCCACACGGTTGCCGGCCAGCGGCGCATGATCGGCGATGTGCTGATCGAGTGCGAGCTCCAGCCGGGTGAGCCCCGGACGGTCGCGGGCTTCGAGAACCACGCGGGTCGAACGATCCTCGATCATGGCGCGACTCCTCTCGGCCGCGTGCTCGCGGGCTTCGGAAACGACGGTGCGTCCGGAGACGAGGGCTGCCGCCTCGGCAACGCGATCGGGACGTACCTTCACGGCCCTCTCCTCCCCCGCAACCCGTGGCTCGCCGACTGGCTGCTCGCCCGGGCAGTCCGCTTCCGGACGGGCGCGGAGCCGAACTTCGAGCCGCTGCCCGAGGAGCTGGAGATCGAGGCACATGCGGTCGCCGCCGGACGGGCACGATCACGAGGGGGACGATTCTGACGCTGTATCGCCCCGAGGCGTTCGAGCGGCTGACCGAGAGGCCGTGGGACGAGGCCTGGGTGCGCAGGGCGATCGGGGAGATCGTCGCCGACACCGACAAGCGCTGCCGTCCGAGACTGCTCTGGCCCGCGCA
>Ga0233416_10000710_pt1 | contig 10253 bp, 6 predicted proteins | sample Sediment_Towuti__2_FD_188638 | JGI IMG/M metagenome (GOLD analysis project Ga0233416, IMG submission 188638) | Sediment microbial communities from Lake Towuti, South Sulawesi, Indonesia - Sediment_Towuti_2014_0_MG | ecosystem: Environmental > Aquatic > Freshwater > Lake > Sediment | place... | reverse complement strand
GCTGCTTCTCGCCCTTGCAGAGACCTTCCTGGGCCAGTGCCCAGCCCTCCCGGTCGCTGGCGAAGTCCAGGGCGATGACGCCCGAAGGCAGCCCATCCTGGGGTAGGGCGATCGCCGGCGAAGCCAGACCCGCGGCCGCGAACAGTCCCGCCGATCCCGGCCGTGCCGCCCACCACCACCCATCCGGGCCTAGGCTGAAAGGCAGCGGGGTCTCGGGTGGATCGGCAGGGTCCAGATTCAGGGTCTCTGCCAGTTCCCAGGATTCCCCGCCGTCGTCCGTCGTGAAAAGCAACAGCGCCGGGCGAGACGCGTCGGTCGAGGTGACCGGCAGCACCCCCGTTTGCCGGTCGGTGAAGTGCGGTAGGCCGACAAGAAGTTGTCCAGGCAATGGCGCGCCTGGCAGCAGCGCTGAAGACAGCGGCAAGGACTGCGCTTCCCAGGTGCGCCCGCCGTCCCGGGTGTGGTAGAGCTGATTGCCGGCCGGGCTGCCGGCCACCCAGCCACGTTGCGGGTCGATAAACGCCACCGGCTCACCCAGCGGCAGCGTCCGCTCCTCCCAGGTGTGCCCGCCGTCTGTCGTGGCGAACAGCCGCCCCAGGCTGAAGCTGCTGCCGGTGGGCAGTTTCAGGGCGATCCAGCCGTGGTCCAGGTCGACGAAATCCAGGGAGGCGGAGGCGACTGGCTCGAGCGCTTCGCCACTTGCAGTCGTTAGGGTAGAAGCCTGCCAGGTGGCTCCGCCGTCGGCGCTGTGGAAGACGGCCAGGGAACCAGGATCGATGGCCGCCGAGTGGCCGAGCGCCCAGGCGTGCCGGGCGTCCAGGTAGGTCGCTGCCAGGAGCCGCCCTGAGAGCTCCGCGACGCTGTCCGGGGTGAGGTCATCCCAGGTGTGGCCGCCGTCGGCGGTCCACAGCAGGCGCCCGCCGCGCAGCGCCCAACCCGTCTCGGGAGAGAGCAGGCCGATGTCCTGTATCCCGTGCGTTGGCCGGCTGTAAGCGCTGGCAGCGTCCGGTTCAGCGGGCGCAATCCCTGCCTGGCCGGTCCAGGAGGGGATCGGAATGGCCGTGATTGGGCCGTCCATGACCGTGCTATCAATGGTCATGGACAAATCGCCCCAGGTTTCGAGGTGGCTTCCGGCATACTGTTTCAGGCGCTGGTGATCCACCCACAGGGAGTTGGGCAGGCAGGGCGTGTCCCATACGGTGGCGTCCGGGTCGAAATAGTCCGTGTACCAGTGGGCGATCCACACGGCGTCCGGGGGCGGGTCGATGGCCGTCCAGTCGGTCATGTAGGAGGTGCAGGGAGCGCCGTAGGCGCCACTGACGATTTTCAGCTCGTGCAGCCGTTTGGTCCAGCCGCGCAGGAAGGAGGCCGCCGCTTGACGGCAGCTCGAGCTGGCGCCGGAATAGGATTCCAGGTCGTAATAGATCACCTGGTCACCCAACACCCCGAGCTGCCTGGCGGCCGCCGCTGCCAGTTCGGCTTCATCCCGGCCCTGGATGTAGGCGACGCCCGGGTCCGAGCTCATGCGATAGCGGAAGCGCGAGCAGGGCGCCTGGGGTCCCACCCAGGTTAGGATGTAAGACCAGCCCTGCTGGGCAGCCTGGACCAGCCAGGCGGCGTTCAGAGATGGGTCAGGGCAGGCGAAGCTGATGCCCCCCAGGTAGACGTTGAAGGTGTAATATGGGCTGGCAAACCACCAGGTCTGCATCTTATCCAGCGTCGGGAGGGAGCATTTGTCGAACGCGTCCCGGTTGCTGATGGCTACAGCGCTGGGAAAGGTGATCGCTACCAGGAAGGCGCGCTTCACCGGCGCGTGGTTCTCGTATTGAGCCTCGACCGTGGTAGTCTGCATGCCCGGGCAGTCGCGCACGGCCCGGTCGATGGTCACATCGTGGATGCCCGGCTCGATCGGAAGCACCTGGTCCGAGATCACGACAGAGCCGCACGGCCCTTCCAACGTCCAGAGCAGCCTGACGGGCAGGGTCAGGCCGGTGGTGTTGTTCACCCGGACGGTGTAGGTGATGGCCTCGCCGGGCAGGTAGGCCGAGCGCGGGTTGCCGTCCCCGTCGCTGGCCCAGGCCTTGAGCAGCTGGATGGCTGAGCCGAAGCCCAGGTTGGTGGTTATCGGCAGCATAATCATGGTCTTGGGAGGCGGCTCGGTCGGGGTTGGGGATGCCAGCGCCGCGGCAGCCTGGGATAGCCCAGGACCCGCGCCGGACAGGGCGCCGGTCGGCGCGCCGGTCGACGCGGCGGAGGCGAACGAGAACAGGCCGAGTCCCAGGATGGCACAAAGGATCACGACCCCCCGGAGTGTGATTTCACGGATCAGCATTCAGAAGCCCTCGTAGAAGGATTTGGGATTGAGCTCAGGGTATGCGGCCTGCCGGGCCTGGCTGGCCAGGTGGCGACGTACGTCGGCGCACAGGTGACATTTGCCGGCGTACCCGCCAGTCAGGGGGACATAACCGTGCTCGCGAAGGGCCATTTCGAACAGCCCGAAAGGACCGGACTCGACCAGGGCGGCGATCAGCGGCGGGTAACGTCCGGCGGCGAAATCATCCAGCAAGCGGGGTAGATCGCGCCAGCTGCCGACCGCCAGCCCGCCGCAGAAGCCGGAGATGTAGTTGCCGTACAGGTCGAAGTGCGAATGATGGGCGTACAGGATATCCGCGGCGCAGGACTGGCCCTGGAAGCGCCCAGCGGGTCTGCGGGGGGTCAGGTCCCCCAGCCGGTAACCAGCGCGCCCGCCGGAGATCAGGCCATAGCCTTCCCAGAACAAGCGGCCGGCCTCGCGCCGCCCGTAGGTCTTGGAATAGGCCTCCAGCGGGGTGGCTTCTTCCAGGCCGAAGCGCGAGACCGTCTCCAGCCAGTCCGGCAGGTAGACTATCACCCCCTGCGGACCGAAGACTTCGATGGCGGCCTGGATGGCCAGCCAGGTGCGCCGGGGCGGGATATGCTCGGCGTGGAAGGGGGAACAGCTGATCAGCACGGCCCCCAGGCCGGCCTGGCGCAGGGCTTCGAAGCGCTGGAGGGCCAGCTCTTCACGCACGCACCAGCCGGCGTTGGTCTCTGCGTAGCAGGGGACGCCCAATTCTGTGCCAATTTGCGCAGCCTGCAGCAGCAAGGGGAAGTTCAGGAACGGCTCGCCGCCGGTCAGGTGCACCTGGAAAGGCTGCTCCCAGGCCAGCATAGCCTGGAAGGCGAGGGGCAGATCCTCGGGCGCCATCCAATCTCGCCAGCCAGGCCCGCAGTTGTACAGGCAGTGAGCGCAGGCGCACTGGCACTTGTAGGACAGGATCAGGCCGAGATCGGCGGGGTGCAGGGGTGGGGGAGGCATGGAGATTGCCCCCCATTTTACCCGATGATCGGATGGAAGAGTGTTGGGGATTAGGGGTGATGTAGGTCCCCAGGCCCATCGACAGATAGGCCTTTTTACTGTCAGAAATAGGCCCGTCGGCCCTCCCTTACCCGATACTTGCTCGGTACCATTTGTGTAGAAAAGGAGGTCGAACACCATGATTACGATAAATGTTCTACTGTCGGGAAGGCTAAGACTGGACGGCTACGGGCACGGGAAGCCGGAGAACAGAGATGGCACCTTCTCGCTGGCCCTGCCGGAGAAGAGCAAAGTACAACAGGCAATCCGGGGAATGGGGGTCCCCTCCAGCAAGGTAACTATGACCATGCTCAACGGCCGGAATTGTGAGAGAGGAACGAAGTTGAAGACAGGCGACCGGGTCATCCTCATCCCTGCTGACGTCGCTGCACTTTGGCGGTACCTGGGCGCAATGAACATGAACAAAGAAACCGTCTTCGACTTCTAAACGGATTAGAATCAAGTCGACACAGTGATTTATCGCTTAGATTCTCAACGCGGTTCCATGACAGAATTATTGATTACGATATCGATGCGCCCTCAGTCGTCCTGGATCTGGTCGACCACCGCCTCGCACCAGTAACCAGGGCGATTCTGTCCTTGAATTGGCTCCTGTTTGTTCCCTAGCGGCAAATCGGACCGGAATCTCCCCTTTGTTCTCGCCGGCATTGATCGGTATGCCCAGGTAGGGGGAGGGATCAAGAATATTCTTGATTTCCAAATCGACGTATATTGCTCATTCGTATCCAGGCTGTACCTCCAGGATACCGGCAATGGGGCTTGGCGATTCAGCTCTATTAGCACCCACCGTGTCCACTTTTGGGTTGCGCTAATCCTTAACATAACCGTGTGACCACTGCTCGGGGGAGAAATTAGTTATAAGTTCTTTCAAAAAGATGCTATATCCCTATTGAATCGAGAAGAGAAAGTCTGTATACTGATATTGGCAACTATCTTCAGGCAATTTCGTTTCTCGGTCGGCTGAGTTCAACTCGGATTGATATGGGCGGATGGGGAATACGTATACTTCGGCTTTGAAAGGTTCAGCGTCATGGCAAACGAGAAGTGAGATTCTATTTGAATCCCTTCCAATATTTTATGGAAGGAGGATGCTATGGGGAAGAGTTTGGTCTCGCAAAAACGCATCACACAACTTGAGGATCTGGTAAAAGCACATACTGCCGCTTTAACGGAAGCCCAAGCCCAACTTGAGCGGGCTATTGTTGAGCGCAAGCAGGCGGAGGCGGAGCAAGAACGTTTACTTGCTACCGAGCGGGCCCAGACCCGGCGACAGGTCGCTTTGCTGCGGCTAAGTGCAGAACTCGCCGCCACACTCGATGAGGCCGAAGTGTGCTGGTGTGTAGTGAGGGGGTTACGGGAGACTCTGGGGCATGCCGTTGTGGCGCTCTTTCTCTTGGACGAGGCCACCGGCGATCGCGTGGTGGCAGCTCACCTCGGTGATGAAGCGTACGTCGAGCTTCCGGCTCGAATAAGGTCCGGGCAGGGACTGAGCGAACGTCCGCTACTGGATGGCCAACTTCACTACACGCCAGACGTGAGCCGGGAACCCCACTACTACCCTGGCTCGTGGGGTTCAGAGGTGGATGTGCCGATTCGTATCGATGGAAAGGTGCTCGGCGTGCTCTCAGCTGAGAATGTAGAGAAAAACGCATTTACTCAGGACGATTTTGATGTGCTCACCGCCGCCGCCCAACAGGCCGGGCTGGCCATCGAAAAAGCTCGGCTGCTGGCTGCGGAGCGGCGGCGTGCCGATGAGCTGGAGGCGCTGCGCACCACCATGGCCGACATCACGGGTGAGCTCGAGCTCCCAGCCTTGCTGCAAGCCATCGTGGAACGTGCCACCGCGCTGCTCAATGTTACCGGTGGAGAGCTAGGCCTCTATGACGAGGCCAGCCAGGAGATCCGCATCCTGGTCTGCTATAACATGGGCCAGGACTACGTTGGAACCCGGATTGCCCTGGGCGAGGGAGCCATGGGATATGTAGCTCAGAGCGGCAAGCCGCTGATCGTCCAGGATTACCAAACGTGGGAAGGGCGTTCTCCTCAGTACTCCAGTTCCCAGTTGCACGCCGGCCTGACGATTCCACTCACGGTTGGTAGTCGGCTGGTCGGAGCCATTGGGGTGACCGATGCCGACCCGTGCCGGCAATTTGGACCCTCTGATGTGCATCTGCTCAATCTCTTCGCCCACCAAGCGGCTATCGCCATCGATAACGCCCAGTTGTACGATCAAGCGCAGCGAGAAATCGACGAACGGGCGAGGGCTGAGGAAGAGGCTCGCCAGGCCAAACAAGTTGCTGAAGCGGCCAGCGAGGCCAAGAGTGCATTCTTAGCCACGATGAGCCATGAGATCCGCACACCGATGAACGCCGTCATCGGCATGACCAGCCTGTTGTTGGACACTCCCCTAACCCACGAACAGCGCGGCTTTGTCGAGACCATCCGTCAAAGCGGCGACGCGCTGCTCACCTTGATCAATGACATCCTTGATTTCTCCAAGATCGAGGCGGGCAAGATGGAGTTAGAATACCAACCCTTCGGCCTGCACAACTGCCTGGAGGGTGCCCTTGATCTACTCGCCCCCAAAGCGGCCGAAAAAGGATTGGACTTGGCCTACCTCATCGAACCTGGCATCCCTGATGCCATTTTTGGGGACGTGACCCGCCTACGCCAGGTTCTGGTGAACCTGCTTAGCAATGCGATCAAGTTCACTGAGCAGGGAGAGGTCGTGGTGACAGTGGCCAGTGGAGCCGGGGATACTCTCCAGGAACTCCACTTCTCGGTCAGGGACACCGGCATCGGAATCCCCCCCGCTCAGATCGAACGCCTGTTTCAGCCCTTTATACAGGTTGATGCCTCGATGACGCGTCGTTACGGCGGCACTGGACTGGGTCTGGCGATCTGTCGTCGACTGACCAATATGATGGGCGGCAGGATGTGGGTGGATAGTGAAGGTTTGCCGGGCAAGGGCTCGACCTTTCATTTCACTATCCGGGCCAAACCAGCCCCCAGCCGTCCACGTCCCTACCTCCAGCCAGTCCAGCCCGACCTGAGGAGCAAACGGGTGCTCATCGTAGACGACAACGCCACGAACCGCTATATTCTCACACGGCAGACTGAGGCATGGGGCATGTTCCCCCACGCTACGGATTCGCCTATCTTAGCCCTGGAGTGGATCCGCCGCGGAGACATGTTCGATGTTGCCCTCATAGACAGCCAGATGCCAGACATGGATGGCCTGGTCCTGGCTGCGGCGATGCAGCGGGAATTTGCTGCCAGAGCGGATTCCAACGCCTCGCCGCCCGTCGTCATGTTGACATCAGGCCTGCCTGGCGCTGTCCCCCAGTCAGCCGAGGTCGCTGCCGTCCTGATCAAGCCTGTCAAGGCTTCTCAATTGTACGATTTGCTGCTAAGCCTCCTTGGCGAACGACAGCCGGCTGTACCCCAGCCCAGTGCGGTAGCCAGGCTCCGATTCGATGCAGAGATGGCACAAAGGCTGCCATTGCGCATCCTCGTCGCTGAGGATAATGTGATCAACCAGCAGGTCGCCCTGTCCTTCCTGGAGCGATTGGGTTACCGCGCCGACGTGGTGGCGAACGGTTTGGAAGTCCTGCTTTCGCTGCGCAGGCAGCCCTACGACATGGTGCTGATGGATGTCCAAATGCCAGAGATGGACGGACTGGAAGCTACCCGTCTCATCCGGGAGATGCCGCCCGAGGATCTCGCTACAAACGTTCAGCCGCGCATCATTGCGATGACCGCCAACGCCTTGAGGGAAGACTGCGACATTTGTCTGGCCGCGGGTATGGACGATTACATCAGCAAGCCGATACAGGTGTCCGACCTGGTAGCGGCGCTGGAGAAATGCCGTCCAGGTCGGACGAGAGCCCAGCAGAAACAAACCACAGCGATTGAATCGCTGGTCATGGGTAAGCCGGTGCAGGCTGTGCCACCCGAGGTTCTGGATGCCAGGGCGCTGGAACAATTGCGCCTCACGTTGGGCAATCAGGCTGGCCGTATGCTGCCAGACCTGATCGAACAATTCTACCGGGATGCTGACCGGCTGCTGGGCCAAGCGCATCAGGCGTTAGATCAGGGGCGGGTGGAGGATCTGCGGATCGCTTCGCACTCGCTAAAATCGACCAGCGCCACTTTCGGTGCCATGGCTTTGTCCGCCGTGGCGCGGGAGATGGAATCCCTCGCCCGCCAGGGCAACCTGGAGGGGGTGGCCGAGCAGCTTGCTCGAGCCGAAGCTGAGTTTGCCAGCGCCAAGACCGCACTGGAGGCCAAGAGCCATGAACCATGAGACGAAGGTTGGGAAAGGCCGGATCCTCGTCGTCGACGACGAGATGTTGAATCGGACGCTGCTATCTACCAACCTCCAGGAGTCCGGCTACGTGGTCGAAATGGCCGAGGATGGGCAGCAAGCCCTACAAATGCTTCGGGCCGGGGAGTTCGATGTCGTTCTGTTAGATCTGATCATGCCCAGGATGGACGGCTATCAGGCGCTGGCCGAGATGAGGAGCGATGCCCTGTTGCGGCGCATTCCGGTTATTGTCATTTCATCCCTGGACGATATGGACAGTATCGTACGGTGCATCGAGATGGGTGCCACCGACTATCTTGCCAAGCCTTTCAATCCAGTGCTGCTCCACGCCCGCATCCGGGGCTCTCTGGCCAGCTTGCAAGAAGAACGGATGGTGGTGATGCGGGAGCAGTTTGCCCAGGTGACGGCAGTTCAGGAGGAGGAGCGGCAGCGCATAGCTCGAGAGCTGCACGACGGGCTCGTTCCAGTTCTCGCCAGTCTAAGCATCCGCTTGCATACGCTCGGCAAGCGCCTTGACCGGGAGGAGCACCCCATGACCGGGGAGATCAGGGAAATGGCTGAACAGGTTCAAGCCAGCAGCCGGGATATCCGCCGCCTGATCCACGATCTCCGGCCAGTGGCGTTAGACGAGCTGGGGTTGGTGCCAGCCTTGCGGCAACATCTGGCTCGTTGCGAGCAAGAGCATAACTTGGTCATCGACCTGATGGCGGATGAAGGGCAACGGCTTGCCGGACCGATGGAAACAGCCCTATTTCGCATTGTCCAGGAGGCGGTGAACAATGTAATACAACACGCTCAGGCTCAGCACGTGGGCGTGACGCTAAAACGGAATCGGGAACAGGTGACACTACGGGTGGTCGATGACGGGCAAGGTTTTAACACCCAACTCCCGCGTTCTGGCAAGCACGTTGGCCTGTGGAGCATGCGTGAGCGCGTAGAGCAATTGGGTGGGCAATTTGAGGTGTGCAGTACACCAGGCCAGGGGACAGTTGTAACCGCGGTGATCCCGTTTTGAGTGGAGGCCAACGACATGGACCCAATCAACGTTCTGATTGTAGATGATCACACCCTATTCCGCAGTGGCATCCGCAAGATGCTGGAAGGGGAAGTAGATATGTGTGTAATGGGCGAGGCGGGCACAGGCCGGGAGGCGCTCGAGCAAGCTCGCAGGCTTGTACCTGACGTCATCCTCATGGATATCAAGATGCCCGATCCATCTGGCTCTGGCCAGGCTCTGGACGGGATCGAAGCGACGCGCATTCTCCATCGGGAGATGCCCCACATAGGTATTATCTTCTGTACAGTGTTTGAGGACGACGAGTTTGTATTCGCTGGTCTCCAGGCTGGGGGTCGCGGCTATATCGTCAAGGACGACGACCCTGAGACCATGCTGCGGGCCATTCGCGCTGTGGCTCACGGCGAATCGTTGCTTGGGCCGACCATCGCCCAGAAGGTGATGCGCCAGTTCTCCGCCTTGCCCGGTAAGCAGACCCCCCTTATGGATGAGCTGACACCACGCGAGATGGAGGTGCTCAAGCTCATCGCCGACGGTCTCTCCAATAAAGACATCGCCGAGGTACTGGTACTCAGTGAAAAAACGGTCAAGAACCATATCAACAACATCTTTTCCAAGCTGCACGTCTATGACCGGAGCCAGGCCGTTCTCTATGCCATCCGTAAGGGATTGGTGAAGGTGTAATTCCAGCCACCCTGTCTGAAGCAAAGCCCCTTAATCCCTGGCGAGGCCCATCGGAAGATGGGCCTCTTTCTTTCCACCAACCGAGCCAGCACTGGGTCTCCAGACCCACTGCAGGATAGGCCCAAAGTCTCTTCCTCGCCCAGATGGGATCCGCTATTTTATTAACAAGAATTGATCGATGAAAAGCAAGGAGGAATGATCGGATGTTAGCTCAGACGGACAGGATGCGGTGTCATACAGCCCCTTATCAAGACTCCCAGGCCACAATGAGGTTGTACGACGAAGCTTTGGCTCGGGGACAGTGGGGTCTGCTCTGGGCATTCCTGACAGGCCGTTCACGGGCGCTGCTTTCCTTAGAGAAGGTCTTACAGAGCGCCACAGTCCAGACTGTAATCAGCGCAAAGACGCGTGTGGTAGCTATCGCTCAAATCGATGGCAGCGAGAACCGCTTCGCGGACTTTGACCGCAATTTCAATCCGCTCCATGATCACACTCGCGACCGCTGGCTCAGCATTGCCAGAGCCTGGCAGCGGGGGCGTTACCTACCGCCTGTCAAATTAATCCAGGTGGGTGACCATTACTTCGTGCGCGATGGGCATCACCGCATCTCAGTAGCCAGGGCTCTAGGCTGGGATGTTGTTGAAGCTACCGTCGAGGTTTGGATCATGGGCAAATCACCATCAAAATCGTCACTATTTAGTCCAGCGCGTTTTGGCAGCCCTAATGCTGGTTTTGACAGTCTTCCAGCGCCAGTATAGAGCCAGTGAAAATGTGATATGAACCTCAGTTACGCCAGCACTGCCAGAGGTGCATATCACATTTTCACTGGC
>Ga0233416_10000708_pt1 | contig 10293 bp, 10 predicted proteins | sample Sediment_Towuti__2_FD_188638 | JGI IMG/M metagenome (GOLD analysis project Ga0233416, IMG submission 188638) | Sediment microbial communities from Lake Towuti, South Sulawesi, Indonesia - Sediment_Towuti_2014_0_MG | ecosystem: Environmental > Aquatic > Freshwater > Lake > Sediment | place... | reverse complement strand
CCCAGACACGAACACGAAGGAAGACGGCTACGAGCGCGCGGCGCCGGTCGCGTCCTTCCCGCCGAATGCCTATGGGTTGTACGACATGGCCGGCAACGTCTGGGAATGGACCAGCGACTGGTACCGGCCTGATTACTACCAGATCCTGGCGGCACAGGGACCCCTCGCGCGCAATCCTCAAGGACCAGCGGACAGTCTCGATCCGAGCGAGCCGGGCGTGAAGAAGAAAGTGCACAAGGGCGGCTCATTTCTCTGCACCGACCAGTATTGCGCCCGCTACATCGCGGGCGGTCGGGGAAAAGGCGAACCCGACACCGGCACGAACCATCTGGGGTTCCGGCTCGTGAAAGATGAACCTGAACCATCACGGAAATCTTAAAGGAGGACACCGTGCACCAAGTTAGACGAATTGCGCTCATCATGTTCGTAGCCGTCGCGACGGCGCTGACCTCGCAGGCTGCAGACAAGCTCGACCCTTCGACAAAGCTCAGGGTTGACCCTTCGACAAAGCTCAGGGTTGATCGGACGGTCCTGCCGATCCCGGAGCCCAAGCTCAAACCGATCACCGAGCTGGATGCGCGGAAGGTCAAGACGCCTCCGCGGTTCGAGGTCAAGGCGCCGGCCGGCGCCCCAAACGTCTTGCTCATCATGATTGACGACATGGGCTTCGGCATGTCCAGCGCGTTCGGCGGGCCGATCCACATGCCAACCGTCGAGCGCCTGGCCAATAACGGGCTCCGGTACAACCGCTTCCATACCACGGCGCTCTGCTCACCGACCCGCACCGCGCTACTCAGCGGTCGCAACCACCACATGAATAATATGGGCTCGATCACGGAGACCGCCACCGCCTTCCCCGGCAACACGGGCCAGCGCCCGAACAATGTGGCGCCGCTGGCCGAGATGCTGCGGCTGAACAGCTATTCCACCGCATTCTTCGGCAAGAACCACGAAACTGCCCCGTGGGAGGTCAGCCCCTCCGGTCCGACCGACCGCTGGCCGACCCGGTCCGGCTTCGACAAGTTCTATGGGTTCATCGGCGGCGAAACGAACCAGTGGGCACCGCTGATCTATGACGGGTTGACCAAAGTCGAGCCGCCGAAGGATCCGAACTACCACTTCATGAACGACATGACCAACCAGGCGATCCACTGGATGCACTACCAGAAGTCGCTCACGCCTGACAAGCCGTTCTTTATCTATTTTGCGCCGGGGGCCACCCACGCGCCGCATCATGTTCCGAAGGACTGGATCGCGAAGTACCAGGGCAAGTTTGACGAGGGGTGGGATAAGTTCCGTGAAGAGACCCTCGCCCGTCAGATCAAGCTCGGCGTGGTGCCTCCTGGCACGAAGCTCGCCTCCAAACCGGAAGCGATCAAGGATTGGGACAAGCTCTCGGACAACGAGAAGAAACTATTTAGCCATCAGATGGAGATCTTTGCCGGATTCGGCGAGTACGCCGACACCGAGATCGGCCGGCTGATCCAGGCGGTCGAGCAAACAGGCCAAATGGACAACACGCTGATCTTCTACATCGTGGGCGATAACGGCACCAGCGCCGAAGGCGGGATGAACGGCCTGTTCAACGAATACACTTACTTCGCTGGGCTGCACGAGACGGTCGAGGATATCTTGAAGCATTATGACGAACTGGGCGGCCCGATGTCCTACCCACACATGGCTGCCGGCTGGGCCGTCGCGGGCGATACCCCCTTCACTTGGACCAAGCAAGTCGCCTCAAGCTTCGGCGGTACGCGCAACGGAATGGTCATCCACTGGCCGAAGCGGATCAAAGCGAAAGGCGAGGTGCGGACGCAGTTCCACCACGTCATCGACATCGCGCCAACAATCCTGGAGGCCGCTGGCCTGCCGGAGCCGAAGGTCGTCAACGGCACGCCGCAGGCGCCAATCGAAGGTGTCAGCATGGTCTACACGTTCGATGATGCCAAGGCCAAGGATCGGCACAAGACTCAGTACTTCGAAATCTTTGGCAATCGGGCCATCTATCACGATGGCTGGCTGGCAGGCACCGTCCATCGGGCGCCGTGGGAGTTCAAGCCGCGCGGCCCGCTTCGTGACGACAAGTGGGAGCTGTACGACGCGCAGAAGGACTTCAGCCTTGCCACCGATCTGGCCGCGAAGGAGCCGAAGAAGCTCAAGCAGATGCAGGAGCTATTCATGAAAGAGGCGACCAAGTACCGTGTGTTGCCTCTCGATGATCGGGTGCTTGAGCGTGCGAACGCTGCCACGGCCGGGCGCCCGGATCTGATGGGGGGCCGCGCGTCGCTGACCGTCTACGAGGGAATGACCGGTATGTCGGAGAACGTCTTCATCAATACGAAGAATCGGTCGCACACGATTACGGCTGAGGTCGAGATTCCCCAGGGGGGCGCTAACGGTGTGATTCTGGCGCAGGCTGGGCGCTTTGGCGGGTGGTGCCTGTACCTCAAGGACGGCAAGCCGACCTATACTTACAACTTCCTGGGCCTCCAGCGATTCAACATCGCCGCGGCGGAACCATTGGCTGCCGGGAAAGCGACGATTCGTTATGAGTTTGCTTATGACGGCGGCGGTTTGGGCAAGGGCGGTAACGGGACAATCTTCGTGAATGGAAAGAAAGTCGCCGAAGGCCGGATCGAGCATACGCAGCCGTTCATTTTCTCGGCCGATGAAACGGCCGATGTCGGTATGGACGAAGCGACGCCGGTGACCGAGGACTACAAGGAAGGGGACAGCCGGTTCACCGGCAAGATCCACAAAGTCACCATTGATCTCAAAGTAACGAAATCCGCCAACGTCGAGGCAGAGAAGCACGCCGCGCACGAAGCGTCGACGCGCAAGCAGTTGTCTGATTGACTAGGGCAGTTCAGGGGTGGGTCTCCACGGTTGCCATGAGGCGGAGCAGGCCAGCCGGGGGCGGACACGCCAACACGTCACAACCTGTATGGCGATACAGATCGTTCGCGAGCCGATCCCGCTCGATGAGGTGCGCTCCCTGGCCCGCGGGCAGTTCGGTGAGTTCGTGAAGGCGGTCGTGGATGTGGGGGTGGGCAGGGATCGTATCGAGTTCGACTCCATGATTAACGTCCGGCCGTCGCAGGGGAATCGCTCGCGCTCGGTCGAGAATCCGGCCCTCCGGCAGCAGATCGTGAAGGTCGTGACGAGACTCATCGGCGCATGACAGATTCGGCCTATCGACACCAGGAACTGGCCGCGGGGGGTTGGGGTCGGCTGTCGCTTGCCGAGCAGCTCGGCAACGTCGGGACCGAGGTGGGACGACTGCGCCGCTGGCGCGGCAAGGACGAGCGCCTCGCGGCCGGCGCGTTCGATCGTGCGCTCGAGCTGCTCGATCTGACCCTCGCCGATCCCCGGTGGCGCGGCCGGCTCAGGGAGATCGCCCGTGCGCGGGAGCTGCTCTGCGACGCGGTGTTGGGCGGCTGCGAGCACGGCGCCAGTCTGGAGGACCTCGACCGGTACTTTCTTGAGTTCGCGCTCGCTGCCCGATGCCACCGCTAGCGCGCGTGACGAGGGTGGAGCAGGCTAAAGCCGTGGGGCTGCCCCACGCCCACGCGGACTCGGAGGTGCAGTGAGGAGGTTCCCTCGTTGTTGGTGCGGGCTAGGCCACGTGGCGATGGACACGTTTTTCGATTTCCGCGCCGACCGTACGTTGGGTGATTCTCAAATCATACTCAGCCTGGAGCCCGAGCCAAAGCTCAGAAGAGACGCCGAAATATTTACTCAACCGCAGCGCCGTGTCGGCGGTAATGGACCGCTTGCCGTTGACGATCGCGCTGATCCGTCCGGGGGGCACAACGATATCACGGGCCAGCCGATTGATGCTCAGCCCCATCGGCTTCATGAACTCCTCGAGAAGGATCTCGCCAGGATGAATCGGAGCAAGCAACTTTTTATTCGCCATCAGGCACCTCTGTTAATGATAATCAACGATCTCAACGTCGAAGGCGTCCCCATCCTTCCAGGCGAAGCATATTCGCCATTGGTCATTGATGCGGATGCTGTACTGCCCGGCGCGGTCGCCTTTCAACGTCTCCAGCCGGTTGCCGGGCGGTACCCGCAGATCCTGCAGGGACCGGGCGCGATGGAGATACAGTAGCTTCCTGCGAGCGATTCGCTCGAAGGCTCGGAACCGAGGCACAGCCTTGTCGGAGAATAACGCCCCGGTGTCCTTGCACCGGAAAGAGCGAATCATCGGGGATAGTCTATTACGTACCGCGTGATACGTCAAGCGTCCTGCCGAGAAGGGTGGGTGACGCTCCCGTCATGGCGCGAACGCGGGTTTTCGGGTCGGTGGGAGGAGCCACGATGTCGCTCAGGCCGTTGCTGACCCTGTCCGGTGGCATCGAAGCGCTCGTGGGTGTGCTGGTGCTGGTCAGCCCGGCCATGGTGGTCGGTGTTCTGCTCGGTGGGCCGACGGATTCGACTGCGGTGGTCCTGACGCGACTCTTCGGCGCCGGGGTGTTTGCACTTGGACTGGCCTGCCTGAAAGCCCGCGATGATGTCCGAAGTACTGCCGGTCTGGCAGTGGCGGTCGGGATGACTAGCTACAACATCTTAGCCGCAGTGCTCCTCGTGTGGGCTGCGGTGGGGTTGGGCCTCGGAGGCACGCTGCTCTGGGCCGCGGGGATCAGCCATGCCGTGATCGGCGTGCTGTTCGTGTCGGCATTCCTGACGCCGAGACGATAACCATGCAATGAATAGGACCAGCGGTGCGCCGAGAACGTCCGGTCCCTGGGTGACGGGTTGGACGGTCGAGGTTGTACTCTGCATCCTGCTTGGCACCGAGGCCTCGCCCGCCGCGGACCAGTCGCAGATCGTGAATCCTCAAGGACAGGAGGCGGTTCAGGGGAACAAGTCACCACAGGAACAAGGAGGCGAGGTCGAGGCGGTGGAGGGGATCCGCCGCGAGATCAAGCGCACGCTTGCCACCCTCGCGGCCGAGAACGGGACGGATCCGACGGCGATCATCGGACAACTGTCGCCGAGGACCAGATACCAAAACCGAGACAAAGACCAACGGGTTCAAGAGATTGCCCGAGTGAGTCTGCCCCTGACCCCCAATTGGCTCCTGAGAGTCGATGTTCCGTTCACGTATCTGGATCCGAAAAGCTCGAACGAGAAATCGGTCGCCGGCGTGGGCGACGTTCGGGCGAGGCTCGGCTGGCGCGTCATGAATACCGTGGACGGGTCCCTCTTCATCGGCTCGGAATTCTACTTCCCGACGGCGACAAATGACCAACTGGGGTCGGGTCGGCTCGCCATTGGACCGGCCGTCGTGGGATCTGTACACTTGGCCGATCTGAAATCCAACGCCTTTCTCTGGGTGGAATACTTGACGTCGGTGACAGGCAACCTCCGGGGTGCCACAGGAGGATCGTTCGCGAACGACGCCAGCACCAGCGAGTCGCGTGTGCGGCTGCGGTTGAATACGCTCTGGTCCGAGCAATGGTGGAGCTTCGTCGAGTCCAGGTTTTTTGTGGACTGGAAGGAAAACGCCAAGACGGGGATGGTGCTGCTCTTTGAGGGAGGCAGGAGGCTCGATGCCAACTGGCGGCTCTACCTTCGTCCGGAGGTCGGACTGTGGGGGCGAGACCTCCCGGGCGCCTTCGACTATGGGGTGGAGTTCGGCTTCCGGTACATGTTCTACCGGTTCTGAGAGGGGTTGTCATGGCCGATGGACGCTGAGACGATTCAACGTTGGCAGTGGTGTCAGGAGTGCCGGTCAGGTCAGCGGATGTCTCCAGCGCAGGCCGGGAAAGCGAGCATAGTCCCGGTCGGTCGTGATCCACTCCGCACCACCCTCAATTGCAAGCGCGGCCAGATAAGCATCGGCGACGAGGTTCCCCTTTGCGTTAACCTCTCGGCATAAGCGCTGGAAGATTCCCCAGTGCCGTTCACCGGGGGCGAGCGTCACCGCGTTCGGGTGGTCGCGTATCGCCATGGCGAACTCCTGGGCAAGGCCCAGCGGGGTAGGATCGCGAAACACACGCGGATGGGTCACAACTCGTAGGAACCCGCTGAGCACGAGATCGGAGACTCCGAACGCGGCATCGGAGCTCAGGACCTGATTCAGCCAGGTCAGGTATTCATGGTGGCGGAGTGCATCCTGGCGGTGCGCATAGACCAGCACATTAACGTCGGGCAGGATCAACAGGTGACTCCATCAGGTCTAGCAAGGAGGCGGTATCGTCGAGATCCACGCCAGGAAGGAGGCCCTGCTTCCCGTAGGTCTTCAAGTCGACGCGCTTGTTTTGCCGCCTGCCACGGCGTTTCGCAAGCGCCTCCCGCAACGCATCCTCGATCAGGGCAGTAACCGTGGAGCGGGACGCGGCTGCCAGCCTCTTGATCTGGGCTAGGAGTTCATCCGGTAGGGTAATGGTGGTTCGCATGCATCAAAGCATACGGGATGGACATATTGATGTCAACACACGGATGCTTCATAGGCTGTCTGATCCCAAGTAGTCTGATCCCTTAGGATTGTCCAGGTCGAATGGAGGGTGGAGGCTGGTATGAGCTATACTTTCTCCGTCGTGCTCCTGGTCGTGGTCCTCTTCGGCGGCATGCTGTCGCTGCTGACGATCGGACAGCGTCTGGGGCGGCAAAATCTCCCACAGGAAACGGATGCGGCTCGCGCGCGGTTGACCGCGGTCGAAGCGGCTATCTTTGGCCTGCTGGGCTTGCTGATTGCCTTCACGTTCTTCGGGGCGTCGGGGCGGTACGAGCTCCGGCGGCAGCTCGTGGTGGATGAGGCGAATGCCATCGGCACAGCCTATTTGCGTCTGGATCTATTGCCGGCTTCGGCGCAGCCGGCCCTACGGGAGAAGTTCCGCCGGTACCTGGAGGCCCGGATCGCCGTCTATCGTGTCTTACCCGACCTGGATGCCTCGATGAGGCAGGCGGCTGTCGCGGCCTCGCTTCAGAAAGAAATCTGGGCCGGAGCGATCGCCGCCCTTAGGGAGGCGCCCTCGCAGGTCACGATCGTGCTGATCCCCGCGCTGAATGAGATGTTCGACGTCACGACGAGCCGGGCCACTGCGGCCCTGACCCACACTCCGGCGATGATTGTCGGCCTTCTCGTCGCACTGGCGCTGGTCTGCTCGTTGCTTGCCGGATATGTCATGGCGGCCAGCAAGCCCCGTAATGTCATCCTCCACTCGTTCGCGTTTGCCCTCGTCTTGACGGTCACCGTGTATGTGATCTTCGACCTCGATTATCCGCGGTTCGGCCTGATTCAGCTCGATTTTGCGGATCAGCCTCTTTTCGATCTCCTGGCCGGGATGAAGTAAGGGGCAGGGACCGCTTGTCGGCATGCTCGGAACTCAAGCTCCTCAGCGCTGAGGTCCAGGCTGCTCTGGACGAGCCCCCTGAGACTCGGCGGCAGGTGACCCCTGGTCGACAGGCGGAGTCCAGCCGCCGCCCAGGGCCTTGTAGAGCTGGACGACCGAGAGCAGGTTCTGCTGGCGCGTGGAAGCTAGCCCCAGCTCTGCCTGAAAGAGGTCCCGTTGAGCGGTCAGCACATCCAGATAGGACGCAAACCCGCCGCGATAGCGCTTGTCCGCAAAATTCAGGGCGGACTGTAACGCAGCCACCTGCGCTTCTTGTGCCTCCCGCTGCTCGCGAGTCTTCTGGACTGCAATCAGCGCATCCTCAACTTCCTTGAAGGCGGTCAGGATTGCGTTCTGGTACTTGGCCAGGGCTTGCTTGGTCTCCGCCTCGGATACCTTCACCTGGAAGCCCAGTGCCGTCGCGTTGAAGAGCGGCCCGGTTAAGGTGCCGGAAGCCCCAAAGGTCGCGAAAGGACCCGTGGAAACCGAGTTCAACTGGAACCCGGCCCCGCCGGCAATGCCGTTGAGCGAGAACTGTGGAAAGCGCTGGGCCTCGGCCACCCCGATGTACGCAGTGGCCGCGGCCAGGTCCTGTTCGGCTTGCAGGATGTCCGGCCGTTGCCGGAGCAGAGCTGAGGGAAGACCGGGCGGAACGTCGGGCGGCATGGGCTGTTCCGTGAGCGCGAGCCCGCGAGGGATTGGCATCGGCTTACGCCCCAGGGTAAGGCTGAGCTGGTTCTCCGTCTGGACCACCTGCCGCTCCAGGTTGGCCAGTTGAGCCCTTGTGCCGGCCTGCTCGGCCTCGAACCGATCGAGGTCCAGCTTCGACACATACCCTTGCTGAAATCGTATTCGTGTCAGCTTCACCGCTTCGTCCCAGACCTTGAGCGTCCGTGCGGCGATCTCGACCTGCAGATCGAGCGCGCGCATGGTGAAATAGGATTGGGCGACGTTGCTCACCAGCCCGATGATCACGCCACGTTGGTTTTCCGCACGAGCCAGCAGTTGAGCTCGAGTCGCCTCGATGTTCCGGCGGATCCGGCCCCAAAGATCCACCTCCCATTTGATGCCGCCCACCCCGGAGGCATGCGAGAAGCTGAGTCCCCCTGAGCGACCAGTGGGGCCTGGAATGTTCGCAGGTCCAAACCCCAGCGCGTTGTTCGTGTTGTGATAGGTAAAGGCGCTGCCTGTATAGTTCAGGGAGGGGACGAAGTCGAATTTTGCGATGAACAGTTGGTTCTGGAACTGTTCAACCGTGGCGGCGGCGACCCGCAGGTCCAGGTTTTCATCCAGAGCAGTCCGGATCAACTTCTGGAGCTCTACATCCTTAAACAATTCCCACCAGGGCAGGTTGGCGATGGATTCCGAGGTCGCCGGCGCCAGGCGCCAGGCATCGCCTGCCGGCGTCTCCGGCCTGGTGTAATCCGGCCCCATCTTGCATGCAGTGAGCAAGAGGAAGAAGGCGGTTAGCAGGATCGTACGGCGCATCTCAATGACCTCCCTCGATTCGGGCATGAGCCGGGACCGCTTTCGGGTGAGGGACCTGCGGCTCCCTCTCCCCATCGCCTGACGGCGTTGGGACTCCAGGCTTCGGCGCTCCAGGTTTCGGCTCGTCCTGACGGTGGACCAGCCGCTCCACGACATAGAAGGTTACCGGGATGATGAAAATCGCGATCGCACTTGCGGCCAACATACCCCCGAAGACCGCAAGACCCAGGAGGACTCTCCCATGCGCTCCGGCCCCCGTGGCGAGGACGAGGGGGACGACGCCGAAGATGAACGCGAATGCGGTCATGAGAATGGGGCGGAGCCGCACCTTCGCCCCCGCCAGAGCGGCATCCCTGATGGACTTGCCTTTCTCATACTCGACTTTCGCGAACTCCACGATGAGGATCGCGTTCTTGGCGGCCAGCCCGATGAGCATCACCAGGCCGATCTGGGTGAACACGTCGTTCTCACTCGCTTGAGGAGCCACCAGCTTGAGCAGCCATAAGGCGCCGAACGCGCCGAAGACGGCGATCGGGGTGCCCAGGAGCACGCTGAAAGGCAGGGCCCAGCTCTCGTACTGCGCCGCCAGAATCAAAAAGACGAACAAGAGAGAGAATCCGAAAATCACGCTGGCCGGCACCCCCTCGGCGGCCACCTTCTCCTGGAATGACATGCCCATGTAGTCGTACCCCATGCCGGGCGGCATCGTTTCCACGAAGACCGCTTCCAACGCCTGCATCGCCTGGCCGGACGTGTAGCCCGGGGCCGTCCCTACGAAAAGCTGGGCGGAGCGGTACTCGTTGTAGCGCATCGTGAATTCCGGGCCGTGGAAGGTATCCATCGTCACCAGCGCGGAGAGGGGGACCATGTCCGCGGTAGCGTTGCGCACATAGAACTGCCCGACGTTCTCCGCTTGAGTCCGGAATTCGCCTTCCGCCTGGACATACACCTGCCAGACGCGCCCGAACCGGTTGAAGAAATTCACCATCACCCCGCCCATGAACGCCTGCAGCGTCTGGTAGACATCAGAGAGGTTCACGCCCTGCTTGAGCACCTTGTCCCGGTCCACCCTGGCGAAGACCTGAGGGACGTCGGGAATGAAGGTCGTATCGATTCTCGCGATCTCCGGCCGCTTCCGGGCCGCCTCCATGAACTTCTGGGTGTTGTCTGCCAGGAATCCGATATCCTTCCCCGCCCGGTCCTCCAAAACAAACGACACGCCCCCTGATGTGCCGACTCCGGGAATGGCGGGCGGCGGAAAGAGGAACGCCTTGGCTTCGGGCAGGGCGGCGAGTCGCTGGTTGACGTTCTTGAAGATCGCCAGAAGCTGTTCCTCCGGCTTTTTGCGCTCCTCCCAGGGCGCGAGCGTGACGAAGAAGAACGCGTTATAGGTGGTGCTCACCGTGCTCAGCAGACTGAATCCGACGACGGTGGTCGTGTATTGCACGCCCGGCGTGTCCTT
>Ga0233416_10000706_pt1 | contig 10312 bp, 9 predicted proteins | sample Sediment_Towuti__2_FD_188638 | JGI IMG/M metagenome (GOLD analysis project Ga0233416, IMG submission 188638) | Sediment microbial communities from Lake Towuti, South Sulawesi, Indonesia - Sediment_Towuti_2014_0_MG | ecosystem: Environmental > Aquatic > Freshwater > Lake > Sediment | place... | reverse complement strand
AAGGACCACACGACGATCATCCACGCGTGCAAGCAGATTGCCAAGGCGAAGGACGCCGATAGCACGCTGAACGCCACGCTCGAGAGCCTCAAGGAGCAGATCACGAAGGGCTGACGCGCGCCCCCCGTAACGAGGAGATGCCGATGAAGCTGCGAATCGCGCGAGACGAATTGCTGACCGGCCTGCAGCGGGTGCAGGGCGTGGTCGAGAAGCGCAATACGATGCCGATCCTGTCCAACATCCTGCTGGAAGCCAAGTCCGACGGCGTGGACATCATTGCGACGGACCTGGAGCTGGGCATGCGCGGGCTCTACAAGGCGGCGGTCAAGGAGCCGGGCTCGATCACCCTCTCCGCGCGCAAGCTCTACGAGATCCTTAAGGAGCTTCCGGACGGCGACATCGAATTGACGGTCGGGGCCAACAACTGGGCGACCATCCAGTCGGGCAAGAGCCAGTTCAAGATCGTCGGCCTCCCGAGCACCGAGTACCCCGCTTTGCCGGCCATCGAGCGGGAGGGGCTGACGCCGCTGTCGGGCAGCGGGCTGGCCAACCTGATCCGGAAGACGCTCTTCGCGGTGGGCGACAACGACGCGCGCTACATTCTCAACGGCCTCCTCATCACGCTGACCGTGACGGACAAGAAGACGACGCTGCGGCTGGTCGGGACGGACGGGCACCGCCTGGCCGTGGCCGACCAGGAAACCACCCAGCCCGCCGGCAAGGAAGGGCCCAAGGAGATCAAGGCCATCATTCCCAAGAAGGCGGCGCTGGAGATGCGGAACCTGCTCGAGGAGGGCGACGGTGAGCCGCTGATCGGCTTCACCAAGAATCTGATGATCTTCCGCAAGAGCGGCCTGCTGCTGACGTCCCGGCTGATGGAGGGCACCTACCCCAACTACCAGCAGGTCATCCCGAAGGACAAGGAGGCGGACAAGCGCGTGACGGTGCCCAAGGCCGAGATGGAAGGGGCCCTGCGGCGGGTGGCGGTGCTCTCGCGCGACAAGACGAACGCGGTCAAGGTCACCTTCGCGGCGGGGAAGATCACGCTGTTCTCCAGCAACCCGGACTTCGGGGAGGCCACGGAAGAGCTGCCCGCCCAGTACAAGGGCGAGTCGCTCACGACCGGCTTCAACGCCCGGTACCTGCTGGACGTGCTGGGGGTCGTGGACGGCGAGTCCGTCACGCTGCAGATGGATGCGCCCCTGAGCCCCTGCCTGGTCCGCGAGCCGGGCAACGCGAGCTTCACCTGTGTCGTGATGCCGGTGAAAGTCTGACCTAGGAGATCCATGGCGACGAACCAGGAAAACGGCAAGCCCCGGGGCGAGCAGCCCACCCAGCCCGTGTCGGACAGCTACACCGCGGACCAGATCAAGGTGCTGGAAGGGCTCGACGCGGTCCGCAAGCGTCCCGCCATGTACATCGGCAGCACCGGCCAGGACGGGCTCCACCATCTCGTCTACGAAGTCGTGGACAACAGCGTGGACGAGCACATGGCCGGCTTCGGCGAGGCGATCGAGATCACGATTCACATCGACACCAGCGTCACGGTCGTGGACAACGGACGCGGCATCCCCACCGGCATGCACCCGACGCAGAAGAAATCGGCCGCGGAGGTGGCGCTGACGGTCCTGCACGCGGGCGGCAAGTTCGAGCAGGGGGCCTACAAGGTTTCCGGCGGCCTCCACGGCGTGGGCATCTCGGTCGTGAACGCGCTCTCGGAATGGCTCGAACTGGAAGTCTGGCAGGACGGCCAGGTCTTCGAGCAGCGGTACGAGCGCGGCAAGGCGACGGGCCCGCTGTCGGTCACCGGCAAGACGAAGCGGCGCGGGACGAAGGTCACGTTCAAGCCGGACGGCGAGGTGTTCGAGACCACCGACTTCAGCTTCGACACCCTGGCCCAGCGCCTGCGCGAGCTGGCCTTCCTCAATAAGGGCCTGGAGATCGTCTTCAAGGACGAGCGCAAGCAGAAGGAGCAGACTTTCAAGTACAAGGGCGGCATCGTCTCCTTCGTGGAGCACCTCAACGGCGCCAAGACGCCGCTCCACAAGCCGATCTTCGTGGAGGTCGAGAAGAACAACGTCATGCTCGAGGTGGCCATCCAGTACAACGACGGCTACGCCGAGAACCTCTTTTCCTTCGCGAACAACATCAACACGCGCGATGGCGGCACGCACCTGGTCGGCTTCAAGGCGGCGCTGACCCGGACGATCAACAACTACGCGAACGCCCACGACCTGCTCAAGAAGGACGACGAGTCGCTGACCGGCGACGACGTGCGCGAGGGCCTCACGGCGGTCGTGAGCGTCAAGCTGCGCAACCCGCAGTTCGAGGGGCAGACCAAGGCCAAGCTGGGCAACAGCGAGGTGAAGGGCCTGGTCGAGGCGGCGGTCAACGAGGCCCTGGGGTCCTATTTTGAGGAGAACCCGCCGGTCGCCCGCAAGGTCGTCGCCAAGGCGCTGGAGGCGGCCCGCGCGCGCGAGGCGGCCCGCAAGGCCAAGGAGCTCATCCGCCGCAAGAGCGCGCTGGACGGAGGCTCCCTCCCCGGCAAGCTGGCCGACTGCTCCGAGAAGGACCCGGCCCACAGCGAGCTGTTCATCGTCGAGGGCGATTCAGCCGGCGGCTCGGCCAAGCAGGGTCGCGACCGGAAGTTCCAGGCCATCCTGCCGCTCAAGGGCAAGATCCTCAACGTGGAGCGGGCGCGCTTCGACAAGATGCTGACCAGCGACGAAATCCGCACGCTGATCATGGCGGTGGGCACCGGCATCGGGCGCAAGCGCGACGAGGAGGGCAAGGACGACAAGGAAGCCTTCGACATCTCGAAGGCCCGGTACCACAAGATCATCCTCATGACCGACGCCGACGTGGACGGCAGCCACATCCGCACGCTGCTGCTGACCTTCTTCTACCGCCAGATGCCGGAGCTGATCGAGCGGGGCTACGTCTACATCGCCCAGCCGCCGCTCTTCAAGGTGAAGAAGGGCAAGAGCGAGAAGTACCTCAAGGATGAGAAGGCGCTCAACGAATACCTCTCCGACCTCGCCGTGGAGGACGCGGAGGTGTCGTTCGACGGCCAGGGCTTCGTCACCGGCCGGCGCCTGCTGCCCGCCCTCAAGAAAATGATCGCGTTCGAGGAGATGCTGAACCGGCTGGCGAGGAAAGAGTACGAGCCCGGCATCCTGCGCGTGGTCATGGATGAGCCGGGCCTGGACCGGGAGCTGCTCAAGAATGCGGCGGCGCTCGGGAACGCCGTGGCCAACATCAAGCGGGGGCTCGCGCTGGCCTATCCCAAGGCGAACGTCACCGTGGACATCGCGGCCGACGAGGAGCACCGCTCGAGCAAGATTATCTGCACGGTCCAGGCCAGCGGCCTGACGCGCAGCCAGGAGATCACGCACGACATCGTGGCTTCGGCCGAGTTCCGCGAGCTGCAGAAACTGGCGCCGTCGGCGATCGGCCTGGGCCGCCCCCCCTACAAGCTGAAGGCCAAGGGCGCGGAGACGCAGTACACGGGCACGGGCGAGCTGGTGAAGGCCATCCTGGACATCGGGAAGCAGGGCCTGAACATCCAGCGCTACAAGGGCCTGGGCGAAATGAACCCGACCCAGCTCTGGGAAACCACGATGGATCCCGAGAAGCGAACGCTGCTGCAGGTAAAGCTCGAGGACATGACCGGCGTGGACGAGGTGTTCTCCGTCCTGATGGGCGACGAAGTGGAGCCGCGGCGGGACTTCATCCAGAAACACGCCCTCGAAGTACGCAACCTGGACGTCTAAAGGAAACAGATGCCCCTCGACGAACGCCTCGCGCAGATAGCGATCGAAGACGAGATGCGCTCGTCCTACCTGGATTACGCGATGAGCGTGATCGTGGGGCGCGCGCTGCCCGACGTGCGGGACGGGATGAAGCCGGTGCACCGGCGCATCCTGTTCGGCATGAACGAGATGGGCCTGGCGCACAACCGGGCCTACCGCAAGTCGGCGAAGATCGTCGGCGAGATCATGGGCAACTACCATCCGCACGGCGACACGGCGATCTACGACACGCTCGTCCGGATGGCGCAGGACTTCAACATGCGCTACCTGCTGGTGGACGGCCAGGGCAACTACGGCTCGATGGACGGCGACCCGCCGGCGGCCATGCGCTACACCGAGGCGCGGATGACCCGGATGGCCGAGGAGATGCTGGCCGACATCGACATGGAGACGGTGGACTTCGGGCCGAACTACGACGAGTCGCGCACCGAGCCGCTGGTGCTGCCGGCTCGGGTGCCAAATCTATTGGTCAACGGCGCGGGCGGCATCGCCGTCGGCTACGCCACCAACATCCCGACGCACAACATCGCCGAGGTCGTCAACGGCCTCGTCAAGCTGGTCGACAACCCGGACCTGACGATCCCGGAGCTGATGAAGGACATTCCCGGCCCGGACTTCCCGACCGCCGGGTTCATCTACGGCACGGGCGAGATCAAGAAGGCCTACGAAACGGGCCGCGGCCTCCTCACGCTGCGGGCCAAGGTGAACGTCGAGGTGGACGAGCGGACGGACCGCAGCCGCCTCATCGTCACCGAGGTCCCCTACCAGGTGAACAAGGCCAGCCTGATCGAGAAGATCGCCGAGCTGACGCAGGACAAGAAGGTGGAGGGCATCTCCGATCTGCGCGACGAGTCGGACCGCGAGGGCGTCCGCATCGTCATCGAGCTCAAGAAGAACGAGATCCCGCAGGTCGTGCTGAACAACCTGTTCAAGCACACGCAGCTCCAGACCACCTTCGGCGTGATCATGCTGGCGCTGGTCAACAACCGGCCGGAGGTGCTCAACCTCAAGCAGGTCCTCGAGTACTTCATCGAGCACCGGCGCGAGGTCGTGGTCCGCCGCACCGCCTTCGAGCTACGCAAGGCCGAGGAGCGCGCCCACATCCTCGAGGGCCTCAAGGTCGCGATCGACAACCTGGACGCGGTCATCAAGCTGATCCGCGGCTCCGCCTCCCCGGACGCGGCGCGCAGCGGCCTGATGCGGCAGTTCCAGCTGAGCGAGGCCCAGTCCAACGCGATCCTGGACATGAAGCTGCAGCGCCTCACGCAGCTCGAGCGGAACAAGCTCATCGAGGAGTACCAGGAGCTGCTGAAGCGGATCGAGTACCTCAAGTCCGTGCTGGCCAGCGAGCCCCTGGTCCGGAAGATCATCAAGGACGAGCTGGTGGCGGTCAAGGAGACCTACAAGGACGAGCGGCGCACGCAGATCCTGAAGGAGGAGGCGGAGATCAGCGTCGAGGACCTCATCGCCGAGGAGGAGGTTGTCGTCACGGTTTCCCACGCCGGCTACATCAAGCGGAACCCGGTGTCGCTCTACCGCGCCCAGCGGCGCGGCGGCAAGGGCAAGATCGGCATGGGCATCCGGGACGAGGATTTCGTGGAGACCCTGTTCACGGCCTCCACGCACGATTACCTCCTGTTCTTCACGGACGCGGGCAAGGTCTACTGGCTGAAAGTCCACGAGATTCCCGAGGCCGGCCGGGCGGCGAAGGGGAAGGCGCTGGTGAACCTCCTGGCGCTCAAGGACGACGAAAAGGTGACGGCCACCCTGCCCGTGAAGGAGTTCCGGGAGGACCAGTTCGTCATCATGGCAACCCGGCAGGGCGTCATCAAGAAGACCGAGCTCTCCGCCTACGGCAACCCGCGCGCGGGGGGCATCATCGCGCTCTCGCTGGACGAGGGCGACAAGCTGATCGGCGTGCAGATCACGGACGGGTCGCGCGAGATTCTGCTGGGCACGAAGGAGGGCATCGTCATCCGGTTCAAGGAGGACGAGGTGCGGCCGATGGGCCGGACGGCGCATGGCGTGCGCGGCATCACGCTCGAGGATCAGAACGTCGTGATCGGGATGGAGACCATCACACCGGATTCCACGACGGCCATCCTGACGGTCACCGAGGGCGGGTTCGGCAAGCGGACGCCGGTGATCGATTATCGCGTCCAGGGGCGCGGCGGCAAGGGCATCATCAGCGTCAAGACCACGGAGAAGAACGGTCTGGCCGTCGGGTTCCTGCAGGTGCGCGACGACGACGAGATCATGCTGATGGCGGCCAAGGGCAAGATCCTCCGCTGCAAGGTGAACGACATCCGCGAAGTCGGCCGCAATACCCAGGGCGTCCGCGTCCTCGAGCTGGAGGGCGACGACGACCGCGTGGTCGGCGTGGCCCGCATCGCCGAGCGCGAAGAGGACCCGTCCGAGAACGGCAACGGCGGATAGAAAATAGTGCTGAGCGATGAGTCCTGAGTGCTGAGATTTCCGAACGGAGACGCCTCAACTCAGGACTCAGCACTTTGCACTCAGCACTCGATCTTCTCTACTAACCCCCCCCTCCCATGCCGGTATCCATCGTGCCACAGTGGTTCCGGAAGCTCGACACGGTCGTCAAGCTCGGCCTGTTCGTCTTCGCCGGGTCGTTCATGCTGATCTGGGGCGGCATGTACCTCACGCGGCCCGACCGGACGATCCCGCCCTACAGCGTCGGCTCCCAGGAAGCCACGGCGGTGGCCGTGCACGTGCCGTCCTGGACCAGCGACACGGAAATTGAAACGCTGATCCACCGGTTTCAGAAGGTCGCGCGCGAGGGGCGGGAGTTCGGGCGGATGAAGATCCAGCCGACGACGAAGGACGACCCGGCCGGGCGCTACCAGCGGATCACGATCTACGTCTTTGCCAACGACCACTGGACCGAGCCGGAGATGCTGCGCCGGTACCTGTCCTCGTGGAGCTCCCGCGATCCGGCCGAGCAGGCCTTCAAGGCCGACTTCGAGAAATCCGTGCGGGGCTACTACCGTCTGGAAGGCCCGATCGAGGAAGGCCGCATCGGCCGGATCTACGAAGCGCTCCAGGGGAAGGAGACGGCGGGCACCGCCGCCTACTCGCGCCAGCTGTTCAAGGGTCCGGTGACGGAAGCTGCAGAAGCGCCGCCGGCCGAGAAGCCGGCCTCCACGCCACTGTCACCGTTTTGAGCGATCCCGCCGCTCGGTCAGTGCGTGCGCCATCACATCGGTGAGTTTCGCGCGCAGCTCCGGATCCGAGACCGCCGCCGCATGCGTCTCTGCCTCGGCGAGCGACTGGGGGGACGGCACCGGCGCCGGTCCTTCGTCCAATTCCTCCGACTCGCCGCCCGGCTCGACGCGATCTATCGATCCGACCCGCAGCACCACGTCCGAGATCACGGCGCCGCCCGCCGCTGCGTTGACCTTCGCGACCAATTCGGGCTTCAGGAAGGTCAGGTGCTGGACCCACACGGAATTCTCCGCAACCAGATAGAGCTTCTTGAACCGGATGTGGTCGGGCCGCGTGTGGGAGGCGACCGGCTGGCCGGCGATGGCGGGCCAATTCTTAAGGAGCTTGTGCTCGAGCAGCTTCGCCTCCATCCCGTGGCGGCGCGCGATGCCGCTCAGCACCGACGCGACCGAATCGAAGAAGGACTGGAGGGCCATGGGGGCATCCTAGGCTCCCGGGTGTTGCCGGTCAAGCCGGCCCCGAGCGCCTCTCGAGGCCGGCCGTGCTATAGTGGCGCCCATGGCGAAGGAGAAGGACAAAGGCGAAAAAGTCGTTGCGACGAACCGGAAGGCGTTCCACGACTACCACATCGAGGAGAAGCTGGAGGCCGGCATCGTCCTGCGCGGGACGGAGGTGAAATCCCTACGGGAGGGCCTCGTGAACCTCAGGGACAGCTACGCCAGCGTGGACCGCGGCGAGGTGTTCCTGCACAACTGCCACATCAATCCCTACAGCCACGGGAACATCCTGAACCACGAGCCGCTCCGGCCGCGCAAACTGCTGCTCCATCAGAAGGAGATCAACCAGCTCATCGGCAAAACGCAGCAGAAGGGCCTCACGCTGATTCCCCTGCGCATCTATTTCAGCCCGCGCGGCCATGCCAAGGTGGAGCTCGCGCTCGCCAAGGGCAAGAAGCAGTACGACCGCCGCGAAGCGATCCGGGAGCGGGAAGCCGGCCGCGAAGTTGAGCGGGCGATGAAGGGCAAGCGCTAGCAGCGCCCCTCCAACCATCCTGCTCTCCACCAACTGTAAGGCGCTGATTTCTTGGACGAATTCCAGCCGTTGCTGAGGGCCGCACCCGCCCGCTCACTACCCCATTGACATTAGTTCTAGCTAGGACTATCTTACCGGTCATGGCACAGGGTTCGGGTTGATCGGGGTGTTAACCTGGACGCACACCAAAGGAGGAGTTCCATGAAAGCATTCTTCCAGACCGACGACAGTTGGACCGGGCTGATCCTGAGGCTCACCCTCGGGCTCGTCATGCTCCCGCACGGCGCCCAGAAGGTACTGGGCTTGTTCGGCGGGTTCGGGTTCAGCGGGACGATGGGGTACTTCACGCAGACGTTGGGGCTGCCCTGGATCATCGCCTTCCTCGTGATCATCGGCGAGTTCTTCGGCAGCCTGGGGCTGCTGGTCGGGCTCCTGACGCGGTTCAGCGCCGCCAGCATCGGCGTGATCATGCTGGGTGCGATCACGATGGTCCATCTCCAGAATGGATTTTTCATGAACTGGTTCGGCAGACAGCCGGGCGAGGGCTACGAGTACCATCTGCTCGTGATCGGAATCGTCATCGTTCTGACGATCGTCGGCGCGGGCCGCTGGTCGGTGGATCAGCAGGTCGCCCAGAGACTGGCGAAGTAAAAGGGGGCGAGACCGGAAAGAGGGGTGCACCATGAGCACGACACAGGTGACAGGGAGTGCGGCGCAGGGCGCCGGACAGGCCAAGACGGTGACGCAGGTGCATCGGTACGGGTCCCGCCATTGGGTGGGAGACGGGTTCCCCGTGCGCAACCTCATTCCCGGCGACGGCGTGGGCGAGCAGCTTTCTCCCTTCCTGCTGCTGGACTACGCGGGGCCGGCCTATTTTGCGCCCACTGACACCCCGCGCGGGGTGGGCGAGCATCCGCATCGCGGGTTCGAGACCGTCACCATTGTCTACGAGGGAATGGTCGCGCACCGCGACTCGGCGGGGAATGCCGGCGTGATCGGGCCGGGCGACGTGCAATGGATGACGGCCGCCTCCGGCATCGTGCATGAAGAGATGCACGAGCGGGCCTGGGCGAAGAAGGGCGGCACCTTCCACGCCATTCAACTGTGGGTGAACCTGCCCAGGGCCCACAAGATGTCCAAGCCCGGCTACCAGACGCTGCTGAACAGGGACATTCCATCCGTGGAGCTGGACGGCAGCGCCGGACGGCTGCGCGTGATCGCCGGGGAGTTCGGCGGAAGGAAGGGACCGGCGAAGACCTTCACGCCGGTGCATCTCTACGACGTGCGCGTGAACGCGGGCCATCGCACGGAGATCACCGTGCCGGCCGGGTTCAACACGGCGGTCTTCGTGCTCCAGGGCGAGGTGACCATTAACGGAGCCGGGCCGCTGAAGGAAGCGGAGCTGGCGCGGCTCGATCGGGCCGGCGAGCGGATCCTGCTCGAAGCCAAGACCGACACAATCCTGTCGGTGCTCAGCGGAGAGGCCATCCAGGAACCGGTCGCCCGTTACGGCCCCTTCGTGATGAACACGCAGGGGGAGATCCTCCAGGCCATGCAGGACTACCAGGCCGGCCGGATGGGGCATCTCGGCTGAAGCCGGGGCTGCGCGCAGGAAAGGAGACCGGTCATGGCGGTCCAGGTGTATGGCTGCAACCACGTGGTGATCGAAGTCACGGACGCTAGGAAGGCCGTGAAGTTCTATTCGGACGTCTTCGGCCTCAAGATGCTGCGCGGCGGCGAAGGCGCGGCCTGGTGCAAACTGGGCGAGCACCAGTTTATGGCGATCTTCGAGGTGGAGAAGCTGCAGCCCGACCGCGTGAAGCATTTCGGCCTGATGGTGCGCGACGAAAAACAGGTCGAGGAAGTCCGCCGGAAGCTGACGAGGAAATACAAGCTGAAACTCCATCCGGATTTCCGTTGCGACTTCCGGGACCCTTGGGGGAACCGGATCCAGGTGGGTGATCTGTCCGACGAATCGCTGGTGTGGCTGCTCCCCTATCAGGAAGTGCAGAAGACCGGCATCACCTTCACGCGAGGCGGGCGATGATCGCGAAGCCCCAGTTTCCCTCGGAACAAACGGGCGCCGGTGAATTCAAGCGGCAGCAGGATGCCTTCCGCGGCTGGGTGACCGCGGACGGGAGCTCCGGCTACCCGGCCGCGCGCGGACGCTACCACTTATACGTCTCGTGGGCCTGCCCCTGGGCCCACCGGACGATTATCATGCGGAAACTCAAACGACTGGAGGACGTGGTCGGCATGACCGTGGTGGATCCGACCACGTC
>Ga0233416_10000705_pt1 | contig 10321 bp, 9 predicted proteins | sample Sediment_Towuti__2_FD_188638 | JGI IMG/M metagenome (GOLD analysis project Ga0233416, IMG submission 188638) | Sediment microbial communities from Lake Towuti, South Sulawesi, Indonesia - Sediment_Towuti_2014_0_MG | ecosystem: Environmental > Aquatic > Freshwater > Lake > Sediment | place... | reverse complement strand
TCTGGCTCGTGCTCCTCGTGCTCGCGATCGAGGTGACCGGCGTCGTGAACCTCGGCATCGCGCTGTCGTTCTACGCGCGGAACGAGCTCCAGGTGATCCAGTTCATCCCGCTCGTCCTGCTGCCGCAGGTGTTCCTCGGCGGGCTGTGGTGGCCGGTCCAGACGCTGTGGTCACCGCTGCGCTACCTCTCGCAGCTGTTCCCCATCACGCACGCGGCGACCGCGCTCCGCCGCGTGATGGTCGGTGGCGCGACGTTCACGGACATCCTGCCGCAGCTGCTCGCGCTCCTGCTCTTCGCGGTGGCGATGGTGGCGATCGGTGTGGCCGCGCTCCGCAAACAGCGGGCCTAGACCCTCACCGGGCCGGAGCGTCGCTCCGACCCGTGCCCTCGGTTGCCAGGTCCGGGACGTGCACGACCCGGTGCACACGCTCGGCGAGCTCGACGGTCACACCGTCGGGGTCAAGCGCGTACATCGTGCGGACGCCGTGCCACTCCCCCTCCTCGGTGAGGGCCGTCGGCGCCGAGCGCACGATCGCCCCGGACTCCGCGAGCCGCCGGTGCACCGCGTCGATGTCCTCGACCGCGAACCCGATGTGGCCGCTGCCGGCGTCGTTCGTACGTTGGCGCACGCGCCCCCCTCTCGGGCTCACGTATTCGATCAACTCGAGCACGAGGTCTTCGCCGAGCCCGAACTCGGCCCACCGGATACGCGTGCCGGGCAGGCCGGTGATCGTGGAGAGCTCGGGACCGTCGGACTCGCCGCCGCCGAGGTAGGGAAGCTCGAGCAGCCCGCCGTAGAACGCGATCGAGCGCTCGAGGTCGGAGCACGTCACCGAGATATGGTCCAGACGCGGTTCACCCATCACGAGCCCTCCAGGCGGGTCGGGACGACGTCGCGGCGGAAGACGTCGTCGACGGTCTCGGCCCGCTTCACGATCTCAGCCGAATCCTCGCACACCAGCACGGTTGCCGGGCGCGGCAGCGCGTTGAAGTTGCTCGCGGTGGCGTCCTGATAGGCCCCGGTGTCGAGGAACGCGAGCACGTCGCCCGGCTCGACCCGCGGCAGCGCGACGCTCGTGCCGAGCACGTCGAACCCGCAGCTCATGCCGACGACGTCGACGGGCTCGTCGGTCGCGCCGTCCGCCCGGTTCGCGACGAGCGTGACGAAGCGGTCGTGCTCGATGTTCACGTCGGCGAGGAAGGCCTCGGTCGTGTCGAGCTCGACCCAGCGCTCGGGCTCCCGGCCGACCTCACGCTTCACGTTCACGACGGTCGCGAGGTGGACCCCTGCGTCCGCGTACATCGCGCGCCCGGGCTCGACCTCGAGCGTGATGCCCGCCGGGCCCAGCCTGTGTCGGTGGAGCTCCTCCCGAAGGGTGGACGTGACGGCCTCCGCGTACTCCTCGACCGTCGGGACGAGCTCGGGACGCTCGGCGCCGCGGCGGAGCGCCCGGCCGGTCGGGTCCCGCCGCGTCGCGTATCCGCCGCCGAGGTCGATCTCGCGCGGCGCCCACCCGCCCCACGCGTGCGAGAGCTCCGCGAGACACGCGACCGAGCCGCGGACCATCCCACGCCACACCTCGGTGCGGTGATGGTGTCGCCCGAGGTGAACGTGGACGCCCGAGACGTCGAGCTCGGGAGCCTCGAGCGCGGCCGGGCCTGCCTCGAGCAGGTCGGCGGTCGGGATGCCGGGCTTGTAGGCCTGCGCGAAGGCGCGGATCGGGACGTCCTCCTCGGCGAACTCCGATGGCTGCGTGAGCTCCGCGTAGTCGGGCCGAAGACGGAAGCGCACGGTCGCGCGCACCCCGAGGCGCCGGGCGAGCGCCCGCACGAGCTCGATCTCGCGCACGCTGTCGAGCGTGATGCGCGCGCCCGTTCCGATCGCGCGCTCCAGGAGCTCGGGCGGTTTCGCCGAGCCGTTGACCGAGATCAGCGCGGGTTCCACCCCGCATCGCAGCGCGGCCTCCAACTCCCCGGGTCCGAACGTGTCGCAGCCGAGGCCCTCCTGCGTGAGGATCCGCCGTAGCGCGAGCGTGAAGTTCGCCTTGATCGAGGCCAGCACGTTGACGGACCCCTCCGGCCAGCGCGAGCCGAACGCCGAACGGAAGCGTCGAGCGTTGCGCCGCAGCTGATCCTCGGAGACCACGAACACGGGGGTACCGAACCGCCGCGCGAGCTCCACCGCGTCGCAGCCCTCGACGAACAGGTGACCGCCCCGGACCGACAGGCACTCGTCGAGGGTGGCGGCCCGCTCCTCGCCCACGTCAGGACTGGTAGACGGGAAGGAAGGTGTCGTCCCAGGTCTCCTGCTCGTCGGGCGTGAGGGTCCGGTAGGCGTGCATCTTCGCGTACATGTCCTCCGTCGGAAACACGAGTGGGTCATCGGCGACCGGGTCGCCCTGGTCACGCAGGATCTGCTGGGCCTCGGGCACCGGGGACACGTTCTGGATCCACGAGGTGAGCTGGGCCGCGATCTCGGGCTGGTAGAACCAGTCCATCAGCATGATCGCGTCGAGCGGGTGCTCGGCGCCGTTCGGGATCGCCGTGATGTCGGTCCACAGCAGCCCGCCCTCGTCGGCGACGGCGAAGTGGAGGTTCGGGTACCCGGACTTCTGCGCTTGGAGCACGTCGGCCGACCAGGCGAGCGACACCGCGATCTCGCCGGCCTGGAGGGCGCCGATGTAGCCCTGGCCGAAGTACTGACGGACGATCCCGGCGTCCCGCTGCTCGATCAGCTTGTCGGCGGCGGCGTTCCAGTCGTCCTGCGTCGAGGTCGAGGGCTCGACGCCGATCGCCAGGAGCGCCATGTTCGGCGTGTCGAGCGTGTCTCGGAACATCCCGACCTTGCCCTCGTACTTCGGGTCGAACAGCGCGTCCAGGCTCGTCAGCTCGCCGCCGGTCATGTCGACGTTGTAGCCGATGCCCGTGATACCCGACTGGTACGGGATCCCGAACTTGTTCCCAGGGTCGTAGGCGAGGTTCTTGTAGGCATCGCCCGCGTACCGCTCGAAGTTCGGCAGCAGCGAGTGGTCGAGCTCCACCAGGTACCCGAGCTGCATCAGCATCGGGTACCACTTCGGGAACCCCGTCGTGATGAGGTCGTAGCCGGTCGGGCTGCCCGCCTCCAGCAGCGGGAGGATCTTCGCGTGGAAGTCCTCGTACGTCTCGATCTGCTCGAGGTACTCGACCTGGACCCCGGTCGTGTCCATGAACCGCTCGAGGCTGGGGTGCACGACCTCGCCGTTCACCCTCGCCTTATCCAGATAGAGCGGCCAGTTCACGAACGTGACCTCGCCGGCCTGCTTCTGTTTCGACCAGTCGAAGGTCGGGGAGGCCGCCGGGGTGGTCCCGCCTTCGTCGTTGCCGCAGGCCGCGAGGATCGCGGCGAGCGAGACCGTCCCGGCACCGACCCCAGCCGCCCGCAGGAACGAGCGGCGCGAGAGGTGCGCGCCAGCGAACGGGTGCGGTGATCCGGGCGGCTGGTCATGACGGTTCATGTGGAAGCTCCTCCTCACGAGGGACCTGCGGCATCGTCGGGGGATTGACCGAGGGGTGTCAAGGAACCCTTCGGCGCAACCCCGCTCAGCCCGTCCCGCAGGCGGCCGCGTACCGGTCCAGGACCTCGGCGATCTTGAAGCGGACCAGCTCCTCGGGACGGGCGGCGACGGCGCCGGCGCGCACGGCCTCGTACCCGGTGGGCAGGAACTGGGCGAGGAGCGTGAGCGGGATCGGCCGTTCGGAGAGGTTCTCGACGAGCCTCGCGCGTGCCTCGCGCAGCTCGGGCCGCGGCCAGTAGTAGCGGCACCGATCGCTGTAGCTGAACGCGCGCGCGAGCCGGAGCCGTGCCTCGTCACCCCGGTAGTAGGAGCTCCAATGCTCGGGGTGGCGGACCATCGTCGTCTCGAGCACCTCGCGTAGGCGCGAGGGCTCGACGTCGTCGCGATCGGCGAGCAGCTCCCCCTCGATGCACTCGAGCGCGAACAGCGCCTCGCGCATCGCGAACGTGAGCCAGGGTCCGACCTTCAGGATCGCGAAGTGGTCCTCGACCATGCGCGTGAGGGTCGCCGCGGTCTGGTAGTCGGTCGAGTGCGCCTCGTACACGAGGCCCTCCGCGCGCTCGATGAACGCGGACAGCTCGCGCGCTCGCTCGGGCTCGTAGTCGAACACGACGTCGTCGCCGAACTCCACGCCCGGTTGCGTCACGACCGCGATCACGCGCTCCCACACCGCCTGCAGGCCCTCGCGCTCGAAGGCGCCCCTCGCGAGCGCGATGGTGCGTTCTACGTCCTCGGCGCGGGTGACCGAGGGGGCCTCCCGGTCGGCGCGCTCGCCCCCCGGCGTCGGCACCTCGGTCCCGATCACGTACGCGGGCGGCGGCGAGCCCTGAGGCAACGTCGCGTGGGCGTCCTCGGCGACCCGGCAGAGCTCGGCGGTCCGCGCGGTCGCGATCTCCTCGTCGAGGAACGCCGCCGGATCGCCGGGGTCGTCGGCGCACCGCATGCTCGCGTCGAGGTGGATCTTCGTGAACCCGGCGAGCACGTAGTCGCGCACGAGATCCCGGGCCTTCGCCATCGCCGAGGCGGCGGGCTCGTCCTGCCAGACCCACGGTCCGAGGTGATCCCCGCCGAGCGCCACACGGGACTCGGGCAGCCCGGCCGACGCGGCGATCGAGACCACGGAGGCCCGGAAGTCGGCCGGCGTCTTCCCCGTGTAGCCGCCGAACTGGTTCACCTGGTTGCAGGTCGCCTCGATGCACACGAGCGAGCCGTCCTCGAGCGCTCGCGCCACGGCCGCCTCGAGGACGGACGGATCGGCGGAGCAGATCGAGGTGATACCCGCCCGCTCCCCCCGGCGGTTCGCGGCCACGGTGGAGCGGAGGGATCCGGTGGCGCTCACGTGGTGCCCTCGAGCGCGGCGAGCGCCTCGGCCATCGACGGCTGCGCCTCGGTGCCGCCGACGGCCCTCGTCGAGAGGGACCCGCACGCGACCGCGAGCGCGAGGCAGCGATCGAGCGGCCAGTCGTTCAGTCGCCCGGCGAGGAACCCCGCGTCGAACGTGTCGCCGGCCCCGGTCGTATCGATGACGTCCGTCGGGATCGACTCGCTCCGCACGACATCCTCGCCTCGCATCGCGAGCCCTCCCCCCTGCCCGAACTTCACCGCGACGACGCCCCCGTGCTCGGCGAGGGTGACCGCCGCGACGTCGACCTCGTCGATGCCGGTGATCGCGCGAGCCTCGGTCGAGTTCGGCAGGAACACGTCGGTGCGCGAGAGCAACCCGAGCAGCCCCCCGTCCCACTCCTCGCTCGGGTCCCAGTTCGGATCGATCGACGTCGTCGCACCGGCCGCGTGCGCCTCGTCGAAGAGCGCCGGGAGGTCGGACCTCAGCCCGCCCTGCAGGAAGTACGAGCTCACGTGCACGTGGCGGGACGCCGCGATGAGCTCCGGGTCGACCAGGTCGCCACGGAGGTCCGAGATCGTGCCGGTCGATGTGAGGATCGCGCGGTCGTCCCCGCGCGAGAGGATCACGGACAGCCCGGTCGGCCGCTCCTCGTCGACCAGGATGCCGCGCGTGTCGACCCCGCGCTCGTCGAGCGCGACGAGCATGAACCGTCCGAACACGTCGTCGCCCACGACCCCCGTGAACGCCGTCCGCAGCCCGAGCCTGGCCGCCGCGCAGGCCGTGATCGCGCCCGAGCCGCCGATCGTGAGCGTGACACCGTCCACGAGCTTCTCGGTCTGGGTGAACTCGGGCGACACGTCGCCGGTCAGGATCAGGTCGGGGTTCGCATCCCCGACGACGAGGAGATCGAAGTCAGCCATCCGCCGTGGCTACCATACCCACATGCCCAGCATCGTTCTCTCGCTCGGCGACCTCACGCTCGAGGACGCCGACGCGATCGTGAACGCGGCCAACTCCCAGCTGATGGGCGGCGGGGGCGTCGACGGCGCGATCCACCGGCGAGGAGGACCCCAGATCCTCGCCGAGTGCAAGGAACTCCGGCGCACCCGATACCCCGACGGGCTGCCGACGGGCCAGGCGGTCGCCACCACCGGGGGCAAGCTCCGGGCCCGATGGGTCATCCACGCGGTCGGCCCTCGGCACTGGGAGCATGACGATCCCGCGCCGCTGCTCGCCTCCTGCCACACGGAAGCGCTGAAGGTGGCCGACGAGCTCGGGGCGAGGACCGTCGCGTTCCCGGCGATCTCGACGGGCGTGTTCGGGTACCCGGTCGAGGAGGCGGCCCCGGTCGCGATCCGGGCCGTTCGCGAGGCCTCCACGGAGGTTGAGGAGATCCGGTTCGTCCTGTTCGACGCCGGCGCGTACGAGGCCTTCCGCCGGGCGCTCGAGGGCTGAGCCCGGGGCGCCCGAGGGCTGAGCCGGGCGTCGCGGGGCCCGTTGGTAGGCTGTCGCCCTGCCATGAGCGAGCTCACGCACCCCAAGGACGTCTGGGATCACCGCGACGACGTGCAGATCGTGGACTGCCGCGAGATGTACGAGTGGGTCGCGGGTCGCATCGAGGGTGCGATCCACATCCCGCTCAACCAGATCATGGCCGGCGCCACCGAGGGCCTCGACCCGGCCCGGCCGGTCGTCGTCGTCTGCCGCTCGGGCAACCGGAGCGAGCTCGCGACCTTGATGCTCCAGGCCCGCGGTTTCGAGGCCCACAACCTCGAGGGCGGGATGGAGGACTGGGAGCGCGAGGACCTGCCCTTCAGCTCGCCCGACGGCGGCCCCGGCCGCGTCGCCTAGGTCCTCTCGCCGGCACCGCTCACCTCGTCTCACCCGGTCGTCCTCCTGACGTACGCTGACGCCCATGGCCGACGTCGAGGCCGCGCGCCGCGCGCTCGAGGAGGCCCTCGGCCCGGCCGAGGTGCTCTCGGACCCGCTCGCGCTCACGCTGTACGGCCGCGATGCCTCGATGGTCGAGGGCGGATGCGCGCTCGTCGCCTTCCCCCGGAGCCTCGACCACATCGTGGCGTGCGTGCGCATCGCCGCCGAGCACGGGCTGACGGTCGTGCCGCGCGGCGCGGGGACCGGCCTCGCCGGCGGAGCGACCCCGATCGGCGACGCGCTCGTCGTCGCGACGACGAAGATGACGCGGATCATCGGCGTCAGCCCCCGCGACCGGTTCGCCTGGGTCGAGCCCGGCGTCGTGAACCTGGATCTCGCGAGTGCCCTCGAGCCGCACGGCTTCACGTTCGCGCCCGACCCGTCCTCCCAGCAGACCTCCTCGATCGGCGGGAACGTGAGCACGAACGCGGGCGGGCCCCACTGCCTCGCGTACGGCGTGACGTCCAACCACGTCCTCGCGCTCGACCTCGTGCTGCCCGACGGCAGCCTCGAGCGGCTCGGGTCCGAGGCGCCCGAGTTCGCCGGCTACGACCTGCGGGCCGCCGTCGTGGGCGCCGAGGGCACCCTCGGTGTCGTCGCAGCCGTGTGCGTCCGGCTCACGCCACTGCCCCGGGCGATCCGAACGATGCTCTTCGACTTCTCGACGGTCGAGGACTGCGCGGCCACGGTCTCGGCGATCATCGCGAGCGGGGTCGTGCCCGCGGCCGTCGAGATGATGGACCGGGGCATCGTCGTGGCGGTGGAGAACTTCGCGCACGCCGGCTACCCGACCGACGCCGCCGCGGTCCTCATCGTCGAGGTCGACGGCTCGCCTGCTGCCGTCGACGCGCAGGCCCGTGTCGTTGAGGAGGCGGCGCGCGCGAACGCGGTGCGCTCGGTCCGCGTCGCCGCCGACCCGGCCGAGCGCGCTCTGCTGTGGAAGGGCCGGAAGTCGGCATTCGGCGCCGTCGCGCAGATCGCCCCCCACTACCACCTCCACGACTGCACGGTGCCGCGCATGAAGCTCGTCGAGGTGCTCACCGGCGTGTACGCGATCGCCGAGCGCTACGGCATCGTCGTCACCCAGGTCTTCCACGCGGGCGACGGGAACCTGCACCCGCTGCTCTCCTTCGACCGGCGGGTCCCGGGCACGCTCGAGCGCGTCCTGCTCGCGAGTGAGGAGATCGTCCGCCTCTGCGTCGAGGCCGGCGGGGCGCTCTCGGGCGAGCACGGGATCGGCCTGGAGAAGCGCGACTTCATGCCGCTCGTGTTCTCGGCGGAGGACCTCGCCTCGCAGGCGTGCCTCCGCGCCGCGTTCGACCCCGAGGGCCGGATGAACCCGCACAAGGTTCTGCCGGCGGGCGCGAGGTGCGGCGACTTCGCGATGCTCCGCGGCGGCGACGCGGCCGAGGCGGCGGCGAACCTCCCGGAGGGCTCATGGATCTGATCCACCCGCACGCGAAGGCCGACGTCGTCGACGCCCTCGCGGAGGCGAACGCGAAGCACGAGCGACTGCTCGTCGTCGGCGGTCGGCGGCACATCGACAAGGGCGAGCCCTGCGAGGTCGACGGGGAGCTCTGGACGACGATGCTCGACCGCCTCGTCGCCTATGACCCCGCCGAGATGATCGCCGTCGTCGAGGCCGGCATGAGGATCGGCGACCTGAACCGCCTGCTCGCCGAGGGCGGGCAGGAGTGGCCGAGCGACGCTCCCGAGGACGCGACGGTCGGCGGGGTCCTCGCGGCCGCGGCGAGCTCGCCTCGGCGCCTGAAGGTGGGCCCGGTCCGGGACTCCGTGCTCGAGGTCGAGATGGTGAGCGGGGATGGGCGGTTCGTGAAGAGCGGAGCGCGCGTCGTGAAGAGCGTGACCGGCTACGACCTGCACAAGCTCGTCGTCGGCTCGCTCGGAACCCTCGCGGTGATCGTGCAGGTCGCGCTGAAGCTGCGGCCGCTGCCGAAGGCCCGGCGCACCCTGTTCGCCCCCGGCTGGCTCTCCGCCGGCGAGGAGCTGCTCGGGGCCGTGCCCGGCGCGGCCGGGGTGCTCGCGACGCCGGGCGGCATCGAGGTGCGTCTCGAGGGCTGGCCCGAGGAGGTCGAGGAGCAGACCGCGCTCGCCCGCGAGGTCGCGCCCGGCCTGCGGACCGAGGACGACGCGCGGTTCCCGGCCGAGCGGCCGTGGGAGGACGCGCCGGTCGTCGTCGAGGCCGCGGTCCCGCCCTCGGCGCTCGAGCACCTGCCGGTCGTTGCCGGCGAGCGCTGGGGTGCGCTCCTCGGCGTCGGGCTGATGTGGGTCGGTCTCGACGAGCCGGGCGAGGGGCTCCGCGAGCTGCGCGCCCGCGTCGCCGAGCTCGGCGGGGTGGCGCCGGCGATCGTCGGACCCGGTGGCCTCGGAGCCGAGCCGGTCCCGGCCGCGGCGGTCCACAGGCGGCTGAGGGCGGCCTTCGACCCGAACGGCGTGCTCGCGCCCGGCCGCTTCTGGGGAGGCAACTAGGTGGCGCTCGACGGGCGCGCCGGCGCGCCCCTCGGCACCCATCTGCCCGAGGGCGTGCGCTTCGTCGGCGCCGAGCCGGGCGCCGCGCCGGCCGCGAACTGGCGTCCCGGCGACGCGCCGAGGGGCATCGACCTCGACGCGTGCGTCGCGTGCGGCCTGTGCCTGCCGCACTGCCCGACGTACGGGCTGACCGGCGAGGAGTCGGCCTCACCGCGCGGCCGGATCGCCGCGATGCGCGCGATCGCCGAGGGCCGCGCCGAACCCGACACGACGTTCACGTCGTTCATGGACCTCTGCCTCGTGTGCCGTGCGTGCGAGGAGGCCTGCCCGTCGCACGTGCCGTTCGGCCGGATGATGGGGGCCGCGCGCGCGCAGGTCGAGCCGCTCCGGCGGGACCATCGGTTCGCCCGCTGGCTCGGGTTCGAGGTCGCGCTCCCTCGGCCGTGGCTCCTCGGCGTCGCGGCGAGGCTCCAGCCGCTCGGTTCGGTGTTCCTGTCCCGGCGGACGGAGGCGCTCGTCCCGAGGGCCACTCTCGGCCGCCGCGTGCCGAGCCTGACCGACCCGGATGGCCAGCCCCGCGGGACGCTCGCCCTCCTCACCGGCTGCGTGCAGGACCGGTGGTTCCGGCCCGTGAACCGCGCGACGGTCCGGGTGCTCGCGCGCAACGGGTGGCGCGTGATCGTCCCGAAGGGCCAGACGTGCTGCGGCGCGCTGCACGCGCACCAGGGACGGCTCGACAGGGCTCGGCGGCTCGCGCGGCGCAACCTCCGCGCCTTCGCGGAGGCCGATGCGATCGTCGCGAACGCCGCCGGCTGCGGAGCGCACATGAAGGAGACCGGCGACCTGCTCGAGAGCGACGAGGCGCGCGCGTTCGACGCGAAGGTCCGGGACCTGATGCAGTTCCTCCACGAGGAGGGCATCGAGCCGCCGACCGCGAACCCCGGCGTCGAGCGCGTCGCGTACCACGACGCCTGCCACGCCTCACGCGCGCAGGGC
>Ga0233416_10000703_pt1 | contig 10338 bp, 21 predicted proteins | sample Sediment_Towuti__2_FD_188638 | JGI IMG/M metagenome (GOLD analysis project Ga0233416, IMG submission 188638) | Sediment microbial communities from Lake Towuti, South Sulawesi, Indonesia - Sediment_Towuti_2014_0_MG | ecosystem: Environmental > Aquatic > Freshwater > Lake > Sediment | place... | reverse complement strand
CCAAAATGGAAATCCATTGAACCGATATAGTCCACCGGGAACCAAATAGGGAACTAAATGGCACAGACTGACAAAACTGTTTGTGGCCCCGGAGGTTGTGGTCACGGATTTCCTACCTTGGCACACCCCGACAAAATGGAGTCAAGGAATCCATCTGCCCAGGTTCCATTCTTCTTATTGGACAGAATCCAATCCTTGCACCCCTGCGCCTTCCCCGTCCACCGGGCCATGTGGGGAGCCATCCATCCACTATTTGCCTGGATGCCAAGGGCAAAAGTCTTCCTGTCCGGGTGGTAAAGCCGGACATATTCTTCGTCCACAGACACAATAAGCCGCGCGAGCTTATCCTTGGTCTTATGGATTTCTTCCTGAATATGTGCCGGGACAAGCGGCATCACGTCATCCTCTTTTCCGTGGAGGATGATTTCAAGCACAGCACGAGGAGACTTCACAACCGAGTCCTTGATCTTGGACAGGGCCATGTAGTTTGCATTCTTGACCTTGACACGGTTGTACCCGGTGTCACACACAACAATACCCTCATGCTTGGAGGGATCCCGCGAGGAAACAAACTCCAGCATTTCCGCAGTAGACCCAAAGCGGTAGGAAGGGCAAACCCCTACCCCAATCTGCCGCGCCCATCCTTCCGGCGACATTTCATCCCCGGTGGAATTCTCCCGTGCTGCAAGCAGATAGACCTTGTAATCTGGATAGTAGACCACTACCTGATTATCTGGGCAACAAAGCTCAAAGCAAAAGGTATGCTGACCCTTCGCATAGTCCAGAGTAGAAATATCTCCACCGGAAGCCTTAAACGCCTTCCAGAAAAGGGAAGCAAAAGTCTGATTTCCGAAACCATCCATCGGAAGGTCTGCGTCTGCCACGCTCCGGGTAGCCACACACCAGTCCCTCAAAATCCGATCATAATAAAGGACGCAGAGCGTCCCGTCCAGCTTCTCAAAAAAGCGAGTGTTAGGGTTATTCAGGTCAACGGAGGCTGCATGACCCTGACCAAAATTATAAAACCTCCGCATTGGAAGGGCGAAAATATCAAGCGCCCCAACAATCCCTGCCATGTCTACCGGCTTCCCTGACTTGTGACCAAGGACGAGCCCCCGGCATTCCTCCACGATGGGATTGCCGTCCTTTGCCTCAATCTGGTCGTAGTTCATGGAAACCTTGTGCCCACCAACACCCACGCGAGCATACACCCCATGCTCCCGTGCAAGGTCCGCAAAGGAGTGAGTAAGAAGATAGGTCTGCACTTCAAGCATGAGGTCATTCTAGCATGAATAGCCGTGGAAGCAACTCACTTAGGGCAAACTTTCTGCGGATCTTATGGCCATTTGCCAACCTCTTGCGGTTGGCTCAAATCTTGCAATCGGAGAGTAAAATCTTTTCGCGGTTGAGAAATGAGGATCAATATATTTTTGTTTGATGAGGTCTGCCAACTTGCAATTCTCATAAAGCAAAATCTTCTTGCCCTCATAGTTTTTGCAATCCGGGTATTGCAACATAACGACAAGGTGATTTCGCAACTCAAGAGAACGTAGTATGGTATAGTTACCTGGGTCTGGATTTCCAGGACTTGGAACAACCTTTTCTACCACCCGCTCTATAATTCTTTCCACAATGGTTGTTTGCGGTGAGTCGTAGGAAGAACGAGAGATTTTAAACGGACCAATTCCCATGTTATTTTCCTCGGAGTTCCATAATATACCTCTTGTTACGAACCCGCCTCAGATATTTCTAGAATATCTTGAGCAAAGTCATTATTTGCTGCAACAATATTTTCATTTAGACCAAGGTGCCAGAACTTCCAATAGGTGATAGTGTTATATTCTTCCCCAAGGTAAATCATGTAAGAATTTTCTGGCAAGTCAATAGAAGCATTCAAGACAATAGAATCATTCTTAATATTCCACCACGCAACAAAGCCAGGTTCAGCAAGGAAATACAGGGCACCTTTCTTTAGGTACTTTGTTGAGCCCCACTTTACCTTTTTTCCGGTTGGTAAAAAATTAGATTTCTTTTTTCTCGCCATTACTTTTCGTCTCTGCCGTTTTCGGCGTCCGCTTGAATATGTTTCAAAATTGTGGCCTCGTCCTTACCGTCATAAAAGAAAAAAGCACTTCTCCATATGTTATCATTCGGATCCCAAAGCTCAAGAATAAATTTTATTTCAGGATCCAAGGGATCCTGATCTGAGTTTCTCAAGTTTCTAATATCCATGACGAGATATGTTCCACCGGAGTTAACATATATTCTTGACTCTTTAGAATAGTCTCCTTTTACTTTTAAAGACCAACTTCCCCACGAGGAAAGTTCTACCATGTCCCCAACAGATATAGTTTCTGGATCCACAATATGGAGTGCAACGTCTTTTTTGTGAGGGTCGGTAAACATTCCCTTTGCCGGACTGAACTCGGGAATAATATTTTTGACGGTTTTCTTCTTGGCCATTGATATCTCTCAGTTAAATATCCCTTTGATCGCTTGGCTGATAGACGCTCCAATTTTATAACCTAGTTTTGCCGCTAATAACATTAACGGCACACTTAGGAGAACATAAACGCCAAGGCACAGCCAAATACTTAAACCTATTGTTGAGGTTGTCACCCCGTACAACCTAGCACCCACCCTGAGCAGTGTCAACCTGTGCCACTAACGTTTGTGCTAGTCACAGAGAAATAATCTCAGAGGATGCCACCTAAGGGTTCTGTGCAGGAGGGGGGAATTGCACCCACGAAAAGGTAGTCTATAGCCATGCTTCCCGTACTGTTTGTTTTTGGATCGGACTTGTTCGTCAAACCCATTTTTCCCACAAATCCCACTTGCCTAAAACCGGCAAGATTTCATTGTGCCCCGTAGGCTCCCACCCTTAGGTGCTCCTCTGAGATTACTTCTCTTTTTTGTTTTCAGAAGTTCCTTCCCTAGGGCATTCCCAGGGGAAGGGCAGTTTTTTGTTTTGTGTTGCGTCGTGGTCGTACCCAGGACCACGATAGAAGCCTTTTCAGGCCCCCTCGACGTGGCGAGGACGACCACGAAGCCCCTTGAGAGTATCAAGGGCGACGTAGACCGTTCCCGCATCCTCGCCGCAAAGCTCGACCTTGGCGGTGTCACCGTCAATCGAGAGAAGAACACCCTTGGTGCCCTCCGCAAGATCAACCGACCCGTTCTCAGCCAGAGCACCACAGGCGCGAACCGTAGCAACGTGCATACCGATCTTCATTATTTTTCCACCTCCTTTCTTTGTCTCTTATCTGACTCTTTTGTTTTAGCACCCATTTCTGGGTCGTCAAGAAGTTTCTCTGCCCGGTTTGTCGTTTTATTTACCGGTCAGAAGTCCAGTGTCCCTGGAAGATTCAGGCCATCTTCAATTTTGATACCAGTCTTGCCGGTAAGAACAATTTCGATCTGTGACCGAATAAGCTTGCACATGTGATAATCCTTGTCATCACACGCACTAATATACACCTTTGTTAGCTCGACAATAAGATCCGCGTCATCTTCCTGAATCTTCCTTGCGCGGGGAGTTCCAGCTAGCGCATCACTCTCAACGGGATCCTTCTTGCTGATGGTAGTGCCTGAGTGGTTTAGGGTGACGGGATTTGCCATAACCTTGTTCTAGCAGAACCCCAGGGAAAGTCAAACGGATTCCTCTGTGAGTTTCACAACCTTTTGCCATGAAAAAACCCACGCCCACCAAATTCTATCCTTGTAAAGAATTTTATACAAATCTTTGTACCTCAAGGTTTGTTCTAGTATCAAAAAAATTGAATGACTTGGGGCATAAGAAATCTTTGTGTTGAAATATCCGGACAATCTGTAGCACTCATTGTCCATATCTCGATTATCGCTGGTATCAATTGACGAGAGGGCAGACCATGCAGTTATGTCCATCGCCATTTTTTCCATTGGAAAAAGGAAGAAATTGCTTTCGCTCCGATACCACTCTCCATATTCTAGGTCTTGATACATTTTACCCCGGCAAGGTTACAGTCTTATTCCGAAACTCTGTGCCCCAAATAAATCCGTGTCTGTTAAGCTGATAGGAATATACGCCGATGAGGATACTATCTCCCTTGACGACAATCTTGCCATTTAGAAAGATAACTCCCTTGAAAAACTGTTCATCAAAAACCACATATTTTCCTGACTCGACATAAGTCTTGTAATGATTCATCTTTTTAGATTGCTCCTCAGTTTGTTGCACGAGGAGAAAACAGGTTTTTTCATCCTTGATTAGAAAGGAATCGGCGTAGGATGCGGTCAGGAATTGATTCATATTATAGTTTGACAAAATGGAAATCGCTTTCCCGTCTGTGATAGGAAAGGACACCTCGTAGAAACTTGATTTGTCCCAAATTTGCATTACTTGGTTTTACTCGCGAGGATGGTTTCTTCCGTGAAACGCTTTCCATACAGGGCGTGCCACTTCTGCAAAATGGCTCCCCCTCCACCCGCCCTCGCGCACCGGGAGAGAATAATCCATTCCTCCTTTAGCTGCCCAAAGGGAATGGTTCCGTCATCCACAGAAAGGTGGTTGATTCTGTCAAGGATGGTCTTTGCCTTTTCCATGGCCTCCAGAAGCTCCTTGGCGAGAGTTTCGTTCCGGGCCTTGCTCTCATCTTCCTTGGCCTTGAACGCCTCTAGAGCCTCAGTAGAGGCGCAGGGACGGTACTCGGTATCCTCCCCGGTTTCCTCGATCGTCCGAAGGACAGAAAACCTTTCCCCATACTTCTTTGGGTCTAGCCCGGCTGCCATCACAGAAAATCTAATCCGGTCCCACTTATTTGCATCCGTGGCACGGGTATTCAGGGTCTTGAGAGTCTCCCCCTGAACGTCCGACACAATCTCAAAGAAATTTGTGTCTCCCCTGGAATACCTGAGAACGTCCCCGATAGCAAGGTCGTCCCAAGAAATCTCAGGCAGAGTCTTCTTACTGTTGGCCATGAAGATATGCTAGCATACCTTGAGGGTTTGTCTAGGGGGAAACGGTATGTTTTTATTTTTGATAGTCTTCAAAAGAGCCATAACGATCATATTCAAATTTGATGCCATTCCGAATAATTTTAAAGACATAAATCGGAATATTACTCCCTCTGTAATTGACATTGGTATCAAACAAGTAATGAATTAAGGTGTCCTTGGCACGCATTGAATATGTTTTAATGAAGCTATAATAAAATTTATGTGGGCTTGGCCACGTCAAGACAAGCTCATAAAGTTCTTCCTCGGGAAAGTAGATAATGTCGCCTGGACAAATTTCATTCCACTTTATCTTCTCGGTAGTGCTAGGAGCAGGAGTCACCAGGGGAGTCTACTATGTTTTCCGTGGTGTGCAACAAAAGAAGATTATCATTAGTTGCGCCAGGATCTCCCAGGAGGAGGTCCGGGGAAGGCGAGGTAGGCATAATAACGTCATCTAAGGATATATCTGAGATCACAATATAACCCTTAAGATCCTCGGGACTCATTCTTCTTACGATTATTTTCCCGCCGAGTCTCCCTTGTCTGACAGTCAAGAGTTTCATTTTCCAGACCATCCTATAATGGTTATAGCACCGCGAGCGCATAGGCTCAGGCTTAGATAATATCATGTACTTGACAGAGGTTTTAACCTTGTGCTGTATTAATTGCCCTATGGACAGAGGACAAGGATTTTTCTCAGGAGAGATTTTCTTCGGCCTATATTGGGCTCTTGTTTTTTTGGTTAAGCGGACGTAAGGATTCTTTAACACAGGAAAGAGTATGTAAATTCCCTGTGTTAGTTGTCTACTCTGAGGTTTGCGAGCCAGCCTTATCTAGATAATGCACTCCATCGGCATCATAGGCTTCCGGCCAAATTTCTTTGTGTTCTGGAACCTTGTCCAAAACAGATTTGAGGTTTCTAGGAGCCGGTATCTCGAAAGCCTCTGCCTTCGTGCGGGCCTTATTGTATCCCATCCGTAGATACCCCTCTCCCGACTTCACGGTGAAGTGCCTCAGATTCCAATCGTCGCCATCAACCTGTTCCATAGCCTGTTCCATTAGTCGGAAGCCCAACCGAAGAAAACCCAGCCCTTCGGTTCCTTCACCTCGATGCACCCAGCAGGACCCCACTTGTCATCCACGCGAGAGTCTCCCTTCTCGATGAGAGAATCCGCTAGGCGGTATGCCTCGTCCCGGGTATCAGCAGAACCACAATGGACAATACTGTCCTTCTCTGCGATGGTCCCGGTATACCCACCATGACCATGTTCATACTGAGCGTCCTCTACCGCGCGAGAAAAAGCCTTCTTCGCGGTGTCAGTCGGCGACTCTGCCTTGTAGAAATCGACAAAAGTAGATGCTCCCATTTTATTCTGTCTCCCTTTGTGTGTGTCAGTTACCTTAGCACCTTGTCCCCAGGAGTCAAGTATCTTGACCGTCACACGGGGGCATGAGTTCCCAATCTTTAGGGTTTACATTTGCCGAGTAAACGCTTTTAGTGACAGTCCCATCTGACCAAAACTGAATAACATTAAATGATGTTGGGTAGCCGTGATTAAATCTCTCCGGTTTTCCCACACAAACCAATAGGTTCACGCCCCCTGGCAAAAGGTAAGATCGAGTATACCGAATCCAGTCACCAGTCTTAATCTCTAAATAGAATTTATTTTCCATTTATGGGCTCCTCAAGTCACCAGCAAAAACTGGTCGAGTACTTTACTTGATAACCGTTAGCTTGCGCTTGCCGGTCCCATGGGCCTCGAAAACAATTGCCGCCCGCATTGCATGGAGCTTATTAGCATTCATGCACAAGCCGCACTGCACACACGTAATATCCCGCGTCTGATTTGGGCAAGGGATAAAACGAATTCCGTTCTCGACGTATGCCTTGCCGTCCGTGGGATGCTGCCGAGCCGTAACAGCCGGAGCATATCCACGCTCGAAAGCAAGCGGAATTTCCTCGGCTCGGTCCACGCTCGCAAGCACGGAAACCTTACCCCAATTCTCCCGGTCTACAGCCTTCCAGGCGTGCGTGTAGGACCAAACAGGCTGCTTCCACCCTTTGACCGCACGGGCAATCTCTCGGGCAGCGGAGGGCGTGCGGCAGTCCCCGGCAACGTGGACCCGGAGGGGGCGGGTATCCTTTCCCTCCGCGATTGCAGCCTTGATTTCCCGCGCCTCTGCCCTAGCAATTTCCCGCGCATCCTGCCGGGTACGGCCCTCATTTGCCTTATTCAGGCGAGCCGTGTGGATTCCCACTTTTCCCATCTGGGCGTAACACCCGGCGTCTCTGTGGGCGCAATCTGTCGGGCACGAGCCTTCGATACTGGCATAGGTCGCAGAAACGTCGCCAATTTTGGCATTCTTGCTGGCGAGAACGAGAGTGGCAACCTTCTGTGACATTGTTTTCCTCGTGGGTAAGTTAGGTTTAGCAGAAACCCGAAAGGTGTCAAGTGGAAACTACTCAGCTTCCGCAAACACCCTGTAGGCATAAAAGTCTTCTCGCCAAATATTCATTGAAATTTTGTCTTTCGCCTCAAAGGAAAAACAGGTCATTACCCAATTGCCGGGTTCTTTTACACGTACATTCAAAATAAGAACAAGAGGCTTTTCCTCGTCTTCCCATCGAAGAATTGTTCCTGGGACAATATGTTTTTCGGTTAGAAACGTATCAACGTCCACAGAAATACTTTAGCACGAGTCTGAGCAGGGGCAACCTCTTTTTGAGGACAATATTTATAGGGGGTAAAATATGGTTGCTATTCTCAAGGAATATATTGGTAGTCTTGTTGAGAAAATTCTCACGGAGTCAAAGCAAAATATTATAAACCTTGGATATCCCCCGATTGTCGCCACTTTATTTTTTGAGAAATTCGGTCAAAAGGCATTTTTGCTGGCAAAGTGGTACAAGGAATACAAGAACTTTAGAAATCTTGAAAATGACTCTTGGTGGGCCAAGGTAGATCACGGAAATATTTTCCGTAGACACAGAGACTTTAGACTCCCAGACATGATTTTTATGTATAACGCTGCAATTTCCGGGGATCTTGAAAGATACCAGGCGGCAAGAAAAGAATACGGATTTTCCATGGATGAGGAACCGGATCTTGAACAAGCAGCTAAAACGTGGAAGTTTGGAATAGAGGAAGATTTTTTTGGTGATATTTTCTTTAATTCAGTTTTTGTGAAAGATATTTCTTCTGGCAAAATAAAAGACCTAAAGCCGTATGACAAATTGACTTATCAGCAAGCAGAGGACAAATACGACAAAAAGAGAGTATTCAAAGATGTAGAACCGATCAAGGAATACCCAAATGGCTGGAGGTGGATAAACGTAGGTCCAAAGTGTCAACTTGTCGGCGGAATGATGAAAAACTGTGGCTCTACCGGAGTTATGTCAATGGATCCTGACAGAACCATGATTACTCTGTTTGACCCAAGGAACAAGGCCCATGTGGTAGTAACATATTCCCCAAATGACAAAAGAATATCTGGAGACCAGGGCGTTGGGAGTAGCGCAGTAAAGGAAATTTACCATGATTACGTTTTTGACCTTGCCAAAGTTTTAGGTGTAAGATTTGACTTTGAGAAGTCAAATTCAGACCTAATGAAAATCAAGGGAGCAGCAGGGCCAGAAAATGTCAAGACCATTACAAGTCCGACTGGATCTTCCTATTACAAGAAGGTCGAACTTATGGATGGGACTTCATGGTACACAAATGGCTATTCCTATGTCTCAGAAACAGATATCCAAAAGATGCTTCCGAGATATGAGAACGACCTTGCAAAAACTCTGGCTGGGGTTTTCCACCACGATGACAGAGAGCTAAGGAGCGTTCTAAATTACGTGCCGAGTCAAAAACTTGCCGGCTTCATCAGAGGAAAAGCGTCGTAAACCAGGCCCATGAGAATAAGAACCGCCCGTTCCGGGTACTTTGTTCCAAAAGCCAATCTGGTTAGAACAATATCTGGGTCGTACCCAAGACCAACAAGTCTGATTGCGTCCTCGGAGAGCTTGTCTCTCTTTGCATAGAAGGACAAACTGGCTCCCCAATTTTTTGGTTTTGGTTTATTCAGGTGCTTTCTAAGCTGCCTGGCAAACTGAAGGAGGAACAAAAACCTTGCTCTCTTTTCCAGGTTCTCTGACATGGCCATAGAGAACCTTAGCAGACTTCCCTGGAATTGTCAAGACCCAGGGATAGCATCGTACCACTCAAAATCTGTGTTGACCACAATTTTTTTCCATCGGTACGGTGGTGAGCCTGTACCGAAAACCAATACGTCAATAGAAGAAAAGGAAGTGGTAGTTTCTTCTATATTCAAGATTAACCATCCTTGTCCGACAAGATATTTCGGCAACAGCATATTTCCTGGCAAAATGTCTTTATGAGAAATTGTCATTTTCTCATTTGCCCTCGATGCAGTAAAAATCCTTGAAGTGCGTAGGGTCTATTTCTATTTTTCGCTTCTCCTTCTCGGTCATATCAAAAACGACAAGTTGATAACAATCGTAGTCCTGCTCCTCATAGACGCTCAGAATTAAATACATTTCTGAGTCTTTGGCAAAGGTTTTATTCTTGAGGTTGGATATGATATTTCCAACCTCAAGGTCAGCTTCAGAAATCACACTGACTTTCCTTCCCTGCGTCCATCATCCTAAGCCACTTCTGGATAACCGGGGTGTGGTACTTTCCGAAAGGGTTTTGCACCGTTGGAAACTTTTTGGCAAGAGTCTTTGCCCCCGGTCCCTGATATACCCCGGAAATGCACATTTTTCCATCCCTTGACCAAATTTCATCCTGCTTTGGGCTGTGGTATTCTGTAGGGAGCCCCACATATACCGGAATCCTGTGGTTGTATTGCGAGTACGTAGGATCTACCACATAAGGGCCGTGCTGACACCAGAAGTGGTTTGCGTGCCCCGTGAGGTCAAGGTCAACGCTCTTGCGGCGGGCAAGTAGGACGAGCATGTAGGCGGCTACTCCGCACGCCCCACAAAAATCCTCATCAAAGAATCTGTAGGTTCCATCGTCCAACTGCTGCATATCGCTCCACTTGGTTCTATGATAAGACCCAGGGTAAAGCTGTGGCAGAATGGACCGAACCTGAAGCCCAAGTGACCGGAGAAGGTTGGATGTTTCCCTGTCCATGTAGAGTTTAGGATAGCAGAAAACCCACGCCAGTCAAGAGGTTTTCCCGCTATCCATCTTCCTGCCGGAGGCGATTTTTTCCCAATGTGTATAAAAGTCCGTATCAGCGAAGAAGAAGCACCTTATCTGTCTACGTAGACAAAAGCCAATAAAAAATTTCTCTACATCACAGTCGGAAATACACAGGATTTTATCCCCGATTTCAAAATAAATC
>Ga0233416_10000702_pt1 | contig 10352 bp, 9 predicted proteins | sample Sediment_Towuti__2_FD_188638 | JGI IMG/M metagenome (GOLD analysis project Ga0233416, IMG submission 188638) | Sediment microbial communities from Lake Towuti, South Sulawesi, Indonesia - Sediment_Towuti_2014_0_MG | ecosystem: Environmental > Aquatic > Freshwater > Lake > Sediment | place... | reverse complement strand
CCCGATTTACTTCCTGGGCAAGATTATCGTGCTGCTGGTCGTGGCGGTGTGGGTGCGCGCGACGCTGCCGCGCTTCCGCTACGACAAGCTCATGGCGTTCGGTTGGAAGCTGATGCTGCCGCTGGCGCTCGGCAACGTCGTCGTGACGGCGCTGGCGATCCTGCTGCGGAGTTAGAGTGTAGAGTTAGAGTGTGGAGTTAGAGTGAGAGTAGGTGCGAGGCAATGCCATGATCTTTGAGCTGTTTAAGGGGTTCAAGACGACGCTGAAGGAATTCATCACGCCGCCGGTGACGATCCAGTACCCGGAAATCCAGCGGCCGGTGCGCCAGCGCTTCCGGGGCCGGCACGAGCTGCGCCGTTACAGCGACGGGCTGGAGCGCTGCATCGGGTGTGCGCTGTGCGCTGCCGCATGCCCCGCCGATGCGATTTACGTCGAAGCGGCCGAGAACACGGACGAGGAGCGCTATTCGCCCGGCGAGCGCTACGCCAAGACGTACGAGATCAATATGCTGCGCTGCATCTTCTGCGGCTACTGCGAAGATGCCTGCCCGACGGACGCGATCGTCCTGACGAATACGTACGAGCTGAGCGCGTTCGACCGCAAAGGGTTGATCTACACGAAGGACATGCTGATTGTCCCGCCGCCGGAGGGCAGGCCGGGCACGCCGCAGAAGGTATCCGATCCTGAAAAGCGCACGCGCTCGATTCTGCCCGATGGATTGGTCAATGAGCCGTAGTTTGGAGATAGGAGATTAGAGATTAGAGGTTGGCGCTCAATCTCCCATCTCTCATCTCTTGTGCATACGGAGTGCCTGTGGCAACTGACATCATCCTTTTCGTCATCCTGGCCGCGATTGCCATCGTTTCCGCTATCGGGATGATCGTGACGCGCAACGCGGTGCACTCGGCGCTGCTGCTCGTGGTGGTGATGTGCGCGCTGGCGATCTTCTTCCTCGGCCTGGGAGGGCCGTTTATCGCCATGGTGCAAGTCGCGGTGTACGCCGGCGCGATCATGGTGCTGTTCCTGTTCGTGGTGATGCTGCTCGGCGCGGAGCGCGTCGGCGCGCAGAGCGGTCTGAAGTGGCAAATACCGGCGGCGCTGGCGCTCGGCGCGGCGCTGCTGGTCGTCTCCGGGCTGCTGCTGTTCAGCACGCAGACGACGGCGGCGGTCGAGCCGCAGCCAGCGGCGGGTTTCGAAACGATCCTGCCCGAGGCGTGCGCCGAAGACGTCGCCGAGATCCAGGCATCGGGCGTCGTGCAGGGAACGCCGTGCCTGGTTGGAGACTCACTGTTCACCACCTATCTCGTTCCCTTCGAGGTCGTGTCGATCCTGCTGCTGGCGGCCATGGTCGGCGCGGTGGTGCTGACGCGGCGACCGAGGGAGCAAGGCGCATGAGCAGCCAAAGCTTCGCCCTACTGTATCCCTACCTGCTCGGTCTGAGCGCCCTGATCTTCACGTTGGGCGTGATCGGCGTGCTGGCGCGGCGCAACGCCCTGATCATCTTCATGTCGGTCGAGCTGATGCTCAACGCGGCGAATCTCGCCTTCGTGACTTTCGCCCGGCAACTCAACCAGCTCGACGGGCAAGTGTTCGTCTTCTTCGTCATGGTCGTCGCGGCGGCGGAGGTGGCTGTCGGCCTGGCGCTGATCACGACGATCTTCAAAACGAAGAAATCGACGAACGTCGACGACATTAGCGCGATGAGAGGGTAGCACGTCGGGTTCGGCGTTCAGTAATTGGTGATCGGTGATGGAACGGCGCGCAGCGTTAGAGCAGATTTGCCAGAAGTTCAACGTGGCGATCTTGTACGTCTTCGGCAGTCGCGCCGACGAAGTGTGGAATTGGCTAGCTGGCAACATCGCCGAACTTCCTCCCGGCCCTTCGGATGTGGATGTCGGCGTCAAAGCCGTGCCGGGTGTGAAGTGGTTGGTCGAGGATAAAGTTCATCTGGCTCTCGATCTGGAGGATTTGTTTGGATGCAGCCGCGTCGATCTGGTCGTGCTGGATGGGGCGAACCCGTTCCTGGCCGATGAGATCATTCGCGGCAACCGGCTGTATGCGCGGGACGAGTACCAGGCTGATGAGTACGATTTGTTCGTCCTGCGGCGGGCCGGCGATCTGGCTCCGCTGGAGCGCGAGTGGATGTCTCACATCCTGAGAATGAGCTTATGATGCCTGGGCCTGTCTCAGCGCGAGTGATCAGTGGCCGGCTGGCGATCATTGACAGCTTGCTGCGGCAAATCCGGGCTCTGCCTCTGGAGACTCGCGACGCCTTTCTGGCCGATCCACGCAACACGGCGGCCGCCGAGTCGTGCCTGCGGCGCAGCCTCGAGGCTTTGCTCGACATCGGCCGTCACGTTCTGGCAAAAGGCTACGGCATTGCCGTGAGTGAATACAAGGCTGTCGCGACAACTCTGCAAAAGCAAGGCGTCCTCGCCGAAGATGAAGCCGCGGTCCTGCATGCTCTGGCCGGGTACCGCAACCGAATGGTGCATTTCTATTACGAGATTTCTGAAGAGGAATTGTACTCGATTTGCGCCCGCGAATTAGGCGACATCGAGCGCATCGCCGACGCGTATCGTCGTTGGCTGAAGCAGCACCCGGACAGAGTGGGGTGAGCATGACCGACGTTTTTGACATGGCCTGGCTGATCATCGCCTTCCCGATCATCGGCCTCCTGATCAACCTGATCTTCGGGCGGCGCATGAGCGAGCGCGCCATCGGCGCGGTCGCCTCGCTGGCGGCGGGCGCGGCGTTCCTCGTGTCGCTGGGGGTCGTCGTCGCGCTGATCGGCATGGCGCCGGAAGCGCGCGTCGAAGGCGTGGATGTGCCGCTGTACACATTCTTCCACATCGGCGAGACTGAAATCGCGTTCGGCCTGAAGCTCGACGCGCTGTCCGCGACGATGCTGATGGTCGTCACCTTCGTCGGCTCGCTGATCCACGTGTACGCCATCGGCTACATGCATGGCGACCCGCGCGTCCAGCGCTTCTTCATCTATCTCAACCTGTTCATGGCCGCCATGCTCACGCTCGTGCTGGCCGACAACTACTTGATGATGTTTTTCGGCTGGGAAGGCGTGGGCCTGTGCTCGTTCCTGCTCATCGGTTTCTGGTTTGAGAAGGACGCGAACGGCGACGCCGCGCGCAAGGCGATGGTGGCCAACCGCATCGGCGATTGGGGCGTCATGCTGGCCATGCTGGCGATGTTCGTCGGCGTGGGCACGCTGCAATTCAACGAGGTGTTCGAACGGGCAGAGCACGGCGAATTCTCTGCGCTGCTGGCGACCGGGGTCACGCTGCTGCTGTTCCTGGGCGTGACCGGCAAGAGCGCGCAGATTCCGCTGTACGTGTGGCTGCCCGACGCGATGGCCGGCCCGACGCCCGTCTCCGCGCTGATCCACGCCGCGACGATGGTCACAGCCGGCGTGTATCTCATCGCGCGCTCGGAGCCGATCTTCCATCTCGCGCCCGAGGTGCAGGGCTTCGTCGGCGTCGCCGGCGCGGTCACTGCGCTGTTCGCCGGGTCGATCGCCGTGGCGCAATTCGACATCAAGAAGGTGCTGGCGTACTCGACTGTGTCGCAGTTGGGCTTCATGGTCAGCGCGGTCGGCATGGGCGCGCTCGTGGCAGGTATTTTCCATCTCCTGACGCACGCCTTCTTCAAGGCGCTGCTGTTCCTGGGCGCCGGCTCGGTGATTCACGGCGTCGAGCACGGGCATCATCACTTGAGCTCCCACAGTTCCCATAGTTCCCACGACAGTCACCACGAAGCGCCGTTCGATCCACAAGACATGCGCAACATGGGCGGACTGTGGAACCGGATGCCGGTGACGAAGTGGGTGTACCTTGTCGGCGCGCTGTCGCTGGCCGGTATCGTTCCGCTGGCCGGCTTCTGGAGCAAGGACGAAATCCTGCTCGAAGCCACCGCGCTGAACCAGGCGGCGTTCGTTCTCCTCTTGATCGCAGCGGGCTTCACGGCGTTCTACATGACGCGGCAGGTGCTCATGATCTTCTTCGGCAAGCCGAAGAGCGAGGCCGCCGCGCACGCCGCCGAAAGCCCGAAAGTGATGACGATCCCGCTGATTGTCCTCGCCTTCTTCTCGGCGACGGTCGGCCTGATCAACGCGCCGGGCCTCAGTCTTTTCTCGACCTGGCTGGAAGGAGAAGCGCACGGCGAGTTCAATGTGTGGCTCGCCGCCGGGGCGACGGCCCTGGCGCTGTTCGCCATCGGCGCCGGCTACGTGGTCTATCGGCCGCGTGAGGCGCCGGGCGCGCTGGACGATCCCTTGCGCAAGACCGGCTCGATCTTCACCGTCCTGAATCGGAAGTACGCGATCGACGAGATTTACGATCTCCTCTTCATCCGGCCGTTCAAGCGGCTGGCGCGCGTCCTGGCCGACGTGGTCGACGGGCGCTTCTGGCACGATTGGTTCCACGACGTCGTGGTGGCCAGCACGTTCAACCGCCTGGCCGACTGGACGGCTTTCCCGCTCGACAAAGGCGTCGTCGATCGCTTCTTCGACGGCGTCGGCCACGCCGTTCGCCGCAGCGCGGGCGAGATGCGGCGCCTGCAGACCGGCTACGTGCGCAACTATGCGCTGGTCGTGCTGATGGGCGTCGTCGCCATCGTCGTGTGGTTCGCGTGGCGCGTGTTCGGACAATAATCGCGAGGTGACCGGCACCTCCAAGGTGCCGGTCACCTACGAGGAACGACTCTATGGATCTCACCGGCATACCTCTTGTCACGATTGTCACGTTCTTTCCCTTGCTCGGCATTCCGGTCTTGCTCCTGCTGCGGAACGACCAGGAGCAGGCCATCAAGCGTGCGGCGATGACCTTCTCCGCGCTGGCGTTCGTCCTCTCTCTCGGCCTGGTCTTCGGCGGCTTCGACCTTCGCGAGGCCGGCTTCCAGTTCGAGGAAAATGTGCCGTGGATCCCGGCGTGGGGCATCAACTATCACGTCGGCGTCGACGGCATCAGCATCCTGCTCGTGCTGCTGACCACGCTGATCATGCCGATCGCGATCCTGTCGTCGTGGACCGCCATTCACGACCGGCTCAAGCAGTACATGATCTTCATGCTGCTGCTGGAAACGGCGATGCTCGGCGTGTTCGTATCGCTCGACCTGTTCCTATTCTACGTATTCTGGGAATTCTCGCTGGTGCCGATGTACTTCCTGATCGGCATCTGGGGCGGACCGCGCCGCGTGTACGCCGCGATCAAGTTCTTCCTGTACACGATGGCGGGGTCGATCCTGATGCTGTTGGCGATCTTGTGGCTGGGCGTCAACGGCGGCACGTTCGACCTGGTGCGGTTGGTCGAGAACAACGCCTGGCTGGCGACTGCGCCCGAGATGCTGTTGTTCATCGGCTTCGCCGCCGCTTTCGCCATCAAGGTGCCGATGTGGCCGCTGCACTCGTGGTTGCCCGACGCGCATGTCGAGGCGCCGACGGCCGGCTCGGTGATCCTGGCGGGCATCCTGCTGAAGCTGGGCACTTACGGCTTCCTGCGCTTCAACCTGACGCTGTTTCCAGAGGCCAGCATCCAGGCCGCGCCGGTCATCGGCGCGCTGGCGATTATCGGCATCATCTACGGCGCGATCGTGTCGTATCCCCAGCGCGACGTGAAGAAGCTGGTGGCGTATTCGTCGGTGTCGCACTTGGGCTTCGTCATGCTGGGTATCTTCGCGCTCACGCCGCAGGGCATCCAGGGCGCGATCCTGCAGATGGTGAACCACGGCCTGAGCACCGGCGCACTGTTCTTGATCGTCGGCTTCGTCTACGAGCGCAAGCACACGCGCGAGCTGAGCGCGTTCGGCGGGCTGTGGAAGATCATGCCTATCTACGGGACGATCTCGCTGATCGTCGCGCTGTCGTCGATGGGCTTGCCCGGCCTCAACGGCTTCGTCGGCGAGTTCACCATCCTGCTCGGCTCGGCCGCGTCGCGCAGCTACGGAAACGCCGGCTTGTTTACGGCGCTGGCCGCGACCGGCGTCATCCTGGCCGCCGTGTATCTCCTCTGGATGTTCCAGCGCATGTTCATGGGCGAGGTCAAGGACGAGAACAAGAGCCTGCTCGACCTGAATCGGCGCGAAATCTGGGTGATGGCGCCGCTGGTCATCCTGATTTTCGTCATCGGCCTGTACCCGCAGCCGTTCTTCAGCGCCATGTCGGCGTCGGTCGAGCAGGTGGTGGCGACCTTCGGCGGTCTGGTGGCGGGTGGGCATTGATGGAACAGTGATCAGTGGTCAGTGATCAGTGATCAGTAAACACCGGCCACTGCTCACTGACCACTGATGACTGATCACTGATCACTGATCACTGATAACTGATAGCTGACGAGAACCTCATGGAAGTTACAACCCTCGACTACCTGTCCATCCTGCCGATGACTCTGCTGGCCGTGTGGGCGATGGCGTTGATGCTGATCGAGCTGGTATTGAAGCGCAAGGCGCTGGTGGGCTGGCTGGCGCTGATCGGCTTCGTCGTCGCCGGCGCGGCGAGCGTCTGGCTGTGGGCGCAAAATGGCGGCGCGACCCGTTACGGGTTCGGCGGGATGGTCGCCCTCGATCCGTACGCTTTGTTTTTCGGGCTGGTGGGCATCCTGGCCGGCGCGCTGGCCGTCCTTCAATCGTTTCACTACATTCGCGATCGGGGCATCGGGCGCGGCGAGTATTATGCGCTGCTCATGATCAGCGTGTCGGGCATCGTGCTGATGGCCAGCGCCAACAACCTGATCCTCGTCTTCATCGCGCTGGAGCTTCTATCGATCCCGCTGTACGTGCTGGCCGGGTTTGCCTGGCCGGATACGCAGTCGGAAGAGGCGGCGATGAAGTACTTCCTGCTGGGCGCGTTCGCATCCGGCTTCCTCCTGTTCGGCATCGCGCTGGTATACGGCGCGACCGGCACGACCGATCTGGCCGCGCTGTCCCAGAATCTGACCCGTTCACCGCTGCTGCTCATCGGTGCGGGGCTGCTGCTGGTCGGGCTGGGATTCAAGGTCGCCGTCGTGCCGTTCCACATGTGGACGCCGGACGTGTACGAGGGCGCGCCGACGCCGGTCACCGGTTTCATGTCGGTCGGCGCGAAAGTCGCCGGGTTCGCGGCGCTGGTGCGTATCTTCGCCCTCGCCTTCGGCTCGCTGCAGGCTGACTGGGTGCAGGTCGTCGCGATCATCGCCGCGCTGACGATGCTCCTGGGCAACGTCGTCGCCATCATGCAGAACAACGTCAAGCGCATGCTCGGCTACTCGAGCATTGCGCATGCCGGCTACATCCTGATGGGCGTCGCGGCGGCGGGGACGGGCGATCCGGCCGCGCGCGACGCGCAGCGGGGCGTGGCCGGTGCAATGTTCTACCTGCTGGCCTATGCCTTCACCAACCTCGGCGCATTCGCGGTCATGGTCATGCTGGCCCCCACGGATGGCAAGGCGGTCGAGGATCAGTCGTTCAGCGCGTATCGCGGCCTGGCGCGGCGCAATTTGCCCGCCGCTGTGGCGATGGCTTTCTTCATGCTCAGCCTGACCGGTATCCCGCTGACGGGCGGCTTCGTCGGAAAGTATTATCTCTTCTGGGCGGCGATCGAGGCCGATCTGAGCGGGCTGGCGCTGATCGGCGTGCTGACCACGGTCGTGTCGGCGTTCTATTACTTGCGCGTCGTGATCGAGATGTTCATGCGCGAGCCGTCGCAGGAGGTCGAGCCTGCCCGATACCGGACGCTGACTTTCTCCGTGGCATTGACGATGGCGGCCACGTTCATCCTCGGCGTGCTGCCGTCGAGCCTGCTGTCGCTGGTGCAGCAGGCGACGCAGGCGTTATTTGGATAGCACGCCCCTGACGCCATTGCGCTACGCCAGGACGATCGTCTCGTGCGCCTGCGCCGGCAGGCTGACGTCGATCCCGTTCGCCATCAGGTCTTCCCCGGAGCGGCTGCCGTAATTCGCGCCCGACGAGGCGGCGAGCGCATACACTTTCGCCGGGTTCAGCCCTTGCGGCTTGACGGTGTACGTGTCCGGCCCGCCCAGGCCGCGCCCGATCAGCAGGACGCCTCGACTCGCGCCCGGCTCGACCGCCTGGATCGCGTCCCATGAAATCTGATAGCGGCTCCCCCCGGTGCCGTTGAACGACGGCGCGACGAGGTGATACACGCGCCCGTCGCGAACGATCGGCCGGATGCTCTTGTATGCACTCACGGCGCTCGCCAGCGCCGCCGCGTCCTGCGCCGGCAAATCGGTCATCAAATTCCACGGCCCGCCGAAGAAGTAACTCCGCGTCTGGTAGTCGAACGGCAGGGCCTCCGCGCCCATGTACTTGGAGACGAAAGCAGGCGGGAAAAAGTGCGTCACGCCGAACGACGCGCCGCGATTGCGCGCCGCCTGGTTGTAGTCGTCGCACAGCGCCGTGTCGTAGCGGCGCAGCATGCCGAAATCCATCACGCGCCCGCCGCTCCAGTTATTCTCGATCATCACGTTCGGATGGCGCGCCCGCACGCCGTCGATCAGCTCCCACAGCGCCAGGACGTTGCGATGCTCGGAGTCCGTCGCCTGGTGCCACGCCGCGTGCGCCGGGTTGTCGCAGCGCGTGATCGTCTCGAAGTCCTGCACGAAGACGTCCACGTCGAACTCGTCGATCAGGCGATCGAACTCGGCGGCCACCCACGCCCGCGCGCCCGGGTGGCTCAGGCATAGCACTTGTGTGTTGAACGATCCCTCGATGGGCGCGCCGCCGTGCGTCGCCAGCCAGTCGGGATGCGCCTGCGCGACCGCCGAAGCCGGATCGACGTTGGCGAAGGCGAACCACAGTCCGGCCGCCATGCCCTTGCCGTGAATCGCGTCGACCGAGGCGCGCAGCCCATTCGGAAAGCGCGCCGGATGCGACGTCCAGTCGCCGATGCGCTCCTCCCAGCCCTCGTCGATCGTCACTGCCTCGACGCCGATCTGGGCCGCCCGATCGGCGAACGCGGCCAGGCCGGCCTCGTCGATGTCCGGCCCGTACCCCCACGTATCGGCCATGACGTAGGGGTGCTCCGCCCCGGCAGGCACGCGTATCGACGGCCGCGAGGGGATGTAGTGGGTCTTCGCCAGCCGGTGCGTGAGGTGCACGGCCTCGTCGAGCGCGCCCTCGAACGGGCCGACGAACGCGGCCGGCGATGCCACGCGCTCGCCCGGCTCGACCGCGCGCGCAAATTCCGGCCGCCAGTGGCCGATGCCGATGCGGCCCTGGCCGGAGTCATCCAGCGACAGGTGAGCTTCGCACGCGCCGCTCCACTCGACGCCGCCGAACAAGCCTGCGCCGATGCCCGGCCGGTGAAACGCGAACCAGCCGCACGATGGCCGATAGGTGACGACGTTGTAGCCGCCTACATCGTATGCGGCGTACGGCCCCATCACCAGATGCCGCTCCTGGCCGGGGTTTTGGAGCGTCTCGCGGTGCGCGACAAACGAATCGTCTGTGTGGTTCCACAGCCAGCTGAACGGCGCAACCCATACGACTTCGAGCGCGCCGGCCGCGCCCAGCGTCAGCGCGCCGAAGGATTGCGTCTCTAACTGGCGCGCGCCGGCGTCGACGTTCTCGTATTCCGTCCAGGAACGGACGACCGGCGCATCGGCCCACACGTGGAAATGAGCATGAACGCGGATCGGGCGCGACATGTGTTGCAGGGTCGCCGCCAGCTCCGCTCCGTCGCCGGAATTGATCGCCGCCGATTCGACCAGCGCCCAACCGTCCGCGGAAGTCAGCTCCGCGTCCTCTTCCTTCAGGAAGAACACCGGCGACACCGCCGAAGCGCACCAATCCCGCCCGCTCGCTTTGTGGAGAAACGATCTCGTAAAAAGCCCACTGCCGATGAAGGCGACGCGCTGCTCGACGAGATCGTTGCCGATAGCCCAGGCGCCGCCGCCCAGATCGGTGACATACGCGCCGCTTCTCGCCACGAACGGCAGGTAGATTTTATAGCCATCAGGGGGAGGCGCCGCCGCGCCCAGCATCGCGGAGAGCGCGCGCAGGAAATCACGCCGTGTCCACTTCATCGTAGGTTTCCTCCATCGATTAGAGCCTGTCTGAAAAGGCCACCATGGGAACTACCATGTCACCAGGACATCAGGTATTTCAGTAGCTCCTCAGCCTGCGCTGCGACGTCATTCCCGCACGCTTCAAGCGGGAATCCAGAAGCCCTGCCGGCGGTGGCCCTGGATGCCCGGCACAAGCATTCGGTGCCCGACAGAGACATTCGGGCATGACGGCTGAGCAGTTACGTGCCTTCGTGTCTTGGTGGTAGGTTTTCGGACAGCCCCTTAGCGCGGGCGCGACCGGTAACGGCCTTCCGCCGCTAGCGCCGCGTCCAGGATCGCCT
>Ga0233416_10000700_pt1 | contig 10374 bp, 5 predicted proteins | sample Sediment_Towuti__2_FD_188638 | JGI IMG/M metagenome (GOLD analysis project Ga0233416, IMG submission 188638) | Sediment microbial communities from Lake Towuti, South Sulawesi, Indonesia - Sediment_Towuti_2014_0_MG | ecosystem: Environmental > Aquatic > Freshwater > Lake > Sediment | place... | reverse complement strand
TCCCCATGAGACCCGCAGGCGGTCTCGCTCGTCCGAAACAAGGCAAGTTACAAGTGGCGGCAAAGACTTTGCAGCAGGGATCGCTTGCGCGGGGGTTTAGCTGGACGGCGGTGCTTCTGCTGGTGGTGCTGGCGGCGAGTCCCCTTCCGGGCCAGCAGGTGAGCCCGGCACCCCCAACCTCGCAGATTATACGCTTGGAGGAGATTAGACCGGGGATGAAGGGTGTGGCGTATACGGTTTTTGCCGGAGATACGATTGAGCCGTTTGAGCTCGAAGTCATCGGCGTGCTGCCCAACCTACTGGGGCCAAAGCAGTCTATCGTGTTGGTCCAACTGAAGGGCGCCAAGGTGGAGCACACGGGGGTGGTGGCGGGGATGAGCGGAAGCCCGGTGTGTATCGAAGGCAGACTGGCAGGGGCTCTCTCGCTGAAGTTCGGGATTTTTACGAAGGAGCCCCTGGCCGGAGTAACGCCGATCGAAAGCGTGCTGGAAGCAAACCAAGCCACAGGGTCGCAGAGGACGCAGAGCCAGAGCACAGGATTCGAAAGGCAAGTGGCGGACGGAGACGGCTCACTGTATGGCGCAAGCGGACCGTTCGCGCTGCCGCCGCATGTGGCCGAGCGAGTGGGGCTCAGGAGTGGAGCGTACCTGGAGCCGATTGAAACCCCGCTGGTGTTTGCCGGTTTCCACCGCGCAGCGGTGGACCGGTTTGCGCAGGATTTAGCGGAGTACGGCGTGGTGGCAGCCCAGGGAGGCACAACTGAGGCTAAGGCAGACGACAGCCAAGTCAAACCAGGGGACATGGTCAGCCTGGTGCTAGTGCAGGGGGATTTGTCGATCCAGGCGTCGTGCACGGTGACCACCCGTGTGGGAGACATGATTTATGTTTGCGGGCACCCGATCTTCGGGTTCGGGCCGGTAGAGATGCCGCTGGCACGCGGCCGGGTGCTGACGACGCTTTCGTCGGAACTGAATTCGATCAAGATTGTGAATGCCGGCGGTGTGATTGGGACCGTGACCGAGGACCGTCGAACGGCAGTGACGGGGCGAATCGGGGCGGCGCCGAAAATGATCCCGGTGGAGCTCACGTTTGCTACGCCAGCGGGAGAAAAGAAGTACCGGTTTGAGATCGTTGACCACAACAAGCTGACGCCGCTGCTGATGGCAAACACAGTGTTCAACGGCGTGGTGGCCACGCCGGCCTATCGGGAAGGAACAACCCTGCGGCTCTCGGGCGGGATCGAGATTGCGGATCATCCGCGGGTAATCCTGGACAACCTCTTTGCGCCCACCGACCAGTTCATTCCAGATGGGGCGTTTCTGGCGGGCGCGGTGCAGGGAACGTTTGCGAGGATTTATTCCAACCCATACGAGCGGGCGAAGATCGCAAGCATCACGCTGCGCGTCGAGAGCATCCCGGAGCGAAGGTCGGCGACGATCGAAAGTGCATGGACGGACAAGACGGAGGTCTTGCCGGGCGAAGCCATGACCGTCAAGGTGCTGCTGCGGCCGTGGCGAGGGCCGACAGTCGTCAAGGAGATTGCGATTACGGTGCCCCAACAGGCGGCGCGGAACACGTCGCTGCGCGTGCTGGTGAGCGACGGGCCGACGCTGAATCGGATGGCACAGTTGCAGACGTTTGGCGTGGCGGGACGGTTGGGGAGTTTGGGCCAGTTGATCGGGCTGATCAACCGCGAGCGGCGGAACAGCCGGCTGTACGTAACGCTGTTGGTGCCGAATCCGACGCTGCTCGTTGAAGATAAGGAGTTGCCGAACGCCCCTCTTTCAGGCATCAACCTGCTGGATCAGCGACGCGGGACGACAGGGTCGCTGCTGCTCAGAGAGTCCACTGCGGGAGAGTGGTCGGCAGAGATGGACCGCGTGATCAGCGGGCAGCAATCGGTGGTAATTCGAGTGCGGTGAGCGTCAGGCAGCAAAGTCGTGGGGTTGGGGAAGATCCGCAACACGTAACAAGCAGGACGTCGATCGTTGGCCGTGATCGGAGACATTAGGCGGCGGGCAAGTCTGCGACGCGAGTCCTGAAGGATTTGTGTGAGGAGAACGATGAAGATTTCCAAAACTGGGGCCCTGGTCATCGGAATTGCGATGGCGACGGGAATAGTGCGGGTGGGAGCCGAACAGACGAGACGCTGGCGGCAGGCAAGCTACGAGGAATTTGAGAAGGGGACGGCCAAGGGAGTGGCGCTGCGCAGCGACGGCACACTGCGGCTGGCGCCGAAGTTTGTGCAGGTGGTCGATCCGAACGTGGCCTACTTGTGGGCACTGAAAGCAGACAGCAAAGGAAACCTTTACGCAGCGGGAGGGGCGAGTGCGAAAGTCGTGAGGGTGGACGCGTCGGGCACAGCCACCACCGTGTTTGAATCGAGTGAGATGGCAGCACAGGCACTGGCGCTGGATGAAAAGGACAACTTGTACGTGGCGACTTCGCCGGATGGAAAGGTCTATAAGGTGACGCCGAAGGGCGAGAAGACAGTTTTCTTCGAGACGAAGACAAAATATATATGGGATCTGGTGCTGGCGGCAGACGGGACGCTCTATGTAGCAACGGGAGACAAAGGTGAGATTTTTGCGGTGTCGCAGGACAGTAAGGGAGGGGTGTACTACCGGGCGGAAGAGACGCACATCCGATCGCTGGCATTTGACGCGAAGGGAAATTTGATCGCGGGGACGGAACCAAGCGGGCTGGTGATTCGCCTGACGAAAGGCGCGAAGGGCGAGACGGCGCCACAGGCGTATGTCCTGTACGAGACGGCGAAGAAAGAGATCACGGCGCTGGCCACGGACAGGTCGGGGAACATTTATGCAGCGGCAGTGGGAGAGAAACCACGGCCGACGCCGGCGATACCGACGCTTCCCGCGCAGCCGGCGCCAACACCTACAACGACACCGACCCAAGTGGGCCAGCAACTAGCGGCGGCAATCGGTCAGACGGGATTTCCGCAGCAGCCCACCACGTTTGTGCCTTTTCCACCGGCGGTGGGTGGGGCAGTTTACAAGATCGCGGCGGATGGCTCACCCACTGAACTGTGGAACTCGCGCGAGGACTTGGTCTACACACTCGGCTTTTCAGCAACTGGTAAGCTCTTGCTTGGGACAGGGAACCGAGGAGCAATTCTCCTACTCGAAGGGAACGACGTCCATTCCAACCTGGTGAAAACGTCCTCTTTACAGGTGACTGCACTCGTGGCTGGGCCGAGCGGGAAGGTATACGCAGCGACGGCGAACCCCGGAAAGGTGTTTGCTGTCGGACCAGAGGATGAGGCAGAAGGCACGTTTGAGTCGCAGGCGTTTGACGCCCGAATCTATGCCCAGTGGGGGCGAATCGAGTGGTGGGGGGAAACCACCAGCCCGGCCAAGGACGCGAAGGAACCACCCATTGCGATTTACGTGCGGACCGGAAATACGTCCAACCCGGAGGCCAACTGGAGCGCCTGGGCGGGGCCGTACACGAACGGGTCGGGCGAAAAGGTCAATGTGCCCGCGGCTCGATTTGCGCAATGGAAGGCTGTGCTGAAGAACCGAGGGGTGACGCCAAGCCTGTCGTGGGTCAGCTTGGCGTACCTGCGGAAGAACGTGGCGCCTACCGTCGAGGCCGTCGTCGTGCAGAATCCAAATGTACGTGTGCAGGGCTTTGTCCAGCCGCAAACTGACCGGCCTGGACAGCAGGCCGTGCAGTTGAAGCAGCCACCATCAACAAGCGACTCAGCTACATTTCGTGCGGCGTCCACGAGAGTTACGGCAGATCCAGCACAGCCGGAACGCGCGGCGTCGCGGTTTGAAGCGCCACCGCAGGGATTTGCCGCCAAGGGCTATCGCGGTGTGTTGTGGAGCGCGCAGGATGAGAACGGAGATGAGCTGAGCTATTCGGTCTATTACCGCGGGGAAGGCGAAAAGAGCTGGAAAGCTCTCAAGGAAAAAGTTGAGCAGAGGTTTTTTACCTGGGATTCGACGACGATGCCCGACGGCGCGTACTACCTGAGGATTGTGGCCAGCGACGAGCCGTCGAATCCGCCGGCGGACGCCCTCGAAGGGGAGCGAATCAGCGAGAGGTTTGAAGTGGACAATACACCGCCGGTGGTGGACAAGCTGCGGGCAGAGGTGACAGGCGCGGAGACGAGTGTCCTGTTTGAGGCGCGGGACCCGTCGAGTGCGATTGCGCGGGCGGAATACAGCGTGGATGCCGGCGAATGGACGCTGGTCTTCCCCGTGGGACGGCTGAGCGACGCGCCGCAGGCCAGCTACAGGATTGTCCTGCCCCGCCTAAACCCCGGGGAACACACCGTCGTGGTGCGAGTGTTCGATCAGTTTGAAAACATGGCCAGCGCGAAGGTGACGTTTGTGATGGTGCGGAGATAGCCTTCGGCTTTCGGTCGCCAGGCGTTTGTCGTTCGAGAACCTCATCCAGCCCGCTCTCCTGAGGACCCTGAATGTTGCCCCAGGGGGCACGATGTCTCGTGCCCCTTGGGATACCAAGAAAAATTGACTAGCTGACCCAGCGTTCCGTTGAGGCAATGGCTTCGAGGCGGTCGAAATGGACGCCGACCCCGGGAGGGCCGCCGGCGAAGGCGTGCCGCTCGACACGGACGACCCGCCCAGTGCAGCGCACTTGCGTCGGCGGCTTGCCACTAACCTCCGTAGGCATACGGAGATTCATCTCCAGTTGGGCGCCCACGGCAGGCGGAGTTTCCGAGAAGAAGTATGCGCCGTTCTGGGAGAGATTGACCGTTTCGGTTACCTGGTAGTTGGAGTCGGTAGCGGCAAGCACTCGGAAGCGAAGTGGAACCTTCAGATTCAGACGAGTCGACGCACGACGTTCAGTAAGTTTCATGAGGCCTCCCGGCGCGCAGAAAGGGGGGAGCGACGCCGTACAGTTAGGATGTGGAAGGGGGTAAAACAGCCTTGCACAGATCCGGGGCAAAAGGAATAGTACTCGGACGGCTTGCACGGGAAGGTAAACAGGGAACGAGGGCGCATAAGCACGGCGCGAAAGGGCAACTACAACAAGCAGAAGATTGACGCGCCAAGCCTGAAATGATAGGGTGCGTGGCCAGAATGCAATTCCGCCGGAGCAGACGGCCGACAACCTGATTCTGAGAAGCGAGGAACACGTTCCATGGAACAAGTCCTACCGCCTTCGGGCCAACTCGCGACCCCGCGCCGGCTTACCCCATTTGAACTCGTCAATGTCTACGAAGAAGGATTCAACCTGGCGGTGATCCCGCCGGAGCAGAAGGCGGAGATGATGCGCCACGGGATTGTGACCACGTTTCCGACTGCGGGAGCGGTGATCCTCGGGATCATCACGCTAAACATCTTCGCGTTGATTTATTTCGGGCTCAAACATTCCAAGCTGCCTAGAATCAAATCGGATGACTTCGGAGCGGGTCGCGCGATCGGATTCATCTTTATCCCGTTCTTTAATTTCTACTGGATCTTCGTCTTCTGGGGTCGCCTGGCGGACCGGATCAACCTGCAATTTCGCCTGAGGGGGGAGCTGCCACCGGTGTCCAAGGGACTGGCGGTGGCAATTCCGATTCTGACCGTCACCTCGCTCATCCCGTTTGTGGGCATTGCGACCGGGCTGACGAACCTTTTCATCCTAATACCCATCATTGGGTCACAAATCCAGAATGCCTCGAACCGGCTGGCGGAGTGGAACATGGCGGCGGCCAGCGCGATGAGACAAAGCACGGCCTGAGAAAAAGACTCCCACCCAAGGAAGAAGCACGAGCAAAGTTCCCGCTGCGCGCGCGACCGACCGCGAACACCCTGGCACTGCCCGCGTAGGATGCAGCGTGCCGAATCACGCTGCACAGCAGGAGTGCCTATGCCATCAAGGCGGAAGATGGCCGGCACAGAGCCAGCCGCTACAAATGCGTGAAGTCAGGAAGGAGATTCTTCGGGAGGGCGGATGCGGCGGAAGGAAAAGTAGAGGAGCAGGTCGTAGGCAATCTTGGTGGAGCCACAGAGAAAGAGAGGGGCGGCGAGAGCCAAGCCAGTCATGCTGAGGCCGGCGAAGTAGGGAGCGATGGCGTAAGCGATATTGCGGGTAAGCGTCGTCATGCCGCTGGCGAAAGGACGTTCTTCGGGACGCACGACAGCCAGGATGTAGGACTGGCGCGTGGGAACGTCCATTTCGACCAGAGATTCGCGGGCAAGAAAGAACACGGTGGCCCATGTGGCACTGGGAGCGAAGGGCACAGCCATCAGGAAAAGGCTCGAAGGGATGTGGGTGAATACCATGGTGTTGACGAGACCGATTTGGCGAGCGAGCCAGGCGGCAACGAGGTGCGAAGCAGCGTTGGCCAAGCGCGCGGCGAAGAAAAGGAGGCTGAGCCCGGCTTCATCGAGGCCGAAGCGACGGAAAAACCAATAGGAAACCAATGCGCCGGTGAGGAAGCCGCCGCCGAGGCTGTCCATGCCGGTCAGGGCGGCGAGCCGAGCGATGCGACGCCGAGACTCGAGAGAAATTCTCGGGCCAGAACGAAGGGAAGAGGTCTCGGCCAATTCGACGATGGGGGAGAGTCCGAGGTAGAGAATCAGGTTGAGAAGAGCGAGGAGAAGACAGAAGAGCCAGGCGAAATGGAAGGCGTCGGCGGGCGACCAGTAGAGGTGCTCGCGGAGAATGGCGGGAATGCCCGCCAGGAGACTCCCGAGAGCGAGCCCGAAGTCGAGAAGCAGACTGTACCAGGCGAGGACCAGCGTGCGTCGCTGGGGCGTGGTGGTTTCCGGCAACAACGCCTGCTCGAGTGCATAGGCGGGGCCGCGGTCGCGTCCAAGGCCGTTGATCATGCCGAAGAAGGCGCCGGCGAGAAAAATCGCGGGCTGGCGCGTGAAAGCCAGAGCGGCGAAGCCGAGGACGTTAAGCAGACCTAGAAGGAGTAACATGCGGCGGCGTCCGAGGCGTTCGGCGAAGAGGCTACTGAGAAGTGTGGCGGCCGCCGAGCCAGCCAAGCCAAGCGTCACCAACAGGCCGGCGCGGGAGAGGGACCAGTCATGCGAGTTGAGGTCGAGGACGAGAATGACGCCGGTAAGGCCGACAGACACGGAACGAAGAAAAGCGGCGGCGCAGAGCCGCTGTTGGTCGTGGGTGGGAGCCATTCGCGGAAAGAAACTATGACATAATCCGCGATTCGTAAACCCTAAAACGAAACTCGGTTCTTGTTTACTGCGGAGTGTCCAAAGTACACAATGAGGCCAGGCGAGTGAAAGTGAGCGCGCAGGCGAGGGCGGGGATGGCAGGGCCGAGCTGGCAGGCGGTGCGGGAAGCGCATGAGCGGATACGGGCGAGGATTCATCGAACGCCGGTGATGACGTCGGAGCAAATGGACCAGATGAGTGGGGCGCGGCTCTTCTTCAAGTGCGAGAATTTGCAAAAGACAGGGTCATTCAAAATTCGCGGGGCGACAAACGCAGTGTTCTCAATGAGCGAGCAGGAGGCAGCGCGAGGAGTAGCGACGGTGTCGTCGGGAAACCACGCTGCAGCGCTTTCGCTGGCAGCGCGGTGGCGCGGCGTGCCGGCATGGGTAGTGATGCCATCGAATACACCGCAGGTCAAACGGCAAGCGGTGCAGGCTTACGGGGGACAGATCCGGTTCTGCGAGCCGACGATGAAGGGACGCGAGGAAGCGTTGCGGGCACTGCTGGAGGAAACCGGCGCGGCGCTGGTGCACCCCTACGATGACGACCGGGTGATTGCGGGTCAGGCCACAGCGGCGAAGGAGTTTTTCGAAGATGGGCCGGAGCTGGATTATCTGTTGGCGCCGGTGAGCGGGGGAGGGTTGTTGAGCGGGACGGGAATTGCGGCCAAGAGTCTGAACGCCGGAGTGCGGGTAATCGGCTGCGAACCGAAGAATGCAGACGATGCGTACCGGTCGCTCCAGATGGGCGAGATACAGCCGAGTATCAACTCAAACACGATTGCAGACGGGTTGCGGGCGCAACTCGCGCCGCGAACGTTTGCTATCCTACAGGAACGAGTGGATCGGATTGTGCTGGTCAGCGAAGACGAAATCGTACAGGCGATGCGGTGGTTGTGGGAGCGCATGAAGCTGGTGGTTGAGCCGTCCGGAGCAGTCAGCGCTGCCGTCGCCGTGTTTCGGAAACTCCAGTGGGAGGGAAAGAGCGTGGGCGTCATTTTGTCAGGAGGGAACGTGGAGATGAAGAATTGAGTCTTCGCCGGATTGAGCTTTTGCCAATTGAATACAGGAAGGCGTTGACATGAGACGTGGGCCAAGGAAGGTTAGTAGCGGCCAGGAGTAAGACCCCAGAGATACCTCACCGTAGCGAATCCAGACGCAAATGAGGGATGCTGAGCAACGGCCAAACAACTGCGTCAGTTAACGACAAGCGTGACCGTGGTGGATTGCTGCGTGGCGCCGGACGTGCCGGTAACGGTGACGTTAAAAGTGCCCGCCGGAGTGCCACCGCCTCCACCCCCTCCGCCACTACCTCCACTATCTCCCCCTCCACAACCGGAGACATTGAGCACAACAAGAAGAGCGAGAAGAATGAGAGGAACAGTCGCAGCAGCCAAGCGCCAACGCGAGTCAGTGCGGAGGCGTCGGGCAGCCAGTAGTGAAGCGCAAAGCAGCGCCAAGGCTACAAACCAAAGGAGCCACGGCGCTGTGACCGGCCAGGGACGAGAAGGTGATCGTGGAGCAGGCGGCGCGAGAGAGCGCGCAGTAGTGGAGATGGTCAGAGTCGTGGAAGCTGGGTTGTTGTTGGGCGTGACAGAAGCGGGATTGAACGTGCACGCCGCCGCAGCCGGCAAGCCTGAACAGGAGAAGGTAATGGCGTTCGGGAAGCCGCCAGCCTGTGGGGTGACGTTGATGGTGAACTGGGCGGATTGGCCGGCGTTGACGGTTTGCTGGCCCGTGGGTGAAGCAACCGTGAAGGGGGGCCCGCCGGCAAGATTGGCGACGAGGTTGAAGACGGTTCTGCCGCCGTTGGCAAGCCAGGGAGGCTGGGCGGGGTCGTTGAAGGCGCTGACCATGAAGTTGTAGGTGGTGCCACTGACGGCGGTGAAGCTCACCTGGGATTGAAGGTTGGAGCCGAGGACGATGTCGTCGCTGCAAGCGACCGGAAGGCCGGGGGGAGTCCCAGTGATGACTTGCAGGATAGTGTCGTAGTTGCTGCCGATCGTGTCCACGGTGACCGAGCCGCTGCCACCGGCAGTGAAGCGATACCAGACAGACTTGGCGCGCAGATTGGAGCTGGCGCCGCCCTGGGCACAGGAAGTCGGAGGTGAGGGGTCGTTGCCTTCGACGGTGGCGGCGGAGTTGTCCACCGTGTTGGTGAAGTTGTTCGAGGAAACCAGTGTGGCATTGGCGAAGTTGTCGTTGGGCGGTGCGGGCGCCGTGACATTGACGGTGGCGAAATTCGTCGAGGGGCCGCCACCCGGCGGGGGGTTGACGACGGTGAGGACGTTGACTCCGCCAAAGGCCAACAGCGAGCTGGAGACGGTTGCCGTCAATTGAGTGGAGCTGACAAAGGCGGTGGTCACCCCCGTTGTTGCCAGATTCCATTGAACCTGGGAAGTCGAAGTGAAATTCGTGCCGTTTACGGTGATGTTTGTGTTGCCGGAGCCGGCATTCAAATTGATGGTCAGGCCCGCCCCATTGAGGTTGGCGATGCTCGGAGCACCACCGGCCACGACGAAAACCAGCGAGTTGGAGACGGTGGCACCATTGGCGACCGTGATTGGAAATGTGCCGCTGGAAGCGATCAAGCTGGAATCAATGGTGGCTGTGCATTGATTGGCGGTGGGGCAAGAAGTCCCGGTGACGCCGGTGGTGGAGCCGTTCCAGCGGACTTGCGAGGTGCCGAGAAAACCGTTGCCGTTGACGGTGAGGGTGAAGGCAGCGCCCCCCGCGGTGGCGGACGAAGGAGAGATCGAAGTGATGTTCAGAGGATCGAGCGCGGCCGTGTCCAACTGGAGGTCCCACGCGCCTCGGCCGTGGGTGGTGGCGCGAAGGACGCGCGAAGGTGCGTGGAGCCGTAGGGAAAAGACCGCCACTCGCGGCAGGCCGGTGGAGAGTGTGGACCAAGTGGCCCCACCATCCGTCGTTCGGAAGACGCCAACGTCTGTGGCAGCGTAGAGGACACGATTGCGGTCCGCGGGGTCAACGACGAGGTCATTCACGGGAGCGTTGGGGAGATTGCCGGAGATGTTGGTCCAGGAGGCGCCGGAGTTTGTGGTCTTGAAGATGTGGGCGGCAGCCCCAGTCGGAAACACAAAGCCGGAATACGTGACGTATGCGGTGGCAGGGTCTGTAGGGTCGGGAACGATCTGTGTGATGGTGCGCGCGGGGAGGCCGGTGCTGACTTCGTTGAACGTTGCCGAGCCAGCCGC
>Ga0233416_10000699_pt1 | contig 10387 bp, 12 predicted proteins | sample Sediment_Towuti__2_FD_188638 | JGI IMG/M metagenome (GOLD analysis project Ga0233416, IMG submission 188638) | Sediment microbial communities from Lake Towuti, South Sulawesi, Indonesia - Sediment_Towuti_2014_0_MG | ecosystem: Environmental > Aquatic > Freshwater > Lake > Sediment | place... | reverse complement strand
GCTCAACTACAAGACACAACAAACCGTGCTGCAAGGTTCATATTTGTCGCAGAAAGCGCAAGCGCAATTCGACTGTGCAGACGCACGCATGCGAGTGCTGACGTTTACGAACTTCTCTGGCCATATGGGAAGCGGTGATATCGTTAATAACAACATAGACGAAGACACGTGGAGACCACTTGCAACAAGGAGTGTTGGTCACGCTATACGGGAAGTAGCCTGCGGGAAGCGGTAAGCGCACTGTCCATGAGCAACCAACGCCCCACACGTGACCCGTGTCCGTCGAAGAAGCGACCATCTCAGATCTTGTGGTTGATAGAGTATTAAGCATCGCGATAGAACAAGCAGGCACAAAATCAAACCATCCCGACAAAGGGAAACCAACGTGAAGTGCCCACACTGTCTGGTTCCAATTCATGTGGTGTGGGGTGTCGTAGATCTCAGCCAGGATCGAGATTATGTTTGGTCCGTTTCGCAGGCGCAATGCCCTGCGTGCAAAAAAATGATAGTCCAGCATGTGAAAATCACTCCTACCAAGGTACCAGGGAATTCCTTCATAATCCGCCCGGAAGGTAGCTCCAAGGCACCTCTCTCCTCCTGACGTACCTGAAGCAGTTCCAGATTCGCTGTGAGTGCCGTCGTGGCAGTCAACGAGTAACCCCACCATTTTCCTCCACGGGGTCCATTCCACATATGGGACCCAGCGCACCTGGGGGAAGAGTGTGTGCACCCCACCGCCAACTTGCACCGTCCTTCGCATCCCTTTTAGAATACGCCAGCTTGCGAGGCTGTCAGGGCTTTCGCGCTCTCCTCTTACCCGGTTCCCGCCCTCTCACCTGCCATCTATCCCTGTCAAGAGGACTAAAAGTGTCGTCTCACTACTGAGAAAGAAGGTCAGAACTCCAAAGCCTCCATAAATTTTACCCACCAGTAACAAAGCAATAATCAACGAGCAATCTCGGCCGCGTAGAAGCCTGTGAGGAACACACGGAGATGACACCCAAACACAGGAGGTGATCATATGGTCACGGTTGGAAAACTGATGAAGACCAACCTTCTCGCGGTAGGCAAGGATACCTCGGTCGAGGAAGCTGCCAGGCTGATGCAGGCCTGTTCGGTGGGCAGCCTGCTGATCACGAGCGAGGACCGCCCAATTGGGATTGTTACCGAGTCAGATATTGTTAGGAAGGTCGTCGCGGCACAACAGGCTCCGCATCTTGTTCTCGTCGAATCCATCATGAGTAGCCCGATAGTCGGAATCAAGGAAGACTGTCAACTCACGCATGCTGCGGCTCTGATGAATGAGAACCATACACGTCACCTGGGGGTTACTCACGGAAACCAGTTGGTGGGCATGCTTTCCGTCCGTGACCTGCTTCATCCCGTGGCAATCGATGACTTCTAGAGAGGTCCGACACCCTACACAACTTCCAACGCTCCGGTCTTTCAGGGTAGGCCCCTTTTATCTGCAGCGAGTGGCATATCGTCCAGTCGAGCGCATAGCGACGTACTCGGTATCAGGAAATATTGTGGTCTCGCAAGTCCGTATCGAACGGAGGGAACTATGGCACAGGCATCTTCGCTCGAATCGGCTATCCAACGCCAATTGAGGGAACGCGGCAGGTGTTCGCTTGATGAACTGATCTTCTTGTTGCCAGGGTATTCGTGGGGTCAAGTGTTCGCTGCGGTAGACCGATTGACTCGAAATGGGACGGTCACGCTGAAGCAATTCCCTCCTTTCCGCTACATCCTATCGCTCGCCCACCATCGATCAGCAGGCACAGATCAAGCGAAGATTACGAAGTGTTCATGAGACACAGACGTTATTCCGTACAATGCGGCCGGTTCATCCCATATCATTCATGGGTCTGGGAGGCACCTCGCCACACTGCACCACAAGGAGTCCTTGTAATGAACACAGAACGCGAAGCAATCGGAGTTGGCATTGTGGTCTTGTCCGCTTCCTTGAAAATCTTGCATATGAATCAAAAGGCGATGCACATCCTTGCCCCACTTGCCGGGGGAGCGACAAGTCACAACACGACGCCACGCCTTATCACGCCGTTACATGAGGAGTGTCAGCGCATCCTCAGTGCCCTCCAGGATCGCCTCCAATCAAACTCTCATGAGCTGGTGCACCGAGACTCCACAATAGGCCCCTCGGCGAACTCGTTCGTAGTGAGAGGGTTTGGCCTAGTTGATCCGAGAGGCTTGCAACATTCCCGGATCGTGTTCGTGCTCACTCAGATCCCCTCATCAGCGCGCGACGTTTTCAGGGTACAAGGCGCGGGTGACCTCGTCTCCGAAACGGGGCCAGAACCTCTTCGGGTACGGGGTAGGGTGCTGTCGTCTCACCCGTCGAGTAACCCCACCATTTTCCTCCACGGGGTCCATTCCACATATGGGACTCAGCGCACCTGGGGGAGGAGTGTGTGCACCCCACCGCCAACTTGCACCTACCTTACATAGCCCGTAGAATACGCCTCCCTGCGAGGCTTTCACAGTCTCTTGCCTCTGGGCCCGTTCGCCGATTCTTTGTGCTCGCTCTGTCACCTTCATGCAGCCCATCCGTTTTAGAAGTTGAGCAAGCTCTTCGGGTGTTCCGCGTCGTGAACCATGCAGCGCAACGACGACCACAATGCCGAGTCTGCGCGTGCCGGCGCTCGCCGAATTGTTGAGAATGCGCCAAAAGTATTGGCGGGGTTGGCAGGAATCAGTGGTTTGGCCTATCTGGCTGGGTCAATTTATACAAGGTCCTATTTTTCCGAATTTGGGGCCTCATGGATCTTGGATGAGGTTCCGATGGCGACCTACTTCAGTCAAAGCTGGATTCCGCTGCTTCTGATCCTCTTCTTCGGGTACCTGGCCACCACGAACCTGGCCCTGATCGAGAGCCACGGCAACCTGACAACGAGCAAACGGTTCAAGGTATCAGTCGCAGTGGTCCATTATGGTCCGTGGCTCGTCATCGTACTCTTAGCGTTAACCCCGCTCCTCAGCACATTCGGTTACGTCACCGTTGCAATCGTCCTGTCGGTCATTTCCGTCGCCCTTCTTCTGCTGTTGTTTAGCTCCTCACTTGAACTCCTCGTTGTACGGTTCAGCAAAGCGGACCCGCGCATTGATCTGTCGATGGCCTATCTCTCTTTCGCCCTGATTGCCGCCAGCCTCTATTTTGTCCCTGCGCAGCTTGGCACGAACTGGGCACGGGTCGATCAACACGCATCATCCACCCTTCTCAAGGTGTATCTTCACGGTGATGAAGAGACGGAGTACAAACTGCTCTTCTCGGTTGGTGAGCGGTTATATGTGTTTCCGACCAGGTATGAGGGGAAATATCCACCAGTTGAAACCGCCACAGCAGCCAACGTCACATTCGTGCAACATGAGAGCAAATCTGACTGAAAGCATGCAAGCGAACGAGTCATCTCGATCATCCGATTTGCGCGCCCTCAGGGGTGGCCGAGCGGTGGTGGCCGTACTCCGCCCGACAGGCTTCGATGTTCGCCCGTGCTTCGACCAGCGAGGCGAACCGGGGAGGAGAATGACCTTCCTGTTGCCTCCATGGTAGCCTTACCCTCGACTCTCGTGCGGAGCGCCAAGCTCTCGTCGAAGGGAGGCCTCCATGTATCCCTTGCTCGTCGGACTCTGGCTCGTCCTGCTGACCGGCTGTTCGACAACGGGCACAGCCGCCCTCAAAGATCTCCCTGAGGATTGGCCTCCGTTGGGGACCACCAAGCAGGAAGTGCAAACCCGCCTGGGCCAGCCGTCCCTTCACTCCAGGAGCATCGAGCGCGATCAGCCCGTAGAAATCTGGATCTACGAGTATCAGCAGAGTGAAACACATCCGGTTCTCTTTGTGGTTAGTGCGGTAGCGGCAGCCGCGACGGGGCAGGGGAAGAGCGGTGAAGCCAAAACGCTGGTGCTCAAGTTCGACCAAGACGGGAAGATCATCGGTCGATCGGAGTCCACTCAAAAAATTGGCACGTCACCAGCGGGTCCTACAAATGAGTATGTACGCTGAGCGCCACAAGTGGTGCCAGCCGCCGTGCCACCATCGAAGATCGCTTGTTCGAGGCTCGCAGCGACAAGTGAGTCCCCTCCTTCCTCCGCGTATTTCACCACGCTATTCGCAACACGTTCCGCCGAGAGTCTCTGGAGTAATCCGGAGGGGGTCAATCTGGACACATTGGATGAGCCGGGATCGTCACTCGACGGGCGTCAGCGTCGCGGGCGGTCGGCGAAAGTGTGTCCGTCTCTGCCGATCCTGGTCGATCAGCTTCAAGGCTTCCAGTTGGGACGTCAACTCCGCGATGCGCTTATCTCGCGCCTGGATTTGTCGCTGAAGTTCCTGCACGGTATCTGTCTCCACCGTGCCGATCACATTCTGATTCGTCGCTGAGGGGGCGGGCGGGGTTCCGCAACCGCTCAAGGCGATGAGACAAAGCAGACCACATCCCACGCTGCTCCAGGCCCTTATTTCCTCCGTACCGCTCATGGCTCCAGTGTGTCACCAGGCGCCGCTTCTCGCAACGGTCTTGCCGATTCCGACCGGTCACGGGAACGGTCACGGTCTCTAGCCTTTCATCCGGCGCTGGAGAAAGAGGACGAGTCCCATCAGGGTCGGAAGGGGCGCGAGCACGAAGGGCACGAGCCAGACCCACACGTTCTTGCCGCGCACCCGCGTCTGATCGATCATCCAGACAAACACCCAGATCACCAAGCCCACGTAGTTCAGCGTGATCCACCGTGTCGTATGCATCTTGAGCGCGCTGGTTTCGCTCCCCGACCCCTGCGTGAGAAACAGCCCGAGCATCAACACAAAACCCGCCAACAACCCGACGCAGAGCCGCTTGCTCCACACATACATATCAGCCTCCTTGGCCGCAACAGCCTCATCTCAGAAAAAGGAGCCAGAGGTAGATGGCGCTCAGCCCGACCGAGCCGACCATGACGGGAAACCCGAACTTGAAGAACTGCCAAAAGGTAATCCGATAGCCGGCTTTGCGTGCGATGTCCACGATCACGACATTGGCACTCGCGCCGATCAGGGTTCCGTTGCCACCCAGACAGGTTCCCAGCGCAAGCGCCCACCAGAGGGGAAGAATGTCCGGTTGATGCACCAGCGTGGCATAGTCGGAAATCTCCGGGTGAAGGGACCGGGCGAGATCTACGATCAACGGATTCATCGCCGCGACGTAGGGAATGTTATTCACCACGGCTGAGAGCATTGCCGACCCCCAGAGCACCGCCATCGTAGTCCCGGCAAGGTTTCCCCGTGTCACTGTCACCAGTTGATCAGCCAGGTAGCGGATCACACCGACTTTGACCAACCCGCCAACGAGTATGAACAGCCCGATAAAAAAGAAGATGGTTTCCCATTCGACATCGGTCAAATACGACAATTCCTCCGCATCCTCCGGCTTCCGTCTCGCATGACCGATCAGCATGAAGAGACTCGCGCCGAGGAGCGCGATCGTCGCCGGCTCGAGATGAATGAGCGAATGCACACAGAATCCCACGTTGATGATACCCAGCAACCAGAGACAGCGGTACAAGAAGCGTCGGTCTGAAACGGCATCCGCTGAACTCAACGCCAGGACCGCCGTGCGAAGATGGGGATCCACAGTCATCCTTCGCCCGATAATCAACCAGAGCCAGCCCAGAAACACCGCCATGAGCAGCGCAATGATGGGACCCAGGACCACTAGAAAATTGAGATAGCCAAGTTCAGCTTTACTGGCGATCATGATGTTGGGTGGATCACCGATCAGTGTCGCAGTCCCGCCGATATTGGACGCCAAGGCCTCGGTCACCAGAAAGGGAATGGGATTGAGTTCCAGACGCTTGGTAATCGCCAGGGTGACGGGCGCCATGAGCAGCACGGTTGTGACATTATCCAGCAGGGCTGATTGCCCGGCCGTCAACAGGGCCAGCAAGACCATCAGACGAAACGGCCTCGCGTCGGCTTGCTGCGCGGCCCAGATGGCTAGGACCTCGAAGAGACCGGTTTCCCGAACAATATTCACGATCACCATCATCCCGATCAGCAGAAACACGACGCTGTAGTCGACACCGAACTCATGGGAGTAGAATGCCTCGTCCTGTGATACGACGCCGAACGTGATCATCAGCGCTGCTCCAGACAGCGCCACGATGGTCATGTGGATCCGCTCGGTCATGATGATCAGGTAACAGACCACGAAAATCAGAAGGGCCAGGTTGGCGGTAGACATTTGAAGCCTGTTGTGGTCGAGACAAGACCGCGTCGTTCAGAAACGCGTACGCATTATCGGGGGAGCTGCGCCGCAATGCAATGAGAGTCGTCTTTTAGGCCGGAGTGACCGTACAGGCCCGGCCATTGAGATAGGTTAAGGCCGAAGTGAAGGTCCTGCAAAAAGTTGGCGGACTTTTGCAACATCCTGCTAGGATAGGCAAGCATGCTGTCGCAATCCGAATTGAGAACCGAGGATATTGAACGTCTCATCGCCGGCACGCATTGGGATCCTCGTTCCCTCCTGGGCCCGCATCCCGGCATGGTTGATGGCAAACCCTGTCTGATCATTCGCGCTTGGCTCCCCTATGCGGCGCACGTCGGCGTGATGCCGAAGACACCATCCGGGTCGTTGCTGCCGATGACCCGGCTTCATGAGGCGGGTCTGTTTGAGGTCGGCGTTTCACCTGGAACCGAGGTTCCATCGTACCAGTTCAGAATCACGCAGCACGACGGCACCATCGTAGAAGCTCATGACCCCTATGCCTTCCCGCCGCTCTTGACGGATTTCGACCTCCATTTGTTTGCCGAGGGAACCTTCTACAAGGCCTATGAGAAACTTGGCGGCCATCTCCGTACAGTCGGTCATATCACGGGCGTTCACTTTGTCGTGTGGGCTCCCAACGCCGTTCGCGTGAGCGTGGTCGGTGATTTCAATCGGTGGGATGGTCGCTGCCACCCCATGACGAACCGCGGCGCGACCGGGCTCTGGGAACTGTTCATTCCCGATCTGCCTGAATTCACCCTCTACAAGTACGAGATCCGTTCTCGCCATCACGACGCCTTGCTGCTGAAAGCCGATCCCTATGCACGGACCAGCGAGCTTCGTCCGCGTACCGCATCCGTGGTGCGCGATCTCACTCGCTACACCTGGCACGATCGGGCCTGGATGACCGCGCGCGCCCAGCGGGATCCTCTCGTCGCGCCCTTCTCCATCTACGAAGTCCATTTGGGGTCCTGGATGCGTGTTCCCGAAGAGGGTAACCGCTGGCTCACGTATCGGGAACTCGCTCAGAAGCTGATCCCCTACGTCAAGGATCTCGGCTACACACATCTAGAATTGATGCCGGTCAGCGAGCATCCCTTCGACGGGTCATGGGGCTATCAGGCGACAGGCTATTTTGCTGCCACGAGCCGGTACGGGCCGCCGGAAGATTTCATGGCCTTCGTGGACCAAGCCCATCAGGCGGGCCTGGGCGTCATCATGGACTGGGCCCCGGCGCATTTTCCGGACGACCCGCACGGACTGGCGACCTTTGACGGAACCCATCTCTACGACCATGCCGACCCGCGCCTCGGCCATCATCCCGACTGGCACAGCCGCATTTTCAATTACGACCGCGGGGAGGTCCGCAACTTTCTGCTCAATAGCGCGCTGTTCTGGCTGGACCAGTACCATATCGATGGCCTGCGGGTGGACGCAGTGGCCTCGATGCTCTATCTCGACTACGGGCGCGAGGCCGGCGAGTGGATTCCCAACGAGTTCGGCGGAAGGGAGAACCTCGGAGCCGTCTCGTTCATACGCGAACTCAATGTCCTGGTCCATCGGGAATTTCCCGGCGCCGTCACGATCGCCGAGGAATCCACCTCCTGGCCGGGCGTTTCGCGCCCTACCTACACAGGAGGACTCGGCTTTACGTTCAAATGGAACATGGGCTGGATGCATGACATGTTGGATTACTTCGGTCATGACCCGGTCTTTCGCCGCTATCACCAGAATCAGATTACATTCGGGCTGCTGTATGCCTTCACCGAAAACTTCATGCTCGCGCTGTCGCACGACGAAGTCGTCCACGGTAAGCGCACCCTGCTCGACAAAATGCCCGGCGACGTCTGGCAGCGGTTCGCCAATCTCCGGCTGTTGTACGGGTACCAGTACAGCCATCCAGGCAAAAAAATGCTCTTTATGGGGCAAGAATTCGGACAGTGGAGGGAATGGAATCACGACACCAGCCTGGACTGGCATCTGTGCGAGTTCGAACCGCACCGCGGGCTTCAACGGCTGATTCGTGACCTCAATCGAGTATATCGGGAGGAACCGGCGCTCTACGAAGCGGACTTCGATTGGAGCGGATTCCAGTGGATCGACTTCACTGACACCGACAACTCCGTCATCGCATTCCTCCGAAGGGCGAAGACCAGCGACGCAGCCATCGTCTGCATCTGCAACTTCACGCCCGTTCCTCGTCATGGCTATCGGATCGGCGTGCCGGATTCCGGGTGGTACCGCGAGCTGATCAACAGCGATGCCTTTGCCTACGGCGGCAGCAACATCGGGAACTCCGGCGGGACACACTCCGCCGACCATCCTTGCCACAACCTTCCACATTCGCTGACCCTGACGCTGCCTCCTTTGTCCCTGTTGCTGCTGAAGCGGGAGCCTCGTTGATGTGAGGGGGGAGTGGGATAGGGGGTGAAGGGGTAGCGGGGTGGCGGGGTACGTGAGGAGTTAGGGGTGAGGCGTAAGGGGTGTGTGGTGGAGCCCGGTGTTGAATTTTGAGTTTTGAGACGTGTCACGTCTGGCAAAGAGGAACGCGGGGGTGCACTACCAGTGGCGGAACGGACCCGAATCCAGATGCACGAACTTCGAACGCGGATAGTACCCGACACCGCCGTATCCCAGCTCAAGAGCGGCCTGGCGAACCATCTTGGGGTGGACTCCGGGAATCTGTATGTCAATCGCCTGACCCTGAACGTGCAGACTGTTCCGGGCGGCCCGTCGACCGAAACGGACCAGCATGGCGTTGTATTCGGGAGACCGGAAGCCGGAGATGACATGGATCTCACGTTGTCTTCCCAGCTTCTTCTGCACGAGATTCACATGTTCGAGCACGCGCACGTCGATCGCGGCGACCTCGCCGGTGTAATGGCAGCGCAGGATATGATTGACATCGTCGAGCGCCTCTAAATCGTACTCGCCGTCCTCGTTGCGATAGGTCACGTCCAGGCGTTCATCCGTCCAGACGTTGAACAGCGTGAGCCGCCCTTCCGGCAGCTCCCGGGCGAACGTCACCGTGGGACAAGCCAGCCGTCCACCCAACAACATGGCTCCCACAAGGGACACACGGAGAACATCGCGACGGGTCCAGGCCCCATTCGAATCTTTGAGATCGCTCACGGAGTCAGCTCCACAGAGATCTGCGCGGCGGTCGCGGCTTGAAGTGGGGATGGTTCTAGCAAAAAACCTGGAACCGGTCAACCGATTTTTGCTCGTCCGACCGGGAGCCTGAATATTGTTGGTCGCCGGCTATGGCACCTGATCCTCGCGCTTTCCTTACGTCTAATATGAATTTCATTCTAGACAGGGACAATCTCGCCAGGTAAGATTCATTAGGTCGGAGAGGGTCTAGATGGCAACGATACTCATCATTGACGACGAGAAGTCGATCCGAGACCTCCTGAAGGAGGTCCTCGAGAAGGCCGGACATCGCGTGATGGAGGCCAGGGATGGACGGGAAGGGCTGGCGCTCTATCAACAACAGCCGGTGGACCTCGTCATTATGGACTTGCTGATGCCGGACACGGACGGCCTGGAAGCGACCCTGCAGCTCACACGGGAATACGTCGACGCCAAAGTGATTGCGATGACGGGTGCTCAAGGAGATCGCAACTTTCTGGATGTCGCGAAACTGTTCGGCGCCCGCCGCACATTCGAAAAGCCGTTTGACATCAATAAGCTGCTGCAGGCCGTGACAGAGGAACTTGCCACGGCGTAAGAAGGTTTAGCCCTCACTCCCACCCGACGGGGTCGTACCCCCGCTCCTTCAAACAGCGATTCACGAACTGTTTATAGGCCTCGCTGGGTGGTGACTTGCGGAAGAGACCACGGAGGAGTCCGGCCGTCGCCCCGCTGGCCGCCCCGACCATTGCGCCTCGCCCAGGACTACCGACGATCGCTCCGCCCACCGCCCCGGCGGCCGAGCCGATGGCGCCGCCCATGGCCGTGCTGCCGGCCACTTGTCCCGTCTTGCCCTGACTCGGTTTGGCGCCGGCCTCTTTCGCCATGTCCGAGCACTGATCAATATCCCGTTCGGCAGCCTCCGCGCCGACCTCCTGATAATGGGTGTTGGGATACAAGATAGGCTTGGGTCCGGCACAGGCGGACAAGAGAAA